>Ga0182738_1000142_pt1 | contig 114652 bp, 92 predicted proteins | sample eDN5th30CBELigMG_FD_128876 | JGI IMG/M metagenome (GOLD analysis project Ga0182738, IMG submission 128876) | Enriched Miracle-Growth compost microbial communities from Emeryville, California, USA - eDNA 5th pass 30_C BE-Lig MG (version 2)... ... | reverse complement strand
GCGTGCCGCGGCGACAAGCCAGGTGGAAGGCATTCCACGCCACTCATCTCGTGAGTCAGCCGCGACACGCTACCTCTATTCTCACAGAGAGTCATCTCGAACCGCAGTGAGAGATCTCCCACCTGCTCGACGCTATCCAACGCAGGAGAGAGTTTTCGCGACCCGGTACCCTCGAACGGTAGATGACAGTTTGCGGGATTTGCTGCCGCATCGGGCTGCTCGACACTTTGGCGCTGACAACCCAATCAGTGGCACTCGCATTGCGCCATGCTGGCCAAAGGGTCGGGATCGCTACCTGTCCACCTGAACAGGCAGCGTGGTACGCTACGGACAGTACGACACTGATGTCACGCTTCTGGCTGTTCGCATCCGGCGACTCCCGTGGCGAGGACGGGGAGAAAGAACAACCTCCAGTTATGTCAATCATCTCAGCCGTATTCCGCCGTGGTCTGGCTTTTGGATCGCGGTACGGAATCTTCATCTGGCTCACGCTCTTTCTTGGGCTGACTGTCGCATTCATTTCCCGTCAGCGGTCTGAAATTCAGCAGATAGGGACGGCGCTGTCAGCTGCTGATGCGCGCTGGCTGGTTGGCATTGCCCTCTTCCAGCTCATCACCCTGGCCCTCGCTGGCCTGACCTACAAGGTTATCCTGCGGCGGCTGGGTCACGACATGCGCCTCCATCAGCTCGTTGATCTGCACCTCCAGCGTCACGTCGTCGGGACGCTTACTCCGGTTGGCGGTCCTGCGTCCGTCTATGTCCTGATCCGCAACCTCGGCCGACGCGGTATTCCTGCCGATGACGCCGTGCTGACGACGACGCTGCGCAGCGCCACGGGCTACGCTTCGTTCGTCCTGCTGCTGATTCCGACCTTCCTGATCCACCGCCCGTCCGGCATTGCGCTGATCGGCGCTGCCATCCTTTTCGCTATGCTCGTTTTTCTGCTGACAGCGATCACGCTGCTCCTGCGCAGCGGGCACCACGGCCACCCGCGCTTCCTGCCCAACCGGTTCGTCGGGTTTGTCGATAATGCCCGCCACTATCAGATTCGCCCCCGTGACCTGCTGGCCCCGTTCTCGGTCGGACTGCTCTACAACCTGGCCAACGCCGCCGGTCTGTTTATCGCGCTCCGGGCGATGCATCAGGACGTGTCTCCGGCGATCGTGCTGGTTGGCTTCACCGCCGGCACGATGTTCAGCATCGTCGCGCCAGTCTTCCAGGGCATCGGTCTCGTTGAGGTCTCAATGGCTGTTGCGCTGCAGCAGATGGGCGTGCCGGTTCCGGCCGCCGTTGGTGCGGCATTGCTGTTCCGGCTCGGCGATCTCTGGCTGCCGCTCCTGCTCGGTCTGGTCGTGCAGGCTGGCCGGCAGAATCTCGTGCGCAACACCGCCTCGCGCCTGCCGCAGGTCGCCGTCGCCATTCTCGGCCTCGGCGCACTGATCGCTGGTGCCAGCGACGGCACGATCCTGCCGGTCTTCGGCTCCGGTTCGGCGCTTGGCCCGGAAGACCTCCTCTCGCTGCTCGTTGCAGTTGGCGGCGCAGGCAGCCTCGTCTGGGCCTTCAGCCACTGGCGCGCCAGCGAGCGGCTCCGACAGGTCGCCGTCGGCCACCTGGCCGTCGTCCTGCCCGTCGTCGGGCTCCTCTATATCCCCAGCGTGGTCGGGGCAATCAGCCTGTTTGGGTAGAATCCACTGGGCGCATAGCTCAGGTGATACTCGTTGAGGCCGTGGCCGGCGCGCTTGTTCGCTGCGCCTGAGCTTCTCATCGCAGCACGACATCACTGCTGATGTCCTCTACTACCCAGCCGGAGAGACTGCTTATGCCCGCTATTTCTCTGAACCCGCTCGACTGGAACACCGGCGTCTACGCAGTCCTGATGGTTGCCTGCCTGGTTGTGCGCTGGATGATCCCCGCGTCGCACCAGCGCTCGGTGCGCCTCATCCGCGAGGTCCTGATGATCGCTCCGGCGGCGCTGTTCTATTTCCTCGTCCGCGGACTCGTCCACGCGCGTGGTGATGTCGCGATCGAGCACGCGCATCAGCTGATCGACTTTGAGAAGGCGCTCGGCATCTTCCACGAGCCGCAGCTGCAGAGCTACATCATCGGGCACGAGTGGCTGGTCGATTTCGTCAACTGGATCTACATCTGGGGGCACTGGCCGTTCCTGGCTGCCGTCTTCGCCTGGATCGTCATCGCTCACCCGCGTGCCTACCCGAAGTACCGCAACACGATGTTCCTCTCCGGCCTGATCGGCATGGCCATCTTCGCGCTGCATCCGGTTGCGCCGCCCCGGCTGGTGCCCGGCTTCGGCTTCATCGACACGGTGACGCAGCAATCGAACTCCTACCGCGTCTTCCAGCCACCATCGCTGACTAACCCCTATGCGGCGTTCCCCAGCCTCCATTTCGGCTGGGACCTGCTCGTTGGCATGGCCGTCTTCTTCGAGGCGCGCCGCTGGTGGACCCGCGCGATCGGCGTCATCATGCCGGTCCTGATGTACATCGCCATCGTCCTGACCGCGAACCACTACATTATCGACGGCATTGTTGGCGGCATCATCGTCGTTAGTAGCTATCTCTTCGTGACCCGCGTCGCGCCTGTCTGGCAGCGTGCCATTATCCCGACCGCGCCGCCCAGCCGCGCTCCCTCGCCCGCAACGAACCTTGGTGCAGCGGTGGCGTCGTCAATCGTCAGCAGCAACGGCGATCACCCGTCGCGAGCGCCGGCCGTCGCCGTCGCCGCGCGTCGCGACATCCGCGCTGCGACCGATCTGCTCCCGCGTCCCTTCGTCGTTGCCCATCGCTACGGCAACACAGCCGCCGGCGTGCAGGCTGCCGAAGCCGCCCGGTCGGACCTGATTGAGGCGGATGTCTGGCTGCACAATGGCCAGCTCGAAGTCCGCCACTCCAAGACAGCCGGCCCGATACCGGTCCTCTGGGATCGCTGGTCGCTTGAGAGTGCACGCGCGCCACGCTACACGTTCGATCAATTACTGGATGGTCTCGCGCCCGGTACGCGGCTACTGGTTGACCTGAAGCGCGGTGCCCCCGGCCTTCCGGCCGCGATTGTCGAGGCCTACCGCAAGGTCAGCGGCGACGAGCCACTCCTCGTCTGCTCGCAGGACTGGCGACTGCTCGACGAGTTTCGCGCCTACGATCAGGTCACTGTCGTCCACTCCATCGGCGGCCTGCGCCAGCTCGATCGTGTCTGGCCGCGCCTGGAGCGCGCCGACCACGACGCCGTCTCGATCCACTATCGCCTGCTCAGCGCCGAAATTGTCGATGCACTCAAGGAACGCGTCTCGACCGTCATCACCTGGCCGATCAACAGCCAGTCGCGCATGGACGAAGTCCTCGCCTGGGGCGTCGACGGCTTCACCAGCGACAACCTCGCGCTCATCCAGCAGTTTGTCGACGAGCGCGACGGGGAGTGACCTCACCCCCCTGCCCCCTCTCCCCACGGGACAGGGGGCGAGGGGGGTGAGGTCACTTCACGCCTAACCCCGCCGCTAGTCGCCTGGCCTCCTCCTGCCCAAGTGGCGTCAGGCGCAGCTCATCTCCGACGGTTGTCACGAGCTGCGTGCGCTCAATCCGGCGGGCGGCGGAAGCGAGTCGACCTGCTGTCCAGCCCAGCTCCTTCGTCAGCGCCGCCAACGACTCTGCGCCGGTCGGGTGGTGGTTCAGGTGCAGCAGCAGCACATCAGCCGAGAACTGCTCGCGCTGCCGATTGCGCTGAATCATCCGGGCCACAACCCCATGCGACGGCGAGAACGTCGCCGCCAGCGCGAATGCCGCACCCATCACGACCGCGATCATCCCACTGATCGAGACATCCAGCGCCCAGGCGATCTGGTAACCGACGATGCCGCTGCCGGCCCCGACGGTGACCGCAATTGCGATCATCCAGCCCAGCCGGTCAGTCAGCAGGTAGGCCGTCGCAGCCGGCACGATCATCAGCGCGACGACGAGGATCGCGCCGACGGCCGCAAAGCCGCCCACCGTCGTCACCGACACCGCGACCATCAGCCCATAGTGGATCACCACCGGCGAGAACCCCAGCGCCGCAGCCAGCCCGGCATCGAATGTTGCCAGCTTCAGCTCCTTGAAGAAGAGCAGCAGCAGGCCGAGGTTGATCGCGGTCAGCGCAGCCAGCACGATCAGCGGCTGCGAGCCGATGTCCTGCCCGCCGATGATCAGACGATCGAACGGCGCAAAGGCGATCTCGCCGAACAGGATCGCGTCAGCATCGAGATGGACGTTGGCGAACCAGCGCGAGATGACGAGTGTGCCGAGCGCGAACAGCGCCGGGAAGACGATCCCGATCGCGCCGTCCGACTTCACCCGCCCGCTCCGTTGCAGCGCCTCGACCAGTACGACCGTTAGCAGGCCGGCTGCGCTGGCCCCCAGGATGCCGGCCGCCAGGTTCGGCCCGTTGGCCAGCACGTATGACGCCACCAACCCAGGCAGGATCGCGTGACTGATCGCGTCGGCCATCATCGCCATCCGCCGTAGCACGAGGAAGACGCCGACCAGCGAGCAGGCCGCTCCGGCGAAGACCGCCGTCAGCATGATCGTCTCTTGCGCGCTCATTTCCGCTCTCCCGATCCGCTCGCCAGCACCGTCCGCGACAGCTCCCGCCGCCGCAGCGAGTCCCAGACGATGCCGCGCTCCGGCGCGAACAGCAGCGAGACGATGACGAGCGCCGTGACGCAGAGCACGATCATCGGCCCGGTCGGAATCTGCCGGGCCGAGACGCTGATCATCGCGCCGGTCACACCGGCAGCCGCGCCGAATACTCCGGCCAGCACGACCATCACGCCGAGCCGGTTCGTCCATTGCCGCGCCGCCGCCGCCGGCCCGACCAGCATTGCCGCCATCAGCACGACGCCGACTGTCTGCAGGCCAATGACGACCGCCAGCACGATCGATGATGTCAGCAGGATGCTCAGCCGATCGGTCGGAAACCCGATGCTGGCCGCGAACTCCGGATCGAACGCCAGCAGCTTCATCTCCTTGAACAGCAGCCCGACGATCGCCAGCGCTATCCCGCCGACGACCGCCATCGTCCGCACATCCTCGCTGACCAGCGTCGCCGCCTGTCCGAAGAGATAGTGATCCAGCCCGGCCTGGTTGGCGTTGTCGCTGTGCTGAATCTGCGTCAGCAGCACGATGCCCAGCCCGAAGAAGACGGTCAGAATCACGCCGAGTGCCGTGTCCTCGCTCAGTCGCGTGTCGCGGACGATCCGCAGGATCAGCAGCGTGCCGATCCAGCCGGAGATCGCCGCGCCCAGCATCAGGACGATTGGCGTCCGCGCGCCGGTCAGCATGAATGCCAGGCAGATGCCCGGTAGCGCCGCGTGGGCCAGCGCATCGCCGACAAGTCCCTGCCGCCGCAGCAACGCGAACGAGCCCAGCACGCCACCGACGATCCCGAGGATGGCTGAGCCGAGGGCAACATTGCGTAGCGTGTAATCAAATATGAGGTCGTGGAGGATAGACGGGATCATTCGCTACCGACAATTGCTAGCGGCTCACGAACGAAGAGGCCCGAGAACGTCGCCTGGCGCGACCCATAGGTCGCCTCAAACGTCTCACGATTGAACGTTGACTCGACCGGCCCCGACGCAATCAACTGCACGTTCAGCATGACGATCCAGTCGAAATACTCGCGCAGCGTCTCCAGGTCGTGATGCACAACGACCAGCGTCTTACCCCGCGAACGCAGCTCGCGCAGCACGTCGATGATCGCGCGCTCGGTTGTCGCATCAACGCCGGCGAACGGCTCGTCGAGGAAGTAGATGCGCGCATCCTGCGCCAGTGCGCGCGCCAGGAAGACGCGCTGCTGCTGGCCGCCGGAGAGCTGGCTGATCTGCCGGTCGGCGAGGTGTGCCATCCCGACCTGCTCCAGGCAGGCGAACGCCGTCTCGCGCTCCCGCTTGCCCGGTCGGCGAATCCAGCCGAGATGGCCATAGAGACCCATCTGGACGACGTCGATCACGTTTGTCGGGAAGTCCCAGTCGACGCTGCCGCGCTGCGGCACGTAGCCGACCAGCTTGCGCTGCTCGCGGTACGGCTTGCCGAAGATGCGCACGCTCCCACTGGCCGGCTTCACCAGCCCGAGGATCGTCTTGATGAGCGTCGATTTGCCTGCGCCGTTCGGTCCGACAATCGCGACCAGCTGCCCCTCCGGGATCTCCAGGTCGATATCCCAGAGAACCGGCGTCTCGCGATAGGCCACCGTCAGGTCGTGCGCGACGACGGGTAGCGACGATTCACGCATAGTCATTCCCCTTATCCTCCAGGCCATTAGCGCAGTGCCGCGACGATCGTGTTGACGTTGTAGCGGACCATGCCGATGTAGGTGCCTTCGGCGCTGTCGGGGTCGCCCATCGCGTCGGAGAACAGCTCTCCGCCGATCGCGACCTCGTGTCCGCGGCTGCGCACGGCAGATTGCACCGCCTCAATCGTCGATGTCGGGACGCTGGATTCGATGAAGATCGCCTTGATCGAGCGCTCGACGATCGTCTCGGCGAGAGCGCGCACGTCGGCCGCGCCCGCCTCCGCCGCCGTGCTGGTGCCCTGCAGCCCACGGACCTCAAGCCCATAGGCGTCACCCATGTAGCCGAACGCGTCGTGGGCAGTGATGAGCACGCGTGATTGCGCCGGGATCGTCGCGAACTGCTCGGCGACCCAGTGATCCAGCGCCGCCAGCTCTTCGGCGTACGCTTTTGCGTTCTCCCGGTAGATGTCGGCGTGGGTTGGGTCGAGCTCGGTCAATCCCTCACGAATAACATCGACTGTCGTCGCCCACAGCTCGACGTCGAACCAGACATGCGGGTCCCAGGCACCCTCGAATTCCGGCGGTCGACGCAAGCGCTCGGTCGGGATGTTCTCGGCCACTGGCAAGGTCAGGCGCGTGGCCTGCAGGCGCTCGAAGATGCTTGTCATCCGGCCTTCGAGGTGCAAGCCGTTGTAGAAGATGATGTCCGCCTCATCGAGGACGACGACATCCTTCGCGCTTGCCTTGTACAGGTGTGGATCGACCCCCGGCCCCATCAGCGCATCGACGTCGACGCGCTCGCCACCGACATGCGCAACAACGTCCGCGATCATGCCGGTCGTGGCCACAACCCGGATCTGCCGTTCAGCAATGTCAGCCGGGGCGCTGCCGGCCTCGCTGCCGCAGGCTGCGACGAGGAGTCCGAGTGCGATGAGAAGAACCACCGTCAGCCAGTAGCTCCCTCGCGTGATCTGTCGTCCGTTCTCTGCTGTCCGCATCAGCCTCTACACAACGTTGCGGTCACTATTAGCCGATAGCCGCTGTTGAGATTTGACAATAGCAACTATGATCTAGCGTAACGGACATTCAGAATTTAGGCAAGCCTAATATTATCGAACACAACTAACCCACTCTCGGTTCGGCAGCTCGTTTTCACAGCCGGTCTGTTGGGAATACGTGCCTGGGGCTCAGGCCCGCGCGGCCTCAACCTCGGCGTCGGCCAGTCGGCGGCGCAGCAGCGGCAGGCGGTCGCGCAACGTCTGCATCTCCTCGAGCGTCTCGACGCGCTCCTTGCGCAGTCGACGCACGTCGTCCTCAAGCGCACCAATCTGCCACTCGCGCTGCTGACAGGCTGGGCAGCGGCCGCGCAGATCGCGCCAGCCACCACACTCTGGACACGGGCTGGCCAGATCGGCCAGCGTCAGCGTCGGCAGTGGCTTGCCATCGAGCGCGCGCTCACGCAGATCCTCAACTAGCGTCGCCAGCCCGTGCGCGAGATGCTCGCGCAGCTGATCGCGGCGCTCGTCAGGCACCGCGTCCGGCATCAGCGCATTGAGGTCGCCCTCAGTGCGACGCAGCTCGGTCGGCGCGCGCTGATGTCCACGCTCCGACCAGTCGAGGTCTTCAACGTAATGGAATGGCACAGCGCCGATCCGCAGCTGAATGTCGGCCGGTTCGGTCCCGCGTAGCGACACCACCTCGACGGGCCATGGTGGCAGCGGAATGCCTGGCTCCTGCGGCGTTGCCGTGCGGATCGCCTCAATGTCGGTCCCGGCCTGCTTGATAGCGGCGTCCAGCTCGGCGATGCGCCCGGTCCAGCGATTCGGCTCGTCGAGCGCGCTCTCGGCTTGCTGGATGTCGTAGCGCAGATCGAGCACGCGCTGCTCCAGCCGCGCCTTGCGTCGCGCACGCGCCTCCGGGTCGTCCGGCAGCCGACGGCGACCAACGATCGGCGCACCGGCAGCCGACTGAACACCGCCGGTGCGAATCATCGGCAGCTCGGGTTTCGGCTGGTCGGCATCCTCGGGCTGTTCACGACGTTTCAGAAAATCTCGCCAGGACATGGATGCTCACCCTCGATCGTGCACGGACGGTCTGCGCCGAGAAGCCCCGGCGTCACCTCTGAGCGTACCGCACAAGCCACACCAGCGTTGCCTGCGCACGCTATCCTTAGCGGTCAGGACATTCGACCAACCGATGGGAGCGCCGCGCCGATATGGTGCAACTGAACAAAGACCTCATTATGGAAATGCTCAAGGACGTCTTCGACCCGGAGCTGGGCGTCAACATCGTTGACCTCGGCCTGGTCTACGACGCGCTCATCGACGAGCAGAACAACGTCCAGGTCGTCATGACCCTCACCTCGATGGGCTGTCCGCTGGGTCCGGTCATCTTCGATGAGGTGCAGCGTGCGCTGGGCGGTCTGATGGGCATCGGCAAGATCGACGTCAAGATCGTCTGGTCCCCGCCCTGGTCGCCGGCCATGATGAGCGAAGACGCCCGCGACGAACTGGGCATCTGGTAAACCGCAGAAATGTAGGGGCGTATCGCATACGCCCGTTTCGCTCCTGACCACGCCGGACCGGTACATACCGTCGTCTGGTGCCCTGAGAGAACGGGAATGCGTATCGTGCCGGGCGTATGCGATACGCCCCTACATGTTTCGCTTTTCTACAGCCCCATCCGCTTCGCCAGAATCTCACGCTGAATCTCGTCGGTGCCGCCGCCGATGCGCAGGATGCGCGCGTCGCGGTAGTGCATCGCCACGCGCGTCTCTTCGATGTAGCCATAGCCACCGAAGATCTGGACGGCGTCGTCGGCGACGCGATTGGCCATCAGCGCCGTGTGCAGTTTGGCCATCGCGACGAGGTCGAGCGCGTCGTCCGCGCCGGCGTCGAACTTGGCCGCGGCCTGATACAGCAGCAGCCGGCCAGCCTGGATGTCGGTCGCCATATCGGCCAGCTTGTGGCGCACCGCCTGGTATTTCCCGATCGTCTCTCCGAACGCCTCGCGCTGCGTCGCGTACTCGCGGGCGTCATCGAACGCGGCTTGCGCCAGCCCAACACCCATCCCCGCCAGCGTGATCCGCTCGGTCTGGAACGAGCCGGCGATCTGGTAGAAGCCGCGCCCGACCTCACCGATCACCCGATCGTCCGGCACGAAGCAGTTGTCGAAGATCAGCTCGCGGGTGTCCGACGAGTGCCAGCCCATCTTCTGCAGCGGCCGCCCGAGGTTGAAGCCCTCGTCGTCCTTCTCGATCAGGAACATCGTGATCCCGCGGTGCCGCTCGGTCGGATCGGTCTTGGCACCGAGGACGATGTAGTCGGCAAACCCGGCGTTGGTGATGAACAGCTTGGTGCCATTGATCTGGTAGCCGCCATCGACCTTCGTGGCCGTCGTGCGCATACCGGCGACGTCTGACCCGGTGCCCGGCTCAGTGACCCCGATCGACGCGATCTTCTCGCCGGTCGTAATCGGCAGCAGCCAGCGCTCCTGCTGCTCGGGCGTGCCGAACTTCGCCAGGTGCGGCGCAGCCATATAGGCGCTCGCCAGCGGCGTCACGGCGATGCCACCACACGATTTCGCCAGCTCCTCGGAGAGGATCGCGATCGCCAGCATATCGCCGCCGGTCCCGCCCGCCTCCTCGGGGAATGTCAGCCCGAGAAAGCCGTTGCGGCCCATTAGTGGCATCAGATCCAGCGGAAACTGCGCTTCGCGCTCGGCCTCTTCCACCCTCGGCAGCACGTACTGCTGCACGAACCGGCGGCACAGCGCCTGAAACTCGCGATGCGCATCATCCAGCTCAAAGAGCGGCGTCGAGAGGTCAACTCCGGTGTTTTCCACGGCCATCGTGTCCCTGCCTTCCTCTACCCACCCGGCAGCGTCGCCGGGCGTGCTGCATGTATAGCAGGCCGCACCCCACCCCGGCACATCCACAGCACATCGCGGGCCGGGATGTGCACGATCAGCGCAGCAGGCAGGTACTATTGAAGGGCACCGCAGCCACGAACGGAGCGTCCATGCAGATCCGCGACCGCCTCAACATCCCGCTGAACGAGTTGGCAGCACTCTGTCAGCGCTACCATGTCCGCGAACTGGCCCTCTTCGGCTCCGTCCTGCGTGATGACTTCCGCGACGATAGCGACGTTGATGTGCTGGTCGAATTCGAGCCGGAGGCGCCGATCGGGTTGCTCGACTATATTGCGTTGCAGGAAGAACTGGCCGTGCTCCTCCAGCGTAACGTCGATCTGGTGTCCAAACGAGGACTCAAGCGCGTGATCCGCGATCGTGTACTCGCTTCATCCCGGGTTGTGTATGCGACCTGAGCAACTGTATCTGCTCGATATGGTCGAGGCGGCTGACGAGTTGGGACGTTTGGTGGCCGGGATCGATGTTGAGGCATTTATCGCATCCGATGCCGTACGCAGCGCAACGCTCTGGAAACTGGCCGTCATCGGTGAGGCTGCAGCGCACGTTCCCGATCACATTCGCAGCGCCTATCCGCAGGTTGCGTGGCGACGCATCGTCGGACTTCGAAACGTCCTCGTTCATCAGTACTTCGGTATCGATTGGGAGATTGTCTGGCAAGCCGCAATCCGCGAAGTGCCAGAATTACGCGGACAGGTCAGCATGATCCTCGCTCAGGAGTTTCCGGAGTCGCCGGATTCTCAATGAACTGGTCGGACATCTGCGCGAAAGGGACCAGGATGCAGACTCGCAACCGCGTCGACATTCCACACGATCAGCTCGCTGCGATCTGCCAGCGCTACCACGTCCGTGATCTGTCCCTCTTCGGCTCCGTCCTGCGTGATGACTTCCGCGACGATAGCGACGTTGATGTGCTGGTCGAATTCGAGCCGGAGGCACGCATCAGCTTCTTCACGCTCTCCGCGCTCGCACACGATCTCTCAGCGCTCTTCGGTCGGAAGGTCGATGTTGTGCCGAAGCACGGGCTGAACCCGATCATTCGTGACGAGATCTTGACATCACTGGAAATCGTCTATGCGTGATTACCACATCAACCTGTTCTACAGTGATGAAGACGGCGGATATATTGCGGATATTGTCGATCTTCGATACTGCTCTGCATTCGGCCGGACGCCCGAAGAAGCGCTTCATGAAGTGCTTATCGCCAAACAAGCGTGGCTCGACGCGGCAGATGCAACAGGGGAACCAGTTCCGATGCAACCGTTGTAAGAGTTCCCTGTGATTGCTGTTCGGTCCGATCTTCCAACCACAATCGATGCCACAAAGGAGCAGCCCTGATGACATCCCATCCCTCCTCGCCTGCCCCGTTCGATCGCCAGGACGCCGTTATCCAGTGGCTGCTCTCCGGTGATCGTGCAATCCGCTGGCAGGTGCTGCGCGATCTGCTCGATGCGCCTGCGGATGAGGTCGCAGCCGAACGTGCCCGTGTCGCCACCGATGGCTGGGGAGCTCAGCTCCTCGCCCGACAGACAGCGGATGGGACATGGGCAGGCGTCGCCTGGAACCACGGCTGGGATTCGACGATGCACGCCCTGACGCTGCTGCAGCACTTCGGGCTCGACCCCGCGAGCGCAGAGGCACAACGAGCCGTTGGGCTTGTTCTCAACAACGTGACCTGGGGCGACTGCGGACCGGAAGAATGCCACGATAACCCGTACTTCGCCGGCGAAATCGAGCCGTGCATCAACGGGCAGGTCGCTGCGGCTGGCGCGTATTTCGGTCAGGATGTCGGCAGCATCATCGACCGACTGCTCTCCGAGCAGCTCAGCGATGGCGGCTGGAACTGCGACGCCGAGCGTGGCTCGATGCGCTCCTCATTCAACACAACCATTTGCGTGCTCGAAGCATTGCTCGCCTGGGAGCAGTCCGGCGCGACCGCCCCTGCTGTGTCCGCCGCCCGTCTGCGTGGCGAGGCGTATCTGCTCGATCGCCACCTCTACAAGCGCCTCTCGACCGGCGAGCCGATCACCCAGGACCGGAAAGGCCATACCGACTTCACCCGCTTCGCCTTTCCGACCTGGTGGCACTATGACGTGCTGCGCGGTCTGGACTACTTCCGCCAGGCTAGCGCCACACTCGACCCATCTCTCGCCGACGCAATCTCTTTGCTCATCTCTCGCCGCAACGCTGATGGCCGCTGGCCGCTCGACTGCAGCTACCCCGGCACCATGCCGGTCGATTTCGGCGAGACCGACGGCCAGCCCAGCCGCTGGAACACGCTCCGCGCGCTGCGAGTGCTGCGCTGGTATAGGGCACAGGAGTAACGAGGGGACACGGCGACACACGGTCGCCGTGTGTCGTTGCGCAGCGTCCGCCTCAGTCGGGCGCTTCCGACCTGCTCAGTGAGGAGGAATCCGACACCTTCAGGAAGTACCCGGCGAACATCAGTGCGATCGTGCCAATGAAGACGGCGACCAGAATGCCCGAAACGGCGACCGTCGCAGAGACGCCAAAGAGGTCCACCAGCACCCCGAAGGGCAGCAGCGCGATCGGCATCAGCGACCAGGTCATCCCGTACATCGCCATCACCCTGCCGTACATGTTGCGCTCGGTCTGCAGCCCGACCAGCATCCGGTTGATCGTCAGGTAGCCCGTGCTGAAAAAGCCGACGAGCAGGAGCAGCACCAGCGACAGCGCATAGTGCTTTGAGAGCGCAAAGAGGAACAGCGTGATCCCGAACACCACGCCGGACGCCATCTGGATGCGGTTCTTGTGTGGCGATTCGGCAATCGCCGCGATGATGACCGACCCAATGATCGCGCCAATGCCGATCGCCGTATACATGAAGCCGAGCGCCGACTCGCTGATCTCCAGCACCTCGATCTGGAAGATCGGCAGCAGCGACTGAAACGGCATCCCCAGCAGGATCGGCACGTAGGCCAGCGCCAGCAAGCCGAAGAGCGACGGCCGCTCCCAGATGTAGCGGAACCCCGCCATCATCTCGCTCATCGCGCCCTGCCCGCTATCGTCGCCGCGCAGCCCGCGTGGCAGTCGGTAGAGCGTCAGCACAGCCAGCCCGTAGCCCGCAGCGATGGCGTAAAAGGCCAGCGCCGGGCTGATCGCCAGGCAGACGCCGGCCAGTGCGGGCGAGACGATGCGGTTGATGTTGCGTCCGGTCGATTCGAGCGCCAGCGCGTTGGGGATCCGTCGTGTCTCGACCAGGTCGGGAATCAGCGCCGTCCGCGTCGGCATCGTGAACGGGTTCGCGATGCCCTGCGCCAGCCCGAGCACGACCAGGTGCCAGATCTCGATCACGCCGAGGTGGACGAGGACGGCATTGATCAGGGCCAGAATGAAGACGGCTGATTGCGACCAGACCAGCAGCGCCCGCTTATCGTATCGATCAGCAGCGACGCCGCTGTAGGGAGACAGGATCAGCTGCGGTAATCCGCGAGCCGCCGTCACCAGCCCGAGCGTCATGCCCGAGGCGGAGAGGTCGTAGGCCAGCCACGCGCGGGCAACGAGGTCGATCTGCATCGCGCCGATCGAGAACAGCATGCCCAGCCAGAGCAGGCGGTACTGCGGCACGCGCAGCGAATCAAACGTCTGCGCGAATCCCGCCCGGAACCCGTCGGCAACTCTGCTCGTGGACGCCACTCCACCTCCCTTGCTGTCTTTGTATCCGCTGATTATGCGTGGTTCGGGGTGGATCTGTCGCCCCGGCCATTTCGCCGATCGCGTCGGTGGGCGGTTTACGGTACGTCCCCTCGTACCCGTGGCGACGGATAGCGGCACCCGAGACGCGAACGTTGTGCGGCGAGCTATTCCATGCCAACCTCTATTATGGTCTACTGGCGACGAGGAGAGTCGGCTCGAACGTTGAGAGACTAGAGTGCGGCGATGAACTCGTCTGCCGTGACTCCAGCTTGACGAAGGATCGAACGGAGCGTACCCTGTGCCACCTCTTTGTGAAGTGGCACGACGCACCCTGTTGACCCGCTTGACATGACCCTTCGAAGGACAACGTGACTGCCGCGTTGACGAATGACTTCAAATCCGAGACGTTGCAGTGCGCGGATTGTTTCTTCCCCGGAAATGATCGGTAGCTCAGGCACCGACAGCGACCTCAAACGTTGTCACCCATGCTCGCGTGTCTGGTAGTGGCTGGTCGGGAAATTCCTCCAGATACAGCTCGGTCGCCTCGATCAGGTTAGACACTGCCTCTTCGAATGTGTTGCCCTGGCTGACGGTACCAACCTCCGGGCAGTCAGCGACGTAGAAGTCGCCTTCTCGATGCACGATGGCGGTAAATGTTCGCGTCATATTCGTACTCCTCGTATCACTCAGGCACTGAGTCTACCTGTAGCACCGCCCCCAGAAACGCCAGCACGTTGCAGTAGTGACGTCCACAGATTTATGGATGCCAATGTCGATCAAATGCTGCTTCCGGACCAAACGGCCCAAACATCGTGCTCGTCTAAGGCTTGCCCGGGTCGGCGTGAGAAGTGCAGTGCTTGACGCCGGCCGCAATCAGCACTTCCTGCTAATCGATGGTCCGTCACTACCCATGATGTGCCCTGAAGCGATTTCATCGCGAGTTCCAGCGGCGCGATATTGCGATCAGGGATCGCACCGAAGCGAAGAACCAATCGTGCCCCCGGCACGCAGACACTTCCCACATTGCTCCAAACGCTACGCAACTGATTAACGAACTCATCGGGACTAGAATGCCGAATCTGGCCATTGCTCGAATAGTCTACCCAGGCCGGGCCGCCAACGAACCAGGCGCGAATCCACTGATCGGGAATGTACGTTCGCATGCCATAGTACGGCGGAGAGGTGATAACCCAGTCAAACCTTGCACTCTGCCTGAAATGTCGGTAGGTCTCAATGCGGGTGCTGTCGCCGAGAACCACCTTGGAGCGGACGCTTGGGATAGCAGAACCATAATAGCGGGTGGCTCGGCGTTCAATGAGTCCAAGAACGTCTACCGGTTGCGGTTCAAGGCCGTGTTTTCGCCAGTACTTCACGGCGTAGGCAGGTTTTGGCGCATATGTTCGCTGACATTGATTAGAGAAATACGAAGGCAGCGTCTTCGTACGAGGTCCATGCAGCCCACCCATTATAATTGCTCGAAGTGCCTTTCGAGCATCTGAACGACAATCTCGAAGAAGCCCTTCCCGTAACCGGCAAAGGGTCATCAGCACATCACGATGAAACGCGAGTGTCCAAAACTCGCCGGCTGGTACATCCTGGGGTATCGCGATCTCTTCCAAGATGCCCTTCGCGCATTGCACAATACGCCCAACCGAAGGATGGATCAACTTCGCCTCAGCGATTGCTACGGCAACCGGACTGCTATCGATCCCAGCCGTTTCTAGCCCAAATAGACGACTGGCGAAATTCGTCGTTCCACGACCGCAGAACGGATCAATAACCCGCTGTCCATCTTGATGATGCAGACCCAAAATCTCCAATGGAAATGACAAGGGGAACATCGTGAAGTAGGGACAGATCCCGTTGAGCGTTGTTGCTTGGTGATGCGGCGTTATGGAAGTCATTCCCCTCTCGAACCGCTTTTCACATACGTGGTTTGTCGGTCGCCCGTACGATTCGGCTTCTTGAACGAATGCCAGCCAGTGTCTTGTGGGCCCAGAATCTGGTCTAGCGCTGGCCGGACCAATCGATATGCTCGGTCTTCTCGATTATCGAGTGTGGGAGGTAACTTCTCTTGCAGGATTGCCTTTACCGTGCCCCAAGCAACTCCATCACTGTTGATGCCCTGCTGGAATCGTCGGTCTTGACGCAACCCCTCAATCGCAGCTGCTTCAAGTACCTGAAGCGGATCCAGATCGGGAGAGTCATCCGATTCATGTCTGCCGTTGTCCGATGCCGCCATGAACGATTGCTGGTGAGACAGCGTTCGCGGCTCAGCGTGAGATATTGCCATCTGTTGCCTGGCATCCTCAATTCGGGCATTGAACTGACGCTTAAGTTCCGCAGCATAGGCTGGAACAGCAGCATTGGAATAGTTGGGATCGCGACGTTGCACCAGCAGCTCGAATGACAGTGCGCGAATGGCAACAGGATATGGCCGTCCACCTGCCGAGCTCCAGAATATACCTTGGCCGGGGATCGGCTCATTCAGTAGCGAACTCAGGAGGTCATCGCTGAAGTGGGCGTTCGCACGCTGCACGTTGATGAGGTCTCCGGCTGACAAGAGATGGAATATAAACCAGTTGTCGCCCTGGCTGAGAATCTCGTTCGGTATGCTTCCAGGTTGCTGGGTCACCAACACGGCACCGAGATCGTACTTGCGTCCCTCCTTTACCCAAGCGATATATGGCTCCGAAGCCGACGCTCTCTCGTTTAGGACTGCTTGGGCCTCCTCGACGACAGCTATGGTGGGTATGGTCGCCGGCTCTGCTTTCGTGAACTCGTCTTGATTTCTATTGAAGATGCGTCTCAGTATTAGGCCAGAGAGCACGAGGGCCTGAGCACCCCGAAGCTGGGATACATCAATGATGCAGAGCTTGCCTTCGGATAGCGCATGCAGCAGCATATCCATGAGTTGACTGCTCTTGTCATGCAGCATACGAACGATCGTCGTCATATTGCTGCGGGCCGCCAGTGCCTCCGCTTGTTGTTGTTGAGAATCCAGATCGAGTAGTTTGGCGACATCCTCAATCGGTGCGGCGTTGCCATGGTCAGCGATAATCTGTACGAGCGCTGTCCACTTTTCAGGGTTGAGCGATCGCAACTTGCGAACGTTTTGCTGGTCCTGACGGTCGCTTGGTAATGCGATGGAGATGACGTCAGCCGGTTGGAGTTGGCGAATGTCTAACTTTACGCCGCCAGAAACGAATGATCCGTAGAAAGAGCTTGGCGCTTGCCGAGACGTAAAAACCACCAATTTGTCGTCCAGATGTGGGACATCGCAAAGTCCAGGACGTCCTTTGTCATCGGGCCAGAAGTATTCGCCATCCGGATCGAAGATCACCGTGCCAACGGGGACAGACCGGTCGCCCCGCTTTTGAACGGTGGGAGTTTTCTCATAGAGCGTGCTGAAGAGGAGTTTGTTCAGATTGGACTTACCGAAGCCGGCACGCGCGAAGATGAAGGATCGTCTTGAAACGAGGCTTTCGACGGGGAATCTGACCAATACTTCTGGTGCTTTTGTCTGCATCCATTCCAAGAACTCGATCTTTTCGCTGCCTTCAGCGTAGATGTACTCGCCGAGTGCCAGATGCCCGAGTTCCGCACCCTCGCCATTGTGGCCTGAGATCTCTCGCAACACGTCTCCGCTGGGGAAGGCAACGGCACTACCAACATGTGGCAGGCGACGGTGTGAGGCAACAAAGGACAGTTTGCCCGTCGGCAAGCGGCGGAGAACGCCAAGGACGCGGATGTTAACACGGTACTTGAGGTATTGCTCACGGAGGTCCTCAGGGACTTCGCGCCCCTCGCGGATGGCTCTAATGTTGAATTCCTCGCCCGTGGGCGATGCCAGTTTGCCGTCTGACGCAAACGAGGCGATCCGGCCGAGAACCGCTTCGTCTGGCGTCTCCAACTGCACAAGTAGAAACTGCCCGTGCATAGGTAGATTTTGGAACTCGTTGCGGTATGGCAGAACAAGGTCGGCGTGGAATTCCAGACCGCCCTCGCGGAAACCACGGAAGACGCCAACGATTTGTTCATCTGGAAACAGGGTGATCGTCGACACGCTGCGATTCCTCGCTAACCGTTGTCAGTAGCGGCGTTGGGCGGGATCGGAATCCTGAAGTCGAAAGATATCAAGCGTGATCTCCTCGCCCGCAAGCGCTGAACGAAGACCGTCGAACACATGATCTTGAACGATGTCGAAGTCGAAATCGATGAGTGCGGCGTTCTCATGTGCTCGCTGCAGACAAAGGGGATAGTGTGGAACCGGAAATCCACTGAGTGCATCGGCAAGAAGGCATCCGAAGACTGTCGATGCGTCGCTGGTTTGCGACAACAGGAGATCGACGGGCCAGATCGGATCTCGAGGGCTGCTCCCGAACTTGACGAAAAACATCTTTCCACCAACGAACTTGTTGATCTCCCCGCCGTCAATCGCACGGTCATCTCCTCGAGCATACTCAGACCAGATGTACGCCTTCTCCTCGATCTTGCGGGGAATCTCGACATAGGCAGGATAATCGGTCAACAGCACGCTCTCCAGCGCCATGGCCAATCGATACCGTGATAGCACCTTGCTGTGCTTCGCCATCCCAACGAGGAAAATGCGTCGTCGCGAGACTTGATAGTGCTGCTCGATGCCTTCTCGGATGCCAACGAGGAATCGGTGAAACAGATCTCCTGCAAAGGCCTTGCTACGCAGCAATCCATCGAAGACGATAAGCGTATCGCTGCCGAATTCCTTCCGACGAAGGATGCGGAACAGGATGGCCCACTCGACCAACTCACGATACACCTGAACCCAGGTTGGACTGGTCGGCTCACCATCAGGCGTTCTACGGATCATGTGACTCAGAGCTGTCAGGTCCCTGACGCCTAAGTACGCCATCATCTCTCCTAGCGGCGTTACCGGGACCCCTGACACGTCGAATTGATGCGCACTGAGCTCTTGAACACTGGTGGTAGGCGTGATGGCTTCCAGACAGTACTCGTTGTTGCTTGAGTCCACGACTCGGATCAATTGAACGAGAAATGGGTCGAACTGGAGTCGGTTGTTTCCTCCGTCAGTGCCTACGAGAGAAATGGAGGTGGTGGTTCGAGGCTGGATGCGTCGTACCTGCGAACGCAATGGGCGAATTTCTTCGCGAAGGTTATCGAGTACCACACGGTCGGATCGCAGGCGATTGGCAATATCGGATTTCAGCTGTCGCTGACTATCGGTATTCAGCATCTCACCAAGTCCTACGTGGTGCGGCAGAGTCAAGAATTGCAGTATACATCGCAACACAGCTCAAACGCTGTCCTATCAAAAGAGATCGCGAGTCGTCTCTGTGTCTCGCTTAGTTGTCTTTTGCCTGTAGCACCGTCCCCAGAAACGCCAGCACGTCGGCGCGTTCGTCGATGAGCTTGGCGGTTGGCTTGCCGAGGCCGTGGCCGGCTTTCATTTCGACGCGCAGCAGGATCGGCGCATCGCCGGCCTGCGCGGCCTGCAGCGTCGCCGTGAACTTCTTGGCGTGCGCCGGGACGACGCGATCGTCGGTGTCTGCCGAGGTGACCAGCGTCGGCGGATAGCTCGTGCCGGGGCGGACGTTGTGCAGCGGTGAGTAGGCCAGCATGAACTTGAAGTGCTCGGGATCCTCTTCGGCGTTGCCGTACTCCGGAATCCAGAAGTGCCCGACCGTGAAGCGGTGGTAGCGCAGCATGTCGATCACCGGCACCTCGCAGACTGCCGCGCCATACAGGTCGGGTCGTTGCGTCAGGCAGGCGCCGACCAGCAGGCCGCCATTCGAGCGCCCGTTGATCGCCAGCTTCTCGCGGCTGGTGTAGCCATTGCCGATCAGCCACTCGGCGGCGGCAATGAAGTCGTCGAACACGTTCTGCTTGCGCTCCAGCATGCCTGCCTGATGCCACTCTTCGCCGTATTCGTCGCCGCCGCGCAGATTGGCCTGCGCGAATACGCCACCCTGTTCCAGCCAGACGAGGTTGGTGGGTGAGAACGCCGGCATCAGGCTGACATTGAAGCCACCGTATGCATAGAGCAGCGTCGGGTTATCGCCGCGCAGGTGCAAGTCCTTGCGGTGTGTCACGAACATCGGCACCGTGGTGCCATCCTGCGAGTGGAAGAACACCTGCTGTGTCTCGTAAGCGTCGGTGTCGAAGCCCAGCGCCGACTCGTGGAGTGGCTGGAGCGTCGCCGAGGCATCGGCCAGGTCGTAGCGATACGGCGTTGGCGGCGTCAGGAACGACGTGAAGCTGAGGAACAGCTCGTCATCACCGGGCTGGCCGGAGATCGCCTCGACCGCACCGATGCCCGGCAGGTCGATCATGCGATCGAAGGTGCCATCGCGGCGATACAGATCGACACGGTGCTGCGCGTCGATCAGCATCAGCGCAACGAAGCGCTCCCCGGCAGCGACGACCGCAGCCAGTGGCGTGCCACCCTCAGGAATGACGTCGCGCCAGTGCTCCGGGGCCGGATTGGCGATGTCGACCGCGACCAGCTTGCCCAGTGGTGCGTCGCGGTCGGTCAGTACGAAGAACGTCGTGTCCTCGTTGTCGATGAACTCGTACTTGGCGTCGCCCGCATCGAGCAGCGCGACGATTTCGCCGTCGGAAGACAGGTCACGATAGAAGACCTGCGTGCGCGGATCGGTGCCGATCGAGCCGGTGATGACGAGGTAGCGCCCGTCGTCGCTGACTTCGGCGAAGAAGTGCAGGTCCGGCGAATCCGGACGCTCGTAGATCAGCGTGTCGCTCTCCTGCGAAGTGCCGATGCGGTGCAGGTAGACGCGATTGTTGCGATTCTGGAGCTCCTCGGGATCGCCGCTCGGCTGCGGGTAGCGGCTGTAGAAGAAGCCGGACGAATCGGGCAGCCAGGCGAGGTTGGTGAACTTGCACCAGCGCAGCTCGTCGGCCAGATCCTCTCCGCTCTCAACGTCGCGAACGCGGACAGTCTGCCAGTCGCTGCCGCTCTCGGCCAGCGCGTAGGCCAGCAGCCGCCCATCACGCGAGGCCGACTGGTTCGTCGTCGCGACCGTCCCATCATCGGAGAGCGTGTTGGCGTCCAGCAGCACCCGCGGCTCGGCATCAAGCGCGTCGCGAACGGTCAGCAGCGGCTGGTTCAACAGCCCCGGATTGTGGAAGGCGAAGTAGCGACCGCCGCGCTTCGTTGGCGCAGATTCCTTCGGGAAATCCCACAGCTCGGTCAGCCGGGCATGAATGCGCTCCCGATCCGGCGCGTGCTCGCCCAGCCACGCCTGTGTGCGCGCGTTCTGCGCCTCGGTCCACTCACGGACCTCCGGATCAGCCGCATCCTCCAGCCAGCGATAGGGATCAGCGATCGGCGTGCCGTGGTAGTCCTCGACGGTATCAACAGTGCGGGTAGGAATCGGCTTCAGGGCCATGTGTGGGAACCTCCAAGTGATGACGGGTCAGCGAATGTCCGTCTGCGTATGGTAGCGCGTCGCGCGAGGGACCTCACCCCCTGCCGCGGCCCAGAGGGCACCCCGCCCGCGGGGAGAGGGGTGTCATGGGCGAAGGTGTTTGGGTGCCGTGTAGAGATGTCTGTGTCCGACAGACCCCTCTCCCAGCCTCTCCCCTGCGAAGGGAGAGGAGTAAAGAGCAGCACCCGAACCCGCCAGGTTGATGACACCCCTCTCCTCCGAGGAGAGGGGACGGGGGTGAGGTCCCTCACGCGACGCCCCCCTCCATGTGCTACCGTCATGCCGGCTTGACTCGACGTGATGGACGCAGGAGGCAGCAGAGGGATGGCCGAACAGCCGCTGGTGGGCGTAATCATGGGTTCGCGCTCGGACTGGGAAACGATGGGGCACGCGGTCGAGACGCTTGAGGCGCTCGGCGTGCCGTATGAGACGCGCGTCGTCTCGGCGCATCGCACGCCCGATTTGCTCTTCGAGTACGCCGGTAGCGCCGAGGAGCGCGGGCTGGAGGTCATCATCGCCGGGGCCGGCGGTGCGGCGCATCTGCCGGGCATGGCGGCGGCCAAGACAACGCTGCCGGTTCTCGGTGTGCCGGTCGAGTCGCGCGCGCTGAAGGGCATGGATTCGCTGCTGTCGATCGTGCAGATGCCGGCCGGTATCCCGGTCGGGACGCTGGCGATCGGCCGCGCCGGTGCGATCAACGCTGCCCTGCTGGCGGCGGCGATCGTCGGCAACAGCCGACCGGAGATCCGTTCCGCGCTCCACGACTGGCGCGCGCGCCAGACCCAGACCGTCCTCGATCACCCAGATCCACGGGAGGGCTAGCTCATGATCCTCGTCGGCATCATTGGTGGCGGTCAGCTCGGCCGCATGCTCGCGCTGGCGGGCTACCCGCTCGGCCTGCGCTTTCGCTTCCTCGATCCATCGCCGGACGCGCCGGTCGCCGATCTTGGCGAGCTGATCGTCGGTGCGTACGACGACCCGGACGCGCTGGCTCTCTTCGCTGACGGCCTCGATGTCGTGACCTACGAGTTCGAGAACGTACCGGCCGATGTGGCGCGATCGCTGGAACGCAGCCTGCCCGTCTACCCGCCGCCCGCCGCGCTCGATGTCGCGCAGGACCGCCTGGCCGAGAAGACGTTCTTCAACGGACTCGGCATCCCCACCCCGCGCTTCGTCGCGGTCGATGATCGCGCCGGCCTCGACACCGCCGTCACCGACTTCGGACTGCCCGCAGTCCTGAAGACGCGCCGCGAGGGCTACGACGGCAAGGGCCAGGTGATCCTGCGTGAGCCTGCCGACCTGGATGCCGCCTGGGATGCGCTCGGCGGACGTCCGCTGATTCTGGAGGCGTTCGTCCCGTACGACCGCGAGCTGGCCGTGCTGGCCGCACGGAGCCGCAGCGGCGAGGTGGCGGTCTGGCCGGTCGTCGAGATCGAGCAGATCGACGGCATGCTGCATCGCGCCTATGTCCCGGCGCGTGGTGTTGATGCTGCGCTCGCCGATGTTGCTCACGATTATGTCCATCGTGCGCTGGCCGAGCTGGACTACGTCGGCACGCTGGCGATTGAGTTGTTCCAGGTTGGCGAGACACTGCTGGTCAACGAGATGGCCCCGCGCGTCCACAACTCCGGCCACTGGACGATCGAAGGCGCGCGCACCAGCCAGTTCGAGAACCATCTTCGCGCGATCCTCGGCTACCCGCTCGGCGATACCACCGCCCTGGGCGCGATCGGCCTGCGCAATCTGATCGGCACGATGCCCGATCCAGCCGCCATCCTCGCCATCCCCGACACGCACCTGCACGACTACGGCAAATCCCCCCGCCCCGGCCGCAAGCTCGGCCACGTCACCGTTCGCGCGGAGGACGAGGCGACGCGCGACGAGCGGCTCTCGGCGGTAGACGCCGCAAATCTTCCGTAGGGACGGGCCGGGTCCTGTCCATACGGAAGATTTGCGCGGCAGTTTCTTTGCGAACATCTGCACATCGGCGCGGAGGGGTCGCCTCACGGCGACGGACAGCGCGAGCGCTATCCCTACGAAACCGTTGAATTGAGGCGACACTTCCGCGTACGAGATGCCTACTGTTCCCAGGTCAGGGAGCCGCCCTTCTGGTAATCAATCACGCGGGTCTCGAAGAAGTTCTTCTCCTTCTTGAGGTCGATGACTTCTGACATCCAGGGGAACGGGTTGGTGACTTCGGCGAAGACCGGGGCGAGGCCGAGCTGTTCGCAGCGCCGGTTGGTGATGAACTGCAGGTACTGCTCGCAGAGCGCCGCGTTCAGGCCGAGCATGCCGTGCGGCATCGTGTCTCTGCCGTAGGCCACTTCGAGCTGGCAGGCGTCGTGCAGCATCTGGCGCACTTCCTCGACGAATTCCGCCGTCCAGAGGTGCGGGTTCTCGTGCCGGATCTGGTTGATGACGTCGATGCCGAAGTTCAGATGGATCGACTCGTCGCGCAGGATGTACTGGTACTGCTCGGCAATCCCAACCATCCGGTTGCGCCGTCCGAGCGAGAGGATCTGGGCGAAGCCGGTGTAGAACCACATGCCCTCGAAGACGACGTAGAACGCGATCAGGTCGCGCACGAAGCTCTGGTCGGCTTCGAACGTGCCGGTCGTGAACGTCGGGTCGTCGAGCGACTGCGTGTATTGCAGCGCCCAGGCGGCCTTGTCGGTGATCGACGGGATCTCGCGGTACATGTTGAACAGTTCGCCCTCATCCAGGCCGAGGCTCTCGCAGATGTACTGAAAGGTATGCGTGTGCACCGCCTCCTCGAACGCCTGCCGCAGCAGGTACTGGCGGCACTCGGGGTTGGTCAGGTGGCGGAAGATCGCCAGCACGATGTTGTTGGCGACCAGCGATTCGGAGGTGGCGAAGAAGCCGAGGTTACGCTTGATCATGCGCCGCTCGTCCTCGCTGAGACCGTCGCGCGACTTCCAGAGGGCGATGTCGGCCTGCATCGAGATCTCGATCGGCATCCAGTGGTTGTTGCAGGCGGCAAGATACTTCTCCCACGCCCAGTGATATTTCAGCGGCAGGAGCTGGTTGACGTCGGCGCGACAGTTGATCATCTGCTTCTCGTCGACGCGCACGCGCCCGCCCTCGCGGTCGATCGCGCCGAGTCCGGTCGCCTCGTTCGTCGTCGGTTCGGTTGTCGGTTCGGTCGTTGGCTGGGCCGTGTCTTCGGCCGTCCAGTTCAGCATCATCGTCTCCTCATCTCGCCAGGCTACTGGCACGCTTCACAGGTGGGGTCGTCGATCGAGCAGGCCGAGCCGCTGCCGGTGAGGACGAATTCGGGCTGGGCGATGACCGGCTGGGCGACCGGCACGGCGTTGAGCTTCCCGTCGGTGCCGCGCAGCGTGCTCTTCTCGACCTGCGTCGCGCCCTGCGAGCGCAGGTAATAGGTGGTCTTCAGTCCGCGGTGCCAGGCGAGGCGGTAGATCTCGTCCAGCTTGCGACCGCTTGGTGCCGCTGCGTAGAGGTTCAGCGACTGCGCCTGATCGATCCACTTCTGCCGTCGTGCGGCGGCCTCGATCAGCCAACTGCAATCAACCTCGAAGGCGGTCGCGTAGAGCGCGCGCAGGTCGGTTGGGATGCGGTCGATCGCGCCGACGCTGCCGTCGAAGTACTTGAGGTCGCTGATCATCACCGTGTCCCACAGATCGCGTTCCTTCAGATCGCGGACGAGGTAGGGGTTGACGACGGTGAAGTCGCCGGACATGTTGGCCTTAACGTAGAGGTTGCGGAAGGTTGGCTCGATCGACTGGCTGACGCCGCAGATGTTGGAGATCGTCGCTGTCGGCGCGATCGCCATGACATTCGAGTTGCGCATGCCGCGCTGCTGCACGCGCTGGCGGAGGCTGTCCCAATCCAGTCGACTGCTCGTGTCGACGTCCAGATCGGAGCCGGTCGCGGCCTTGCGCTCGCTAGCCAGCAGGCTGAGTGAATCGATCGGCAGCACGCCTTTGCTCCAGAGCGATCCGGCGAAGGTGGGATAGGCGCCGCGTTCGCTGGCCAGGTCCGACGAGGCTTCGATCGCGACGTAGCTGATCGCCTCCATCGAGGTGTCGGCGAACTCGACGGCTGCCTCGGATGAGTACGGCAGCCGCAGCTCGAACAGCGCGTCCTGGAAGCCCATCAGGCCGAGGCCGATCGGGCGATGGCGCAGGTTCGCGCGTCGCGCCTGCGGGATCGCGTAAAAGTTGATGTCGATGACGTTGTCGAGCATCCGCACCGCCGTCCGCACCGTCCGGCGCAGCCGCTCCAGGTCGAGCCCGTTGGCGGTGACGTGGGCGGCCAGGTTGATCGAGCCGAGGTTGCAGACGGCGACCTCATCTGCCGACGTGTTGAGGGTGATCTCGGTGCAGAGGTTCGACGAATGGACGACGCCGATGTGCTGCTGCGGCGAGCGGATGTTGCAGGCGTCCTTGAACGTGATCCACGGATGGCCGGTCTCGAACAGCATCGTCAGCATCTTGCGCCAGAGCGTGACGGCGCGGACGCGCTTGGAGAGTGCGATCTCGCCGCGCTCCGCCTGCTGCTCGTAGGCCAGGTAGCGCTCAGTGAAAGTCGCGCCGTAGAGGTCGTGCAGGTCCGACACGTCGTCCGGTGAGAAGAGCGTCCACTCGCCATCCTCGATGACGCGCTGGACGAACAGATCCGGCACCCAGTTGGCCGTGTTCATGTCGTGGGTGCGTCGGCGCTCGTCGCCGGTGTTCTTGCGCAGATCGAGGAATTCCTCGATGTCGATGTGCCACGTCTCCAGATAGGCGCAGACGGCACCCTGGCGTTTGCCGCCCTGGTTGACGGCGACGGCGGTGTCGTTGGCCACCTTCATGAACGGGACGACGCCGCGCGATTCGCCGTTCGTGCCGCGAATGTGCGCGCCGAGTCCGCGCACCGGCGACCAGTCGTTGCCCAGCCCGCCGGCGTACTTCGAGAGCAGCGCGTTGTCGCGGATGGCCGAGAAGATGCCGTCCAGGTCGTCGGGGATCGTGGTCAGGAAGCAGGAGGCCAACTGCGGTCGCTGCGTGCCGGAGTTGAACAGCGTCGGCGTCGAGCACATGAAGTCGAACGACGACAGCAGCTCGTAGAACTCGATTGCGCGCTCCTCGCGGTCGATCTCGCGCAGAGCCAGCCCCATCGCGACGCGCATCAGGAACATCTGCGGCAGCTCAAAGCGCACGCCACCGTGATGGAGCAGGTAGCGGTCGTAGAGCGTCTGCAGGCCGAGCAGCTGGAATTGGTCGTCGCGCTCCGGCGTGATCGCGTTGGCGATGCGGCCCAGATCGAAGCGTGCCAGCTCGGGATCGAGGTAGCCCTCGTCAATGCCGAAGTGGACGTATGCGTGTACGTACGCGATGTAATCGACAGTTGAGCTGTCCGCGTCGGTCGGCAGGATCAGTCCGAGCGCCTCGCGCCGCAAGCGCCGCAGGAGCAGGCGCGCGCTGACGTGCGCGTAGTTCGGCCCGGTCTCGACCAGTGCGCGAGCGGCCATGACCTGCGCGGTCTCCAGCTCGACGAGCGTCATGCCGTCGAAGGCGTTGCGCAGCGTCTCGCTGATGATTGTCTCGGCTGAGACGTCGGCCAGGCCAGCGCAGGCTTGCTCGGTCACCGCCGCGAGCCAGGCCAGATCGAGCGGTCGGCTGTTGCCGTCGGCATCGCGGATCGAGATCGTCGGCGCAGCTGGCTGACTCTCAGCCGCCTTGCGGGCCCGAGCACGATCCTCTCGATAGAGTACGTACGCCCGGGCGACCTTGTGATGCTCGCTGCGCATGAGGGCCAGCTCGACCTGGTCCTGGATGTCCTCGATGTGAATCGTCTGCCCGGGATTGGTTCTCCGCATCAGCGTACGGACAACCTGTTCGGTCAGCTCGCTGATGGTGTCGCGGATGCGGCACGATTCGGGGGCGTTCGCGCCCTCGACCGCCAGGAACGCCTTACCGACGGCGACCTCGATCTTGGTCGGGTCGAACGGCGTCACCGCGCCATTGCGCCGAATCACCTTCAGCTCGCCATGTACGGTCTTTGATGGAGGGCTACCGATGCGCTCGCCGGACGGTTGTTCCGCCGATGATTCGCGCAGTGAGGGACTTGTCGTGGCCATTGGCACACCCCGTCTGTTGCTACAGAGGGTGCCGGAAGGAATGCGTGCTGACGGCAGTGGTCAGGCTGCAGACGCCAATGCATGCGATCCATCGGGACACCCCGCCCGTCGGTCGAATCAGTTGCACTGGCAGGTCTCCTGGCTCGCGAGTCATCACGGCTATCTGGCCTTCCCAACAGCCTGGCTGTCAGTGACCATAGGTCGATAGCGCGCTCATCGCTTACAGTTGCGGGGGCAGCTCCGGCATGGACGCAGGCGCGTCGCACCGGATTCCCTTTTCAGCCCACTCCTCGCCGAGTGGGACACCAGTACTCGTCTGACTATACACCATACAGCGTGTACGTACAGTTCGTACGTTAGTTGCTTAGCGCTGTGCCTGATTCGTGCGGTTCTGGCTGGTAGCCTTGGTCGACTACACGGATGCGCGCGTACGTACCCCTGTACGTACATTGTCCCGCGCCGTCGCGCTGCTGTTCGGCCAGTAGCCTTACGGCACGGTCTTCAGCACGCCGCGCAGAGGTCGTGGGACGGCGTCCAGCTCCAGTGCTTCAACGAGGAGTCCGGCGTAGCGCCACTTGCGCGTGGCACCGCTTCCGAAGAAGCGTCGCAGTTGCGACTCGGCGCTGCGGCTACGCCACTCGGGCTGCTTCTGCAGAATGCGGAACGCGATGAGGTCGCCTTCGGCGGCGATGACGGCCTCGATGGTCGGCACACCGAGCGCGCGGATCAGTTCGTCTTCAAGATCGAGGACGCAGGCGAAGAAGCCGAGGTCTTCCATCATGGCGCGTGAGAGCGGGGCATCGGCCAGTCGCGCCTGCACCAGACCACGGCGGACGACGTGTTCCTCGCCGATGTCGTAGAGTCCAGCCACCTTGAGGTTGTCACCCAACGGGCCGAAGCGCGTCAGGAATTGGCCGATGGCGTGGATGCCGCCCATCGGGACGACTTCGACGCCTTCGCTGGCGAGGTTCCGGCCGCTGCGTGAGGCGAGTGTTTCAACGGCGATCTGGTCGCTGCGGCCTTCGACCAGGATCACTGCCCGGCGTTCGGCGGTGTTGCTGTTGAATGGTTCAACGGGAATTGTCACGAAGTTCGTGAGCTATCGCCGACGCGCATACGTAAATGCGAGCGCCATCGCGACGCCGATGACCGCGCCGACCAGGATCGGGACGCCGCTGCTATCGAGCCGGCCCAGAATCGCCAGTCCGATGACGACGCCGAGCAGGACCATGGCGCCAGACAGCAGCGGTGGCTTCCGCCGCCTCGTTGTCGATTCCGTCGGTCGCTCGAACACGTCGCTGCTCCTTACTGCTCAGTCGCGCTTGCGCTGATCATAGGCCATCCCGAACGCGACGCCGAGCGCCAGTCCGACACCGATCCCCAGGCCAAGGTTGCCAATCGCCGCGCCGATCCCCACGCCGAGCGACAGCCCGATGCCGATGCCCATCGCGAGGTGTTCCGACTGCTTGTCGTCCTTCGACTCGTCCTGTGGGTCGTCGTCCTGATGATCGTTGTCGCTTATGCGTTCCCTGCCATCCAGCCCGCACGTCGGGCAGCGCGAGTCGCAGAACCCGAGCTGTGTGCGACGCAATGGAGCTTAGCTGTTCTTCTGCTGTGCATTGAACGCCATGCCCAGCGCGATACCGATAGCCATCCCGACGCCAATGCCCATCGCGAGGTTGTCCATCGCCAGGCCCATAGCGACGCCGATCGCGATACCAACGCCAATTCCTATCCCAAGACCCTGGCTATTCTTCCCCTCAGGCTGCTCGTTATCTGGATTGCGATTGTCATTCATGGCGAGCTCCTCTCCTCGAACCCTACATGACGTCGCAATCCAGCGGCCAGATGGGGCGTCGAATGTGACGGTACGGGAGGTTCAGGAGGTCTGGAGCAGACAGGCCGGGTCCATCAACCTCGATGATCGCCGCAGCCAGCGGCTCAAAGGCGGCGCGGAAGTGGACGCTCGACTTGAGCGCAAGGATTCGGCGCTCCTCAGGCGCAATCCCGACCGCGCGCAGCAGTTGCGGATCGAGTACCTGGACGCGGTTGGATGTCAGGATGACTTCGACAGGCGGATCGCCCACCTCGACGACCGCCGAGAGCCCCAGCCTTGTCGTCGTACCGGCACCCATCGGCCCCTGTCCGGCAAAGCTCAGGTCGCCGAACCAGCGTACGAATGCGGTAATCTCCAGCGCCGGATTGCTGTTTCGGCTGGCCCCTCTGCCGAGTCGCAGTACACCTCGCTGCTCAGCGCCGCTTGCCGCCGCTTGCCGCACTGCTTCCTCGTCGGCGATCGTCGCGACAACAGCGCCGGTGGCCCCCGCATCTAGCAGTGCTTGCAGAATTGCGATCTCGCTGCCGGTCCCACCCGCGCCCGGGTTGTCGGCCACATCAGCCAGCACCACCGGCCAGCGCTCCGCTGCAATCGCCTGTTCGACCGCCTCACGAACCGGCGTCAGGTGGGTAACGAACTGGCTGCGCCGCTCCCAGCATGCCTCTGCCAGCCGATCGGCCAGCGCGTTCGCACAGTGTTCGTCATCGTTCGCTGTCACAAGGACCGCCATACCGGCGTCGTGGATATCGCTGTACGGGAATCCCGGCGCGAGCGTGACGGCGATGACGCCCTGCTCGCGTCGGGCGTCGCGCGCGAGCGACGCCAACTCGGCCATTGGCGTCGGCCCATCGGTGCGTTGCGTCGGCAACGGCGTGAGCAGCGGCACCTGGCGCAACGCCTGCACCGGCCGCAGTTCCCCGGATCGAAGCCGCGCCAGCAGCCGCACCGCCTGACTGCCGCGCGCATAGGTGTCGATGTGTGGGTACGTCTCATAAGCCAGCAGGATAGTAGCCGCGTCGACCATCTTCGGCGTCAGGTTCGCGTGCGAATCGAGGACGGCGAGGATCGGCACGTCCTGCCCGACCGCCTCTCGCACCCGCCGCAGGATTTCCCCATCGGCGTCTTCCAGCCCCTCGCTGACCATCGCGCCGTGTAGCGCCAGCAGCACCCCATCCAGTCCGCCCGGAGCGCGCGCTGCGGCCGCGATACCGCGTACGAGGTCGTTGGTCAGCGACTCAAACGTCCCGCGCCGAACACGGCCGCCTGGCGTTGCCGAGGCGAACAGCACCGGCTCGATGTCCCAACGCAGCGCGAGGGCGGTATCGACTATGCCGCCGAGCGCCGTGGCTGCGCTGCGGCTGCCATCCACCAGCGCCCGCCCACGCATGAGCGTCCGACGCTGGAAATCGCTCAGCGTCGTCTGCTGCGACGAAAACGTATTCGTTTCATGGGAGATGCCGCCAATGACGACTCGCGACATGGCCCTCTGCTCCATTCGCTCGACCGAGTTGTGCGACGCAGTATGGTCGAAGCCGGAACGGCTCGCAAAGGGCTGTGAGGTTGATCGCTAGCGGGTCGGTCGCTATCATCGCCGGACACGGCTGCTGGCGATATGCGGAGGCAAGCAGATGCAGTCCATCGACGGGACAGGCTCAGAGCGGATTGGCGACGACCAGTTCGCGAACGGACGCGGCGCGCAGCCGGCCGGCAAGCGCGAAGTTGATCTCTACGTCCGCACCTACTCGACTCTGCTGCGCTCGTCCGGCCCGGTCGATGTTGACGCGCTTGTCCCGGCGCACCTGAACATTCAGTCGAGCCTCCACGCGCTCGCCGCAGACGACGCTCCCGACATGGGCGCGCTGATGTACAGCACAATGCGCCTGCCGCCGGAGATCGTTACTGTCCAGCGCATTCTGCTGGGGCAGTCGCATTCCGTCTTTGCCCGGCACGGCTACACCAACCTGGAAGAGTGGACCTCCGTTTCAGCGCCAGGTCGCCGCCGCCGTTGGCAGTGGGATGGTCGCGACACGTTGGCGGTCATGGTCGGGTCGGCGTCGGACCTCGATGACCTGATCCCGACGATCGTTGGCTGGCAGATCGAGTGGAACAAGCTGCATCAGCGTATTCGCGACACACCCGAGCTGGCCGACCTGATTCAGACCGGCTCGCGCCGACCCGGTCAGCCAGGCAGTGAGAGCGAGGCTGAGCGACTTGAGCAGATTGGCGCGGGGCTGGGCATTGCGCCCGGCGACTGGGCGCGTCTCTGCTCGGCGTGGGGGCGTGAGCTGTGGCCAAACCTGCGCCGGCTCGCGACGCACAAGCGCGACCTGCGGCTCCAGATGCTCGGCGGCACCTACCTCGGCTACACCCGTTCAGCGCAGCGCTGGTGGGCGCCAGCCGGCCGCGAGCTTGCTGACCTCGGCCTGGCGGATCGTCCGGTCTATTTCGTGTCCTCGAACACGCACTCGATCGCCAACATCCTGACTGGCACCGTCCGCCGTCGCCGCGAAGAGCTGGTGCGCTTCGTCGAGGAGTCTGCCCATCCCGACCTGCTGCCCGAACTGCGCAAGCTGCAGGCCGGCGAAGTGCGCGCGTCGTGGGACAATTTTCTGTACTACACAGCTCGGCTCTACTACGCGACCAATCGCGAAGCCCGCGCTAGTCGCGATGCCGAGGAAGCCGAGCGCGGCGTCGTGACGCTGGAGCCGACCAGCGCCCTTGATGTCGGCATCCAGATCATGGACCTCTCCCGCATCACGCCCGACGATCTCGATCCACGCATCCGCGATTACTGCCCGAACGGCACCGACGCCGTGATCGTCAACATCAACTACCCGCTCGGTCTGGCCGCCTATCACATCTTCGGCCAGGTCGCGACCGGCGTCGATCAACTCCGCGGGATCTACATCCTCGGCAAGGCGGCGACGCTCAACGCGCGCATCGGCGATGTGATGATCTCGAACGACGTCTACGATGAGCATTCCGGCAACACCTACTGGTTCGCCAACTGCTTCTCCAGCGCCGACCTCGACCCCTTCCTCGTGTACGGCTCGACGCTCGACCGCCAGCGTGCCGTGACCGTCAAAGGCACCTACCTGCAGAATCGCGGCTATCTCGACTTCTACTACCGTGAGAACTTCACCGTCGTCGAGATGGAAGCCGGGCCGTACCTCTCGGCGCTCTACGAGGACGTCGCCCTCACCCGCCACCCAACCAACGAAAGCGTCAACATGAGCCAGATCCCGGTCGATCTCGGCATCATCCACTACGCCTCGGACACGCCGTATTCCCACGCACACACCCTCGGCGCGCGCGGCCTGTCCTACTACGGCATGGACTCCACCTACGCCGCCACCCTCGCCATCGTCCGCCGCGTCTTCGAGGACTGCCGCACCCCGTAACACGGGCGCGATGTGTCACAATTTGTTATGTCGCATGGCATTGAACCAACAGGAGACGGCCATGATCGTCGTGCGAAAGAAATACGTCACCGACGAAAACCACAACCCGATCGCCGTCCAGATCGACTACGAGGACTGGCTGGAAATCGAGCGCTTGTTGAGACGCTTGGCGATTGAGAATCGACCAGTCAATGTGTCGCAGTTTGTCGGAAAACTGAAAGCAGAACTCTCCGAGCATCCAGTCGCCTACCAGCAACGAATTCGGGATGAGTGGTCGTAAGGGGCTGATGCCTTAAACGTTTGTTGTTTGGCGGGTGCTACGAAGGCACGAGCAACCGCAGACCGTTGATCCGCCGGAAATGTCGTTCGTTGCGAGTCACGAGTTCCAGATCGTATGACACTGCAGTCGCGCCGATAAGCATGTCCATATCCGCAATCCGCTGACCTGATCGCCGGAGTGCAGCAGGCTCGCGCGCGAACACCTCCATCACATTGTCGGTCAGGCCGAGGACGACAAAGTCCTGGACAAAGGTTCGAGCGTTTGCCATATGCCGTGCAGCGTCCGTTGTCGCAAATGCGCCTTCGTAGATTTCTCCGACCGAGATGATGGTTATTGCTACGCCGTGTGGTGCAAGCGTGTGAAGGAGTTCCACCGTGGAAACACGGCGCTGAAGCCCATCGATCAGCACATCGGTGTCAATGAGATAACTCATGACAGGCTATCGGGTCTCGTACCCTCGTCGCGCGCTTGATACAGCATGGCCTTTACCGATTCGCCGTCGACGTCGCTCCAACTGCCAGCTGCCGCCTCGATTGCTGCGATCGCCCTGGCTGGATCATAATTCGCCCAAATGTCGCTGCCCTCAATGACCCGAAGCGTTTCACGAGTCACGACGTAACGCGCAGTTCCTGTGTCAAGCAGGATGGTCTCACCGCTGGCCTCGGCTTTATCGAGGATTTCGCGCAATGTGCTGTCTTTCGGGATGCGGATGACCACCATAGCTTTGTTCGACTTTCATTGAAGGCCGGTGATACTTCATCAATTGTACTCGCGTCGATGCGGCGTTCGTGTATCACCAACCCAATTGTGGTGGCCGCCTTCCTCGCCATCATAATGAACGCCGGACACGAAGCCTGTCCACCACCCCGTATACTCCCTACCCACACGGAAGGGGGCGATGGATGGTGCGCACGAACGCGACTGTGAGCGACGAGTTGGCGCAATGAGCGAGCGCCCGCCTGCACCGCGCAAGGTCATCACGGTAATCGAGCTGCCGCGCCGGACGATCGTCACGATCGTGCTCGTTGTCGGCTTCATCTGGCTTGGCTGGCAGCTCTGGAGCCTCGGCGTTCTGCTGGTGATCGCTACGCTGCTGGCGGCGGCTGGCGACCAGTTCGTCCAGCGCATGGAGCAGCGCGGTCGGTCGCGCGGTCAGGCAGTCGGCATCCTGCTGGCCGGCGTCGTCATCGCGCTCGCCGTCCTCGGCCTGCTCGTTGTCCCGCCGCTCGTTGTTCAGGGCCAACGTCTCGCCGAAGGATTGCCGGATTATGTCGATAAGCTGAACCATCTGCTGGATGGCTTCCCCACGATCCAGGACTGGCTACAGGAGAATGCCGACCAGGCCTCGCTGGAGCCGGGTCAATTGTTTGGCAGCTTCCTGTCGATTGGCACCGGTGTCATCTCGGGCATCGCCAATATCATCATCACCCTCGCCCTGACCTTCTACATCCTGCTGGATGGCCCGCGCCTGTTCGAGTGGTCCATCTCGCGCCTCTCGCCGGAGCAGCAGGATCGCGCCCGCCGCGTGCGCGTCGAGGTCACCCGCACCGTCGGTGGCTACGTCCGTGGTCAGTCGATTGTGTCGCTCTGCTTCGGCATCTTTACCTTAATCACCTGCAGCATCGCCGGCGTGCCGGAGCCGCTACTGCTGGCCGTGCTGGCCGCCATGCTCGATGCCATCCCGCAGATCGGCGCGACGCTGGCGACGATCCCGATTGTCGTGCTGGCCCTCACCGTCTCGCCGCTGACCGCGATCATCGTCCTGGCGCTCTTCATCGCCTACCAGGGTGTCGAGAACTACGTTATTGTCCCAAGAGTCTTCGGTGCCACACTCCAGATTCCCGCGATCGCGATCCTGTTAGCCGTCCTCATCGGCGCGCGCCTGCTCGGCGTCGTCGGCGCGTTGCTGGCCCTGCCGATCGCCGCCGCCATACCCGCCATCGTCCGCGCCTGGCCTATCCTGCCGCCGGATGATGACCCGTCGGACGACACAGCGCTGTCGGTTGAGCGCGGCTGAGACGAACCATGTTCTGCCCGCGCGCTGCCATGCATTGGTCGCCGCCGGGTGCGTGGTCGACCTCATAGCTCAGAAAGGAGCCCGTCGGTGCGTATCTGGGACCTGCCGCCGGAGCAGCTCTGCCGCGCCCACTTGCTGGGTGAGCATCGTGAGCTGCACGCCATCTGGGTCGTGCTGACGACGGGTCGAACCGGTTACGCGCACCACCCCGAGACGCTGCGCTGGCGCGGCAAGCTCCGCGCCCTCTGGCTGCGTCATGAGGCGCTGGTCGCCGAGATGCAGCGGCGTGGCTACCGTCACGCCTCCCCGCTCGACGAGGCTCTGGCAACCGGTGCCGCGGTGCAGGACGAGCTGCTCGATTCCATTCCCGATCAGATCGCCAACCTGCGCGCCAAGGGCTGCGACTGTCGGGTGTAGTCGCATCGCAATCCACGCTCTATCTTCGACTACCCCCGCGCCACCTCCGCCAGATAGTGCGCGCGGTTGAGTGGATTGGGGCCTTGCCAGGGTGCATCGGTCAATTCGAATCCTCTGCTATCATGGAGATTGCATACACACAAATTCGCGTCGGTCGCGCGGGCAGTGCGACCGGTTCGCCTGCCTCAATGATAGGGATGCTCGGTGTCGACGATAACGGCTGAGCTGGAGAATCGGCTCTGGGATGCGGCCGATCAGCTGCGGGCAAACTCCAGGCTCTCTGCGCACGAATATTCGACTCCTGTCCTGGGCCTCATTTTCCTGCGCTTTGCGGATGCGCGCTTCGTAGCAGTTGAAGACGAGATCAAGCCCCGGCCGGGTAGCCGACGGACGATCTCGAAAACGGACTACCACGCGCGGGGTGTCGTCTATCTGCCGTCAAAGGCGCGCTACGGCTATCTGCTGAATCTGCCTGAGGGTGAGGACATCGGGCAGCGCGTCAACGATGCGATGCGGTTGATCGAGAGTGAGAACCCCGATCTCAGCGGCGTGCTGCCGAAGAGCTACGGTGCGATCGAGAAAGACACGCTGGTCGCGCTGCTGAAGACGTTCTCGCAGATCCCGCTCGATATCGAGGGCGATGCCTTCGGCAAGATCTACGAGTACTTCCTCGGCAAGTTCGCGATGGCCGAGGGTCAGAAGGGCGGCGAGTTCTTCACGCCGACCTCGCTGGTGAAGCTGATCGTCGAGATCATTGAGCCGTATCGCGGACGCATTCTCGACCCCGCCTGCGGGTCCGGTGGCATGTTCGTCCAGTCAGCCAACTTCGTCGCCGAGCACCGGGGCAAGCCGGGCAGTGAGCTCTCGATCTACGGTCAGGAGAAGACGGACGCGACGGTGCGGCTGTGCAAGATGAACCTGGCCGTCCACGGTCTCTCCGGCGATATCCGCGAGGGCAACACCTATTACGAGGACATCCACGAGTCGACCGGACGCTTCGACTTCGTCATGGCCAACCCGCCGTTCAACGTCGATGGCATCGACAAGGAGAAGCTGGCCGACGACCCGCGCTTCCCGTTCGGTCTGCCGCGCAGCGACAACGGCAACTATCTCTGGATGCAGATCTTCTATTCGGCGCTGAATGAGCAGGGCCGCGCCGGCTTCGTCATGGCCAACTCCGCGTCAGACGCGCGCTCCAGCGAGCTGGAGATCCGCCGCCAGTTGCTGGAGGCCAAGGCGGTCGATGTCATGCTCGCCGTCGGCTCGAACTTCTTCTACACCGTCACACTGCCCTGCACGCTCTGGTTCCTCGATCGTGGCAAGCGCGGGACCGAGCGCGAGGACACCGTGCTGTTCATCGACGCGCGCCACATCTTCCGCCAGATCGACCGCGCCCATCGCGACTTCACGCCCGAGCAGATCGAGTTCATCGCCAACATCGTCCGGCTCTATCGCGGTGAGCAGCCGGAAGGCACGCTCGCGATCGACGGCGAGGGCAACGGGACCTGGGATTTCAGCGACGGCCAGTACCGTGATGTCGCCGGCCTCTGCAAGGTCGCCACGCTGGCGGAGATTGAGGCGCAGGGCTGGAGCCTCAACCCAGGCCGCTACGTCGGCGTCACCGCCCGCCCGGACGACGACATCGACTTCTACGAGCGCCTGCAGGAACTGCACGAGGAACTGGAGCTGCTGAACGCCGAGGCGCATGAGCTGGAAGAGCGGATCAGCGAGAACGTGATGATGTTGCTGGAGTGGCAGTAGATCCATGAAGCAGATAGTTGCAACCGAAATTGGTGAGATATATCAAGACTGGCGAGTTGTCCCGTTCTCAGATTACGTATTCTTTCAAGAAGGTCCTGGTTTGCGAAGCTGGCAGTTCAGAACCAGCGGAATGAAGGTTATCAACGGCAGAAACATTCTTGAAGACGGAAGTATTGACTTATCGAATACCAGCCGCCATGTCGAATTGAACGAGTTCCATGAGCGATATTCACATTTCGCAGTCGATGCCGGTGATATAGTGGTTGCGAGCTCTGGTACATATGGGAAAGTCGGGAGGATTGATAATGACCATCTCCCATTGATGATGAACACCAGCGTAATTCGGATGCGATCGAAATCTAAAAATGCGCTCCTTGACGATTACTTGCTCTACTTCTTAAAGTCAAGGTACTTTCAAGATCAAGTTGAGCAGGCTGTTACTGGAACGGCTCAAAAGAACTTCGGCCCATCGCATCTGAAGCGTATGCTCATAATTCTTCCTCCCCTCCCCACGCAGCGCAAGATCGCGTCGATCCTCTCAGCCTACGACGACCTGATCGAGAACAACACGCGGCGCATCGCGATCCTGGAGGAGATGGCGCAGTCGCTCTACCGCGAGTGGTTCGTCCACTACCGCTACCCCGGCCACGAGCACGTCCCCCTCGTCGACTCCCCGATCGGCCCGGTGCCGGAGGGGTGGGACGTAGTGGGCTTGGGTGACACTTCGAGGTTTGTGATGGGTCAATCTCCGAAATCTGAGTTCTACAATCAGGATGGAACGGGACTACCATTTCATCAGGGTGTGCGTGACTTCGGTCACCGGTATCCAGTAGACCGAGTGTATTGCACTGTAACTGATCGACTCGCTGAGCAGGGCGACATCCTATTCAGCGTTCGAGCACCTGTCGGCCGGATCAATATCGCTACGAAGACTATAGTGATCGGCCGCGGTCTCGCTGCCATTCGGAGCAAGTCAGAGAATCAGGCATTCCTATATCATCAGCTTCGAGAAGCATTTCAAGAAGAAGACATTATTGGTAACGGTGCGATCTTCAAGGCTGTGACAAAGAAGGATATGCTGGACTTCCCAGTGATACAGCCCATCGCCGGCCTAGTCGAGCAGTTTGAGTGTCACGCCGAGCCAATGTCACGATATATCAGGCTGCTCACTATGCAGACGGACGATCTTCGCCAGACACGCGATCTTCTGCTGCCGAAGCTCATCTCAGGGGAGGTGGATGTGACACCAATCGGTGGCACATGCCGACACGCTACCTCATAGGAGAATCATGAGTACTGGAACATCAACTCAACGTTCCCGAGCGCTTGAACTGTGCAACGAGCTTTTGGCGGACTTGGACCGGGAACGAGTGAGTGTCTCTATGGCTATTCAACGTCTCGATCGGATTGCTGACCTTGTTCAAGACAAGAAGGTGATTGAGCGTGTCCGTTGGGAATTGGATGGCTTTGGGCTTTTGGCTGCCTCCGATGATGTTCTCGTCGATACGGTTACTTACTGGATCCAAGATGGGAAGTTGTCACCTGATACAGATGCGGTTAACGCTGCAAAGGAGATGAAGGCTAACTTCCCAAGTTATAGAAAGCTATCGCTATCTGACGAATGGGGACTTACGTTTGAAGTCATCGACATGGGTGAGACAATCGCCTTCTATGAGGAGCTGGTTCGCGACATGCGCGCTAGCAAGGGGCGAAAGTATACCTTGTCTTATAGAGGAAAGACATATTACTGGAACCTTTCACAGCTGAGTAAATTACTATTCGGAGCCCAGAGGTGGGTATACTCGACAGTTGCTCGAATCCAGTATGAAATCGAGTTTGGACAGATTCCTGTTCGTGCTATAGAGAAAACGTTCGAATTCGTTGACGACCAGCTATTTAGGTTAGTGCCAGCAGCGGCGGAAAGGCTGCTAGTAGCCTACAAGAATGTGCAGGATTCAAGCCAAGAAAACTGGCATAACGTTGCTGATACGTGTCGACGCGTCGTCAAGGATTTTGCGGACGCAATTTATCCGCCTAGGGATGCAGAACAGTTTGGTTTGATCGTCACGGATGACAAATATCTCAACCGGATTCGGGCATTCATTAAGGATAGCGTCGACAGCGCACGAGTCAAGCAGCAAATGGACACCGTGCTAAATCTTCTTGTCGAACTGCTCGCGCGAACAGATAACTTAGCCAGTAGAGGAGTTCACTCGGGAACAATGTCCCGATTCGAGGCTGAACGGATTCTGATCTACACGTATCTTGCAATTGGTGATGTTATCGTTCTTGCTGGCCTTGGAAACCGGCCTGACACGGACACACGGCGAGTGAGCCTGAACACGGCAACGTTTGAGCAGCTTCGATCAGAGCTTAATCTCTCAGAGGCGGTTGCTGGCGATATTCTAAAGTTCAGAAAGAATCGACTGTTTCAGAGCTGGGACGAGGTAGGCGACATCAGAGGTATCGGCCCAAAGATCCTTCAGCGACTCCGCGATTCGGCATCTTTGTAGATAGCAGACTGTATACAGGAGCTTCAATATCGACGAGCGCCTGTGAGCCTTTGCCAGTTTCATCGGTATACCCTTGGCATAGCGGCTCTACCGAGTGACTCAGCCATCACGGAAATGTGTTTCGACCATATCCAACGACTACTCCGAAAACATCCTCGTTGAACAGAACGCCATCGCGCTCTTTGCCGAGCTCGGTTGGGAGACGGTTGATGCGTTTCATGAGGTTTCCGGGGAGCGGCCGTACCGCAATGTGATCGTGCTCATCAGTCAGTACCACCAGTCCCGAGGCACATAGTAGGATCATCATAGACATCCATGCATCGCAGACAGGAACCCACTATGGCCGACACGATCAGAACTATTCACGTTGAACCGGATAGCGACCTTGGCCGTCTCCTCGACGAGGCAGACGACGTGGCGATTGAGCTGGAGATAGACGGCGTTCGCTATCGACTTGACCGTGTGCGCACCAGTGATCGCCCGAGCGCCGAACAGGTCGAGCGCTCTATCGCGGGCATTCGCCGCGCCGCTGGCGCATGGCGTGACATCGATGCAGAGGAGCTCAAAGCCACTATCCGGGAACGTCGTAAGGCCGCCAACTGAGTTTCAGTCCGTCGGTGAGTGCGTTCCTCGTCGACGGCACCGACTGAATCGTCGCCTCAACCTGTTTGACGCGTGATCCTCTTTGTTATCTCCGTATGAGCGCTCACCGCATGCCACATTGTCGTACCATAGTGGTGGCATTTTGACACCACTATGGTGTCATTTCGCCGTTACCCATCGTGGTTTCCGGGGAGCGAGGATCCTCATGCCTGCCACCACAATGACGCTCGCCCTCGATGGTGAAGTGCCGCTCGATCTCTTTGCTCGGGCGGTGGAATCTTGGCACGATCTGGTGTCCGCACTCACCGAGGAGGTGGACCATGCCGGGATCAGATGGATCGTCGACGAGCTGGAGTCCGGCAGCGCCATTGCGACGATTCGCGGTGAGGCGACCGATCTCGCAGCCGTAGAACGTGTCGTCGTCGCCTACGACGCGGTCGGCGAGGCGCTGGAGCGAGGCGCGGACGTGCCGGGGTCGGCCCGAGCGCGTAAGGCAGCGCGCGGTATCACCGCTGTCCTGAACGGCAAGATTACATCGATCCGGTTTGAAACACCGAATCGTGAGTCGTTTATCTCCAGCACCGTTGGGAAGCCGCCACGCGCGGTCCTGCTCCGCTCGAAGGGCGCGATCGAGGGACGCGTGCAGACACTCTCCAGCAGACATGCTTTGCGTTTCACGTTGTACGATTCGGTGTACGATCACGCCGTCACCTGCTACCTTCAAGAGGGGCGCGAAGAAATCATGCGTGATACGTGGAATCGGCGGGCGATCGTGGAGGGCATGGTGAGCCGCGACCCGGTCACAGGACGGCCCGTCTCGGTTCGGCAGGTCGAGAACGTGACGCCGATTGCCGAGGTAGAGCCGGGCGGTTTCCGGCGTGCGCGCGGCGCTCTCAAGACCAGGCCTGATGATCCACTTCCCGAAGAAATGATTCGGCGATTGCGGGATGCCTGAGCCGCTGAAGGTCTATTGGGATTCCTGCGTGTTCCTCTCATACATCCAGGAACGACCACTCGACCGCATGTCGATCCTTGAGGCACTCGTCGATCGCGCGTATGCGAGACAGATCCACATCTACACCTCGACGTTCTCTATCGTCGAGGTCGCCTTTGCCGAAGAAGAGCGGGCGGACGAACTGCTCGACCCTGTCGTTGAGGCGAAGATCGACGGCCTTTGGGCAGATCGCCAGGTCGTGACGCTGGTTGAGTTTCACGAGTTGATTGGGCGAGATGCGCGGATGCTGATTCGAAACGCAGTGGCCGTTGGGCGCACGCTTAAGCCGCCCGATGCCGTCCATCTCGCGACCGCGGTCCGAATCGGGGCCGCCGAGTTTCATACCTACGATAACCGGCTGATTAGCGCAGCAAATGGGCTGTCGCTCTCAATGCCCGTCATCCATCCCAGGACCGATCAACCACGATTGATTCCGTAAATCGATTAGTTTGCCGGATCACGAACGTATGTTGACTGGTGTCCCACCTGCTCCTATGCAATCATAGCGGCATTGTTTGCTGTGCAATAGACTTTTGCGTGTCACGCCGTGCCATTGTCGACGTGGCCCCCCAGAGACGTGGGCACGATGTCCAACGACTACTCCGAAAACATCCTCGTTGAACAGAACGCCATCGCGCTCTTTGCCGAGCTCGGCTGGGAGACGGTGGACGCGTTTCACGAGGTGTTTGGGGAACGGGGCACGCTCGGGCGGGACAATCGCGGCGAGGTCGTGCTGGTCGGGCGCTTGCGCGCAGCGCTGGAGCGCCTGAATCCGTCGGCGACGGCTGAGGCGATCGAACGCGCGATTGAGGAACTCTGTCGCGAGCGCTCGGCACTCTCGGCGGCCAATGCCAACCGCGAAGTCTGGGAGTTGCTCCACGATGGCGTGAAGGTCACTGTGCGCGATCGGCGCGGGAGCGATGAGATCGTCACCATCCGCGTCGTCGACTGGGACGCGCCGGAGCGCAATGACTTCCTGCTCGTCTCGCAACTGTGGGTCTCCGGCGAGATTTACACGCGTCGCCCGGATCTGGTCGGCTTCGTCAACGGTCTGCCGCTCGTCATCGTCGAGCTGAAGGCGACCGACGTGCCGGTGCGTGACGGCTTCGACCACAACCTGACCGACTACAAGGACACCATCCGGCATCTGTTCTGGTACAACGCGTTACTGATCGTCTCGAATGGTCTGCGTAGTCGGGTCGGCAGCAGCACCTCGACCTGGGAGCATTTCGCGGAGTGGAAGCAGGTCGAGTCGGAGGACGAGCCGAAGTCCACCGGCTTCGCGACGCTGCTGCGCGGCACCTGTACACCGGCACGCCTGTTGGAGATCGTCGAGAGCTTCACTCTCTTCAGCGAGCGTGACGGTCGTCTGGTGAAGCTGATCGCCAAGAACCACCAGCTCCTCGGCGTCAATAACGCCTTTCATGGCGTTCAGCAGCTGGGTCAGAATCGCGGTCGGCTGGGTGTCTTCTGGCACACGCAGGGCAGCGGCAAGTCCTACTCGATGATCTTCTTCTCCCAGAAGGTGCAACGCAAACTGCCCGGCAACTGGACCTTCGTCGTCGTCACCGACCGCCAGGAGCTGGACGAACAGATCTACCGCAACTTCGCGTCGGTCGGCGCGGTCACCGAGCCGGAGGACGCGATCCATGCGACGAGCGGCGAGCATCTCCGCCAACTGCTGCGTGAGAATCACCGCACGGTCTTTACGTTGATCCAGAAATTCCACACGCCGCCGGGCGAGCTGCATCCGATTCTTTCCGAGCGCGACGACATCATCGTCATCACCGACGAGGCGCACCGCAGCCAATACGATATCTTCGCCGGCAACATGCGTCGGGCGCTGCCGAACGCCGCCTTCATCGGCTTCACCGGCACGCCACTGATGGCCGGCGAGGAGCGCACGCGCGAGGTCTTCGGCGATTACGTCTCCATTTACAACTTCCGCGATTCCGTCGAGGATGGCGCGACCGTCCCGCTGTATTACGAGAATCGCATCCCCGAGCTGCAGCTCGTCAACGAGCGCTTCAGCGACGAGATGTCCGACATCATCGAACGGGCCGACCTTGATGACGACGCCCACGACCGGCTGGAGCGCGAATTCCGGCATGAGTACCACCTGATCACGCGGGACGATCGGCTGGACACGATCGCCGACGATATCGTCCAGCACTTCCTCGGGCGCGGTCAGCAGGGCAAGGCGATGGTCATCTCCATGGATAAGATGACCGCCGTGCGGATGTACGACAAGGTGCTGGAGCGCTGGCGCCTCGCGCTCAATGACCTGCGCACGACGGCGATCGCGCTCACCCCGGAGCAGCGCGTGGCGCTCGACGACCGTATCCGTTATATGGAAGAGACCGACATGGCCGTCGTCGTCTCGCAGGGCCAGAACGAGCTTGACACATTCCGTAGCCGTGGGTTGGACATCCTGCCGCACCGCAAGCGCATGCAGAACGAGGATCTGGCGCAACGCTTCAAGGATTCGGACGACCCGTTCCGGATCGTCTTCGTCTGTGCGATGTGGATGACCGGCTTCGATGCGCCGTCGCTCTCGACGATCTACCTCGACAAGCCGATGCGCAACCACACGCTGATGCAGACGATCGCGCGCGCCAACCGCGTCTTCCCCGGCAAACTCAATGGCCTGATCGTCGATTACATCGGCGTCTTCCGCGATCTGCAGCGGGCGCTGGCGATCTATGGTTCGGCATCTGGCGGCGGGGTCAATCCCGGTGATTCGCCGGTGCAGGACAAGAGCGAGCTGGTTGATCGGCTGCGCGACGACATCCAGAAGGTCCTCGCCTTTGCCGAGCAGCACGGCGTGTCGATCCGCGCAATCGCGAACGCCCCGCCGAGCGAACGGCTCGACCTGCTGGCCGATGGCGTCGAGCGCTTGCTGGTGAGCGACGAGACGCGCCGCGAATATGTCGCGCTCGCGCGTGGCGTGCGGCTGCGCTTCCAGGCGATCCTGCCCGACAAGGACGCAGACGAGTTCCGCGGGATCGTCGCTGCGATCGCGAAGCTGGCCGGAACAATCCAGGCCGAGATTGGTCAGCCAGACCTCACCGGTTTACTGGAGGAGATCGGCGAACTGCTCGATCAGTCGATTGCTGCCGAGGGCTACGTCATCCAGGAGTCTCCGGAAGGGTATGACACCGCCCGGGTCGACCTCTCGCGGATTGACTTCGATGCACTCCAGGCGCTGTTCTCCAGCGGTCGGCGCAATACCGCTGCGCAGTCACTGCGCGCTGGTCTCGAACGCCGGATCGCACAACTGGTTGCTCAAAACCGGACCCGCATGGACTATCTGGAGCAACTGCAGCGCATGATCGACGACTACAACACCGGCTCCCGCAACGTGCAGCTCTTCTTTGAGCAGTTGACCAACCTGAGCCACGAGCTGGATACGGAAGAGCAACGCCACATTCGCGAAGGCCTCAGCGAAGAGGAGCTCGCCGTCTTCGACTTGCTGACCCGTCCGAACCCTGGCCTCTCGCGCTCCGAGGAGGACCAGGTTCGCAAGCTCTCGAGCTCACTGCTCGAGACGCTGAAGCACGAGAAGCTTGTCCTCGACTGGCGCAAACGACTGCAATCTCGCGCCGCCGTCCGCGAGACGATCGAGCGACAGCTCGACGAGGAACTGCCGCAGATCTACACGAAACCTGACTTCGACGAGCGCTGCGACGCGGTCTACCAGCACATCTTCGATCACTACCTCGATGCCAGGACCTGGACCGGCGCAGTCCTCCCGCAGGTCGCCTGATCTCCTTCTCTCTACCCCCGCGCCACCTCCGCCAGATAGTGCGCGCGGTTGAGCGGGTTGGGGCCGAGGCGCGGGCGGGTCGGGATCGGTTCGGGGACCGGCGCGTAGCCGGCGAAGTGGGATGACCAGCCGCCTTCGCCGCGGGTCAGGCCTGGCAGCTGCTGCTCGATGCCGCGCAACTCGACAGTCGGGATCGTGGCGCTGAGGTGGCAGGTCGCGCCTTCGACGCGCGTGTCGTCGAGCGTCGCGCGCGCCTGGATCAGTGCGCCGCAGACACCGCCGTAGGTGTCCTCGGGGATCTCCAGCTCCAGTGTTTCGATCGGTTCGCAGACCTGCGTGCCGGCCTGCCGCAGCGCTCCCATCAGCGCCAGCGGGGTCAGCTTGCGGAAGTCACCGGCTGTGCTGACCGGCGACCAGTAGGCCAGGTCCGTCAGTGTGACGACGCAGTCGATCACCTCCCAGCCGCACAACCCCTGCTGCAGCGTCTCGTAGACGGTCTCCTCGATCGCCCGGTAAAACGCCGGCGGCAGTGAACCGAGCTCGCGTTCGTAGCGGATGCCGCTGCCCGATTGGCCGGCTTCGACCTGGAAGCCCAATCCGGCGTAGTATGGGTTGTCATCTGCGCCGATCACTTCGGTCTGCCCGCCGCTGCCGATGACGCGCTCGACGCAGATTGTCCGGCTCGGCCCGAACCAGACGTCGAGGCCGTAGTCGCGGGTCAGCGTGTCGGTCAGTACCTCCTTCTGCACCTCGCCGAAGAGGCGTACCGAGATCTCGCCCGCTTCGTTGCGCTGGCGGAGGGAGATGAGCGGATCCTGCTCGGCAAGCTGCTCCAGTGCCTCACGCAGCTGCGTGATCCTGCTCTTGTCGATCGGGCGGACGATGCTCTCGAGCGCCGGTGGCGGGAACGCCGTCGGTGCTCTGCCCACCGCGTCCTGCTCGCCAATGTGGTCGCCGATGCGCGCGTCGCGCAGCCCATGCAGGATCGCGATCTGGCCAGCTCGCAGCTCGGCGGACTGCACCGTCGCACCACCGCTGAACCGGTCGATTGCCGTGATGCGCTCGTCGATCTCCAGCGTTTCGCCGAATGTGTTCCGTCTTTGCAGCAAGACGTGCTGGCGGACAGCCAGCCGACCGCTGAACAGTCGGACGTAGACGAGCTTCTCGCCGCCCGGTCGCCGCGCGATCTTGAAGACCGTCCCGCTCGTCGGCGCGTCGCAATTAGCCTCTGCCGGCGGCAGCCAGTCGGCGATGCTGGTGAGCAGCGCATCGACGCCGACGCCAGTCATCGCCGAGCCGAAGAGCGCCGGCACGACATCGCGCGCCGCCACCTGTCGCAGAAGCTCGGCACTGAGAAACGCGGCGGACGGCGTGCCATCGCTGCGCTCGTACTCCTCAATCACCCGCTCGCTTGTCTCGGCCAGCAGGTCGGTCAGCGCCGCCAGATAGTCCGGATCGTCGCGGTAGATTGGTTCGACGTTCGCCGTGCGCTCGCCGAGGTCGGTTGCCTGGTTCAGTGCGACAACGCGCAGGCCGAGCTTCTGGCGGATGTCATCCAGCAGCGGTTCGCCGCGTGCGCCGAGGCGGTCGATCTTGTTGATGAAGATGATCAGCGGCAGGCCGGCCGCTCGGATTGCTCGCGCCAGCCGTCGCGTCTGCGGCTGGACGCCCTCGACGGCCGAGACGACCAGCACGACGGCATCGAGCGCATCGAGCGCACGCGCCACCTCGGCGATGAAGTCGCCGTGGCCGGGGGTGTCGATCAGATTGACGGTGAGATCGCCGAGCCGGAACGACGCGACCGCCGACCAGATCGTGATGCCGCGGGCCCGTTCGAGGTCCCGCGTGTCGGTCTGTGTTGTGCCTTTGTCGACGCTGCCGGGCGCGGCGATGACGCCGCTCTGGAAGAGGATGCGTTCGGTGAGGGTCGTCTTACCGGCGTCGACATGCGCCAGGATCCCGAGGTTGAGTTCTGCCATGCACGCTACCTTCGTTGAAGAAGCAGGTGGACGTCTGGTTCTTCAACAGGCTCCGCATGGGACTCTCCTTCTCACTCCGGATCGCGCAACGACGACAGGCGCGGCACCACCGCGCGGACGCATCGTAGCAACAGACGGCGGTTTGCGCTACTGTCCGCCGGTTGGCTTACGGCGCAGGCACCATCCCTCCAAACGGCAGTCACCTCGTCAGACCAAGGACACCCCCTCTCCCAGCATTGGGAGAGGGGGCCGGGGGGTGAGGGCCGTCCTCACTCCACCACCGGCAGCGTGATCCGCGAAGGGTGCGCGGCGTCGTGGTGGATCGTGTTGTCGGCGATCTGGGTGCGGCGGTGGCGGCCGATGGGTTCGCCGGTGTTCGGGTTCGGGTCGAAGCGCGGGAAGTTGCTGGATGAGATATCGACCCGGATGCGGTGGCCGCGGGCGAAGACTGCGCCGGTGCCGTACATCGGGATCGTCAGCTCGTAGACCTGCCCCGGCTCCATCAGCGTCGGGTTGGCCGGATCGTCGCGGTAGCGGCAGCGGAAGATCGTGTCGGACAGGTTCAGCGCGTAGCCGTGCGGATAGTCTTCCGACGGCGGGAACACATCCACCAGCTTCACGGTGAAGTCCGTGTCCGGCGCGGACGACGAGATGTAGAGCGTGGCCTCCAGTGCGCCGATGACCTGCACTGGTTCGGCCAGCGGCTCGGTCTGGAAGACGACGACATCGTCGCGCGCGGCCAGCGGCATGCCGGTCTTAGGGTCGCGCTGATCCTGCCCGCCGATCGAGACGACGCTATTCCAGCGTTGCTCGTAGGTGATCCGTCCGCGCTCGTCGCCATCGACCGCGATCGCGTCGGAGAGCGACGAGAGGTTGCCGCCGACGGTCGGCACCGGGTTGGTCGGATCGTAGCGGAACGTCGTCGATGCCGTGGCGGTTCCAGCGATCGTGCCGAGGCCGCCGTCCGGCAGCAGGTAGTAGTCCGTCTGCGTCGTGCCGGGGAGTGGCAGCGTGTCCGCGTCGATCCAGTGGCCACCACGCCAGAGGCGACCGTCATGAGTGCGGGTCGTTGCGCCGTCGCCATCACCCATAACGAACAGCCGCGCTGCCGGCTCCTCACCGACGCCGTTGGCGATCCCCTTCAACCAGTGGTCGAACCAGCGCAGATGCAGGTGGAGGAACTCCTCGCCCAGATTCCCGGCGACTGGGGCAGTCGGGCCGAGCTCGACGTCGCCGGCGTAGCTGACATCGACCATGCCGTGTGTCCACGGCCCCATCAGCAGCCGCACCGGACCGCGCTTGCGCTCGCCCAGCCCGGCGAAGTTCTCCAGTGTCGCCCGAGTGTACGAGTCGTACCAGGCGCCGCAGAGCAGCAGCGGCACGTCGGCGTGCTCGTCCCAGTACTTGGCGAAGTTGAGGCCTGGGTGGTCCCAATACTCCGTGTAGTCGCCGTTCGTGTAGAGATCCAGCGCCCAGCGCTCGACCGACGGCACCAGCGCCAGGGGCGAGAGGCCCGGCCGCAGCGGCAGGTGCTGAAGCCATTCCAGCGACGAAACACTCTGCAGCGCTGCCTTGCGCACCGGATCGTTGACGACCTCCGGATGGGTTGCGGCTTCCATGAACGCCCAGGCCAGGAAGCGCAGCTCCATCGCGCCGTTCTGCCGCACCGAGCTGGTGTAGGCGTTCGCGCCGGCCTGGTTGACGACCATGGTCGCCAGGCTGGGCGGGTTCAGCACCGCCGCTGCGGTCTGCGTCCAGCCGAGGTAGGACGTGCCGAACATGCCGACCTTGCCGGTCGACCAGGGCTGCGCGCCGAGCCACTCGATCGTGTCGTAGCCGTCCTCTGGCTCCTGTGTCAGGAAATAAAATGTGCCCTCGGAGCGATAGCGCCCGCGGCAATCCTGGATGGCGACGATGTAGCCGCGGCGGGTGAAATACTCCGCGCCGACGCGCGCACCATCGTCGCGCTTGTTGTAGGGGGTCCGAACCAGTAGCACCGGGTGGCACCCCTCGGCCCGCGCGCCGGGGTCATCCGGTTTCGCCGGGAAGTACAGGTCGGTCGCCAGCCGTACCCCGTCCCGCATCGGCATCATCACTTCAAGTGCGGCCAGCACCCCGTACTCGTCCGCCGACTCCTCCGCTCCTCGCCACTCTGCCACGCGCTCCTCCTCCGCACCGCGCTTTCGCCATCAGGATGTATCCGTGCATGAGACCGCGAGATGCCGAACGCGTCAAGACCGCTATCTGCATGGGTCTGGACGTGGTGGTCCTGACATTGCTCGCCGTCAATCGGCAGCCTCCCATCGATGCAGGGGCGTATCGCATACGCCCGCCTGGATCGCTAACCCGATCGACCGGCACGCACCGATGCGGGTGGAGGTCTCCATATGGGATACGCCCCTGCATACGTGGTAGGAACGACATGTCTGGATGCATGAAGCAGCCTGGATGCGATACGTCTTTGCATCGGTGGCAGGAACCGCACAGAGACGACCTGTTTCTGCGCGTCTATGATTCGCACAGGGTGCGATGTTCTCGAAAAGGGGATCCGTATGACTGACCTGGCGATGCTTCAGGACTATCTCGCTGGTGCCTCGGTCGATGGCGAGGTGTTTGCGCTACGCCCCGACTATCGCGTCATGCTGCTGGCCGTCGATGGCCTGACGCCCGGCGCGAGTGATGAGACGAGCGATGCGCTGTTGCGGCAGGCGGAAGCCGTAGCGATCGAGGCCCTCGGCGATGCGCCGCCCGATCAGCTGCCGCATGTCGCCGCCTGGCGCGATGCCTACCGCGCGTTCGGCGCGAAGCCGCAGCGCACCCGCAACAGCCTTGAGGCGCTATTGCGTCGCGTTGCCGCCGGTCTGCCACGCATCAATCGACTGACCGACATCTACAACGCCATCTCGGTGCAACACCAGATTCCGCTGGGTGGTGAGGACTTGCAGCGCTACGTCGGCCCGCCGCGCCTGATCCGTGCGGTCGGCAACGAGCCGTTCGACACGACAGCCAGCGGCGAGGAGGTTGTCGAATTGCCCGAACCCGGCGAGGTTGTCTGGTGCGACGATGCCGGCGTGACCTGTCGACGCTGGAACTGGCGGCAGGCCCGTCGCACCCAGCTGCACGACTCGACGACCACCGCGATCTTCATCCTCGATGCGCTCGATCCGCTGACGAATGAGGCGCTGCAGGCTGCCGCTGATGATCTCATCGCCGATCTCAGCCGCATCGGCCCTGATGTCGTCGTTGCTCAGCGCCTGATCGCTGCCAATTCCAGCTCGGCCTGAAAGCGCAGGGTACCCGGAGTGGAGACCGGTCGCGACGCCATCCGCCGCGCGTTGACGGGCGCTGGGCGCGCGAGCCGACCGCTCTAGCCCGGTCGGCTCGATCCGCAGTCATCGTCGCGTGCGTATGCAACGGTATCTTCGAGGCTGAGAGCAGCGCCCTCAGTGAATACCCTGTCCCACGTCGCTTGGCCAAGTGCCAGACGTCCGGCGCTGGCCGTCTGCTCGGCTTCAACGCTCTCGGCTGTTGCAGCGATGGCTCCGAGGCGTGTCCGTATCCGGTTGGCCGCACCAAGCAGGCGCGCGGCGCGCTCCATCCGTTGCTCGGTAACGGCAACGGCGGCGAAGCGTTCCAGCGCCACCGCGATCTGGCGCGGATCGTTCATCGCCAGGTTGAGCGTGAGCGCTTCCCTGAGGTACGCCGTCGCGCGCTCTGTTTCGCCTTGCCGGTTCGACACGTTGCCGAGGTTCGAATAGAGCGGGCCGACTGAGTTGGTCATCCCTGCGTTCTCTGCGACCGTCAGCGCCTCCATCTCCGCTGCGGCCGTGCGCTCGAGATCGCCGAGGTAGTACCAGGCAGCTCCCAGATTGCCCAGCGCTCGGGACAAAGCCTCCGGGTACTCGATCTGCCGCGCCAGCCGAACGCAGCGCTCCCAGATCTCGATCGCGCGCGAGAACTCCCCGTAGTCGTAGGCAATGCCGGCCAGCAGGATCAGCGAGTTCACCTCCCCGGCTGTGTCGCCCGCTGCGTGGTAGAGCGCGACACTCTGCGCAAAGAATTGATCGCCGTGCTTCCGATCGCCCTGTGCGTTCCACAGCATGCCACTGGCCCGATAGAGCAGCGCCCGGACTGAGAGCGGCGCACGCTCGAGATCAGGACGGGCGAGCGCGCGCTCCACCCACTCGCGCCCCTCGCCGATGTAGCCGCGCAGGAGCCAGAAGCGCCCGAGCGCACCGGCCAGCCGGATCTCCGCGTCTCCATTCGGCTGCTCGCGCGCCCAGGCCAGCGCCGCCCGCAGGTTATCGTGCTCGCTTTCAAGGCGCGGAATCCAGCTGGCTCGCCCCGCTCCGTAGAGCTCGATGGCCGACTGCTCCGCCAGCGCGATGTAGTACTCGGCGTGTCGCCGGGCTAGCGCCGCCGCCTCCGGATCGCTCGCCAGACGTTCGGCTGCGAAGTGGCGCAGCAGCTCGTGCATGGCATAGCGGCCTGTTCCGCTCTGCCCCAGCAGCGACCGATCGACCAGTCGGACCAGTACACCGGCGCGTGTGGCAGCGACGTCCTGCGCAGCGGCGCGATCGAAGCTGCCCTGGAACACCACCAGACGCATCAGCGCCCGCTGCTCTTCCTCGCTGAGCAACCGCCAGGAATGCTCGAATACTGCCCGCAGACTGCGATGGCGATCTGGCATGTCGCGCGTGCGTGCCGCCAGCGAGTCGAGGTCGGACTGCAACGCTGCGGCAATCTCGTCCGTGCTGTAGTGATCGACCCAGTGCGCCGCCAGCTCGATGCCCAGCGGCAGGCCGTCGAGCAATCCGCAGAGCCGGATCGCACCGTTCAGATCCTGCGCGTTCCGCCCCCAGCCCGGCATCCGTCGTCCCGCGTGGTCCAGAAAGAGGCGCACGCCGGCATGGCTGGCCGGATCGCTGGATTCTGCATTCGGGACGGAGAGGCCGCCCAGGCGTAGCAGCGCTTCGCCGCTGATACCCAGCGGCTCGCGCGACGTCGCCAGGATTCGTAAATCCGGAGCGGCGCGTAACAGCACCCGCGCGATGGTGCCAGCCTCCGGCAAATGCTCGCAGTTGTCGAGGATCAGCAGCATCGTTCGTGTCCGCACATGCTCGGCCAGTGCCTCCAGCGGGGCCCGTTGGCCATCCATGATCAGGTCGAGCGCTGCGGCAATGGCCCCGGCAACGGTTGCGACCTGCAGGGCCGGGTCTGCGCCGGGCTGAACACCGGCTAGAGGAACCCACCAGACGCCATCGGTAAAGCGGGATTGCATCGCCCAGGCACCTTCGAGTGCCAGCCGGGTCTTGCCGACCCCGCCAGCGCCGACGATCGTCGCCAGCCGCGATGAGCTATCCGGCAGACCGAGCAGCCTCGCCAGCTCCTCCTCGCGTCCGACCAGTGGCGCGAGCGTGGCCGGCAGATTGTGCGTGTGATGTCGCATGCTCTCCCGCGCCGCCGGAGCGACGCGCAGCGCGGCAGCACCGACCCTGATGCGCTCGGCCAGCTGCGCCGTCTCGCCGTCCGGCGTCACGCCCAGATCGTTGCGCAACGTCTCGGCGCAGCGAGCGTAGGCAGCCAATGCGGCAGCGCGATCCCCGTTGAGGGCGTGCGCGCACATGAGCTGGCGGTAGGCTGCTTCGCGCCACGGATCGAGCGCCAGTTGCCGACCGGCAGCGGCGACCGCTTCAGCGGCGCGTCCGGCAGCGAGGTAGCGCTCGGTGACGGTCTGCAGGACAGTCAGTGCCTGCTCGCGCAGTGTCTCGCGCTTGAGCAGCAGCCAGTGCTCAAACGCCTCGCAGCCCGGCAGGCCGAAGCCCGCCAGCAGCTCGCCCTGATAGAGGGCGGCGGCGCGTTCCAGATCGGCGAGATCTGCGCTACCGGCTAACCGGGCGAACTCGCCGACATCGACCGTTGCAACATCGGCACGCCACTGCATCGATGTGCGATCCGCCAGCACCGGGTCCGTGCCGTCCGCAAATCCGGCTCGCACCCGAACGAGCGACTGCGTCAGGTTGCGCAGCGCGTCGGCCTCTGGCAGCTCCGGCCAGAGCAGCCCGGCCAGCAGGCTGCGACTGTGGGGGCGATCCGACTCAACGGCCAGATAGGCCAGCAGCGCCTGAACCTTGACGCCACGCACGGCCGACGTGGGTGCGCCGTTGTGGCGCACCTGGAACGTGCCCAGGCAGCAGATGTCGTACCCCACAGGGGACTCCCAGAACGCGGTAGCAACATAGCGAATATGCAAGCAAGTGCGCTCACCATATCACGACACGACCGTGCTCAAGCAATCTGAATGAACTGACACCACTTTTGCGTCCCAGTCGCACTCCGGTCGCACAGCGGTCGCAGTCGCCGGTCATGCTGGGAGCATGAACGGACGAGATCAGTGACGCATACGGGAGATCAGCGGCGGCGCGACCCCCAACGCCATGCGTTTCTGCTCACGCTCTGGCAGGAGCAGGCAGACGGGCCGTGGCGGGCAGCGCTGCGTCCCGCCGATGGTGGCGAGCGTCAGGGGTTTGCGGCGATCGAGCATCTTGCCGCCTATCTGCTGCGCCTCACCACGCCGGATGCAGCGGACGAGCGTACCGCATCAGATGCGCCGGATGCGCCGTCCTGGAGAGACGATGCCGGCCCGGCGTAAGACACCGGCGCAGCAACGACGGAAAGGTGCAGGGAGATGGAACGACAGCAAACGATCCCGATCGGTCAGGCGCGATTGCGAGTGCTGATCAGCGCGCTGCTGCTGGCCGGCCTGCTCGTCACGCTCGTCCCGGCAGTGAGCCGGGCAGCCAGCTTCACGGTAACGAACCTCAATGAGTCCGGGGCTGGCTCACTACGTCAGGCCTTGGCTGACGCGAAGGCGGCGGTTGGCGACGATACGATCTCGTTCGAGGATGGGTTGACCGGCACGATCACCGTCGCCAGTCAATTGGTCATCGATAGCAACGTCATCATCCAGGGACCGGGCGCGGAGCTACTGACGATCAGCGGTGGGAATGCCACGAGGGTGTTCCTGGTGAAGGACGGCGTCACCGCCACGCTCGACGGCCTGACGATCAGCGATGGCAGTGCCGAGGAAGGCGGCGGTATCCACGTTGCTTCGAGCACGCTCACCATCACCAACAGTGTCTTCACCGGCAACGGCTACGTCAACGTTTGGGGCGGATGGGGCGGCGCAATCAACGCCTCGTGGAGCACTGTCACCATCACGAACAGCACATTCTCCGGCAACAATGGATATATCGGAGCCGCCATCCATTCTGCTGATTCAGTGGTACGCGTTGAGAACACGACGGTAGAACACAATGACAGTAGCTACCTTGCCGGTGGGGTGTCGTCGATGGGAACTGGCTCTGTCACGATCGTCGACAGCATCTTCACCGACAACACCGGTGATGGATCAGCATTTGGCGGTGCGGTATATGCCGAAGGGAACGACCTCACCGTCATCGACAGCACGTTCTTCAACAACGATGCGGGTCCATTAGGCAGTTTCGGAGGCGCTATCGCCAAGTCTTTCGGCACCCTGACGGTTACCGGGAGCAGCTTCATTGAGAATAAGTCTGAAGGTGCTGGCGGCGCTATCTACAGCTCCAGCGCAACGATGCACATATCGGACAGCGAGTTCGTCGAAAACACTAGTTGGGGCGGTGGTGCCATCCATGCCGATGGCGAACAAGCCGCCAATACCATCAACAACAGCACATTTGATCGGAATCGTTCGGTGTATGACGGTGGTGCATTGTACGCAGGAGTACCCATCACCATCGTCAACAGCACATTCACTGGCAATACCGCAAAGAGGGGTGGAGGGATGGCTGTACTCCACTGGCTGTCAGCTACTGACTTTGTTGTTGCTAACAGTACCTTCAGCGGGAATTCGGCGGCTGACAAGGGAAACAGCATAGCCACCTGGAGCCGCATGACGATTGCCGGTTCGATCTTTGCCGATCAAGATGGATCATCCTGCTGGATCAACGACCCAGGTACGCTCATCGTCGCCGAGATCGTCGACGGCGGCTACAACCTGTCCAGTGACGCGACCTGCGTCAGCGCCGAGACCAGCTTGGCCAACACCGACCCCCTGCTTGCCTCGCTGGCCGACAATGGCGGTCCCACCCGCACGCACGCGCTCGCTTCGAATAGCCCGGCGCTCGATCGCATCCCGGTCGGCACACTCGGCTGCGGCACCACCCTGACGACTGACCAGCGCGGCGTCGAGCGACCACTGGGGACGGCCTGCGACATCGGTGCGTTCGAGGCGCTCGCCGACACCACTGCCCCGGTCATCACCCCGACCGTGAACGGCATCCAGGGCAGCAACGGCTGGTACACCAGCGACGTGACCGTCTCCTGGAGTGTCGTTGACGACGAGTCGGCCATCAGCGCCTCGGCTGGTTGTGACGACGCGATCATCACCGAAGACACTACTGGTACGACCCTCACCTGTGAAGCGACCAGCGCGGGCGGCACCGCCAGCCAGTCTGTCACCATCCAGCGTGATGCCACCGCACCCATCGTCAGTGTCACCGGCATCGCTGATGGTGCGGTCTACACCCTCGGCGAGGCGATCCCAGCCGTTGGCTGCACGACGACCGATGCCACCTCGAACGTCGCGTCAGAGGCAACCGCGACGACCAGCGGCGGCACGGTCGGCGAGATCACCGTGACCTGCTCGGGTGCGACCGACAATGCCGGCAACACCGCATCAGCCTCGATCACCTATGCCGTGCACTACGCCTGGGGCGGCTTCAAGGGCGTCGTCAAGAACCAGCCCAGGGAGACCACCTGGATCGCCCTGCTGCCGGTGCCGGTCATGTTCACCATCGACGGCAATCAGGGTCGTGATGCCATCACCAGCATCACCTCACGCAGTTGCAGTAACGCACCGGGTGTCGGCGAGGTCAGCGCCGGGTCGCTGTTCAACATCGGTGTGGTCAGTCTGGGACGCAGCGACCAGTACCTGTTCATCTGGACGACGCCACGCTCGTGGGCGCGCACCTGCCGCGTGCTGACCGTCACTCTGGCGGATGGCACGTCTCACGAAGCGATATTCAACTTTAAGTAAGCAACGCGGCATACAACCGCCCGCAGCGGGGTTCTGTTCGTCACCCAGCGCCCTGCTGCGGAACGACATACGCCGGTAGAAATGGTGATTGAAAGGGATATGGATATGGCGAGGCCTGTCGCAGTTTACTCCTCCCGCTCGTTCGTGCGCGTGCTCCTGAGCGCCTTCCTGCTGGCCGGCCTGCTCGTCACGCTCGTCCCTGCGGTGAGCCGGGCGGCGAGCTTCACCGTAACGAACACGGACGATAGCGGCCCCGGGTCGCTGCGTCAGGCTGTGCAAGATGCATCAGGGTTGTCGGGTGACCACACGATTACCTTCGCCCTGAACAATTGCCCCTGCACGATCGTCCTCACGAGTGTGCTGATAATCAGTGGCAACATCACGATCCAGGGATTGGGCGCAGACATGCTGACGATCAGCGGTGGAAACACTACGCAGATCATCGCGATACCACCGGCTGTCACCGCGACACTTGACAAGCTGACGATCAGCGACGGCTACACTGCTACTGGTCTTGGTGGCGGAATCCTCGTCGCAGGCAAGCTCACAATTTTGCATAGCTCCATCAGTGACAACAAGGCCTATAGCGGTGGCGGTATTTACAACACTGGCACGCTCAGCATCGCCAACAGCACCTTCAGTGCCAATACCGCATCCAATACAGGTGGCGCCGTGTTGAATGGCTCGGGGCCCCTCACCATCACCAACAGCACCTTCATCGACAATCAGGCTGGTAGTGGCGGTGCCATTTACGCGAACAGCGGTCGTTTGACTGTCAGCGACTGCAGCTTTATCGAGAACCGTGCCGTCGCTGCACCAGAAACGCCCGGTGGCTACGGTGACGGTGGTGCTATCTATACGTACCGTACAACGATAGAGATTGATGCGACTGAGTTCATCGGGAATACCGCCGTAGCTGGTGGTGCTGCGGCTTTTCGCTCTGGCACCACGATCACCGGAATCAGCAACAGCACATTTGCGAATAACCATGTGACCAACGATGGCGGTGCGATCTATGCGGACGAACCGCTGGTCATTGTCAACAGCACTTTCAGCGCGAATAAGGCAGGCTCGCTTGCTGGCGCAGTCATGGCGTGGGCAACGAGTAATGAGGGCGACAGCACGATCGTCGCCAGTACCTTCTGGGGTAACACGGCACCAAATGGCGGAAGTAGCATAGCCCCGAACGGTAAGGTGACCATTAGCGGCTTGATCCTCGCCGATCAAGGTGGATCGTCCTGTATGGTCTATGCGAGTGACCAAATCATCGACGGTGGCTACAACCTGTCCAGCGACGCGACCTGCATCAGCGCCGAGACCAGTGTGGTGACAACCGACCCGCTGCTGCTCGGCCCACTGGCTGACAATGGCGGTCTCACCCAGACCCACGCCCTGCTTCCCGGCAGCCCGGCGCTCGATCGCATCCCGCTCGGCACGCTCGGCTGTGGCACGACCCTCATGACCGATCAGCGCGGCGTCGCGCGACCGAAGGACGCCGGCTGCGACATCGGCGCATTCGAGTCCCCCGACAGCACGCTGCCCGTCATCGCCCCGACCATCGACGGTACACTCGGCAGCAACGGCTGGTACACCAGCGATGTCACCGTCAGCTGGAGTGTTGTGGACGACCAAACGGGCATCTCCGACTCATCCGGCTGTGATGCCGCGACGATCACGACCGACACCACCGGCACGACGCTCACCTGCGAGGCGACCAGCCTCGGTGGTACCAGCAGAGAATCGGTCACAATCAAGCGCGACGCGGCCGCGCCGCTCGTGACGGTCACTGGCGTGACCGATGGCGCGACCTATTCGTTTGGTGCCGTTCCGGATGCGAGCTGCATCACAACGGATGCAACATCTGGTGTTGCGTCCAGCGCAATGCTCTCACGAAGTGGGGGACCGCTGGGCACCGTAATAGCGACATGTGACGGAGCCGTGGACTACGCTGGGAACAGTGGTTCGTCCTCCGTTACCTACGCCGTGACTGACTCCACAACGCCAACCATTACCCCGACGGTGAACGGCATCCAGGGCAGCAACGGCTGGTACACCAGCGACGTAGATGTCACCTGGAGCGTCGTTGACGACGAGTCGGCCATCAGCGACGCGGATGGCTGCGATACCACGACTATCAGTGAAGACACCGCTGGCACGACGCTGACCTGCGAGGGCACCAGCGCCGGTGGTACCGCCAGCCAGTCCGTCACGATCAAGCGCGATGCGACGAAGCCCTTCGTCATGGTGACCGGCTTCACTGATGGTGCGGTGTATACGGTCGGCGACAGCATGCCGTCGGTCGGCTGCCTCACCATCGACCCCACGTCAGGCGTGGCGACCGCTGCAGAGCTCAGCATAACTGGCGGTACGGTCGGTGACATCACCGTCACCTGCGCTGGAGCAATCGACAACGCCGGTAATTCCAGTTTGCCCGTCTCAGCAACCTACACGGTTCACTACGACTGGCAAGGTTTTGTCCCCGCAACGGATTCTCGGCGCGGACCGAGAAAGCTGCTGGCCGGTCCCCCGCTGACCGTCGTGTTCGTCATCAATGGTGGTGTTGGTCTGGATGCAGTGGAGAGCATCACATCGATCGCCTGTAATGCTGCCCCAGGGACCGAGCCGACGATCGCCCTGCCGGTGGGTCGTAAGGGCGAGTTACAGCAAGGTGCCGCAAACACCTTCATCTTCCAATGGAAGACATCCCGCGCGATGGCTGGAACCTGTCAGGTGCTCCGCGTCACCCTGACGGACGGTACCTCCCACGACATCACTTACCACTTCCTCTAAGAGGAAGCGTTGCTCTCCTGACGATGATCGCCCCAACGGTCATGGCCAGGACCTCCACACAGAACGACGGCGGTCGAGCGCGCGCTCGACCGCCGTCATCTATCCGGCAACGCTCAGGTGTCAGAATCCCATCGCCGCGCCGCCGGAGCGCGGATCCGCGCCACCGCGTAGCGTGCCGGTCGCCGGATCGCGCGTCACGGCCTGAACGAGCGCGAAGTTGCCGTACGGTGCCGGGTTCGGGACGATCTGGAAGCCACGTTCGGCAAGCTCGCTCTTCACCCAGGTCGGGATACGCGACTCGCAATCCAGCAGATCGCCCTGGCAATCGAAGCGCGGCGCTGAAACTGCCTCGACCGGCGACAGGCCGTGGTCGAGCACATTCAGCAGCACCTGCAGCACGCCGGTGATGATCCGCGTGCCGCCCGGCGCGCCGAGCGCCAGCACCAGCTCGCCGTCGCGCAGGACGATCGTCGGGCACATGCCGGTGATGCGCGCCTTCCCTGGCGCGATCGAGTTCGGTAGCCCCGGCTGCGGGTTCGCCGCGTTCATGATGTTGTTCCAGGTGAAGCCGTAGCCCGGGGAGACGACGCCGCTGCTCGCGCCGAGCGAGTGCGTCAGCGCGATCGCGTTGCCGGCGTCATCAACGACGGTGACGTTCGTCGTCGTCGGCGCTTCCGGGTAGCGCGGCACGCTGAACTGCTCGCCAGCCTTGATCTTGGCGTACCACTCGCCGGCCCGTTCGTCCGACAGCAGCATATCAACCGGCACATCGTGGAAGCGCGGGTCGGCGACGTGACCGTACCAGTCGGCGTAGGCCGCCTTCATCGCGTGGCCAACGAGGTCGATGTACTCGACGCTGTTCAGGCCCAGCGCTGCGATGTCCTCATGCTCGACGATCTTCAGCGTCTCGGCCATGCAGATGCCGCCGCCGGCCGGTGGGTTCGTCAGGACGGTCTGGCCGCGATAGTTGATCCGGATCGGCTCGGAGACGTGGACCGTGTAGTTCGCCAGGTCTTCAGCCGTGATGTACGAGCCATTATCGGCCAGGTCGGCAGCCAGCTCACGCGCTAGTGCGCCCTCGTAGAACTCGCGCGGCCCACCCTCGGCCAGACGCTGGAGCGTACGCGTGTGGTCCGGGTTCATGATCCGCTCGCCCGGGATGTAGCCGGAGCCGTCCGCCTTCGTGTAGATCGCGCGTGACGCCTCGGTGGCGCGAATGCGCTCGCCGAATGCGATGTGCAGTCCGTAGCCAGGCGCGCTCCACAGCCGCCAGAGCTCGGGCGTGACGACGTAGCCCTCGTCGGAGATACGGATCGCGTCGCGCAGCGCGTCCTGCCAGCTGATCGTGCCGAAGCGCTCCAGGAGCTCGGCCATCCCGGCCACCGTGCCGGGCGTCATGATCGAGCCGTAGCCAATGTCGTTGACCTGCCCTTTGAGGTGATAGCCGTAGCCGGTCCAGTCCTGCTCGATAACGATGTCCTGCCACATCGCGGGCGTCGCCTTCGATCCGGCTGTGCCGTTGAAGTCGATGCAGATTTCGGTGCCATCGGCCGTGCGGACCGTCGCCGCGCCGAAGCCGCCGATCCCGCACATCTGCGGATCGACGACCATCTGCACAAACGCCGCTGTCACGGCTGCGTCGATGGCATTCCCACCGGAGCGCAGAACGCCGACCCCCGATTCGACCGCCGGTATCTGCGGCGCGACGACCATCCCACCCATGCTCGGCTCCTCCCCATGCAGCGCAATGAAATCCGGCCACGTTGTCGTCCATGGCCGGATGATCACCGATCGTGAGGTATCGGGCAAGATGTTGGGCTATGCCATCGGCGGCTCGTTCGTCGTTGGGTCGCCATCAAGCGCCGCAACCAGATGCGGGACGATCGCCTCCAATGTAAAGGCGATGCTCAGCGGGCTGTTGAACGCGATCGCGTTGTCAACATCCCCTTCGACGAACACATGGCGACCCTCGGTCGCAACCCGCAGGCGCGCATACAACGGATTCTTCTCGATCGCGTCGCGGCCACCAGCGAAGGGAACCTGCAGCCAGGTCACGACATCGACGCTGTTCAGAATGTTCAGTTGCTCGTTGCTGAAGTTGGTGAAGAACGTATTCGGGTCGAGGACATCAATGATGCTCTCCGGGATCGTCAGGCCCAGCCCGGTGATGATCCGTGCCCGACCGTCCTCAACGTTGAACAGGGCGAAGTTGCTGCCGTCCTCGCGCATCGCCGCGACCGCGACCGTCGATTCCTCGAAGATCGGGTTCTCCGCTCGATAGGTCGTGAACAGGTCATCGATCTCGGAGATGATCTCCTCGGCGCGCTCCGGCTGCCCGAGCGCCGCGCCAACGAGCCGCGTCGTCTCCTCCCACGGCATGCCGTAGTCGATGTAATCGCCGAGTTGCGCGACGGTCGGCGCGATCTGCGAGAGCGTCGCGTACTCCTCCTCGGTGATGCCAGAGTAGATCGCGATGATCAGGTCCGGCGAGTAGGACGCGATCAGCTCGAAATCCAGCTCCGGCATATTGAGCACTGCCGGCGCTGGGCCGGTCAGCGACGCCTCCGCCCAGGGGAAGATCACGTTCGTCTCGTCGCCGTACCAGTAGCGTGCGGCGACCGGTGTCACGCCGAAGGCGAGAATCTGATCCTGGTCGTTATAGCCGAGCGAAACGACGCGCTTCGGCTCGATCTCGACCGTTGTCGTGCCGTACTTGTGCGTCACTGTGGCCGGGAATGTGCCACCAGTCGAGGCCGGCTCGGTCGCTGCCGCTGCTGTCGTCCCGGTCGGCTCGGCTGCTTCGGTCGGCGCCTCCGTCGCTTCCGGTTCTGATGAGTCAGTTGGCGATGCGACGGCTTCCGGCGTGTTGCTCGGCGCTTCGGTGGCTGGCTCGCCGCCTGATGCAGCCGGTGTGCTGGTCGGCTCGTCGCCATCCCCGCCGCATGCCGCCAGCAACGACAGCACCGGCGCGACGGCGATAACCCCGGCGGCTCGGCGGAGCACAGCCCGGCGGTTCACCGGCTGGCCGAGATGCGCTCCCCAGCCTGAACCCACCCGCGTCTCTCGCATCATCGTCCCCTTCGTCGCGGTTCTCAGCCCGCCCACTGCTAAATCCGACTATAATGATCGGGATTGTAGCGACGCTGCGAGCGCCGTGTCAATGCGCCGCCGGGCCTGCCTGACAAATGCGTCGGTTGCGGCGATACTGCGCCTCGGTGCCAAACGAGCGAGCGTAGTGAAGGGAACGACGAGACACGATGGCAGACGTAACTGACACGGTGCTGAGTCCACGCATTGATGAGCTGTTCGCCGAGTGGGACAAGCCGGATAGCCCCGGAGCTGCGGTCGCCGTGCTGCGCGGTGGCAAGGTGATCCACCAGCGCGGCTACGGTATGGCGAACCTCGACCACGCCATCCCGATTACGCCGGATTCAGTCTTTCATGTCGCCTCGGTGTCGAAGCAGTTCACGGCGTTCGCCATCGGCCTGCTGGCCGATGAGGGCAAGCTCGCGCTGGACGACGAGGTGCGCAAGTACGTGCCGGAGCTGCCCGACCTCGGCGAGGCCTTCACAATCGAGCAGTGCATCCATCACACAAGCGGCCTGCGCGATCAGTACGGGCTCTTCCGGCTGGCCGGCTGGCGCGACGACGACACGCAGACGTTCGACGATGTGCTCGACTTCGCCTATCGCCACGAGCGCCTGAACTTCACGCCCGGCGATGAATATCGCTACTGCAACACGAGCTACACGCTGCTGGCCCTCATCGTCGAGCGCGTCAGCGGCCAGTCGTTCAGCTCGTTTGTGAAGGAGCGACTGCTCGACCCGGTCGGCATGACCAGCAGCCACATCCACGATGACCACAGCGCGATCGTCGCCCGCCGCACCAGCGCCTATGCCTCGCGCGGTACGGATGAAGGCTTCAAGGTCGCCAACTCAACCGTCAGCGCGGTCGGCGCAATCTGCCTGTTCACGACCGTCGAGGATCTTGCACGCTGGGTCGCGAACTATCAGACCCGCGAGGTCGCCGGATCGATCATGGATCAGGCGATGGCGAGCGGGATGCTCAACAGCGGCTCCCCAACCCACTACGGCTTCGGCCTCTTCCTCAGCTCCTACCGCGGCCAGCGCACGATCGGGCACAGCGGTAGCGATTCCGGCTACCGGGCGCAGGTGACCTGGTTCCCGGACGCCGACCTCGGCGTCGTCATCCTCTGCAATCTCGGCTCGATGAAGCCCGGCAAGCTGGCGCTGCGAATCGCCGACGTCGTCATCCCCGACGCGCTGGGCGCCGACGACCTGGCCGATGCGCCAACGGTGGACGTTGCGTCCGAGGATCTGGAGCCGCTGGCCGGCGTCTACCATATGACACCGGCGCGCCAGATCCGCGAGGTCTTCTACCGCGATGGCAAGCTCGTCATGCCTTCCGGCTTCGGCGACGATCTCGACCTGACGCCTATCGGCCAGCGACGCTTTCGCGCCGACGACCCGCCATTCGAGGTGCGCTTCGTCGGACCGGACGATGCGCTGGAGCTGCACGAGATCGACCGCAACGGTGATACCCGCGTCTACGCCCGGCTGGAATCACACGAGCCGACGCTTGAGGAGCTTGCTGCTCTCGTTGGCAGCTACGACTGCCCCGAGATCGGCGCGACATACCGCGTGTCGCTGAAGGACGGCGGTTTGTCGGTCGGCGAGCGCAAGAACGGACCGCGCACGCTGCGCCCACTCGCGCCGGACTTCTTCGCCGTTGATGGCTACGGGAGCAACACTCTGGCCGTAACGCGCGATGGCTACGGCCAGGTCGCCGGTCTGCAGCTCTTCAACGAGCGCATTCGCTATCTGCGCTTCGACCGGCGCTAGGAGCTATGCCTGGAGGCGGCGGCTGGCGGTCCGGCCCATCAGCGGGATGATCGTCGCCGCCGCGCCGATGTGCAGGTAAATCAGCGCCAGCTTCGACGACGTATCGACCGCGCTACTGATCGGTCCGAGCAGCGAGACGAGAAAGACGATCACCGCGATGACCGGCCAGGTCGCCGCTGCTCGACCCGACCTCCACTCCAGTAGCTCCAGCAGCCCCCAGGCGAGCAAGCCGACGATGGCGGTGACGACGATTGTTGAGACGATACCGATCGTCTGATCGTCGCCACTCACGGTTGCGACTGGATAGCCGCCGTTCACAACACGAGCAATCATCAGGATGACGAAGTTCACGATGATCGCGGCTGCGATAGCCATCGTGCGTTGCTGGCGTGCCGACAGTTGCTGGATCGATTGCATAGTGGGTCCTTCCAGTTGGCATATGTGGGAATGCTCTAGCGCGAGCCGTCGCTGACGGTCTCAAAGGTAGGGCGGTACTGCCGCGCGCCGGGCGCATCATGCACGATCGGCCACAGCCCGGCCAGCATGTAGTAGCCGTTGGTCACCACCTGCATGACGAGGACGGTGACGAGCATCAGTCCGGTCTGAAGCGCCGGCACACTATGCACCGGTAGCGTGTAGGCCATAACCACCCGCAACGCCGCGTCGATCAGCAGCGCCACCGTCCACATCACGGTCGAAACGCGCCAGATATGGCGGAAGCGTGGCTCCTGCTCCCACAGTTGCTCCCACGGTATGTTCGGACGACCTGATCGCCCCTCCATCAATGGCCGGGTCAGGCGATAGGTCAGCGGCCGTTCCTTCCACAGGCTGACGAAGAACCAGCCGGCGGCCATTGTTGTCAGCACGCTCTCCTTGGCCAGCAGAAAGCGGTCGCTGCCGGTGATCAGCGCCAGGCCGAACCCGACGAGCGCCATCGCCAGCATCTGCGGCGCGAAGCTCTGGCGCGAGCCGCCGCGCAGGTGCGAGACGAGCGCGGTGATTGCTGATAGCCCCGCAGAAGCGAGCAGCGCCGCATAGAGGCTCGTTCCGGTCCAGAGCATGACGTAGAGCAGGGCGGTCGGTACGACAATATCGAACGTGATCCAGAGCAGTCCAAGATGGCGGCGGATGAATCCGCGCCGCTCGTGCTCAGTATCTGGCTGGTCGGTGGTGGTCGAAGATGTCATCGGGAAATCCACCTTAGTGATCATGTCGGGTGTGCTTGCGTCGCCAGCGTGAAGAGTGTCACCAGTTCGCGGGCGTATGTGTCGAGATCAAGGTGTTCGTCGACCGCTTGTGCCAGCGGTATGCCATCGAGTGAGCGCTGAATCGTCGTCGCCATGACCTGCACATCGAAATCGCGGAAGACGCCCTCGCGCTGGCCCCAGGTCAGGATGCCGCTGATTCCCTCAGTGGCCGCAATCTCGGAGCCGGCGTCATAGCTCACGCTGCCGTGCATGACCACGCCAGCCATGGCCCGCAGCGCGTCAGGATCGCGGCGCATGAAGTCGATCAGCCCCTCGATATAGGCAACCAGCGCTGCCTGCGGCCCGCCGATTCCGGTCATGGCGTCCGTCATGTGCGCCTGCAGCCGAGAGTAGATCTCGGTAACGACCGCCCAGTCCAGATCCTTCTTGCTGGCGAAGTGGTAGGAGATCAGGCCGGTGCTGCTCAGCCCCGCCCGCTTCGCGATCTGGGCGAACGACGCGCGCGGATAGCCCAGCTCGGCGATCGTCTCAATCGCCGCCGCGACGATCTGCGCCCGCCGCGCCTGCTCGGTCAGGCTGGGTTGCGTGTTCTTTCGTTGTCGGCGCGGTGTTGCTTGCATGAGCAAAGAATAGCACGCTCGTGCAAGATGTCAAACGCTGAACCGCATTCCTCTTCCTCTTTCGGGTCTGGGCATGCCGACGTTCGGCGAAACTGTCGATCTGTGGACAGGCCGTACGACCACATTCTGAAACGAACGTTCGCGAGGATCTGAAACAGAGGCATTACGTGGCAACATGGGCGACCGACGTCTGGGCGATCACACTGTTCGTCGAAGATCTGGACGACACAAAGCGGTTCTACCAGGAGGTCTTTGCGCAGCCGTTGATGTTTGAGGACGAGAACTCGGCCGCATTCAAATTTGGCAACCTGATTGTCAATCTGCTAGCTGACTCTGAGGCACCAGAGCTCATCGGGCCGGCCATCGTCGCCGACGCGGCTGCCGGTGCGCGATTTCAGCTCACCATCACCGTCGATGATGTCGATGCAGTCTGCGCCGAGTTGGCTCGTCGCGGCGTCGCGCTGGTGAATGGCCCGCTCGATCGACCGTGGGGAATTCGCACGGCCTGTTTCCGCGATCCGGCTGGACACGTCTGGGAGGTCGCGTCGCACTAGGTCCCGCGCGGCAGCAATGCCCATCGCGTTTCCGGGCGCTCCAGCTTCAATCAGCTATCCTGTCTGCCGCTGCCGGCACAGGGATTCGATGGCTGCCCGTAAAGGTTACGAGTTCTGTGTAATTCACTCACGCTGATATGCGCATTCGCTACAATCGAGGAATGCACAAATGTCAGCCTCCGGGCTCTGGTTCACAGCACTGATGAGGGAAGTGGCTGGTGAAGGTGGCTCGCCTCGAGTTTGCTCTTCCCTGCCCTACAGTTGCGCATTGCGTACCGCCGGAGCCTCGCTATGTAGCTCAACGTCGAAGAAGGTGGAAGGTCTCCCAACCCATATTGTCCATAGGCATCTTCGCTATAATCCCTGCATTCCGATGATGAAACTCGTGCCATTCTGCCCACGGTCGACAGTGACTGGAAGCCGAAATCAACCTCATGATCGTATATAGGGTTGGCATGGATGGGCGAACATCACGCCCGTAGACCGGGATGATGGAGCTGAAGGGAGTTGAGACCCGCGTTCTCTTGCAAGGTCCTGATTGATGAATGGCCACTTGGAGGGGAAAGACATGGATTCCAAGGATCGATTGCTCGACGAGCTCGTTAGCGAGCTTGCCGACAAGCGCCTGAAGCGGCGCGACGTTCTCAAGCGTGGTCTCGCTCTCGGCCTGAGCGCTCCGGTCATTGCCGGACTCCTGGCGGCATGCGGCGGCGACGATGAGGAGACCAGTGAGCCGGCCGCGACCACCGACACCGGTGGCAGCGCAACCGAGCCGGCCGGCGAGACGCCGGAAGCAGAGGCCACCGAGGGCGGAACCGAGAGCGAGTCATCGCCCGAGGCCGAGGCGACCCAGGCCGAAACCGGTGGCGGCGGTGGACGTGGCAAGGGCGACCTGCTGCGCCTGCTCGTCTGGCAGGCTCCGACCATCCTCAACACGCACTTCTCGCAGGGTGACAAGGACGGCCTCGCTGCTCGCCTCATCCTCGAGCCGCTCGCCAACGTTAACTCTGACGGATCGTTGGATCCGGTGCTGGCTGCCGAAATACCATCACTGGAGAATGGTGGCGTAGCGTCCGACGGCAAGAGCGTCACCTGGAAGCTCAAGCCGGACGTCGTCTGGTCCGACGGTGAGCCGTTCACTGCCGCAGACGTGGAGTTCACCTGGCAGTACGCGACTAATGTCGATGTTGCCGCAACGACCTTCGCAAACTACGACACCATCGCAGAAGTCGAAGTCGTTGATGATCACACGATTACGTTCAAGTACGACGAGCCGAACCCGGCCTGGTTCACCGCCTTTGCCGGCTCGTTTAACGGTGCGGTCCTGCCGAAGCACATCCTCGCCGATGTGCTGGGCGCGGAAGCCCGCAACGCACCGTTCAACCTGAACCCGATCGGCACCGGCCCCTACAAGCTCAAGGAATTCCGCCCGGGCGACACTGTTCTCTACGAGATCAACGAGAACTTCCGTGACCCGGACAAGCCTTTCTTCCCGGAAGTTGAGCTCAAGGGCGGCGGCGACGCGACGGCTGCGGCACGCGCCGTCCTGCAGTCGGGCGAGACCGACTACTCCTGGAACCTCCAGATTGAGAAGGCTGTCGCCGAGCAGATGGCCGCCAGCGCCTCAACCGGCGTGCTGGTTGCCACCAAGGGCAACAGCGTCGAGCAGCTGCTGATCAACTTCGCCGACCCGAACACCGAGGTCGACGGCGCGCGCTCGGAGCCAAGCACCGAGCACCCGATCTTCAAGGACAAGCCGGCTCGCGATGCGATTCGCGTTGCCTGCGACCGTGAGACGATCGCAACCCAGCTCTACGGCGAGGCCGGCACTGCGACGCCGAACACGCTCGTCGCCCCGACGTCCTTTGATTCACCGAACACCTCAGCCGAGTACGACCTCGACAAGGCAGCCTCTTTCCTTGAAGAGGCCGGCTGGGTTCTCGATGGCGATACTCGCAAGAAGGACGGCAAGGAACTCGCCCTCTCCTTCATGACGACCGTCAACCCGGTCCGTCAGAAGACGCAGGAAATCCTCAAGCAGTCCTGGGAGCAGATCGGCATCTCCGTCGAGCTCCGCGCGATTGACGCTGGTGTCTTCTTCTCGTCGGACGCCGGTAACCCGGATACGATCTCGCACTTCTACGCTGACATTGGCATGTTCACCAATGGCCCGGTCAGCCCGTACCCGATCGATTACATGTCCGGCTTCAAGTCCAACGAGCCGGAGACGGACCTCGCCCAGCAGTCGAACCAGTGGTCCGGCAACAACTACAACCGCTGGGTCAACGAGGACTACAACAAGCTGTGGCTGCAGGCCAAGACCGAGCTCGACCCGGACACGCAGCAGGAGCTGTTCATTGGTATGAACGACCTGGTCGTGAATGAAGTCGTCCGCATTGGCCTCGTCCACCGCAACGGCCTCACCGGCTTCTCAAACCGACTCAAGGGCCACAACGATTCCTCCTGGGAGATGGAGGTCTACGACATCGAGAACTGGTACGCCGAGGAATAGCCGCACTTCTGGTCTGCGAGACCCCGACCCAGATCGCTGGATCGGGGTCTCGTGCATTCCGCGAACCTCCTGTAAGACAAACTTGCGCGCAGCGGCTCATGGCAGGAATTGACGCCTCGCTCCACGATCGTTGCGTTGATGTTTGCATCAGCCTATAAGGTGCTAGGGATGTCCGCTCAGACGTGTGTCATCACAGTGATGACGCGTGAAACGAGCGAAGAGGGAGGATTCAGTGGACGCCAGGGACCGACTACTTGACGGACTCGCGAAGGAGATTCGCGCGCAGCGCCTCGGGCGGCGTGATGTGCTCAAGCGTGGTGCGGCATTGGGCCTCTCCGCACCGCTCATCGCCACCCTGCTGGCCGCCTGTGGCGGCGATGATGATGAGACCGACGAACCGGCAGCAACGGTCGGTACCGGTGGTAGCGCGACCGAGCCGGTAGGCGAGACGCCGGAGGCCGAAGCGACCGAAGGTGAACCTGAGAGTGCGTCGTCGCCCGAGGCCGAGGCGACCGAAGCGGAGACCGGTAGCGGCGGTGGCCGTGGCCAGGGCGACCTGCTGCGCCTGCTCATTTGGCAGGCTCCGACGATCCTGAACCCGCATCTGTCGCAGGGTACGAAAGACAATGTCGCAGCCCGCCTCATCCTTGAGCCACTCGCAAACATTATGTCAGATGGTTCGCTGGATCCTGTTCTGGCAGCTGAAGTCCCAACGCTGGAGAACGGTGGCGTTGCAGCCGATGGCATGAGCGTCACCTGGAAGCTCAAGCCGAACGTCGTCTGGTCGGATGGCGAGCCCTTTACTTCTGCAGATGTCGAGTTCACCTGGCAATACGCCGTAAATGAAGAAGTCGCCACGACAACGTTCGCCACCTACTCTGTCATCTCCGAAGTCGAAGTTGTCGATGATCACACGATCACGTTGAAGTTCTCCGAGCCGAATCCAGCCTGGTTCAACCCGTTCTGCGGCGGCGAAATCGGGCCAGTGTTGCCGAAGCACGTTCTTGCTGACGCGCTCGGCGCAGAAGCTCGCAACGCGCCATTCAATTTGAGCCCGATCGGGACCGGCCCCTACAAGCTCAAGGAGTTCCGCCCGGGTGATACCGTCCTCTACGAGATCAACGAGAACTTCCGCGATCCGGACAAACCGTTCTTTCCCTCGGTCGAGCTCAAGGGTGGTGGCGATGCTTCGTCGGCAGCACGCGCAGTTGTTCAATCCGGCGAGACCGACTTCGCCTGGAACCTCCAAATCGAGAAGGCCGTCGCCGAGCAGCTAACAGCCAGCGGCAATACCGGCGTCCTGATCGCCGCCGGTACGCTCGGTGTGGAGCAGTTGCTGCTGAACTTTGCCGACCCGAATACCGAGGTTGACGGCGCTCGCTCCGAGCCGGGCACAGTCAATCCACTGTTCGAAGATAAGCGGGTGCGTGACGCCCTGCGCCTGTCATGCGATCGGGAGACGATTGCGACACAGCTGTACGGCGAGGTCGGTAGCCCAACGCCGAATACGCTCACGTCGCCAACGTCGATGGATTCACCGAATACGTCGATGGAATACGACCTTGATAAGGCGACAGCATTGTTGGATGAGGCTGGCTGGACAGCGGATAGTGGTACCCGCTCGAAGGATGGCAAACAGCTATCGATCCTCTCGACGACGACCGTGAACCCGGTCCGGCAGAAGACTCAGGAGGTGCTGAAGCAGTCATGGGAGGAGATTGGCTTTGCCGTCGAGTTGAAGTCGATCGATGCTGGTGTCTACTTCTCCTCCGACGCCGGCAACCCCGATACGGTCGCCCACTTCTACGCCGATGTGACGATGTTCACCAACGGAACAGTCAGTACCTACCCGCTCGAATACATGGCCGCCTTCAAGTCGAACGATCCGGACGTCGATATCGCTCAGAAGTCGAACTCGTGGGCTGGCGGTAATTACCACCGCTGGGTGAATGAAGACTTCAACAAGTTGTGGACGCAAGCCCAGACGGAACTGGACCCGGATACGCAGGTCGAACTGTTCGTCGGCATGAATGATCTGGTGATCAACGAGGTTGTGCGTATCGGCCTGGTCAATCGCAAAGCACTGATCGGCTTCTCGAACCGCATGCGTGGCCACGTCACCTCCGACTGGGAGATGGAGGTCTACGACATCGAGAACTGGTACGCCGAGGAATAGCCGCACTTCTGGTCTCAATCGAGCCCGCCTCGCGACATTCGGGGCGGGCTCTTCGTGTTTAGCTCCGGTGCGTGCAGACGTAGATCATGCGCGGGCTGGTGCCGTCCAGCGGGCGACGATCCCAGTCGCCGTAGACATGCTGAATGGCGAAGCCGTTATAGTGCAGCAACGCCTCCATCTCCTGCGGGAAGATGAAGCGCAGAACGGCGCGTTCCTGCACCGTCTGTTCGTGCCCGTCTTCCTGCCAGCGTCGGAGGACGACGTATTCGGCAACCTGGCTGATTGCGTCGAAGCGCTGCTGTGTCGAGACGGTTACGGTCCGTCCATGCTCGTCCTCGAAGCTGCGCCAGGGTGTCTCCGGCGACCACTCACCCGCCAGTGCCTCTGGTGTCAGCAGATCCGACATCTGCGGGAAGCGCGTATCGAAGCTGAACAGTCCGTCCGGCGCGAGGTGCGCCCGAACGCTGCCGAGCAACGCCTCCAGATCAGCGCGGCTGCGGAACTCCTGAAATGCGTTGCCGGTCATCGTCACCAGCTTGAACTGGCGGCCAAGCTCGAACGTCCGGGAATCGGCCAGCACCCAGTCGATCGGCAGGTCGCCCGACTTGCTGCGTGCATGGTCGAGCATCTCCGGCGCGAGGTCGACGCCGGTAACAGTGAGTCCGCTGCGGGCCAGCGGGATCGTCAGGTAGCCGGTGCCGCAGGCCAGATCGAGCGCCGGCCCGCCGGTCTGCCGCGCCAGATCCAGATAGAACGGAAGCTCCGGCCCATCCAGCCCGTTTTCCTGATCGTATTCTTCAGCGCCGACATACTCGATGTACTCGGAAAACTGTGATGAGTCAGTCAGTAGGTCGCTCCTATGAAACGCTCTCAGCGGCCATCGTTGAATCGCGATGGCTTACACACCGTCCGGAAGATCAGGTGCGCCATCGCGTTGGAATCGGGTTAGCACAGCAACAGCCGAGCCTACTCAACGTCGGCGATGGAATTGACAATCGTGGTCGGCTGGTAGGGGAAACGCTCGACCATCTCGCGCGTCGTGACGCCGGTCAGAACCAGCACCGTGTCCAGGCCGCTCTCGATGCCAATCAGGATATCGGTGTCCATTCGGTCGCCGATCATGATCGTGTTCTGCGAGTGCTCGCCGAGCCGCCGTAGGGCAGTCCGGATCATCAGCGGGTTGGGCTTGCCGATGTAGTACGGGAAGACGCCGATGGCGCGTTCGATCAGTGCCGCGATCGCACCGGTGGCCGGAACGATGCCCTCCTCGCTCGGCCCCGAGACATCCGGGTTCGTAGCGATGAAGCGCGCGCCGCCCTGGATCAGCCGGATTGCGCGAGTGATGCGCTCGAAGCTGTAGTCCTGCGTCTCTCCGAGCACCACGTAATCCGGCGCAACATCGTCGAACGTGTAGCCAACATCCTCCAATGCCTCATACAGCCCGTCCTCACCGATGACGTAGGCGCTGCCACCGGGCCGCTGTGTATGGAGGAACTGCGCCGTCGCCAGCGCCGACGTGTGGATGCGATCAGCTGGAATCTCCAGCCCAATCCGATGCAATCGGTGCGCCAGGATGGCCGGCGGATACATCGAGTTGTTCGTCATGACGAGGAATGGGCGATCCTCATCGATCAGTCGGCTGATGAACTCGCCCGCGCCAGGGATGATCGTGCGACCGACGACCAGCACCCCATCCATATCGGTGAGAACACTCTTGCCTCTGGTTTCCATTGCATCCTACCCAGCATTTTCCGTGTGGATCGGCGCGCGATTCGTCTCTTCTGCGAATTCCCAGACGCCCAGCTGCGGGCACGGCGCGCCAATTTGCGTGAGCGTCGTACAGACCTGCGTGCGGTGTTCATTGCTGTGGTGCAGGCACTGCACCAGGATGACACCCGAAGGCACGTCGCGTGAGATATTGCCCTCCCATTGAATGACGTGGGTGCGCTCCGCGTCAAACGGGGTCTGCAGGAAGCGTTCCCAGCGCCCGGCGATGTCGGCAGCGTGCGCCGTCAGCTCGTCAACGCTGGCTGTCTCGATGGCCTCTGTGTACCACTCCGGCGTTTCACCGGAAAGCCGCCGATAGTAGCTACCTTCCGACCCGATGGTGTGACGCAGCATGGCGATGATACTGCCGAAGGTGCCAGCCACTTCCGAGTTCAGCTGCTCGTCGGACAGGCCACGGCAGGCGGCGATGACCTGTTCTGTTGCCCAGGCGTTATGTCGAAAGGCGTCGATGAGTCCGTCGTTCACAAATCGCTCCTCGCCGTCGATCATGCAATTGGGTCAGGATAGCGATCATAACAGAGGCCAATTGCCGCCGGTGGGGCGGATAACCTGGACCGCGCGCCTATGGGTCGGGCTAGTGTGGCGGTGTGGTGGCTGGTGTGCTGGCGATCGTCGCCGTCATCTCAAGAGCCTCTTTGATCGCCTCGTCGAGAGTCAGCGCGCGCCCCACAGCCAGGCTCGCCTCGATGTCTTCAACGCTGAGTTGTTCCTGAACACCGAGCAGCAAGTCGTCGTCATCTAATCGATGCGAAGGAGCTTGCCCCGAGCCAAGGGTGTCGCGCAATGCGTTGGCAACTCCGAGGAGCCGTGCGGTGACGTCTGGACTCGTCGGCAAGGCAAGTGTCGCGATGCGGCGCAGGCTCATATCGATTGATGCGCGATCGCCAACGACCATATGGCCGATCAATCCCTCGCGCAGAAGCGTCGCGGCCTGGGAATCATTGCCCAGGATCCGTTCGGTCTCCCCGAGCATCGTGCAGGCAATCGCGATGAATCGTACGTCGCCGAGCTCACGGTAGAGGCTCCGGCATTCGTCGAGCAGTTCGTGAGCCATGCGGATATCGCCCATGTATGCTGCTGTGACACCCAGATTGAGCAGAGCGAACGCCTCGACTGGCCGATCGCAGATCTTGCGCGCCAGTGTCAGCGCTTTCCGGGCGGCGCTCATCGCTTTCGGGAAGCGCAGCTGACGGCGGCGGACGAGGCTGATCCACGTCGTCGCATCAGCAACGCCCCGATCATCGTTGATGGCTTCGGCCAGCGTAATGCTTTCGTCGAGCAATCGCTCGGCACTGCCGAGCTCCCCTTGCCACTGCGCAAACTCGCCGGCCCGTGACAACGCCGAAACACGAAGCTCCGGAGACGTTGTGTCCACTCCCGGTAATTCCAGCATCAGCGCCAGCCAGCGGCGTCCCTCGCTCAGGTGTCCATGACCTGACCAGAAGGGTGCCAGCGCGACGGCCAGGCGCAGTCCATCCGTCGCATGACTCTGGTCGACCATCCAGCGCAGCGCGATCCGGAAGTTGTCCTGCTCGCGATCCAGACGCTGAAGCCAGTCGACCTGCGCTGGACCACGCAGTTCGGGCGCGGCGCGTTCGGCGAGGACCAGAAACGCGGTGGCGTGGCGTGAAGCGACCCGCTCGGTTTCACCGGATGCGTGCAGGCGGTCTGCGGCAAAGAGGCGGACCGGCTCAAGCAGCCGGTACCGGGCCACCGGACCGTCGTCCTCCATCAGTACCAGCGACTTGTCAACGAGTTGGGCAATGAGCCCCAGGATTGCCTGCCTGGGGAGATCATCGCTACTACAAATCGTCTCAACGGCCTCCAGGCTCGCACCGCCGCGAAAGACTGCTAGCCGCTCGAAGAGTCGTCGCTCAGACGCACCGAGCAGGGTGTAGCTCCAATCGAGCGCCCCGCTGAGCGTTTGCTGGCGGCCAGGCATGCCGTGCTTTCGGCCGACCGGCGCAGCCAGTGCATCGGCAAGTCGCTCGGCGATTTGTTCGACTTTGATCACCCGTACCCAGCCCGCGGCCAGCTCGATCGCCAGCGGAATACCCTCCAGCCGCATGCAGATGTCGGCGACGGCGTGCGCGTTCGTATCGGTCAGCTGGAAGTGCGCGGCTGCCGCCTGTGCCCGTTCGACGAAGAGCTGAACCGCCGCGATCTCCGCGAGTTGCTCGGCACTCGTTGTGCCGTCTTGCGTCGGCACCGACAACGGCCCAAGCCGCCGGATATGTTCGCCTCCGATGTTTGTAGGCTCGCGACTCGTTGCGATCATCTGAAGATCGGGGCAGGCAACCAGGAACTGTCCCAGCAGCGTCGCGCATGAATCAAGCACATGCTCGCAGTTGTCGAGGATAAGCAGTGCGTGGCGTGGGGCGAGAAAGGCGATCAGCCGCTCTACCAGCGGCTCATCCGGCACTTCGCGGACACCCAGCTCCGCCGCAACAGCCCTCGGTACTTCGGCCGGATCGCTGATCGGGGCAAGCGCGACGAACCAGACGCCGTCGGGAAATTCTGGGCGAAGCTCGGCCGCCAGCTGAAGGACCAGGCGCGTCTTTCCGATCCCGGCCAGCCCGGTGATGGTTGTGAGCCGGCCGGCCGCCGGACGGTCGATTCGCGCTCGCAGGCGAGCCAACTCCAGCGCGCGCCCGATCAGCGGCGTCGGGGGAATCGGTGTGGATGCTGGTACTCCCGCATGTGCTGGATGAGCAGAAGGTTCAACGGATTGCTTCGGGGCCGCTCGTGAGGCCGCAGCGATGAATGCCGCTCGCTCCTCGTCGCTGAGTCCGAGTGCTCCGACCAGCTGGCGGGTGGTGTGTGGATAGGGATGATTGCGGGTGCCGCGCTCAAGCGCACTGATCGCCACAGTGGTCAGCCCAGTGCGCTCGGCCAGGTCAGCCTGCGTCAGGCCGGCTCGTTGGCGATAGCGTCGCAACTGTTCACCGAGGGAGGCAGTTGGCGCGGGTCGATTCTGCGTCATGCGCCCGTCTTCCACCTCACTGTATGGCAAGTGTACGAGTCGCGTATGGGTCGTGTTTGTTCTCTGCGCCGCGCCACCGGCCCATACTCGTGATACGCGCCGGATGTCCGAATGCTCCAAATGTATCCCGATTTTAGTGCATGACAGCCAGCCATGCTGGCGTCTTGGCGTTGACGACGATCCTGAGTTCGAGCGCAGGCATCGCCGAGAAGACGTCGATGAAAGGCGAATGTGATGTTCAGACCCGCGTTACGCATCGCGCTCACACTTGGCCTGCTTCTGCTGACCGTCGCGTCGGGGCCGTTCGTCACAAATGCTGTAGCCGCTCCGGTCTGCCCGACCGATCAGGACTCCTTCGCCACCGCAATCAGCGCTGCCGGGGCAGGTGGCACGGTGACGTTCAGTTGCGACGCGACAATCACACTTTCCAGCACCATCACGCTGACGAACGTAACCATCGACGGCAACGGCCACCAAGTGACGATCAGTGGGAACAAGGCCGTTGTCATCTTTGTCGCCTCCGAGAATGTCACGCTCGACAGCCTGACCGTTGTCGATGGCTTCGACAACGGTGCCGGTCCCGCGGTTGGTGGCGGAGCGGTCCGAGTAACGGCTGGCAGCACTCTGTCGATCCTGGACAGCACGTTCACCGGCAACAGCGCGACGTGGGGCCTCGGAGGCGCGATCGTCAACCAGGGCACCGTGACGATAACGAACAGTACCTTTACCGGAAACACCGCGTCGGCTGGTGGCGTGATCGCCAATTACGGCGATACGGTCGAGGTACCGCCGGCCGTAACGATCACCAACAGCACGTTCAACAACAATCTCGCCAACAGCGGCGGCGTCGTCTATACCTCGAATGGTGTGGCGACCTTCATCAGCAGCACGTTCGACAACAACAGCGGTAGCGGCTATGCCGGCGTCGTCCGGAGCGTGGGAAGTAGCCTGACGATCATCAATAGCACGCTCAGTAACAACTACAGTGACTTCAGCGGCGCGATCGGAGCACAAGTCAACAGCACCCTATCGATCGCCAACAGTACGTTCACCGGCAACTGGTCCGGCCGCGGCCCGGCAAATATCACATCGACCGAGAACACGACGGTGCGGTTGGTCAATACGATCCTGTCGGGCAATGCCAGTCAAAACAGCATGTGCTTGATGGGCAGCGGCGCGACTGCTACAGGGCCATTCACGAACGACGGCGGAAGCTTCTCAACCGATTTCAGCTGCCCCGGTGTTCCCCGGGTTTCGGCCGATGATCTCAAGCTCGACGTGCTGGCCGACAACGGCGGCCCGACGAAAACTATCGCGCTGCTTCCGGGGTCGGTCGCTATTGGTGCTGGTATTGTCGCGGCGTGCAACTCAGCCCCGGTGAACGGGGTCGACCAGCGCGGACAGTCGCGCGGCGCGACCAGCTGCGACAGCGGCGCATTCGAGACTGACTACCCCCCGCCGCCCGACACCACCGCGCCGATCATCTCCTCCACGCTCGATCCGGCAGCGCCGGACGGCGCAAATGGCTGGCACCGCAGCGACGTCACATTGACCTGGACAGTGACCGATCCAGAGTCCGCACCGTCCATCGTCCTTACTGGCTGCGAGAATCAGAGCATCATCGTCGATCAGAGCGCGACGACCTACTCGTGCGCGGCGACATCCAGCGGCGGTGCCGCTGGACCGCTGAGCGTCACGATCAAGCGCGACGCAACTCCGCCAACCGTGACGGTGACCGGCGTGAGCGATGGCGCGACATACGACAGCGATGAGGTCCCGGCAGCCGACTGCTCGATCGCCGATGTGACGTCCGGCGTCGCTACCACCGCGACGCTTTCGACCGAAGACGGTCCCGGTGACATCGTCACGATCACCTGCGACGGGGCGACCGACAACGCTGGGAACGTTGCCGCACCGGTTTCGGTGACATACACAGTGACGCACACGGTTACAGATACGACCGCGCCGGTCATCACGCCGATCGTCATCGGAACGCTCGGTAATAACAACTGGTACACGAGTGACGTGACAGTGACCTGGACGGTCGTCGACGATGAGTCGGACGTGACGTCAGTAACCGGCTGCGACCCAACGACGATCGACGTCGACACAGCCGGTCAGGTGCTCATCTGCTCGGCGACGAGCGCTGGTGGGACGGCACAGGAGACGGTCACGATCAAGCGCGACGCGACGAAGCCGGTGATCACCGACGACGGGGCGACGGCTGACCCGGAGGGTAACGACGGCTGGTACATCAGCCCGGTCACCAACGGCTTCGCAGTGACCGACAATCTCTCGGGCATCGTCGGCCAGACGAATCCGCACACCTTCGCCAAGTCCAGCGGCGCGACCGAAGAAGGGCCGGCGGTCACGATCACCTCAGGCACTGTCGCCGATGCCGCGGGTAATATCGCCGAGGCCATCAGCAGCACGTCATTCAAGATTGACCTGACGAACCCGACCAATGTCTCATTCGCCGGTGAGATTGACGCCAGCGGCTCCTACAGCTTCGGCGCGGTTCCGGCCGCACCGACCTGCACCGCTACTGACGCCGTCTCAGGACTGGCTGGCTGCGTCGTGAGCGGCTACAGCACGGCGATTGGCACGCACACGCTGACCGCCACCGCGACTGATAACGCCGGTCGCACGGCGACGGCGACATTGACCTATTCCATCGCTGACACCACCGCGCCGATGATTGCCGCTACACTCGATCCGGCAGCGCCGGATGGCGACAATGGCTGGTATCGCAGCGACGTCACGCTGACCTGGACAGTGACCGATGCAGAGTCTGCGTCGTTAATCGACCTGACCGGCTGCGCGAATCAGCGCATCACCAGCGATCAAGCTGCGACCGATTACGCATGTTCCGCTGAATCTGACGGAGGCATTGCGGGGCCGCTGAGCGTCACCATCAAGCGTGATGCTACTCCGCCAGCCATAGCGATCAGCGGCGTGACCGACGGCGCGTCCTACGTCGCCGGTTCCGTCCCGGCAGCAGGCTGTGCCACGACCGACGTGACATCCGGTGTCGCTGTAGATGCGACGCTATCGCTCAGTGGTGGACCGCTCGGCCCGATCACGGCCACCTGCGCGGGCGCTGTGGATAACGCCGGCAACACCGCAAGTGTGTCGGTGACGTATACCGTCACGGACGAGAGCGCGCCGCTCATCACCTACACGCTTGATCCCGCCACGCCGAATGGCGCAAACGGCTGGTACACCAGCGATGTCATCGTCACCTGGAGCGTCGTTGACGATGAGTCGGCCATCAGCGCAGCGGATGGCTGCGATGCTACGACGATCACGACCGATACGACCGGCACGACGCTGACCTGCGAAGCCAGCAGTGCAGGCGGCACCGCCAGCCAGTCTGTCACCATCCAGCGCGACGCGACACTGCCGGTCGTTGCGGTCACCGGTGTCACGGATGGCGCAACCTATCTCTACGGCGCAGTCCCAACCGCCGACTGCACAACCTCCGATGCGACCTCCGGTGTGGCGACCGTTGCAACGCTCTCGATGAGTGGCGGGCCGGTCGGCGAACTCACTGCGACATGCGCCGGAGCAGTCGACAATGCCGGGAACACCGCATCATCAGCCTCAGCCACGTACACCGTCCTCTACGATTGGCAAGGCTTCGTCTCGGCGACGGACGATCGCCGGGGACCGCGCAAGACTTTGGCGGGCATGCCGATAACCGTCATCTTCATGATCAATGGCAACGTCGGATTGGACGCCGTCGAGAGCATCACGACGATCGCCTGCCATGCCGCGCCGGGCACCGAGCCAGTGCCGGCGTCGCCGCTCGGACGACGTGGCTCTCTTCAGCAAGGCCCCGGCAACACCTTCATCTTCTGGTGGCACACGACACGGTCAATGGCCGGGACGTGTCAGGAGCTGCGGGTGACGCTGGCCGATGGCACGACCTGGTCGCAGACGTACCAGTTCCAGCGGTAAGGCCGCACGACGTCTGGACAAAGAGCGGGTCGCTGTCGAAAGACGACGATCCGCTCTTTCGTTTTGGCATCACAGCAAACGGCTTCTTAGCCCCTGGGTTGATTTCCATGGGGCATCAACAACGCTGCCAGCGACACATCCACGTTGCATGCTAGACTCGCGAGAAGAGCAAATTCGTGGTACATCGAGTCATCAGCAATCGTGAGCGCGCAAGCGTTTTATCTCTCTGGCGCCAGATGATCGCCATCTTCAAGCGATTCTCTGCTGCGCTATAGCTGAACATTGTTTCAACGGAGGGGACGATAGCCATGCGGACAGTCCTGATTCGCGCCGTGGCGATTCTCGGCATGCTGGTGACGACGCTGGCTGCGACCCCCCAGTCGCTTTCGGCAGCGACGGTCGTCGTCTGTCCCTCCGATGTGGCGATGTTGACCACTGCTATCGCCGGGGCCGGTTCCGGCGGCACGGTCCGCTTCAGTTGCGATGCCTCCCTCATGCTGAGTGAGAACATCGTACTGGATAGCGTGACGCTCGACGGCAATGGGTACGATGTTGTGCTTGATGGTAATCACGCCACTCGCGTGCTGTATATCAATAGTGGAGCCGATGTCCACCTGATCGGGTTGCGCATTATCAATGGTGCGTCCGAGACTCTCGGGAGCGGGATCCTTGCTGAGGACAGCAATACCACGCTCACGATCTTCGAAAGTTCCCTGGATTCGAACAGAGCGCCAAGCGAGGCCATCAATTCGTTTGGCGGGGCGATCTACTCGACGGGGACTGTGAACATTCGACGGAGCACCATAACCAATAACTACGCCAGCAGAGCCGGTGCAATCTATGCGCGCGGCAAGACGACAATTAGCGAAAGCACAATCTCCAAAAATGCCGGGGCATATACCGGGGCGGTATTTTCTGCGGATACCATCGCGATCGTAAACAGCACAATCTCCGGTAATATTGCGACCGTCCAGGGCGGCACGGTTACGATATACGGCCCCAACTCGCAAATCATCAATAGCACCATCGCTGCCAACTCTGGGTACACTATTTCTGGCGGGGTCAGAGTTGATTCCGGCGGTAGCGTTTCGGTGACGAATACCATCCTGGCACAAGCAGCAGGTTCGAACTGCGACGTCGGGACTGGCTCAACCTATATTGATGGCGGTGGAAATCTCTCAACTGATTCGACCTGCACGGGTGCGACACAGGTATCGTTCGGCGACCTGATGCTTGGTCTTCTGGCGGACGCAGGCGGCCCCACGCAGACGCACCCACTCCTGGAAGGCTCGGTTGCGATCGGTGCCGGAATCCTGAGTGTCTGCGTCGGCACAGACGTGAAGGGTATCGATCAACGCGGCTACGTCCGTAGCACCACCGCCTGTGACGTTGGCGCATACGACACCACCGGCACCCCTGATCTGACCGCTCCATCGATCCAGGCGACGTTCGATCCCTCGGTGCCGGACGGTGACAATGGCTGGTTCACCAGTGATGTAACGTTGACTTGGAACGTGGCCGACAATGAGTCGCCCGGCACGGTTGTCAAGCACGGTTGTGTTGACCAGAACATCACGAGTGACCAGGAGAAGACGACCTTCACCTGCTTGGCTTCGTCGATAGGCGGAATGAGCGGCTCGATCAGCCTCACCATTGGTCGAGATGCCACGCCGCCACAGGTCACTGTCGTTGGCGTAGAGGACGGCGCGACGTACACACTCGGCGCGGTCCCGCCCGCCAGTTGCGTGACCGCCGATGCCACCTCGGGCGTGGCGACGAACGCGACCCTGTCGTCGATCGGCGGTCCGCGTGGATCGGTCACTGTTACTTGTAGCGGTGCCAAGGACTTTGCCGGCAACGTTGGCTCGACCTCGGTGACCTACTCCGTCACCGATGGGATGCCACCTGTTGTCGACTACACGCTCAACCCGTCCACGCCGAACGGCGCAAACGGTTGGTACACCGGAGCCGTCAGCCTCGACTGGACAGTCACCGAGAACGACTCTCCGGAGACGTTGCAGCTTACTGGCTGCGTCGACCAGACCATAGCATCCGATCAAACCAAGACGACTTATTCCTGCGCCGCCACATCCGAGGGCGGTATGTCCGGCCCGGTCGATGTCGTCATCGGACGTGACGGGACCGCACCGGTCGTTGCGGTCACCGGTGTCACGGACGGCGCGACCTACGCCCTTGGTGATGTGCCAAGCGCTGGTTGCACAACCTCCGATGCAACCTCCGGTGTGGCAACTGCAGCCACCATCAGCACCAGTGGCGGCCCCGTTGGTGAAATCATCGCCACGTGCGCAGGCGCGGTTGATTACGCTGGGAATGCCAGCAGCGCGTCGGCCACCTACACCGTCGAGTATGACTGGCAGGGCTTCGCCACCACGACGGACGACCGCCGCGGCCCGCGGAAGATCCTGGCCGGACTGCCGGTCACCGTCATCTTCTTTATCAATGGCAACGTCGGGCTGGATGCCGTTGAGAGCATTACGACGATCGCCTGTAATGCCGCACCGGGCACCGAGCCAGTGCCGGCGATGCCAGCCGGTAGCCGTGGCGAGCTGCAACAGGGAGCAGGGAGTAGCTACGTCTTCTGGTGGCAGACAACGCGGTGGATGGCGGGGACGTGTCAGGAGCTGCGTGTGACGCTGGCTGATGGCACGATCTGGTCGCAGACGTACCAGTTCCAGCGCTGACGGAGCGGCAGCGCAATCAGGCAGGCCGGCGTCATCTGACGCCGGCCTGCCTGATTGCGTGTGGTTTTACCTTTGCGCCGCGCTGTGCCGCCGGCGACATCAGGCGAGGCGGCCGGCCTCCGAACGTGTCACTGGCGCGGCGGCGGTGATCTCTTCGAGGGCGCGGCCGCGTGTCTCCTCGCCGAAGAGCAGGACGACCAGGCCGGTGGCGGCGAAGACGGCCATGAACACGACGAAGACGGCCGGCTGGCTGAAGCCCGCCGACGACATCAGCCACGGAGTCAGGTACGGCGCGATGATGCCGCCCAGCCGGCCGAAGGACGCCGCCGAGCCGGCCCCGAAGGCGCGTATCTCCGTCGGGTACTGTTCCGGCGTGTAGGTGTAGACCACGCCCCAGGCACCGAGGTTGAAGAATGACAGCAGGCAGCTCCAGATCAGCAGCGTCGGGTCGTCACCGGCGCGGCCCAGCAGCAAGGCCGAGACTGCCGAGCCGAGCAGGTAGGTCACCAACGTCGGCCGCCGTCCCCAGCGCTCGACCAGCCAGGCGGCCGAGAAGTAGCCCGGCACCTGCGCCAGTGTCGTGATCAGCACGTATTCGAACGAGCGCACCGTCGATAGCCCGCGATCTACCAGCAGTTGTGGCAGCCAGATGAAGACGCCGTAGTATGAGAAGGTGATTCCGAACCACAGTACCCAGAGCACGAAGGTCCGCTGCGCCAGCGCCGTTGACCATAGCCGCCGGAACTGCTCGACCAGCGGCTGCTGCCGCCCCGACTCTGCTCGGAGCGGCGTCAGCTCGACGTGCGGCTCGCCTGCGGCCGTCTCCAGGTCGCGGACGATCCGGACCGCCTCATCGTGGCGGCCGTTGGCGGCCAGCCAGCGCGGCGACTCCGGGACAGCTCGGCGCAGGAAGACAGCGTAGAGCGCCGGCGCTGCGCCGACGATGAAGGCCACCCGCCAGCCGGCGTCGCCGACGCGAGGCACGACCAGCAGCCCGATCACAGCCGCCATGATCCAGCCCCAGGCCCAGAAGCTCTCCAGGATAACGAGCATCTTGCCGCGGCTGCGGGCCGGCGCGACCTCGCTCACCAGCGTCGATGCCACCGGCAGCTCGCCGCCCAGGCCAAGGCCGACGACGAAGCGAAACGCCAGCAGTGACACCAGCCCCCAGGCCACCCCGCTCAGGAGCGTCGCAATGCTGTAGATGAGGATGGTCAGGGTGAATATCGCTCGTCGGCCGTATCGGTCGGCCAGCCGCCCCGCTGCGGCAGCGCCGACGAACATGCCGGCGAAGCCGATGCTGGCGACCAGGCCACGCGTGTTGGCACTGAGATCCCAGTCGCGTCCCAGCGCCACGAGCGCGAACGACACGAGCCCGACGTCCATCGCGTCGAATGCCCAGCCGACGCCGCTCAGCCCGACGATCTTCCAGTGCTTCCGCGTCGTCGGTAACCCATCTAGCCGCTCGGCGATCGTCGCCATCTCACCCCCTCGCGAATCTCACTCGAACCCCGCCGCGAATTGTTGCCGAAATGAGAGGCGAGCGTTGGGATCGGTCCGCCTTCTGGCCTGGTGACACCACCTGCCAGGGAGCGCCATGTTGCCGGTGATGACGGAGACGCCGACCGGCTATGTACCGATCGGCGTCTCGCGATCCACGAACGTCGTGGCAGTCAGCTCCATGGCTGGGCTCAGCTGTGAGCCAGCTCGCCGCCGTCCCGCTCGCGTTCGAGCGACCTGGAGGCGTTCGGGTTGGCACCCGGCTCGACGCCGATGCCGAGGACATCGACCAGCTCGCCGCCGAGCCAGCCGCCGAAGACGGCAATGCCCGCGCCGACGATCTGAAGGATGCGCGCCAGCACATCCGGGTTACCCCGATCGTGCAGGAACCAGGCAATGATGAACAGAACAACGGTGACGACCATGCTGAGGCCGTGCGTCAGCCCGATCTGCTTCGCCCGTGTCCCGGGCGGAACTGCAAGCCAGTCAATCAGCCCGAAGACGGCTGCAACGAGGCCGCCAATGATGCCGGCCGCGATCATGTAGTAGGCCGCGAGCGAGAGACTGGGCCAGTCGAATATCCAGTCGATGATGTCGAACAGTGTCGCCGTCGCCAGCAGGCCGAGCGGGAACACGATCAGCTGCTGATGAATCGGATGGCCAAACAGACGCGCTCTGCTGCGCATGACATATTTCCCTTCGTACGCAAGGTCAGGTGTTAGGTCGTGAGTTGGGGACGATTGGTCCTCGTGACTCAGCTGAGTAACGTTTTTAGCTCGATACTCTCGTCGGCAAGCTGATCAGCGGTGACGGGCGTACCGGCCCGCAGCATCCTCCTGCCTGCTGAAAAATCCTTGAACCGATTGGCCGACAGCGCTGCCATCAGCTGCCCATCAGAGAGGTAGAAGGCCGACCAGGAACCGCTCTCGACCGAGCCGCGGAAGACAACCTGGTCGTGGTTGTTCGTCAGCCCGGCAACTTGCAGGCTGATGTCGTACTGATCCGACCAGAAGTACGGCACCGGATCGTACGGTTTGTCCTGCCCCAGCATCACCCGTGCTGCCGCAACGGCGTGGTTCCCGGCGTTGTCGAAGTGCTCGATCCGCAGCCGCCGTCCGTAGCGCGCGCTCTGGCGGTTCGCGACATCCCCGGCGGCGTAGACGTTGGGCAGGCTCGTTCGCGAGTACTCGTCGACGAGGACGCCGTTATCCAGCGCAATTCCGGAGCTTTCCAGCCAGGCAGTGTTCGGCGCGACGCCGATGGCAACGATCGCCATGTCGCAGTCGATGACGGTGCCGTCGCTTGCGATGATCCGCTCGACCCGCTGGTCGCCTTCGAAGCGCACAACAGCCATGCCGCTGTGAATCTCGACGCCGTGGCCGCGATGGATATCGACCATCCGCGCCGCGACCTCGGCCCCGAGGGCCGGGGCGAGCGGCTGAGCGATGTATTCGACGATCGCTACCTGCTTGCCGAGCGTGCGGACTGATGCGGCGACCTCCGCGCCGATGAAGCCCATCCCGACGATCCCGACCCGCTCCGCTCTGGCCAGGTCCTCGCGGATGCTGCGCGAATCCTCGACGGTGCGCAGATAGTGGATGCCGGGCAGATCGCTGCCGGGGACGTTCAGGTGGCGCGGTGATGCGCCGGTCGCAATCAGCAGCTGATCGTAGTGCAGGGTCGAGCCGTCATCGAGCGTTACCGTCTGGGCATCCGGCTGCAAGCTGGTGGCCCGCACGCCCAGGCGCGTCTCGATCTGCTGCTCGGCGTAGCCCTCCGCCGTCGCGATGCTGAATTCGCCGTCGCTCACCTCGCCAGTCAGGTATCCCTTGGATAGCGGCGGGCGCTCATACGGCAACTCTGATTCCGCGCCAACCAGCGTAATCTGGCCGTCGAACCCTTCTTTGCGCAGCGCCTCGACTGCCCTGCCACCTGCGATGTTTCCGCCGACCACCACGATCGAGCTACTCATCTGTCGTCGCGTCCTCTCGCGTCCCCTGGCCGCTTAATTTCCGTAGCAACCAGGCATGTTATGTCGTGCAGACGATGTGCCACCAGCATCGCTTTTCCGGCGGTTTGGCGGCCCTCGGTAGACAATCCGGGCATCCTCCGTCACTATACGGTTATCCATGTGGTTCGATGTCCATTCCCAGCCGCAACACTTCGCTGCACTGAAGGAGCGACCGGATGCCTGATTACTTTGACCTTGGTTCGCATTCCCGATCGATCACCACGTCGTCCAGCGAAGCGCAGACCTGGTTCGATCGCGGGCTGATCTGGACCTATGGCTTTAACCACGAGGAGGCTGTGCGCTGCTTCCAGCGCGCGCTTGATGCCGATCCGCGCTGCGCGATGGCGCAGTGGGGCATCGCCTATGCGGCCGGGCCGAACTACAACTACGATTGGGATCACATCGATCCGACGACGCTCGGCAGAATGCTGGCCACGACCGTCGCCGCTGTCGAGCAGGCGAGCGCCCTCGCCGAGCCAACCAGCCCGGTCGAGCGCGCGCTGATCGCAGCGATTGCAGCGCGCTACCAGTCGACGACAGTCCCCGCCGATCTCTGGGCGTGGAGTGACGCCTACGCCGACGCGATGCGTGCGGTGCACATGGCCTTCCCTGATGACCTCGACGTGGTCGCGTTGTTCGCTGACGCGCTGATCAATCGCACGCCGTGGAGACTGTGGGATCTCCCGAGCGGCCAGCCAGCACCCGACTCCAGCGCCGTCGAGGCCCGGCAGGCGCTGGAGCGTGCGCTTGGCACGCCGGAGGGGATGCGCCATCCCGGCGTGCTGCACATGTACATCCACCTGATGGAGATGTCGCCGTTCCCGGAGAAGGCTGCGGCAGCGGCCGATGCGCTGCGCAGTCTGGTGCCGGACGCCGGCCACCTCCACCATATGCCAACCCATATCGACATGCTCTGTGGCGACTATCAGGCGGTTGTCGACTGGAACAGCGCCGCCATCGTCGCCGATGAGAAGTACCGGGCGCGGGAGGGCGGGATGAATGTCTACACCCTCTACCGGACGCACAATTACCACTTCAAGCTCTATGGCGCGATGTTCCTCGGTCAGTCCGAGGTGGCGATTGAGGCGGCCGACGGGATGATCAACGCGATCCCGATCGAGCTGATGCACGTCCAGACGCCGCCGATGGCCGACCGGCTTGAAGGCCGCTTTTCGATGAAGCTGCACGCCCTGATTCGCTTTGGCCGCTGGCAGGAGATCATCGACACGCCGCTGCCGGACGACCCGGCGCTCTACTGTGTCACGACGGCGATGGTCCACTACGCTCGGGGTGTCGCGTTCGCCGCGACCGGGCGTGTCGCTGAGGCTGAGGAGCAGCAACGGCTGTTTGAGGAGGCGTACGCACGCGTCCCGGAAACGCGCATCTTCCAGAACAACACCTGCCGGGACATTCTCGGCATCTCCGCTGAAATGCTGGCTGGCGAGCTTGAGTACCGCAAGGGCAACTACGTCCTCGCGTTCGACCATCTGCGGCGCTCGGTGGCGCGTTCCGACGGCCTGCTCTACTCCGAGCCCTGGGCCTGGATGCAGCCGCCGCGCCACGCGCTCGGCGCGCTCCTGCTCGAGCAGGGTCATGTTGATGAGGCTGCTGCGGTGTATCGCGCCGATCTCGGACTCGATGACTCGCTGCCCCGCGCCCATCAGCACCCGGACAACGTCTGGGCGCTGCACGGCTACCACGAATGTCTGGTTCGCCAGGGCCGGCTCGACGAGGCGGACTCGATACGCGAGCGTCTCGACGCCGTGTCTGGCCTGGCCGACGTTCCGGTCGAATCGTCCTGCTTCTGCAGGTCCACCACTGCGGCCTGAGGGGTCGAAGCACAGCGGAAGGGAGCGACCATAATGACTGACTACTTCGATCTTGGCAGCCATTCTCGCTCGATCACGACGACGTCGCCTGACGCTCAACGCTGGTTCGATCGCGGTCTTGTCTGGACCTACGGCTTCAACCACGGCGAGGCAATCCGCTGCTTCAAGCGCGCCATCAAGGCCGACCCATCCTGCGCGATGGCTTACTGGGGCGTCGCCTACGCCGGCGGCCCGCACTACAACAAGACGTGGGACATGTACGACCCATCGGAGCTGCCGAAGACGGTCGAGCGGACCTATCTGGCGTCCCGGCAGGCTGCGGCTCTGCTGGATGGAGTGCAGCCGGTCGAGCGGGCGCTGATCGAGGCGCTGCAGCAGCGCTACCAGTCGGCCACACCGACGGGTGATTTCACTTCCTGGACGGATGACTACGCGGCAGCGATGCGCGCTGTGTATGGCGCTCATCCCGACGATCTGGATGTCGCCGCGCTGACCGCCGAGGCGCTGATGAACCGCACTCCCTGGGCGCTCTGGGATCTGGCCAGTGGCGATGTCGCTGACGGAGCCGACACGACCGAGGCGCGCACAATCCTCGAACGGGCGCTGGATATGCCGGAGGGCCGCGTCCACCCGGGTGTACTGCACATGTACATCCACCTCATGGAGATGTCGCCGTTCCCCGAACTGGCCTTGCGTGCGTCCGACTGGCTGCGCGACCTGGTGCCGGATGCCGGCCATCTGCAGCACATGCCGACGCATATCGATGTCCTCTGCGGCCACTACTATCAGGTCGTCGCATCGAACTCGGCTGCCATCGTTGCCGATGAGAAATACCGCGAGCGTGCGGGTGCGATGAACTTCTACACGCTCTATCGCGTCCACAACTTCCACTTTAAGCTCTACGGCGCGATGTTCATCGGGCAGTCGGAAGTCGCGTTGCGCACTGCTGATGAAGTGGTTGAGACGATTCCGGTTGAGCTCCTGCAGATGGAGTCCCCTCCGATGGCCGACTGGCTGGAGGGCTTCATGGCGGTCAAGATGCACGTCCTGATCCGCTTCGGTCGCTGGCAGGAGATCATCGACGCGCCGCTGCCGGACGATCCCGATCTGTTCTGTACGACGACCGCGCTGTACCACTACGCCAAGGGGGTCGCGTTCTCGGCGACCGGCCAGGTCGCCGAGGCAGAGGAGCAGCAGCGCCTTTTCCACGCTGCGGCTGCGCGTGTGCCGGAGACGCGCACGCTCTTCAATAACACCTGCCAGGACATCCTGGCGATCGCGTCCGAGATGCTGGCCGGCGAGCTGGAGTACCGCCGCGGCAACTACGAGGTCGCCTACGCGCATCTGCGACGCTCGATCGAGCTGGAGGACGGGCTGGTCTACGACGAGCCGTGGGGCTGGATGCAGCCGACGCGCCATGCCTACGGGGCGTTGCTGCTGGAGCAGGGCCACGTCGAGGAGGCCGAGGCGGTCTATCGTGCTGACCTGGGACTGGATAGCTCGCTGCCGCGCGCCTATCAGCACCCGGAAAATGTCTGGAGCCTGCACGGTTACCATGAGTGCCTGGTGCGGCTCGGCAAATTTGCGCTGGCGGACATGATTCGCCAGCGGCTCGACCTCGCAGCCGCCCGTGCCGATATCCCGATCCGAGCGTCGTGCTATTGCCGCATGACTCACGCAGCCTGATCGCACTCTTCCTGCCGCTGCGCCGGGCAGCATTGTCCGGCAAGCGGCAGGCTTCATCGCTTCGCCGCTCACCGGCCCCGCCATTCATGTTCACCGTCATGATCTGGTTCTGGGAGACGCCGCGTGGCCATGCCAGACAGCGCGTGATGGAGGATAGCGCCCACGGCGCCGGGGGCGAAGATCAGCGGCCCAATCCGGATGAGTCGCGCCGGCCACCGTGCCGGTCTGTCTCCAGCTACGCGCTGCTGCACGAAGGTGTCCTTTCTCCAGGGCCGCCGGCCGGAACTTCCGGCGACCTCACGATGGTCGATGTTGGTTTCAGCATAGCCCCGTGTGCTAGGAAGTCAAGATGTTCTTTGACTTCCTTGACACAAATGCGACATTCTTCGTATACCAGTCGGTAGATTCGGATTACGGGCGGTCAACGCGGATGGGAGAAGGCGAGTCATGGCTAGGCAACGGTGGGATCAGCGCTTCTTCGCGAGCACGCGGGGTCGCGTGGTGATGCTGTTGCGTCGATCGGCGCACACGGTCAACGAGCTGGCCGGTGAGCTGGAGCTGACTGACAACGCCGTCCGCGCGCACCTGACGACACTCGAGCGGGATGGCCTTGTTCAGCAGGAAGGGCTACGCCGTGGAGCCGGGAAGCCGTCGTATGCGTACGAGCTCTCGCCTGCCGCCGAGGCGCTCTTCCCCAAGGCGTATGCGTCGGTTCTCACGGCGGTTGTCGATGTTGTTCGCGAGAAGCGCGGCGAGGACGAGACGCGCCAGATGTTGCGGAGCGCCGGAGCACGGCTAGCTGATCCGCCCGCGGAAGATGTGAGTGTCGATGACCGTCTCGTCCTGGCGGTCCAGACGATCGACTCACTTGGAGGCCTGGCCGAGGTCCAGCGGGAGAATGGCCACTATCTGCTGCGCGGCCGCGCCTGTCCGCTGGCTGACGTCGTCAGCCAGTCGCCTGACGCCTGCCTGCTGGCCGAGTCCTTGCTCGCCGCCTCGACGGGCCTTCGAGTCTGCGAACGCTGTGATCATGAGAGCGATCCACCGCGCTGCTGTTTCGAGCTGCGGACAGCCTCAAACGGGCAGCAGTCCGGCCAGCAGGACGAGCGAGGCGAGTAGCATCGCGGCGGTCGCCACCCAGCCGACGATTCGCGCGATGCGGCCGGCCGTGTTGCGGCCGAGGACTGTCCGGTCGCCGGCCAACAGCATGATAACGACGAGCAGGATTGGCGCGATCAGACCATTGACGATGGCCGCCAGATAGAGCGCGCGGATCTCGCCGAGGCTGGTGAAGGTCAGCGCGATTCCCAGTAACGTCGCCAGCGCGATGAGGCCGTAGAACTGCGGCGCTCGGCGGAAGGTATTGTTCAGCCCCTCCGGCCAGTCGAACAGCTCGGACGCGGCGTAGGCAGCAGAGCCGGCGAGTGTCGGGATCGCCAGCAGGCCGGTGCCGATGATGCCAACGGCGAAGAGCAGCGAGGCCGCGTTGCCTGCCAGCGGGCGGAGCGCTTCTGCTGCCTGTGCTGCTGTCTCGATGTCGGTCCGCCCGCTGGCGTGCAGTGTCGCTGCCGATGTCAGAACGACGAAGAAGAAGCCGACGTTGGCCAGCACCATGCCGAGTGCAACATCGACACGCGCGGCGCGAATGAGTGGCGCGATCCGTTCCGTCTCTGCTCCGCCAGGCAGGATTCCCTGCTGCGCTTCCTCCTCGACTTCTTCTGACGCCTGCCAGAAGAAGAGATACGGTGAAATCGTCGTGCCCAGGATGGCGACGATGGTCTGGATTGTCGCGCCCGACCAGTCGGCCGATGGGACGACGGTCGCACGGAAAGCTGCGCCCCAGTCCGGGTTAGCAACGAACGCGCCGAGGACGTAGGCGAAGATGACGAGCGTCAGCAATTTCAGATAGTGCGCAAAGCGTGGGTAGGGCACGATGACCTCGACCAGCGTGATTCCGACGCCCACCGGGACGACCATCCAGCGCGCCGGGATCGGCGTCAGCAGGTCGATTGCTGCCGCAATGGCCAGGATGTCAGCGCCGATATTGACGACGTTGGCGGTGAAGAGCAGAGCGACGACCGGCCACAGCCAGTTGCGACCGTAGCGTTCGCCGATCACCCGCGCTAGCCCCTGTCCGCGCACCAGCCCAATCCGGGCGCAGATGCTCTGGACGGCGATGTTCATCGGCAGCGTTACGAGGCTCAGCCACAGGAGTTGGTAGCCCTGGGTCGCGCCAGTGATCGTGTAGGTCGAGATGCCGGAGGGATCGTCGTCGGCAACGCCGGTGATGAGACCCGGTCCGAGGCCGTGGACGCCCGCGCGCATCCGGCGCGACGTGCGCACCAGCTGCATATCAACCTTGCCGCCGAGTGGTCGCCAGCGTCGCACGTCGTCTTGCTCCGTTAGATCGAGAAGCCACGCACAGGATACAGCGCCTCCCGGCTAGCGGGCAGCAATAAGGGGCCGCGCAATGCGCGGCCTCCGCCACGCCGGACTGGATCAATTGTCGCTCGTGTTGCTCGCAACACGCTATACAAACGCTGTTTTCGGCCCTATGATGCAGGTAATTTCTGCGTATCTCTGACGTATCCATCGGACCGGGCTGGAGCATGTGGACGGATGTCCCTGCTCGGCGGGCTCAGATGCCGAGATGCGTCGCCCGAAACGTCGCGGACGGATCTCCTCCACGTCGCGATACTTCCGCGTCGCGCGAGCATCCATCCTTCATAGCGTCAGGACAGCCAGATGCTGCGTCGGATTTCCCTGGTGTTGTTCCTCCTCTCAGCACTTGTCACGTTCGCTGCGCCCGTTCCAGCTATCGCCGCACAAGACACCGCCACGGACTTCGTGCCGGGCGAGCTATTGGTGAAATTTCGGGACGGGGTTCGGTCATCGGACATCGCCAATATTCTTCGCGACTCAGGGGGGCGGACTCGGAGAACTGTTCGAGGCGTCGATGTTCAGGTTGTGTCGGTGTCGCGTGGCACCGAAAAGTCCCGGCTGGAACAACTTCGGCGCAACCCGCTGGTTGAATACGCCGAGCTGAACGGCATCTATAGCGCGGTCGCGATGCCAAACGACCCGCGCGTTGGTGAGCAGTGGCAGTATGAGAACACGGGCCAGACGGGCGGGGCCGCAGACGCCGATATCGATGCGTTCGCAGCGTGGGATGTGACCCAGGGCAGCGCCAATGTGGCCGTTGCCATTGTGGATACGGGCATCGACTCGAGCCACGCCGATCTGGCTGGCAAGGTCGTGAAGTCGGTCAACTTCTCCAGCAGCTCGACGGTCGACGACCGCTACGGACACGGTACTCACGTCGCCGGCATCGTGGCGGCGACAACGGGCAATGGTCTGGGCGTCGCCGGGACGTGTCCAACGTGCGTGCTCTACAACGTCAAGGTGCTGGGTGATGACGGCAACGGCTCGTGGGCAGACATCGCCGCCGGGATCAACTGGGCGCTCGACAACGGGGCCAAGGTCATCAACCTCAGTCTTGGCGGAACGTCCGGTTCGTACGCCGTGCAGTCGTCGATTAACAACGCCTGGAGCAGGGGCGTCGTCATCGTCGCTGCATCGGGCAATAGCAACACATCAAGGGCGTTCTATCCGGCCTACTACAGCAATATCATCGCGGTTGCCGCGACCACAAGCCAGGACCAGAAGGCAAGCTTCTCGAACTATGGCAGCTGGGTGGATGTTGCCGCTCCGGGCCAGAACATCCTCTCCACAACAATGGGCAGCACCTATGGCCTGATGAATGGCACGTCGATGGCAACGCCGTTTGTCTCCGGGTTGGCTGGCCTGCTCTGGTCGACACCGTACGGAACGAGCGCGACTGCGGTTCGCAGCCGACTCGAATCTACTGCCGACCACATCTCGGGGACCGGTAGCCGCTGGGCGAATGGCCGAATCAACGCCTGCAAGGCCGTCGGAGGGCGCTGCGATCAGGTGACGACTGGGCCGACTGTGTCGATCGCCAGCCCAGTGAGTGGCACCATCGTCACGAATCCGAGCGCCTCGCTCCTTGTCCAGGTCGCGGCGAATGATGCGACGGCGTCGACCGGGTCACTCTCCGTCTCGATCAGCGTTGATGGTGGCCCCTGGAGCACGGCTGCCTGGAACGCGTCCAGTTCGCGATACGAGTGGAGCTGGAACGTCAGCAGCGCAGCCACCGGGCCACACGCGATCCGTGCGCGCGCGGTGAATGCAACCAACGACAGCACGATCACTGACGCAACGAACATCAGGATCGTTCGATCGAACGCGTTACCGGGTACATTCCAGGCAGAGGACTACGGCGGCTTCTCCGACAACACGGCTGGTAACTCAGGCGGCGCGTACTGGGAAGATGATGTCGACAAGGAGGCCTGCTCCGACGGCTCTGCCTGCTTCGATGTTGGCTGGATTGAGACGGGCGAATGGCTGGCGTACCCCTTGACGATCGCCGAGGCGGGCAACTATACGTTCTCGTTCCGCGTCGCTACACCGAATTCGAACGCGACAGTCCGTGTGCTGGTCGATGATGTTGACGTGTCCGGGCCGATCGTGATCGCAAGCACCGGTGGCTGGCAGACATGGGCGAATACGGTCAGCGGCGCGGTGGCGCTGCCAGCCGGGTCGCACACGCTGAAGCTTATCTTCGGCTATAGCGGCGCGAATCCCGGCTACCTGTTCAATCTGAATTCCGTTAGTGTCGCGTCCGCCGTTGCGACTGATACTCCGCCGACTGTTGCCATAACCAGCCCGGACGGGGCCGCGCCGGTCGTTGGCTCGGTCAACGTCTTGGCCACTGCTGGCGACGATGTCGGTGTCACCAAGGTTGAGTTCTTCGTCGACAGTGTCTCGATTGGTGTCGATACAAACAGCAGTGACGGCTGGGGTATCGTATGGGACTCCAGCAGCGGCAGCGATGGGGCACATGTTCTGACTGCGACGGCGACCGATACGGCCAGCCAGTCAACGACGAGCGCGGCCATTACCGTGAACGTCAAGAACATCAATTCGCTGCCAGAGGCGGTTTTCACGGCGACGTGCGGCGGTCTTACCTGCGCGTTCGATGCGAGCGGCTCGCGAGATCCCGACGGCTCAGTGACGAGTTACGACTGGACATTTGGTGATGGCTCGACCGGCAGCGGCGCGGCGATAGATCACACCTACTCCGGCGCTGGAAACTACACCGTAACGCTCACCATAACGGACAATGCTGGGGCGAGTACGCCAACCAGCCAGACGGTCAATGTCGCCGCTCCGGCGACGACGATGCGCATCGGCGACCTGGACGGCAGCTACTCCCGCTTCTGGATCTGGGCGAGCCTGACCGTCAGCGCTCGTGTCGAGACAAGCGACGGCGCTGCGGTCGCGAATGCAACCGTCAGTGGAACGTTCCGGCAAGGGACGTGGTCAATTCGCGCATCGTGCGTGACCGGCACGGCCGGCGTTTGCACGCTCTCGTCGGGCACGCTGCCGTCCAGCACGAGAGCCGCGAGTTTCAGCGTTGATTCGGTGACACACGCGACACTGTCGTATGACGCGACCGGGAACCACGACCCGGACGGCGATAGCGACGGGACGACGATCAACTTCACGATGCGCTAATGCCTGCTCGCTGATCGGGCCGCGTTTGCCCAGCACGGAAGCCGGACGCGATGTCGCCACAATTTCAGTGGCGACATCGCTGTTCCGTCACAGACCATTGCTCTTGACGTTAGCGAGTGTTGACTCGTGGTCGCAGTGGTGATAGAGTCGTTCGGTATCGTTCATGGCGCGATGCCATGGAAGGGGATTTCGTGACGTTGATGTTCCGCGAATTGAGGACGAGGCGAAGCAGGCGCGGTTAACCGCGATCTGTTGTTTTCGTTGTCCGTTTCGATTCGTCTGGAGCCGGTCATGAACCCAACGTACGTCTTCTACTACTCCACAACTGCGGATTTCATCAACTCCATCCAGGTGACAGGTGCGTGTGCCATCAGGTGCAGGCGCTACGCCTGACGCCCGGCACTCCGGTCTGTTTCCGGTTTTCGCCAGGTGATTCAGGCAGAGGACGCCATGACGATGGCTGACGTTCTGTCACAAGCGCTTATGCCTGGAGTTACCGGAGACACTGATGAAAGACCTGCTGCGAACCTCGGACCTCTCGATCGACGATATGAACCTGGTACTCGACCTTGCGGCCGAGTTGAAGAACAACCCCATGAAGCACCACGGCCTGCTCGCTGGTCAGACTGTCGTGCTCTACTTTGCCAAGCCCTCGACGCGCACCCGGTTCTCGTTCGAAACGGCTGTAGCTCGCCTGGGTGGCATTCCGTCTTCGGTCAATTCCGCTGACCTGCAGATCGGGCGTGGTGAGACACTCGAAGACACCGCGATGGTCGTCAGCCGCTACGCCTCGGCGTTCGTCATCCGCACTTACGCCGATGACGATGTCAAGCTCGTTGCTGAGAAGGCGTCGATTCCGGTCATCAATGCGCTGACCGACCTGCATCACCCGATGCAGAGCCTGGCCGACATCATGACCCTCAAGGAGAAGTGGGGCACACTCAAGGGCAAGAAGCTCGCCTACGTCGGTGCCTTTAACAATGTCCTGAACAGCCTGCTTGAGGTGTCGGCGATGGCCGGGCTGTCGATCACTGCTGCGACGCCCGATGGCTATGGCCCCGATCCACTGATCGCTGCCAATGCCAAGGAGATCGCGAAGCTCACAGGGGCGACTGTCGAGCTGACGGCTGATCCCTATCAGGCAGTCTGGGAGGCGGACGCCGTCTATACCGACACCTGGTTCTCAATGGGCGACAGCGAGGAGACCCGGGCAAAGGCGTATGCCGACCTGACGCCGTACCGCGTCACGCAGGGCCTGATGACCGATCTGCCGAACCGGGACGCCGTGTTCATGCACTGCCTGCCGGTCCATCGCGGCGAGGAAGTGACCGCCGAGGTTATCGACGGCCCGCAGTCGATCGTCTTCGACCAGGCCGAGAACCGGCTGCACACATCGCACGCCGTTCTCTATGCACTGATCAAGGGACAGCTGAAGGGCAGCGCGGCGCAGCCGTCGCTGTCCCCAGCCGCCATCGCCACCGAGCATAAGGTCGCCGCCGACTAACCAGCCGCGCCCATACGCAATGCGCGTTGCCCCGCCGCCGTTCTGGCGCGCGGGATATCGCGGTGTCTGCTGAGTATTCCGAAGAGCGAGGCAGCCGTCTCACTCACCGACGCGGTTGTCTGCGAGGCGGCGGGTGGGAGATGGGTGCATTTGGCGGCGGACGCGTTTGAACGGCCAGAGGATGGCGGCAGTCCAACAAAGCACAAGCACCAGCCCGATGATTGACAGCGCCGCGCCCAGGCGTACTGACGTTGGGTCGTAGACCCACTCCAGCCGGTGTGTGCCACGCGGGGACCAGATGGCCGGTAGTGCGCCGTCGACCGTTTCGACGGTGGCGCGTCGGCCATCCAGCTCGGCGTGCCAGCCCGGGTAGGACGGCCAGCCGAGGATGAACCAACCTTCTTCGGTCGTCGTCCAGGTGAACACGCTGCGCTCACTCTCCCGCGACAACACGTTGATTGGTGTATCGAGGCGCTGCATGCCGCTGCGGCGGAGCGGTTCGCCCTCCACGAGCGGGCGATAGAGGCGCGCTGGCGTGCTGTCGAGCGCGATGCGATAGATGTGGGTGTTGTCGACGTAGGCGATCTCCTGCAGGTCGGGATTATCGATCGGAAACCACGAGGCGACGACCGTCACGCCGAGCAGGGCGAGCAGTTGCGGGTCCGGGTCGGGGTACTGATACGTTGAGTAGTCTGGCTCGTAGACCTGAAATGGCGGCACCGAGAGCTCGTAGCCCTTCCAACGGTAGTCGCCGGCCTGACTCATGAGCCGGACGTGCGTCTCGATCAGCAGCGGGTCCTGACCGTCGAGCGTCTCCAGCCCGAGCGCGACGGCGACCGGTTGACGGACGTTGCGCTGTGCGCCGTAGATGCGGCCGCCATCGGCCGCCGCGGCGATGCCAAGCTCGGCATCGTCAGGCGTAATGAACGGGCCGATATCGGCCACGTTTGTCAGATGATGCGTTGTCCAGACGAGATTGCCCGCCAGTGCCACCAGCCCGATAACACCGAGCACGCGCGCCACCGTTGGTGAGGCGTTGTCGACGCGCCGCAGGATCGCGGCGACGCCGAAGCCGGCAAGGATGGCGATGCCGAGAAGCCCGAGGAACCAGACCCGCGCGACGCCGCGGAAGCTGGCGAGCTCGGGCAGGATGTGGCGAGCGATCTTGAACACCGGCGAATCGACGCCAATGGCCAGGCCGAAGACGATGGCGAGGGCGAGCAGGAGCGGCAGCACAATCCGGCGCGCCGCGACGACGAGGCCGATGAGCGCCAGTACCATCACCGCCCGTCCCGGATCGAACATCGCCTCGTGCGGCACGCCGGAGGGCATCCAGAAGCCGGCGAGCGCCTTGAGCGCTGGCCAGACGGTCGTGGCGTCGGTCGTCCCGACGGCACCCTCGCGGGTCGAGTGGCTGGTGAATTCGAGCATCGGCAGGAGGTGGACGCTGGCGATGAGCGCCGCGATGCCTCCGGCTGCGAAGAGTCCGGAAGCCGAGCGCAGGGCGTCGCCGCGCCCGGCCACTCGCCAGCGCTGAATGACGAGCCAGGCGCAGGCGCCGGCCAGCATCAGGAGCCCGTAGTAGGTGATCTGCGGATGACCGGCAAGGATGAGCATCGCGAGACAGGCGGTCAGCGCCGGTGCCCAGCGGCCGGGATGTCTGACCGTCAGCCAGGCAGTGAGCGCAACCCAGGGTAGCCATGCGACGGCCTGCACCATCGTCAGGTGACCTGCGCCAAGGTGCGCGACGAGCCGTGGCGTTGCCTGCCAGGCGACGGCGGCGAACAGCGCCGGGAGCTTTGGCAGACCGAACGCAAAACGGGCCAGCAGCAGCATACCGATCCCCGCCAGCAGCAGGTGGCCCATCATCGTCAGCAGCAGATAGTTGCGGACGGAAAACAGCCGCAGGAGCTGTGTCGGTGGGTACCACAGCGCGGCGAGCGGATCGCCGGAGAGCGGCCTTCCGCCGCCGTAATGATCGTTCCAGAGCGGAATGTCACCGCGCGCAAATGCCTGCTTGATCGTCAGCGCGCTGGACCAGTGGCTGAGCGGCAGGTCGCTAGCATGGTAGACGCCGGGGAGCTTGCTGCTGTCGATCGGCGCAGGCCAGACGATCGCGAGGGCCAGCCCGAGCAGCACGAGAATAGCTGCCGACCAGCCCAAAAGCCCGGACCACCGCGTGCTCATCCGTGGCGTCTCCATGTCGCGCTGCGGTTGCATGTGGCGTGCCAGCCGACGGAGTGCAGTCGTCTTGCGAGCGACGCGATCGCGTCACGGATCGAGGGTTAGCACAGCGGCACGGGGGCGTCGTTTATACGAGGCCCCCATTTGGGCGCTTTGGCGGTGGGGGTGGCGTGGCGAAGACGAAGAAGATCGAGCCGAGTGCCGCGAATATGGCGAGCAGCGTGAAGCCGTACTCGTAATTGCCGAAGTGGTCAGCCATGCCGCCGGCGATCAGAGGGCCGGAGACCATGCCGACGTTGATGACGAGGCTGGAGAAGCCCATGATCGTGCCGAAGTGGCGGCGGCCGAAGTAGTCGGCGCGCATCGCCTGCATCAGCGGGCCACGCATACCCCAGGCGATGCCATGCGCCAGCGTGAAGACGATGACCCAGGTGAAGGCGTCGCCCCAGGCGAGCGCCAGCAGGCCGGCGGAATGCCCGAACATCGCCAGCGCTGCGATCTTGCGCTTCTGGAAGCGGTCGCCGAGCACGCCGCCGACGATCTGGCCTATCGCGGTGATCAGCGTTAGCACGGCGACGACCGTCGCCGCCGAGCCGAGCGACAGACCCCGGCTCTGCTCCAGGTGCAGGATCAGGTGGACCATGACGGCCGAGACAACCAGCAGCGCCGACGCGTGGCCAAACGAGATCAGCCAGAAGGCGCGTGTGCGCAGCGCCTCACGCGCCGTGAAGTCGATGCGCGTGGCAACGTCGCCGGTCGAAACAACCGCCGCTGCATCGCCGGAGGCCAGGTCGTCTTCCAGCGCCCCATCCGGACGCAGACCATGCTGCTCGGGATTGGTGCGCATGACCTGTGCGAGGGGCAGGCCGATGGCGATGATGATGATGCCGGAGACGAACGCCGTCTGCCGCCAGCCGTAGGTCGCGAGCGACCAGGCGACGACTGGGACGAGCATACCGCCGATGCTCATGCCGGTCTGCGACAGGCTCATCGCGGTCGCGCGGCGACGCTCGAACCATTGCACCAGTGTCGTCGTGATCGACATGAAGCCGGCCAGGCTGGAGCCGACGGCCATCATGACGAAGACGCCGTAGAACTCGATCAGCGAATCGATGCGGCTGAAGAGGATGAACCCGCATCCGAACATGAGCATGCCGATGCGCATGACGCGCCGCGGCCCCCAGTGGTCGATCATCCAGCCCTGGATTGGTCCGAGGAGTCCACTCTGCACCGGCTGGAGCGAGTAGCCGAACGAGAGCGCCGTCTTGCTCCAGCCGAACTCGTTCAGCAGGACTGAGACGTATGCGCCGTAGGCTTGCTGGAGGAGGCCGGCCTGGAGCATCTGGACACCGGCTGAGGCGACGACGATCCACCATCCGTAGAAGACCTTGGCCGGCTTGGAACGTGTTTTTGATGACGCGGTCATGCGGCCGTGCCTTCGACCAGGTGGCCGGTCTCACGGTCTGGGTGAATCGGATCCAGCGACAGCGTGATCGGCTCATTCGCGACGATCTGCGCCAGGATCTCGCCGGCGACCGGCGCCCAGCTCAGTCCGGAGCCGCTGAAGCCAGCACTGAGCAGCAGGCCGCGTCGCAGCTCAGTCTCGCCGATGTATGGGTTGCCGTCCGGCGTGAAGCCCATCGTCCCGCCCCAGGCGCGAACGATGCGGACACCGCGCAGGGCCGGAAGCGCTGCGACGAGCATCGCGAGTGTCTTATGCAGGATATCGGGCGTCACGCTGCGGTCGTGCAGGTTGTCGCGACCGACGGTGTCGAGGACGCGTGAGCCACCGATGACAAACTTTCCGTCGCGCGTCTGCTGCCAGTAGTTCGAGCTGTTGTAAACGAAGTGCCCCATTGTGAAATTGAGCAATGGCGGAACTGGCTCGGTCACAACGATCTGGCCTCGCCAGGGCATGATCGGCAGGTTGAGTCCGGCGGTCGCAGCCAGCGGGCCGGACCAGGCGTTGGTGGCATTGACCACCCACTCGGCGCGGACGGTCTGGCCATCGACGACGACACCCTGAACGCGCCCATCGGCGATGATGAGCCGCTCGACCGTCGCGCCGGTGAAAATGCGCGCGCCGTGGCGGGTCGCCCCTTCGGCGAGACGATGGACGAGCTTGAATGGCCAGAGCCGTCCGCTGGTCGGAACCCAGCGCGCTGCAAGTACCTCGTCGGAGAGCAGCGGCAGGAGATCACGGGCCTGATCGCCAGTAAGGTACTTGTCGCCAAGGGGATGCTCGGCCGTGTCGAACTGCTCCTGCGTCGGCAGGTCGCGCTCACCGGGCGCGCCCAGCCAGAGCCGCAGACGACCGCACTGGTCGTATTCGAAATCGCCAAGCTCGCGCTCGACTTCGCGCAGGATCTCCAGCGAGCGCAGTCGGTGCTCGACAATGCCACTGCCGTAGTTGGCTTCGACGCCGGTCTGGCCGCCATTGCGGCCGGTCGCTCCCCAGGCGAGGTGTTCCTGCTCGAAGAGCGCGACATCAATGCCGCGGCGCGCCAGCTGCCAGGCTGCAGCGGTTCCGGCGACACCACCGCCAACAACGACAACTGAGACCGACGATGGGTACTCGGACGTCGTGGTGCTCATTCTTCCCCTCCCCCTCTGACGGTTCGTATCCGTCAGGCTGGCAAGGGTCGCAGCGAATGGGCCTTGCGTCAATGGGGAGGCGCTGACCGAAGCGGGCCGATCTATCAGATCGGCCCGCTTCGATTGGTCGTTAGCCAGTCAGCTTTTCGGAGCGGAGCGCGCGCGAATCGAGCAGAATCGGGGCCGGGTGGTAGCCGTTTGTGCGCGGCCGCAGGAGCCGCCGATTGTGATCGTCGATGACGATGGCCTCGATATAGCCGCTGGGCGGCTGCGGAAGCAGCTCACCGATTGTCTGCGAGAGCGCTTCGTTCAGCGCGTCGATCACGGTGCGCAGCACAGGCGTTTCGTGCTCCACCTCAATGAACAGACGCAGCGGCTCATCGAACGACGCGCTCGCCGGACTCGTGTCTTCCGCTTCGGGCACGTCCTGCTCTTCGTAGACCGCGATGACGTGCGCGTCCATCGACAGCAACGCTGCGGCGATCTGCCGCCCCAGCTCGAAGCGGAAGTAGCCTGTCGCTAGCGGGTCACCCGTGAGCAGCCGTGCGCGGGTGTCGCGCGCGGCGCTCAGATGCAATCGGCCGGTCGTTACCGCTGTCGCCGCGTCGATCATGTTATTCGTCGTGTCCACCAGGTCGACAGTCAGGTAATCCCAGCCAGCCATACTCAGGACTCCGCGCTGGAATATCCGCGCAGCTTGGCTGCGGCGACAACGCGCTCAACCGCGATCAGGAACGCGGCCTCGCGCAGCGTGACGCTCTCGGCATCAGCGCGCTCGAAGACCTGCTCCACCGCAGCGCGCATGCGATCGTCGAGGCGGGCGCGGACATCATCGAGCTTCCAGTGCTCGCCCTGCAGACCCTGTAGCCACTCGAAGTAGGAGACGACAACACCGCCGGCGTTGGCCAGGATGTCCGGCACGGCCTTGATGCCGCGCTCGGCGAGGATGGCTGCGGCCTCTTGCGTGGTCGGGCCGTTCGCACCTTCTACGATCAACCGGGCCTTGATGTCGTGGGCGTTATCGATTGTGAGCTGGCCCTCCAGGGCCGCCGGGATCAGGACATCGCAGCTGAGCGTCAGGATATCGGCGTTGGAGATCTGCTCGGCATCCTCGCCCGGGTAGCCCTCCAGCAAGTGCCTCGGATGGTTGGCGACGTGGGCGTTGATGCGGGCGATGTCCAGCCCTTCCGGATTGTAGAGGCCGCCGCTGACATCGCTGATGGCGATGATCCTGACGCCCATCTCGTTCAGGAAACGGACAGTGTCGGAGCCGACCTTGCCGTAGCCCTGCACGACGACGGTTGCGCCCTTGACCGTGATGCCGAGGCGTTCCATGGCCTGCCGCGCGACGTGGGCAACGCCACGACCGGTCGACTCGCCACGGCCTTCGCTGCCGCCGAGCGCGATCGGCTTGCCGGTGACGACAGCCGGCTCAAACTTGCCGACCTGGCGCTCGTATTCGTCGACGAACCAGCCCATCGTGGCGTCGTTCGTATTGACGTCTGGCGCGGGGATGTCGACGTGCGGGCCGATGACCGGCGTCAGGCCGGCGGCATAGGCGCGCGTCAGCTCGATCAGCTCGCGCTTCGAGAGTGTGCTCGGGTCGACGGTTACGCCGCCCTTCGCGCCGCCATACGGCAGGTCGAGGAGCGCGCACTTCCAGGTCATCAGGCTGGCGAGGCCGCGTACTTCGTCGAGGTCGACATTGGGATGATAGCGAACACCGCCCTTGGCTGGACCGCGCAGCCGCGAGTGCTGGACACGGTAGCCCTGAAAGACCTCAAGTCGCCCATCATCCATCTCGACCGGCATTGCAATCGCCAGCTCACGCTCCGGCGTTTCCAGAAGCTTGAGCATCCCGGCGGAAATGCCGAGCCGTTCTCCGGCTGCCCGAACCTGAGCCATTGCATCGCGCAGCAGGCTCGATCCGGCGGATTGATGGGCGACGGTTGACCTCTCGGCGGTAGTTGTCTGCATGTCTCTCTCTCAATTCGTCGCTAACGCCGCGCCACGGCCGGGTGGCGCTTCTCCTATCTTGCGCAAAGCGTCATGAGAGCCGCATGAGATTCCCGGTCCGAGATATGGGAAAACCATGAGAATTCATCAACATGCTTGTCAGAATCGCATGTTTCTAATTGTTTCCCACTTTTTTCGCTGTACGAGAATGCCACTGCGGCATTACGCAATACGCAATGAAATACGCATTTCCCGGGCCATCATGACAATACCTCGACCCGCATCTCCAGCAGATGCAGCATCAAGATATGCCCAGCAGTCACGGGTGTGGCTGCGTGGGCGCTCCGGCGTCCGTCATCAGCTGATAGCCGACGCCGGGTGTCGTCACGAGATAGCGCGGGGAGGTGGGGTCAGGCTCCAGCTTCTGACGCAGATAGCGGACGTAGGTACGCAGGTAGTCGACCTCGTCGCGGTATTCCGGCCCCCAGACCTCGGTCAGCAGGATTGAGTGTGGCACGACCTTGTTCGCATTGCGAGCCAGGACGACCAGCAGCTTCAGCTCTGTCGGTGTCAGATGGATCGGCGCGGCGCTGCTGACGACCTGATGGCTGGCGATGTCGACCTCGATGTCGCCGATGCGGATGCGCGGCGGCATGACGGCCGAGACGCGCGTGCGCCGCAGGACTGCCTTGACGCGGGCGAGGAGCTCGCGAGCGCTAAACGGCTTGGTGATGTAGTCGTCTGCGCCAGCCTCGAAGCCCAGGATCTTCTCTTCCTCGTGCGTGCGAGCCGAGACGATGATGATCGGCACCATCGAGAACTCGCGGATGCGGCGGCAGACATCGTAGCCATCGAGGTTACCGGGCAGCAGCAGATCGAGCAGGACAAGATCGGGCGGCTCGAGTGTGATCTGCTCCAGCGCGCGCTCCCCTTCCGGCACGACCCGGACGTGGTAGTGCGCCGCCTCGAGGATCGAGCGCAGCAGCCGGACGAGGGCCGGCTCGTCCTCCACGATCAGGATGCGCGCGCCGGCCGGAGCCTCCAGCATTGGCGATGGATCGGGCAGCAGGTTAGGCATCGCGGCTGTCCGTCGTGGGCGGGCTGTGGATCGGCAGAGTGAACGACAGGGTCGTGCCGCTGCCGACGACACTCTCGGCCCAGATGCGCCCACCGTGTGCGCGCACGATCGATTCGCTGATCGGCAGCCCGAGGCCGGTTCCGATGATGTGCTGGCGGTGCTCCGGCGAGGCGCGGTAGAAGCGCTCGAAGAGCTTGTTGAGATGCTCGGGCGCAATGCCGATCCCCTGATCGACAACGCTGATGATGACCTCGGATGCGCGGCGCTCACCGCGGACGACGATCAGTCCGCCATCTGGAGAGTACTTGACTGCGTTGTCGATCAGATTGGTCAGGACTTGCTCGATGCGGGCCGGGTCGGCCTCGATGACCGGGAACGTGTTGGAGAACATCTGGACGAAGCGGTGGTGCTTGCTCTGAATGCTGATGCGCTCGATCACGCGGCGGGCGATGGGCGGGAGCAGGATTGGTTCGATCGTTGTCCTCAGCAGACCGGCGTCAATCGCTGCCGATTCCAGGATGTCCTCGACAAGGCGGGTCATGTGGTCGGCCTCGTCTTCAATCGTACGCAGGAACTCATCGCGGGTGTCGCTATCCCACTCGGTACCCTCAATGCGCAAGGCCGAGGCGAAACCCTTGATCGACGCCAGCGGCGTGCGCATTTCGTGCGAGAGCATCGACACCAGGTCGAGCTTCAGCGCCGAAGCTTCCTTCACCTGCCGCTCGGTGTCGGCGAGTGTCCGGCGATGCGTGCTGATCGTCGTCGCCAGGAGTTGGGCGGCGGCCGCGACCTGGCGCGGGTCAGCAGTCTCCCCGGCTCCGAGAATCAGTGTGCCGATCGCGTCGCCATCGGCAATCAGCGCGACGTGTGCGGCGTCCTGCCGCTCCGGTGGAGCGAGGACGATCTGTGGCGGGCAGCGCAACCCGAGTGCGCGAGCGAGGAGCGGCGGGGCGACGGCAAGCACGTCATCGACGCTTGTTGTCGCCAGCAGCGCCGTTGCCAGATCGTAGACTGCGTCTGTGTCTATCGGCATGGGTCGCCACGCCTGACTCATCACCGGCTCGCGAATTTCACTCACACTGCGAGTATACCGACCGCAATACCCGACTGTACGCTGACCGAGGCCGTGTGTCCGTCGATTGTCGCCCATCCGAAGCGACCGGATGGCGTGATATATGGAAGTAGTCGCCACCGTCAATTGAGAAGAGGCAGACATGGCCGAGACATCATCCGATGCCGAATCGCTCGCGCTGCTGGCCTATCTGGATGGCCAGCGCCAGCATGTGATCGAGGTTCTCAGCGGACTCGATGATGACGACCTTCGTCGCCCGGTACTACCATCGGGCTGGACGAGCCTGGGGCTGGTGCAGCACCTGGCGCTCGATGTTGAGCGCTTCTGGTTTCGCGCTGTCGTTGCCGGTGAGCAGAGCGTCATCGCAGGGCTGGACGCGACACGGAACCCGTGGGAAGTCGACCGCAGCATGTCGGCCGAATCGATCTTCGAGATCTACCGCAACGAGATAGCGCTAGCGAATGCGATCATCGAGAACACAGCACCGGACGCGCCGCCGGCCTGGTGGCCGGACGATCTGTTCGGCGACTTCCGGATGAATACGGTGCGCGAGATCATCCTGCATGTCATGACCGAAACGGCGACTCACGCCGGACATCTGGACATCGTGCGTGAGCTGATCGATGGGCGGCAGTGGCTCGTTCTCACTGAGTAGTCCACGGCTCGCAGCGTGTCGGTGTCGTTGACATCGGCACCGACGCGGCTACGATGCCCGAACGACGGATGTGATTTGGAAAGGATCGGCCAGTGGGGATTACCTTCGGGATTCATGTCGGCCAACAGAACATCTCGATCGACGACCTGCGGCGACTCTGGACGCTGGCGGACGAGAACGGCTTTGGCTGGCTCTCGATCTGGGACCACTTCTACTGCGCGACGAGTGATGCCGACCCGCACTTTGAGGCTGTCGCGCTGCTCGGTGCGCTGGCGTCGGAGACCAAGAATATTCAGATCGGCTGCATGGTCTTCGCGACGCAGTTCCGCAATCTCGGCCTGCTGGCGAAATCGGCAGTGACGATCGACCATCTCTCTGGCGGGCGCTTCGAGTTCGGGCTGGGCGCAGGCTGGCATGTGCCGGAGTTTGAGGCGTTCAACTACGAGTTCGGTACGCCGAAGGAGCGGCTCGACCTGGTCGAAGAGGGCATGCAGGTCATGCGGAGCTTCATGAATCAGGAAGTCACCGACCATCATGGCGCTCACTTCGACTTCACCAATGCCTACATCAACCCCCGACCGGTGAACGGCACGATCCCGCTCTGGATCGGTGGCCTCGGCGAGAAGCGCACGGCGCGCATCGCAGCGCGCTATGCCGACGGCTGGAACGTCCCCTACGTCGGCCCCGGCGCGTTCAAGCACAAAGCCGAAGTGCTGGCGAACTGGTGCGAGAAGGAGGGGCGCGACCCGGCGGAGATCAAGATGGCGACGCAGCTCGGTTTCTTCATGGCCGCGTCGGACGATCCCGAGGTGATGCGCGCCGCCGACGAAGAAATGAAGCGCAAGACGCCGCACCAGACGCCATCCGGCCAACTGTCCGGCAGCCCGGCTGAAGTTGCGGAGCGCGTCGCGAAGTATCAGGAGGCCGGTGTCACTGCTCTCAACATCGCCTTCCGCCCGCCAGTGGACTGGGAAGCACTGGAGGTCTTCATTTCCGACGTGATGCCGCAATTCAAGTAGGCGAATCGGGCGACACGAAGCAGGACACGGCCGCCAATGCATTCGTCCGCGCGTTGGTGGGCGGCTCGCTATCCGACGACAACCGTCGTGCGGCAGACTCCGGCCTTTTCGGTGCGGACGGTTATGTCGAGGGCGGTGCCTTCGGGGGCGGTGACGAGCCATTCGATCTGGTCACGGCTGTTATTGGGGTAGCTCGCGCCGAGGTGCAGGCTGGTGTACTGGCTGACTCGTCCGGCGAGGTGCTCGCGCTCCTGTTGGGTTGCCGGACTGCCGGGCAGGAGTGCGGCGTCGGCAGGCAACGATAGCTCGGCGATCAGGGGGCGACCTGCGCCCGAGGTGCGGTGGCGCTCGCTGCCACAGGTCGGCAGGAAGCCGTCGTTGCCAATCGTCAGCCAGACGCGATATGCGCCCGGCACGATCTGCTCCGTACCGGAGTCGATGACGCGCAGCCGGGGCGCAGTGCCCATCGCTTCGATTGCGAACGGGACGGCCCGCTCGATCTCCTCAGCCAGTAGTGGACCGGGCGGGTTCAGCAGACCGAACTTCATCTCCAGCCCGCCCAGCTCGACCGGCCCCAGCTGTGGATGCACGAACGGCTTCCAGGCGGAGACGCCACGGCCGCCGGCTTCCTCATCGAGGAAGCGCAGAATCTGCAGATCCTGCTCCTCGGTGCGCTTTTCCTCCAGATCGAGGAAGTTGTCGCTGCGCACGCCAGCGCGGTGGGCGAGTCCCCAGAGCTCAGTCATGAATGACAGGATGCCGAGGTGGTCGTAGAGCCAGTCGCTCTCGACGCCGTACGACGGCTTGCCGGGCTGGTACGGGTTGCTGTGGAACGGCGAGTAGCAGCGGAAGCCGGTCGTGGCCTCGCCCATCGCGCCAATCGCGTCGTAGGCGCGGCGGTCGAGGCGTGGGATCTGGTCGTCGGCGTAGTTTGCAGAGGCGCGCAGGATCATGCCGGCTGCGGTGTGGTGCAGTTGGGCGCCGTGGATGTTCGGATGCGCTTGCAGGAAGGCAGCGACGGCGCGTGTCTCCGGCTCGCTGAGCGGGTGCGGACCCGAGCCGAACTGCTTCCAGTGCGGTTGCCAGTCCGCCGGGAAGTTGCGATTGAAGTCGAGCGCTGATTGCGACGGGGCGATCTCGATTGCGCCGCCCTTCCAGTTGCGGATGAGCCCCTCCGGCAGCACGAAGTAATACTCGCCGCCATACTCGCCCGGTCCACGCGGTCGCATGATGCGGTTGTCGCGCTCGGAGATCTTCCACGGACCGGATGGATCCTTGATCCGCATCGAGCCGATCAGGCCGTCGCCGTCGATGTCCTGCGGCTGCAGACCGTCCCATGTGGAGTCGGGCAGGTTGTGCGGAAACGGACGCGCGACGGAGCGCTCGGCAGCGCTGCTGGTCAGGAACTGCTCGCTGCCATCGACGGCGATGCGCGGGATGACGTAGAGCGTCGTCTCATCCAGCAGCCGCCGGACGATTGCGTCGGATTCGTAGCGCGTGAGCAGATGGCGAATCGTCGCCAGCGCGACCGACGATGTCATCACCTCGGCGGCGTGGATGTTGGCATCGATGTAGTAAGCGGGCTTCTCCAGGTCTGGGCCCGTATCCTGGTTAGTGAGCGTGACGACCCAGATGTCGCGTCCCTCGCCGCTGGTGCCGATGCTTGTGCAGGTCGCCAGGCCGGGATAGGCCGAAACCCAGTTGTGCAGCAGCGCCGTGAGCAGGTCCCAGGTGTAGTAGCGATCCGGGTGCCATTCCGCAGATGTTGCAAGGTAATGCAGCTCAGCGAAGTTCGGTTGTGTCATGCAGTACGTCCGCTCCATCCATCATGTGCCCGCGATTGCCGGGCGCGATGATAGCCGATTCGTTCGGACGCTCTACTGGTGACCGTGAGTGATGGTGGGGAGTGGAAGAGGGCGGACCAAGCGGTCCACCCTCTGTGCTGCTGCTAGGCGAGCTCGGCGGTGACGTTGAACGTCACGTTGCCCTTGAGGGCGCTGGACACCGGGCAGTTGACACCTGCGCCATCGGCGGCGGTCTTGAACTCCTCGGCGCTCATGCCGGGGACGGTGCCGACGACATGCAGATCCATCGTCGTGATCTTCGGGCCGCCATCGAGCGAGAAGGTGCACTTTGCCGTGACGTCGAGCTTCTCCGGCGCGTGACCGGCACCGGCCAGCCCGGCCGAGAGGGCCATCGCAAAGCAGGCGGCATTGGCGGCGGCGATCAGCTCCTCCGGGCTGGTGCCCTCTTCGGCCTCGGCGCGGTTCTTCCAGGTCACGCCGAGATTCGAAATCGCGCCACTGCCGACGCTGTTGATCGTGCCCTTGCCGTCCATCAGGCCGCCGCTCCAGGTCACATTCGCGGTCTTGGTTGCTCCTGCCATCCCTGTCCTCCTTATTTGGGTTAATACAAACACGTCTTCGTTATTGGCAGGGTATCGAACAATCCGATGATTCGCAACGCAAGAGTTGTGAAAGTCAGGATGCGGAAGCGCCGTCGATCGTCGTTGATCGGCGGCGCTTCTTTTGCGGAAACTGGATATCGGCAGCGGTCGGATTGAGTCTGCGACGATCGAATCTGGTCACTACTGAACCTGATCGTTGCCGTGTCCGCCTCGCACTGCGGCCGGATACGGCTGCTCGTTCCACTCGTAGAGCTTCTGCCGGGCCTGATCGTTGCCGTGTCCGTCTTGCACCGTGGCTGGCCCTGGCAGGTAGAGATTCTGCTCCAGGAACGACGGATCAGCGAAGGGATCTGGGTTTGGCGGAGCGCTGGTCGTCGATTCTGGCAGATAGAGATTCTGGTCCAGGAACTCCGGATTCTCGTATGGGGATCGAACAGCCGGAGCCGACGGATAGAGCTGGTTGTTCAGGTCGTAGAGCTTCTTCTGACGATCGCGCAACGAGCCGAAGGTATCTTGCGACGCTGCCGCGATCCCGTCCATCTGCTCCTGGAGGACGCCCTGACCGGCCATCTCCGGTGTGTGTGCAACGACCGGGTCGTCGTCGAGCGCGGCTGGTCCGCGTCGGCTCACGCCCTCTTGCTGCGCCTGGATGATGCCCTCACCTGCCTGCGCCGGGACGGGCGCTGCGACGGGCTTGGCCGTGCTGACGGTCGTCGTGCCGTCGTCAAACCAGTCTGAGATGCCGACCGGCCGGACGGCGTTGCCGAAAGCCATACCGATCAGGAAGGTGGCGACGATTGCGGCGAGGATTCCGAGGTCCTGGAAGCCGCCCTGCAGCGGACGATTAGCCGTTGACTGAGTTGCCATTGACGAGCTCCTTTCATCAGCTTCGTCGAGACGCGGGACTATCCGCAATTCGAAGCATAGGAGCGCAGTGGATTGGCATCATCGTATGGAATACGTGATCACATTGCGCATGACGCAGTCGCGATATGCGCGCATTACGTATTTCTGTCACGCTGTTCATCGTGCGAGCGCAGGTGCGTCTTACGTAGGCGTGGGCCGGTAACGCTGGCATTCGCTGCTCAAGCTGGCTCGAGCGGCGAGGGATCTCATCCAGTTGGCTGCGTCGTTACTGGGAGGAACCGGTCATCCGTCCGCCGCACACGCCCTGCCCCTTCGTGTTCATGCGCTCGACCACGCACCCCTAGCCTTTGACATAGGACAGCTTCTCCGCGACGCGGCCATCGACGACGCGGAAGACATCGACGCCGCGCACGTGGCCCTCGCCCCAGTCGTAGCGCCAGCGGACGCAGACACGATCGTTGGACGCGAAGATATCTTCGGCGGTGAAGTGGGCCTGTGGGGATGCGGCGAAGAATTGCTCCCAGAACGCGCGCACGGCGTCCTGCCCAACGTGGCGCTCGCCGTCCGGGGCTGGTGATGTGTTCTCGAAGATACAGTCGTCGGTGAAGAGCGCCATGACAGCGTCGACGTCATGGCGATTGAACGCCTCGTTGAAGCGCTCGATTGTCGCGAGAGTTGCAGCACGTGTCAGATCGCTCACGCGGGCACCTCCTGAATGAATGCAATTGCTTGTCGTGGCGCCGAATCCTGAATTATTGGACATCGCCGATCGTTATTGCTTACGACCGGTAGCGTAGATGAAGTGCGTCGCTGTTGTGTGGACGTCGGCGACGATGCCAACGCGACCGAGCGCTTCGGTGAATGGCTCCGGCTCGTCGTAGCGCTTGATGATCTGGAACGTCTCGCCGCTGTTGAGCCGCCGCGTCATCACCTCGGTCTCCGGTGGCGGGGGCGGCTGGTCGGGCGACGATGAGCGCTCGTCACGCCGGCCATCAATCATTGCGAAGAGGCCGCCCGGCTTCAGCGCGCCGGCGAGCTTCTCCAGAAATGTGTCGTACAGCGCTTCGGGGACGTGCGAGAGAAAGTAGCCGACGAACAGTCCGTCGTACTGGCGCTCCGGCTGCCAGTTGAACAGGTCAACCTGTCGATAGGACACGCGGCCAGTGTGCCCTTCTGCCTCCAGCCGGGCTGAGTTGATCGCGATCATCTCCAGCGAGCCGTCCAGCACGGTGATGTGGCGGACACGCGGTGCCAGCCAGAGCGTCCAGATACCGGTGCCGCCGGCGAGTTCGACAACATCGCCGGACCACGGCAGCGTCGTAAACGCCGCACGGACCTCATCCTGCTCGGCGAACCAGACCGTGTTCTCTGCATCGCCGCGGTCGTAGCGCCCCTGGCGCAGCCACCATTCGTCGTATTCGCTGGATCGTTTGTTGTAGTAGTCCTGTTGTTCGCGCAGGATCTCGTTCGCCATTGGCTCTGATACTCCTCGCCACTCACGATCGCGACGGGCCATACTCTACGCTGGAAGGTTCGAGGTCGCTCGCGCGGCCGGCCAGATCTGTCGTGGCAGCACGCTACAAGGGACACGCGAGTGCGTCAACACATCGCCAACTGGTTTCCGCTGATCCGCCCGTTCACGCTGACGGCCGGCGCAGTGCCGGTACTCGTCGGCGCGGCGCTGGCGGCATGGGACGGCACGTTCTACGCCGACCGGTTTGCCGCACTGCTCATCTGCTCGGTCCTGATTCAGGCAGCGACGAACATGCTCAATGAGTATGAGGACTACCATCGCGGCCTCGATACGCACGAGTCGGTCGGCAACTCCGGCAGCATCATCTTTGGCCATCTCACGGACCGCGCTGTGCTGCGCGGCGCACTGGTGACACTGTCGCTGGCGTTGCTCTGTGGGCTGTACCTCGTCATCACCGTGACGCCGTGGCTGCTGGCCGTCGGCGCAGTGTCGGTGCTCGGTGCGTTCCTCTACTCCGGCGGGCCGAAGGCGGTCGCCTGGACGCCGTTCGGCGAAGCGCAGGTGTTCGTCCTGATGGGGCTGCTCCTCGTTGGGCTTGGCTATTATGTCCACATGGAGACGATCACCGCGCAGGTGATTGTCGCGGCGTTGCCGGTGTCGTTCCTCGTCGCCGCGATTCTGCTCGGCAACAACATCCGCGACATGGTGGGAGATGCGGAGAAAGGCCGCCGAACGCTCGTCATCGTCGCCGGACGGCGCGTCGGCATCGGCGTGCTGGCGGCGCTGCTGGGCGGCGCGTACGTCGTCATCGTCACGGCGGCGTTCGCGGGCGTTGTGCCCTGGACGGCGCTGCTGTCGCTACTCTCGCTGCCGCTCGCGCCGGGCATTATCCGGCGTTTCCAGACGACAACCGTCCCGGTCGCGCTGCATCCGGCAGTGAAGGGGATCGCCCGCCTGCATCTGGTACTCGGCTGCCTCTATGCGGTCGGGATCGCCCTGGCGACCATCGGCTGACATTCCGAACAGGAGACCGCGTGTCCATGGCTTCCACGCAATCCGGAGCACACCTCCCCCCGCCCGAGCAGAAGGCTGCCTACGTGCGCTCGATGTTCGCGCGCATCGCCGGCCGCTACGATCTGCTGAACGATCTGATGACGGCCGGGCGGCACCGCTACTGGAAGCGCGTCGCGGCACGAGCGGCTAACCCCTCCGGTGCGGTCGCGCTCGACCTCGGCTCGGGTACTGGCGATATCGCCTTCGCGCTAGTGCGGCTCGGGGCGACTGAGGTCGTCGCTGCCGATTTCGTCCCGGAGATGCTGGCCGGCGCTGAAGCACGCGCCGCGCGCGAGGGTGTCGCGAACATGCGCTTCGCGGTGGCCGATGCGTTGGCGCTGCCGTTTGCCGACGAGTCGTTCGATTGCGTCACCAGCGGCTTTCTGGTGCGCAACGTCGTCGACCAGGAGCGGGCATTCCGCGAGATGCTGCGTGTGCTCTGTCCGGGCGGGCGAGTGGTCTGCCTGGAGGCAGCGCGGCGGGATGGCGTCATCGGGCGCGTCCTTAGCGCCGGGTTCGGTGTGGTCGCACGCATCCTCGGTCAGGTCGTCGCCGGTGACCGCGACGCGTATTCGTATCTACCGGAATCTGCTGCGGCGTTCGCCAGCCCGAAGGAGCTTGCGGCAACGATGCGCCGCGCCGGATTCACCGACATCCAGTACCGCACATTCGGCCTGGGCCTGATCGCAATCCACCGCGCGCGCCGCCCGGCCTGAGTCAGGTCGAGGCGTAGACCGCGCGGGTCATCAGGCCAATGGCGAGGACGGTCAGGACGAAGCCGACCATCGCCCAGCGACGGGCGGCGGTGCCGTCGCCGGTATCGACCAGCGTGACGAGTCCCTGGCGCAGGGGACCATCGCCGATACCAACCAGCGCGACGGCGATAACGATGCCAGCGATCACGAGCGTGCCCCACTCGCCGCCGATCAGGTTCGCGAGCCCGCGGGTGCGTGTGACCAGGAAGACGCCGAAGAACATGGTCACCGCGCCGACGTAGGTCAGCGTCCGCGCCGCACCGACTGCCAGACGCGCCAGACCGGCGCTCCGGTCGCGCTCCAACAATGGGATGACTGCCAGCGCGAGAGCAGCGTACCCGCCCAGCCAGCCGGCGGCGAAGACGACATGTCCGTAGCGCACGAGCCAGGTGAGCGTCGTATGGAGATCCATCAGGCGCGGCCCAATCGACGCCCGACGAGCCATTCGCCGACGAGCGCTCCCGGAGGTCCGCCGGTGATGAGTACCGCGAAGGGGAACCACCAGCTCCAGAGGCCGTCGGCGGCCGCCGTCCCGACCAGCACCAGCAGCAGGACGAAGTTCGCGCCGTGGATCGGCCCGAGAATGCCGACCAGCTCGCGATTGCCGACAAACGATGCCGCGGTCAGCACGACGAGCAGCAGCAGGTCCGCCAACGCAAACCAGCGCACGATCCGCAGGCGGCGCTTCGCGCGTTCCAGTCGCTCGGCCGGGGTTCCGAACACCTGCTCGCGCATGGATCCCGGCTGCGGCAGGCTCTCTGTCTTCGCCATCCCGAACAGATCCTCAGTCTTCTGGTCCGTCATTCACACCATCCCGAAGCCTACGACTCACGACATCGCCTGGCTATGAGGAAGGTCACTCCCCGCGGCATGTATACCGCATGATCGGTACGGGATCCCGAGGGTTTTGAGTTTCAGCATGTCTCCTCCTCTGCGTCGGACTGTGTCGGACTGGTGGGAGATCTTTCGGTTGCGACCTCAAGATGACAGGGGAAAGGGTTGGCTGTCGGGTCGGAATGCTCGCCATTGCTGGCATTGACGACCTCCTGGATTGGCAGCCAGCCCCTCAGCCTGACGCTCCTATGTCAATGGCAGGCTGATGTGTGCCAGTGGTGGTGGCTGGCACTGGCGCCAGGCGGTGAGGATCAGGCGAGCCAGCATGCGTTTGAGACAGCGCAGCGCCTCCTTGGCCG
>Ga0182738_1000141_pt1 | contig 115883 bp, 118 predicted proteins | sample eDN5th30CBELigMG_FD_128876 | JGI IMG/M metagenome (GOLD analysis project Ga0182738, IMG submission 128876) | Enriched Miracle-Growth compost microbial communities from Emeryville, California, USA - eDNA 5th pass 30_C BE-Lig MG (version 2)... ... | reverse complement strand
GTTACGGGTGAGATTATGTCCAAACGTGAGGCGGGTTTATGGGGAATCACGAGAATACCGGAAAACCTGCGTTATATCGTGAACAGTGCTGTAGAGGTGTATGAGGGCTCGAGACAAGAGATGGTCAGTATCAGTGATTCGGATTTGACGGCGTATGGACAGCTGATGCGCGATGCGATAGCTTCCTATCAGCGGTGATGGATGGAGTCGGACGAGGAAGCAAGTAGGTAGGTGAATGGCTGTCATGCGGGTTGTTATCGATGACTTGTATGACGGCCGTTCTTTGTTTTACTATCCAAATTGTTTAGATATGCGGTCGTACCTCCCCTATTTGCATCGATTGAGGGGTTTCGTTTTTGATTTTGTCTATTTTTCTACTATTCAAATGATAGTAAATGCTTTAAAATACAGATAAACGGACTCAATCAAACATAAACGGACAATAAGATGAGGAGGATGCACGATGCCACAAGCAATCGGTGCAACACATTGGATTATTCCGGACGGGTATATTCCGCCAACAAGCTCTGGTGAGCTGGAGAGCCACGAATCGGTCTGCGTGCTGAACTGCGGAACGGAAGCGGCAAAGCTGGAATTTACGATTTATTTTGAAGACCGCGATCCGATTGAACATATTGAGTATGTCGTGCCGGGTAGAAGAACGAAGCATATTCGTACTGCCCTGTTGTCCGATGGCAGCGAATCGATTCCGAAGGGCGTCCCGTACGCGATTGAAGTATCGAGTGATGTTCCGGTTATCGTGCAGTACAGCCGTCTTGATTCGACGCAGGCGGAGAATGCGCTGATGTCGACGCTTGGTTTTCCGATTCGATAGGTAGGCGGGTTGACGCAGTAGAACGATTTCAGGCACAATGAAGTATTGGAACGAATGACCACAGAGCAGGGAAGGAGACGCGAGCAATGCTGGCAGCCGAACGCTATGAGATGATAGTCCGACTGGTGCAAGAGAAGGGCAGTGTGCGAGTGACGGAGCTGAGCGTCCAATGCGGCGTTACAGAAGAGACGATTCGCCGTGATTTGGATCGTCTGGAATCAGAGGGACGTCTTCGCCGCTCCCATGGCGGCGCGGTAAGCGTGAAGCAGGAGGGGGCGTCTCAACCTGAAATTCCATATACGCAGCGCGAGATTACGAATGCGGAAGAAAAGCGGCGGATAGCGGAGGAAGCAGTTCGCTACATCGAGCCGAAGGATCGGATTCTGTTGGATGCGAGTACGACAACCTGGTATATGGCAGCTCGACTTCCTGATATTCCGCTGACCGTACTGACTAACTCGATTAAGGTAGCGACCGAGCTCAGTCAGAAGGAGAAGATCGAGGTCATCGTGATCGGCGGCAAGCTGGCAAACAACTCGCTGTCGTTTGTCGGGCCGCTCGCTGAACGTTCGTTGGAGACGTACTATGTGGACAAGTTGTTTTTGTCGGGCAAAGGCGTTCACCTCGAGCGCGGCATTAGTGAATCGAACGAGCTTCAGGCACGTCTGAAGCAGCAGATGATCGGCATCGCAGAACGCGTTTTCCTGCTGGCTGACTCGAGCAAATTCGGCGTTACGTCGTTCACGCATGTCGCGGATCTGTCGACTGTGGATACGGTAGTGACAGACCGCCGCATTTCCCGGGAAACGGCAGATAAGCTGGGCGAGCTGGGTATCAACGTATTGACGGTTTAAAATGACGCGGAATCGCCGCGCGAGGGCGTAGGAGCAGAAGTGCACTTACGGAAGGCGGCTGCGCCGGCGCGCGAGGCCGTAGGTGCAAAAGTGCACCTACGGAAGGCGGCTGCGCCGGCGCGCGAGGCCGTAGGTGCAAAAGTGCACCTACGGAAGGCGGCTTCGCCGGCGCGCGAGGCCGTAGGTGCAAAAGTGCACCTACGGAAGGCGGCTTCGCCGGCGCGCGAGGCCGTAGGTGCAAAAGTGCACCTACGGAAGGCGGCTGCGCCGGCGTGCGAGGCCGTAGGTGCAAAAGTGCACCTACGGAAGGCGGCTTCGCCGGCGCGCGAGGCCGTAGGTGCAAAAGTGCACCTACGGATGGCGGAATCGCCAGCGCGCGAGGCCGTAGGTGCAAAAGTGCACCTACGGAAGGCGGAATCGCCAGCGCGCGAGGCCGTAGGTGCAAAAGTGCACCTACGGAAGGCGGCTGCGCCGACGCGCGAGGGCGTAGGAGCAGAAGTGCACCTTATGCGAGAGCAAACGCCGCGTCGAGCGGAATAAGGTGCAGAACTGCACCTCATACCCGAACGCCTTAAGATGCAGTTCTGCACCTACAGGCGCCAGCAGCGCCGGCGAGCGAGTCCTTGCAAATGGTTGAAAACGTATACATCTCATAAAATCCAACAGCTGACGGACAAGTGAGCATTCTTTTTTTCTTCCAACTTGTCTGACAACCTGATATCATAAGTGTGACCAATATCCCATTTATCTTTAATCGTATCAATTAATCTGCCGCAGCCAGCGGCAAACGAGGTGTTACTTATTATGAAAGTGTCCTTATTCATCACTTGTCTTAGCGACGCTATCTATCCCCGTGTCGGAGAGGCGATGGTGCGGCTGCTCGCGCGATATGGTGTGCAGCTGGAGTTCCCGACGGTGCAAACCTGCTGCGGACAGCCGGCGTTCAACAGCGGTTATTGGGACGACGCGCGCAAAACCGCGACCACGCTCATCGAAGCGTTCGAGGACAGTGACTTCGTAATCGCACCATCAGGCTCCTGCATCGGGATGATCCATCATTATCCGAAGCTGTTCGAGAAGGACGCTGTGATGCTGGAACGTGCCAATAGGCTGCAGGCCAAAAGCTATGAGTTCACGCAGTTCCTAGTGAAAGTGCTTGGCATCACCGACGTCGGTGCGACATTCCCCCATAAAGTAACCTACCACCCATCCTGCCACGGTTCGCGTTTGCTTGGCGTGAAGGAAGAGCCGATTGCGCTCATGAACAAGGTCAAAGGGCTTGAGCTTGTTCCGCTTCCTTTTGCAGAGGACTGCTGTGGGTTCGGCGGTACCTTTGCAGTGAAGATGGCCGATATTTCAGGCGCGATGGTGACGGAGAAGGTTGACCATGTGCTGGAGACCGAAGCGGAAGTGCTGGTCGGACTCGATATGGCTTGCATGATGAACATTGCGGGCAATCTGCGTTACCGGGATAAACCCGTCCGCGTCATGCACTTGGCCGAACTGCTCTATGAAGGGGTGAAATAACGATGAGTACAGCAAGCACGAAGCCATCAACCGTCAAGGAACGGGCAGGTCTGGCGCTGAACGATGAGTTTCTGCGCAAAGCGGTCAAATTCACGACGGAACGTCTGCGTTCCGGCAAGAAAACAGCTTCGGAAGAGCATGGCAACTGGGATGACTGGCGTGAGCGCGGCAGACAAATCCGGCTTCATACCATTGCTCATCTTGATTATTATTTGAACCTGTTTGCAGATAATGCACGCGCGAATGGCGTGAATGTGCATTTTGCAGAGACCGATGTAGAAGCGGTTAAGATTGCACTAGCGATTGCGGAGCGCAAGCAAGCCAAGTCAATCGTAAAATCCAAGTCGATGGTGACCGAGGAGCTTCATTTGAACCATGCGCTTGAGAAAATTGGGGTTGAAGCGATCGAGACGGACCTCGGCGAATATATCATCCAGCTGGCTGGCGAGACGCCATCGCACATTATTATTCCCGCTATCCATAAGAACCGGTACCAGATCGCCGATCTGCTGTCGGCAGAAGCGGGCGAGACGCTGGCGCCGGATACGCAGATTCTGGCTGGCTTCGTCCGCAAGAAGCTTCGCGAGAAGTTTCTTGAAGCGGACATTGGCATGACGGGCTGTAACTTCGCGATTGCAGAGACCGGGTCCATGGTGTTGTTCGAAAATGAAGGCAACGCGCGCATGGTGTCCACTGTGCCGAAGACGCAAATTACACTGATGGGCATGGAACGGATCATCCCATCGTTCGAAGACCTTGAGGTTATGGCGACGCTGCTGCCGCGCTCTGCGACAGGGCAGAAGCTGACGGTCTATATGTCGGGTATTACTGGCCCTCGTCGCACCGAAGATGCGGACGGTCCAGATGAAATGCACATTATCATCGTCGATAACGGACGCTCCAATCAGCTTGGCGATCCTGAGTTCCAGGAGCTGCTGAACTGCATTCGCTGCGGCGCTTGCTTGAACGCTTGTCCGGTGTACCGTCATATCGGCGGTCATGCATATGGCGGAACGTACAGTGGTCCGATTGGCGCGGTTCTGACGCCAGCATTGAAGAAGGACGAATCGCAGTGGGATGACATTGCGAACGCATCGAGCTTGTGCGGTGCGTGTTATGAGGCTTGTCCGGTCAAAATTCCGCTGCACGATATGCTCGTCTACCTGCGCAGACGGAAGGTAGAAAGCGGCAACGGCAACCTCGCGGAGAAGGTCGGCATGAAAGGCTTCTCTACGCTCTTGGGCGGCTCGAAGCGGATGCGTGGTGTTATCCGACTCGGTCAGCTTGGTCAGAAGCTGGTTGAACGGGATGGCGGCATTCGCATCAAGCTCGGCCCATTGAAGGGCTGGAATACGTATCGTGTAACGCCAAGCCTGCCGAAGCAGTCGTTCCGCGACCGTTGGTCAACCATTCAGAGAGAAACGCAGGCAGAGGGAGCAGTTCTTGATCCGGCATTAAAAGCTCGAATGGAAGCAGTCGTTGCAGAGCGCAAGCAAGGAGGAGGAAGCAAACATGGCGGACACGCATAAGGAATGGTTGAAGGAGCTGGAGACGGCTTCCAAGGCGAAGCAGAAGTCGTTCATCGATAGTATTTCATCGAAGCTTGGCCGTCCTCGCCCCATGGAGAAGCCAGCTCATCCATTCCGCGGTGCGCCGGATTTCTGGCGTTCGTTCGAATGGTCAGAGGAGGAACGGATCGAGCGGTTTAGCGCGAACTTCAAGGCTGCAGGCGGTCATGTTGCCCGTCTTGCCAGCTATGATGATGCGAAGCAATTTATTGTGGACAAAGCGGCTGAGATGAGTGCGCAATATATCATTCGCCAAGGTCAGCCTGAGCTTGAAGCGATGAATCTAGAGGCTGCGATGCCAGACGCTCACATCTCGGTCTGGAATACGAATCAAGAAGAGAATTGGAGAGCTCGTGCAGCGGAGGCGGACTTCGGAGTTGTTGTAGCGGATTACGCGGTAGCTTATACAGGTTCGATCACGGTCTTGTCGGCTGCGAACAAAGGGCGTTCAGTCAGTCTGCTGCCGACCGTTTTATTCGCCATCATTCCGCTGGAACGGCTGAAGACACGTCTTGGCGAAGCATTGATCAACTTCGATCAGGCTGGTCGAGAGAACCTGCCAGCGGGCATTCACTTCATCTCAGGGCCAAGCCGTTCAGCTGATATCGAGAACGATCTCACGATAGGTGTCCATGGACCAGGCGTCGTGTACGCTTTGTTCGTTGGATAAGCAAGCGTAGAAACGGGGGCTTGTCCGATGGAGATCGAGAGGCTGGAGAAACGGAACCATTACGAGGAAATTGCCGAACAAATTCGTGGGATGATTACGGGCGGAAAGCTGAAGGTTGGCGATAAATTGCCTTCCACTAAAGAAATGGCAGAGCGATTCGGAGTTGGCCGATCGACCATGCGGGAAGCGCTGAGTGCGTTGAAGGCAGTTGGTTTGATCGAAATTCGGCAGGGCGGCGTATGCCGCGTTCTGCGGGAACAACCGATGAGTGAAGCGGTAGGAGCGCTTGATGCCTTACAGCTTCAAGGCTCCACTCTTCTTGAGCTGCTTGAGGCAAGGCAGTCGCTGGAGAGCTCGAATGCAGCCATCGCCGCTCGCAAAAGAACAGAAGCGGACATCGAGAGCTTGCGATCGATTGTCAATCAGATGCAGCAAGCGGCAGGGGACGATGCGGAGGGCGAGAGACTTGATCTCGCTTTCCATCAAGGACTTGCCCTTGCAACGCATAATTCGATTATCGTGCAGTTGTTCGAGACGATTATGCTGCAGACAGCAAATGCGATCCGTGATGTTCGTCGTGTTGAAATATATGCCAATCAGGATATTGCTCAGCAATTGTACCGAGAGCACTCCGCCATTCTCGATGCTGTTATTCAAGGTCAACCACAGCAGGCTTCGGAGGCGATGCAGGTTCATCTGCAGCATGTGGAGAACATCGTTCATAAGCATGTCAGGTAATCGTCCTATGTCGTGCTGCTAATGGCAGAAACTAACCTGCATGCAGATGGCGCAAGCAGTGCATTCTAAACGCTGTTGGAGGTGATGTCATGTCAGGTCGCAACAGCAAGCCCAAAAATGACGGTCCAGCAGCTTCTCCTTCCCGTGTCGAGCAATTTGGCGCAGGATTGACAGGAGAAAGCGGCAACTTGCCCAAGAAGAAAAAGCCAGGCAGCTGCTCCTAAGCATAGGTTCTGAAGTCACCAATTGAATACGAAGCCGTACACGAACTTAAATCATTCCATAAAGTTCAATCCGCAACAAAAGAGACCGTATCCACATGCGCATGCAATTCGCGATTGGGACGGTCTTTTCATTCCTGTTATTGTAATTAATCACTGCTCCTCTGCTCGAAAAGCATAAAGTCTTCCTCGTGCTGTAGGACGATGCGCTTCATCGGCTGGATAAGAATCAAATTCGCCTGCGAAAGAGAAGCCGCATGCCCGTACCATCCGCGCGAAGGAAGGGAAATCGTTAAAGCTGTCATCGAATGTGAGGACTAGCAGTCCGTTTGTTTTCAGTACGCGCCGAAATTCATCCAGTGCTTCCTGTGCATCTTCCTTCAGCAGCCGATGCAGCACCGACAGTCCAAACACAATATCGTACTTCCCATCTTCGTAAGGCAGCTTCGCAATATCGGCCTGCACGAATCGGAGACAATCCAGCTGTTCAAGCTCCGAACTCGCTTCTGGATGCCCAGCTTCATCTAAGCATCGCACGATAGATTGAAGAGATACGCTTCGTGGGCTTGAGCTGTCGATCCCATGATCGGATACCGCTTGCGTCTTCACACGAAAGGTATGAGATACGCCGGGTGCTGCATCGAGCTTGATGCTGCCGGAATGCACGAATAATCCGGCCCATGCATTCGGTTCATGACGCCCCCACCAGGCAGACGGCACTGTAAATTCGTAACGTTCGTCCATTGGCTTCGAATGCTGCTCACCATCAACGTTGGACGACAATTTCCATGCGGGATCGGTATTCATGGTGATTCCTCCTTCTTACGCCGCCGATCGAGGGAATAGGTAGGCGTACTAACACTTTATGGTGATTTGTTTCGGTTTTATGCTTGTGCGATTCCATCTAGTCAAAACATTGCCGATACGCTATAGTAGGTGAATGAATCGACTTGTATGGAATTTATAATGGGGGAGAGAGGACACTACATGACAGAGATTCGTAAGAGCTGTCCGCCGAGCTTTCGTACCTTCGGATTAGCGGTGCAAGCTATGGTTGTTCTTGCGATAAATGGGCAGTCGTGCCCCAGCTGTGTGCTTGCTGAACGGCTGCACTCAGAGGCTACGCTGCTTCGTCGAATAATGGGACAACTTGCACGAGCGGGGCTCATTGAGACGAGAGAAGGCAGGGACGGCGGATATCGGCTGCTTCGTCAGCCGGATACGATTACGCTCGCAGAGATTTATAAGGCTCTTCAGATTAATGGAGAGTTGTGCAGAACGATGGAGGAAGCAACAGGTCCGCATCCTTTCGGCATCCATATGAAGGAAGCGTTCACCGATTTGCTTGCGGAGCTTGATCATAGCATGTTGGCCGTCATGCAGCAGCATACAGTTGGTCAATATGCGGCACAATTTAAAGCCTAAACAGCATCATTTACGTATGATTACGGCGTTGTTGACAGCGCCGTTATATATGGCATATACTGTGGTTTATCAGCAACAGTTAATGGCTTGCTTCATGTCGACCCTATACAATACACAGCAATCCTTTTTTTTAAATTTAACTGTGCATATTTTTACACGGATAATGGAGGGATTCCATAATGGAACAAACAACAGTAAAAAGTCCAGATTTTCAAACTGTTATTCGCGAGCGTCATTCGGTTCGCAAATATGATCCAACATTCCGAATCTCGAAGGAAGAAATGAAGCAGATGCTGGAGGAGGCCATACTTGCTCCATCGTCGAGCAATTTGCAGCCTTGGCGTTTCCTTGTCATCGATGACCAAGCGAAGAAGGAGCAGCTGCTTCCGATCGCTTTCAATCAACAGCAAATCGTCCATGCTTCACATATCGTAGCCGTCCTTGCAGACAAAGAATCGTACCGCAATGCAGAGACGATTTACTCCCGCGCGGTAGCATCCGGCTTCATGGATGAAGCGACAAAGACGCGCATGGTGGAACGTCTTATAAGCGAGCAATCGCCATACCGCAAATCCGAAGCTGCGAAGGATATCGGTCTCGTTGATGCGGGTCTAATCTCGATGCAGTTCATGCTCGTTGCCAAGGCGCATGGCTATGACACTGTGCCGATGGGAGGCTTCAACAAAGCGCAATTCAATGAGATGTTTGCTGTGCCTGAACGTTATGAGACCGTTATGCTTATTGCGGTTGGCAAGGCAGCGGTTGAGGCTCACGCTTCAGCCCGCTTGACGCTGGAAGAGGTTACGTTCTGGAATGAACTTGAATAATGGAATGGAACGTTCTAGAACAACAATAGAAGCTGGCATCCTCTCGAATTTATCGGTAGGAGCCAGCTTCTTCCTTTTACATAAGTGTATCTCAGCTAGTCGGCAGCAGGGTTATAGATCGAGCCCGTAAACAGAACGGCGCTGCTCTGTTCATCCACGATCGCAAGAAAGAATGGGCGATCGACCTTCATATCGAATGGTTCACGCGGAGCCTCGGCAGATGTAGTTGTCGTTTCAATTGAAGTAACAGCGGCCGCCTTCGTTCCTTCCTCGCTGATATCGATTTTGCTTTTATGTTTAATCTCAGAGATACGCACGTTTGATTCATTCGACAAGCCCGAGAAGTCTGCAGTGTCGGAGAACGATTGCTTCATGCCGAGCGCTTGCAGTGAATCATTCAAGTTCGCGCTGTAACCGATGCTGAATTTCGGAAGCTGGATCGAACCGTAGCTCTGTTTCCATTGCCCCAGAAGATCGATTTTGCCGTTCCACAGCTGCTCTTGGAGTGCTTCTAGGCTGCTGCTTGCGGATGGGAGAAGGATAATCATCGACATTTGACCAGTTCCGTATGGAATGCGGATCGCTTCATAGTCGTTATTCTTGACATAAGAGTATCGCCCTGTTCGATTCATGAATGGAATCTTCACGTCTGAGCCGTCAGTAAGATAAAACGATTGATCCTTCGTTAAGCTAACATCGAACTTATCCTTCCAAGTACCGTTGAAATAGATGGCATTGAGCAAAATCAGGACAAGATTCGAGTCAATTGATTGGGGCTCAATCAGATTGTCAATCATTCCTTCTGTGTGGTCTTCAATCCAATGATTAATCTGTTCCGCGGATTTCTCCGGTTTGCTTGTATCGATTGAATCGATCTCTGCATGGTAGCTTTCTCTGATTATCGAAGCGAACTTCGAATTGATGGTGACCTGCGCGTTATGCCAGACCGAATCTGACAGCTGGAGTGAAATGCCTTCTCCCGGCTGACTCAGCAGCTGCAGCAGCTCGCGATAACCGGCATTGATTTGATCGACAGACTTGTTATTCCAGCCAAGCACGCGTTCCAGCTCGTTCTTCGTCTCGCCGCCGCTGCCATTATAGACCATTGCCATAGCGGTTGTGATGCTGAGCGGAGAGAGAAACACATTCTGACCAGGGCTTTCCTTCAATAGCTGCTGATGCAGACGAAGTCCAAAGCTGTTGGCTGCTTGAATGATTGGCTGATCAGCTTGTGCAGCCAGCGTGTCACGTTCTTCAGATGTGATAGTGATAGCCGTCTGCGGCTTCTCTTTGCTGCCGCATGCCGATATGGTGCAGGCGAGCATAATTGATGCGAGTCCGATGGATGTGAGACGCTTGTAATTCATATTGAAGCCCCCTTATATAGGTCGTTCGGCAAGACGCTTGCGAATACGAACGTAAACAAAGCACTGTTGGCACGATGGAACGGTTCCTGCCATCATAAACGGCCGTTGTATTCAAAAAGTTTCGATTTAACGGTCAGAAACCATTGAAAACGTTTGCCCCTGACACCTTATCCTTCGTATAATTGAAAATGTAAAGCATTTAATGAATCTATTACATGGATTAGGGGCAGTGATAGTAATGGCGAATGAAGCAGTGATTGGATCGTTCTACGGCGAGAAGGCCGTATGGCTTCGCTCTGGCAAGTATGAAGCGGCTTTGCTCCCAGAGATTGGTGCGAACCTCATCGCATTCCGCGATGTCGAAGCTGGATATAAGTTTTTGCGTGAGCCTGAGGAACAAGAGATGGACGCATTCCGTGAAGCGCCTGCTGTGTACGGTATCCCGGTATTGTTCCCTCCGAACCGTTACCGTGATGGTAAGTTCGAGGCAGCAGGCATTTCTTACAGCCTGCCAGTGAATGAGACGGCAACAGGCAATCACTTGCACGGTTTCTTCTATAAAGCAGCCTGGGATGTTGTTGATCAAGGCGCAAACGATCAAGAGAGCTATGTTGTCGTTCGTTACGTCGTCGATGAGAATGACAGTGTCTACAGCGTGCTGCCGCATCGCTTCCAGATCGAGATCCGCTACGCACTGTCCGCGAATGGACTTGCGCAGACGAGCACAGTAACGAACAATGGCGACAAGCAGCTCCCATGCTTGCTCGGTTACCATACAGCCATTAATGCGCCATTCGCGCCAGAGAGCTCGAAGGCAGATGTAACAGCTCACGTAACGACAGGCGTACGTTGGGAGCTCGACGAGCGTATGCTGCCAACGGGCGGCACGATTCCGATGACGGCGGCAGAAGAAGCGATGAAGTCGCCGCAAGGCGGATCGCCATACGCGGAGTCGTTGGACAACCACTATTCGGCAGCGCCTGTTGATGGACGCAACTTCGCAGAGGTCGTCGACCACCGTATTGGCATCAAGCTTGTTTATGATGCAGGCGTGAACTACAAGCAGTGGATGATTTGGAACAATGGTGCATCGGCAGGATTCTTCTGCCCAGAGCCGCAAATCAACCTGGTTGACGCGCCGAATGTAGATCTGCCGGACGAAACGAAAGGCTTCGTACTGCTTCAGCCTGGCGAGACTTGGAGTGAGACTAGCCGTCTGTATACGGAGAAGCTTGCTTAATAGTGGGGAAAAGATGTGGAGCTTGCTGTCCTTAAGTGGGCGGCAAGCTTTTTTCATGATATACAATTGCGTACCTTTCTAATTTTTTTTAACGAAACTTAAACGCTAGATGATAGATACAAATTCATGAAATCATGTATGATAAAAGTGTTTTCTAAAGAGTATTTTACCATATCGATTCGTAGAGGCACTTCGTAAATGAAGAGCGCCAGCAGATGAATGATGGAGATGTATATGAGGATTACAATTATTTACCTATTCATGTCCCGCTAGTTATGCAATAATTAGGATTCATGGCTATTAGATAAATTTTCATATACACAGCAACCTAATCAAGATTAGGTACGTCTACAATGTGAATGACTGGAATTATACCAATTCAATTTATTTATGGAAGGGGTTTAGAGAACATCAATTAGGAGGGATTATGTGTCAATCGTTCAACCTGCCAAGCAGCGAGTAAGATCGAAGCTGCCACAGCTTGATCTGTTTAGAGCATTTGCCTTATTCGGCGTAATTAGCGTTCATTCATCTTCAACTGCTGCTGCAATAAGCGGTTTGCATTCCAAGTATTTTCCTATTTTTAATATAATGAACATATTTTTTAAATTCGGAACACCTTGTTTTATTTTTCTGAGCAGCTTTGTTTTATTCTACAACTATTATGAGCGGCCTGATACGGGATCGCTAATTCGTAAGTTCTATCAAAAGCGGCTGCTGTACATCATTGTTCCGTATGTGTTCATTTCAATCCTATATTTCATCTTCAATCATCAGATCAATCATACCCCGTGGCTCGGACTCGAAGAAGAGATGTCCAAATTTCTGAATAAGCTAGCCAGAGGCTCCGTACATACGCATTTGTATTTCGTGTTCGTTAATGCGCAATTTTATCTCATATTCCCGCTCGTGCTTGTGATCTTGAAGCAGTTCAAGCGTTTGTCCGCTTGGGTGTTTCCAATTGGCTTGCTGCTGCAGTGGGGCTATGTGCTGCTCAACCATCATTATCATTTTCAATGGATGCCGAAAGGCAGTCTATCGATCAGCTACTTCTCTTATTACTTGCTAGGCGCAAGTCTAGCCATCTATTATGAGCGTTGGCACGGCTGGTTGTCTCGTGGATGGAAAGAGAGGCGGATGACAGATCGTCTCGGCGTTGCCGCTCTTTGGCTAAGCTGGCTTGTGGTGTCTGGATTGCATGTTGCGATATGGCATGCATTGCGCATCTACACAATTTCCTACAACACGCTTCTCTATGAGCTGCTATGGAACGTGCACACGCTGTTGTCTGCAATCGTACTGTTGTTCACGGCTTTTCTGCTGCACCGTTTGTTCGAAGGGAAATTCATTTACCGCTCTTTGGCGGTTATCGGGCAGCTTTCATTCGGCATCTATTTGGTGCATCCATTCGTACTCGCCATCTATCGCAAATTCGATATGGGGATTTCCACATTCGTCTCTGAGTATGTGTTCTGGATTTGGGGAGGATTCGCTGCAGCGCTGCTCGTTTCCTTACTCGTTGTTCATTCGATCTTCCGTTACATGCCGTTAGCCTGGATGCTGCTTGGCAGTGTGCCTGCTTATGTGGCGGCGGCTAAGGCGAAGAGAGCAGCGAAACAAACACAGCAGCAGTATGTCAACCGTCAAGCTGGAGTCTAGAGGTTTATCGAATCGCAATTACATAATAAAGATGAGAAAGCCCCTGCAGTCACGCGATCGTGATCCTGCGGGGGCTTCGTTGTTGATGGTTTACTTGGTTTCTTCGATGATAAGTACGCCGCGACCAGCAACTTCCGCGCTGCCGCTAAGCTTCTTGCCCGTCAGCAGCTCTGTGCCGCTTACGCTGCCCAAATCGAAGGTTTGTGCTTCTGCATTATGGTTCAATACGAATACATACGACTGGCCATCCTTCGTCCGTTTCACTGCTTCAATACCTGCAGCTGCAGGGAGAATTGGCTGAATGCCGCGCGCTTCGCAAATTTGACCAAGCAGACCTTGAAGGAACGATGCTTCAGGGCTCGTGCCGACATACCAAGCTTCACCTTGTCCGAAACGGTTGCGGGTAACAACCGGCATGCCCTTGTAGAAGTCTTGGCCGTACGTTGCGATAACATCAGCGCCTTCGCTGTGGATCAGATCGCACAGCAATCCGCATTCATATTGACCGCTCAGCTTGCCGAACGTGTCGTTCATGACGATTGCGTTGTGTTGGTCTGGGAATAATGCGTCGATTTCTTCCGCCCAGATGCCAAGCAGGCTGCGAAGCTCGCCAGGATAACCGCCGAGTGTTACGATGTCGTTCTCATTGACGATGCCGCTGAAGAATGTCGTGATGAATGTGCCGCCGTTCTGCGTGAATTGCTCAAGGCGTGCCGCGACACCTGGTTTCACCATGTACATAACAGGTGCAATCAGAACGTCGTATTGACTGAAATCACCATCCATTGGAACCATATCGACCGCGATGTTCTGCTGGTAGAGCGCGTCGTAGTATTTGTGTACTTCATCCGTATATTTCAAGGCGGCAGATGGTCCGGAGGAGTACTCGACAGCCCACCAGTTTTCCCAGTCGAACAGGATGCCGACCTTAGCCGTACCGCGCGCGTTAAGAATCTTGTCGCCTAGCTGCGACAGCTCGCTGCCGAGCTGCGCGCATTCGCGGAACACACGCGTATGCTCGTGGCCGACATGTTCGATGAGTGCGCCATGGTATTTCTCGCATGCGCCGATTGAGCGGCGGAGCTGGAAGAACATGACACTGTCCGCACCGTGCGCAACGGCTTGATAGCTCCAGAGTGCCATAACGCCAGGGCGCTTCAAGGAGTTGTAAGCTTGCCAGTTCTGCTGGCTCGGTGTTTGCTCCATGAGCAGGAATGGTTCGCCGCCCTTGAGGCCGCGCATAAGATCGTGCATCATTGCCGTGTAGCTGACAGGCGTATCAGCGGATGGATAGTTATCCCACGATACGATGTCCATATGCTTCGCCCATTTGAAGTAATCGAGCGGTTTGTATGCGCCCATCAAGTTTGTCGTAACAGGAACGTTAGGCGTATGCTTCTTCAGTTCATCATACTCCAGCTTGTAGCAGTCGAGCATACTGTCCGAGTTGAAGCGGGTATAGTCGAGCGATATGCCTTGGAAGCAGGTGTGGCGCGTCGACCATTGCTCGCTGAGCATATTCGGAGGGACGATTTCTTCCCAATCGTAGAACGTATGGCCCCAGAAGCGAGTATTCCACTGCTCGTTGAGTTTGTCCAGCGTGCCGTATTTGTTCTTAAGCCACACGCGGAATGCAGCAGCGCAGTTGTCGCAGTAGCATTCGCCGCCATATTCGTTGGAGACATGCCATAGCAGCAGGGCGGGGTGATCCTTATAGCGTTCAGCGAGTTTGCCTGCTAGCTTCGCCGAATAGGTGCGATAAACCAAGCTGTTCGCACAAGAATTGTGACGTCCGCCGAATTTGCGTTTGCGGCCGTCAAAGTCTACGCGGAGAATCTCTGGATATTTGCGCGCCATCCATGCTGGATGCGCGCCTGTGCTTGTTGCCAGACATGCATAGATACCGTTTGCGTGAAGCATATCCATAATCTCGTCCAGTGTGGAGAAATCGTAGGTGTCATCATTAGGCTGCAGCATAGCCCATGAGAATACGTTGACCGTCGCAATGTCCATGCCTGCAAGACGGATCAAACGCATATCTTCCGGCCAAACGCTCTTGTCCCATTGTTCAGGATTGTAGTCGCCGCCATATAACATTTTGGTCAATTTGGATGATAACAAACTGCTCAGCTCCTTCAATTGATGTACTGTTAGTTTACAGCATTCTAGCAGTTGCATACATATAACAATTGAAGGCATGAATATAATAATTCGGCACTTGGAAACGAAATGTGATATACCTTGTGAAGGGAAGCGGCGGCTGCTTCGTCATGGATTAGCGTCGTATGAGGTCTGGCCAAATCTCTTGGACATCCACCCGAAGCTCAGAGGCGATCAGTTCGGCTGTCAGGCGCTGGGGTCTGCTTATTTTTCCATTGCGAAGCTTGGAAATCGTCTGCAGAGAAATGCCGGTAGCTTGCGACAATTGGCTTGCGGACAAGTCCCGTTTAGCCATCCAGATTTTCAGCTTTGTGCCTGACTGCTCGCTGGTCGTTATCTCTTGCATCTCCCAGATTGCGAATGCGAACTGTTCGAATTCGCCGAATCCGTTATAGATCGGATAGATGGTTGTGTGCAGGGCAAGCTCACTCAATTCATCGAATCGAAGTGTATGCATGAATAAGTCTTGTTGAACTTTGTCGGCAGCGCATTGAACGAGTTGCGCGCGAATGTGGTCATGCTCCGCAGCGCTTATAAAGTCAAATATAGAGTGATTTAATACGGTCACATCGGCAGGCTCCACAGCCGGTACGAAATTGACATGAAATTTCCTTACTATATAATGCTTGTCCAAAATTCCGACATAAAACGCCTTTCCGTTCTTCGATTGCTGCTCGATCCATTGCTCGGCACTTAGATCCGTGGCGGCCAGCAAATAATAAGGCGATCCATCTGCAGTAGATTCAATTGGTTTAACATCCAATACGATTGGCTTCTGTGCGCGTGTTCCGGTCTCGATGATTGTCTCGCTGTAATCTTCGGGAAGAACGGCTCCCTTCATATCAGCGATACGAGGGAATAGATGACGAAAGGGAATGTGGGAAAGTTTCTCTCGCTCGTAGCCGCATAGCTGAACAAAGGCAGGATTGGCATCTGTAATCGTAAAGGAACGGCCTAGGCGGCGAACGATCGCAAGAGGCTGCTGGATCGTCTGGAAGATTTGCCGAAAGATAAGCTACCATTCCTCTCATTCTATTTTCCATTACGACACAAGTATAGGCTTACCCTATAGCAAGGGCAATGCTCCGATATATCTAATTCCTGTAAGTGATGTTCAAAAAAGCCGGTAAAGAAGCGTTAACAATTGGGATTTCTTTAAAAAATTAAATCCGCCCATACGAGCGGGACTTATTCGTACCCAAACGTTTCTGAATGCAAGATGGTAACTCTTTAGCGGGCTTTTACGGCGCTTTATCGTGGTAATAATTCCCGTTAAGATTAGATGTGCCTATGAAAAGGGGGCAAAATGTTTTCGGATATGGCGTTAGATTGGGGGTTCGGAGGTTTTCTACAACTTTCGCGCGAAGCGACAAGTATATGCATGATAATAGCGAAATATGTGTCATATATATGTGAACTTTGTGTTATTTCCGAGTAAAATTCACTGACGCAATTTTGAAAATAGGGTTTCCAATTTTCAATAATCCTGTATAATAGAGGTAACCTCCACGATGATCCCCCTGATCATGCATAATACCTAACAATAACCTAACAGGAGGTGTCATATTGAAGACGGCATTAACGCTGCCATATGGGATTTCACAGGATGATCTATACTTGTTTAACGAAGGCGTGCTTTATCGAAGTTACCGAACCTTCGGGGCTCATCGAATAAAGTGGAAACGAAAGACAGGTATCCGATTTGTTGTCTGGGCTCCTAATGCAGCCTCGGTAAGCGTAGTAGGGGATTTCAATAAGTGGGACGGTACGAAGGATGTACTGGAACAGCTCGGCAACACTGGCGTCTGGGCATGCTTTGTTCATGGATTAAAGGATGGCGAGCGGTACAAGTACGAGATCGAGACGGCAAGTGGACAGAAGCTGCTCAAAGCTGATCCGTACGCGTTCAGCTCCGAATTAAGACCTCATACAGCCTCGATCGTAACCGATTTGAACGGGTATGAATGGGGCGACTCGGACTGGATGGACCGCAAGCAAGCACTCTTCGATCGACCGCTCCTCATTTATGAAGTTCACGCCGGCTCCTGGAAGATTCACGGCAAGGAGCAATTCCTTTCGTACACCGAATTATCGATTGAGCTAGTCGATTATGCCGCAGAGATGGGTTACACCCATATTGAGCTTATGCCGATTGCGGAGCATCCATTCGACCGTTCATGGGGGTATCAGATCACCGGCTTCTATGCAGCTACTAGTCGGTATGGAACACCTAAGCAATTCATGCAATTCGTCGACCGCTGTCATCAGAAAGGGCTTGGCGTCATCCTTGATTGGGTGCCAGGACATTTCTGCCGCGATGATCACGGTCTGCGCGAATTCGATGGATCGCCGCTTTATGAAGGGCCGAACTGGCGTAAAGCAGATAAACCGCAATGGGGAACGCTTGCCTTCGACTTCGGCCGTAACGAAATTGTCGGATTTCTGATCTCTAACGCAATATATTGGATTGATCTATTTCATATAGATGGTCTGAGGGTTGACGCAGTCGCTCATATGGTGGATCTTCATATGGATAAACCTGAGGAGCTGCGTACGCTGAACCCTTATGGCGGCAAAGAAGATTTGGATGCTCTCCGATTTCTCCGGAGACTGAATGAAGTCGTATTTCAATACTTTCCCGAGACGCTCATGATTGCAGAGGATTCATCCGCACAACCAGCAGTCACATCACCAACCTACCTCGGCGGACTCGGATTCAACTTCAAATGGAATATGGGTTGGATGAACGATATGCTTCGCTATATGCAGCTCGACCCATCTGACCGCAAGCATCACCACAATCTCATCACGTTCTCACTTCTCTATGCTTTCTCCGAAAATTACGTGCTGCCATTCTCACACGACGAGGTGGTACACGGCAAGCGTTCACTCCTTCACAAGATGTCAGGCTCCTACGAAGAAAAATTCGCCCAGCTTAAACTGCTTTATGGCTATTGGATTACGCACCCTGGCAAGAAGCTGCTGTTTATGGGCAGCGATTGGGGACAATTCGACGAGTGGAAAGATCTCGAACAACTCGACTGGATGCTCCTTGATTACCCGCTGCATCTGGATATGCAGAAGTACGTACAGCGGCTGCATCACGTATACAGCACGACACCAGCACTATGGGAACGTGATCGGGATTACGATGGCTTCCGCTGGATTGATGTACATAATGCAGAACAAAGCGTGATTTCATTCGAACGGCGCGGTATAGAAGCGAATGAAATCGTCGTTGTCGTCTGTAATTTCTCACGCAACGACTATGGAAATTACCGGATCGGTGTACCGATGTCGGGCAGCTATGAGCTGTTGATGCACAGCGGCGAGGAAGTGTCCCAGCAGGGTCTATTTGCTCCACTTATGAGCGAGGAAATCCCTTATCACGGACGCGGATACAGCGTGGAAATTACGCTAAAGCCATTCTCCTGTCTGATGCTTCACTATATAAAGCAACAAAGGAATTGAATACATTTAGGAGTTGATGCTGCTATGGGGCGTAAAGAAATGGTCGCGATGCTGCTCGCCGGAGGAGAAGGGAAAAGACTCGGCGTATTGACGAAGGATTTGGCGAAGCCGGCTGTTTACTTTGGCGGGAAATATCGAATTATCGATTTCACGCTAAGCAACTGCGCTCATTCGGGCATCGATACGGTAGGCGTTCTCACACAATATCAGCCTCTTGATTTGAACCGGTATTTGGGAATCGGCAGCCCGTGGGGGCTGGACCGCCGCGATGGCGGAATGGCAATTCTGCCGCCTTACGTGAAACAGAAGGGTGGCGCATGGTACAAAGGAACAGCAAATGCAATCTATCAGAATATGGGCTTTATCGATCGTTATGATCCGGAATATGTGCTTATTATTTCGGGCGACCACATCTATAAGATGGACTATGAGAAAATGCTTGAGCACCACAAGAAGACTGGAGCAGATGTAACGATTGCTGGCATTGAAGTGCCATGGAAGGAAGCGAGTCGATTCGGCATTATGCATGCTGACGATGAAGATCGGATTACGGCCTTCGAAGAGAAGCCGAAGGTGCCTACCAGCAATCGAGCATCGATGGGCATCTACATTTTCTCATGGCATGTCCTGCAGCGGTATTTGATTCGTGACGAGGCCAGCCGTCATTCGTCTAACGACTTTGGTAAAGATATTTTACCTGCGATGTTAAAGGATAACCTTAACATGTTCGTCTATCCGTTCAAAGGCTATTGGAAGGATGTAGGCACAATCGAAAGCCTCTGGGAAGCAAACATGGATCTGCTCGATGACTCGCCGGCACTTGATTTGACGGACCCAGAATGGCGGATTTACTCTGTTAGCCCGAATCGGCCGGCTCAATATATTGCACCAAGCTCACGTATCGTGTCATCGATCGTGAATGAGGGCTGCATGATTGAAGGAGAAGTTCACCGTTCTGTTCTGTTCTATGGGGTACAGACCGGAATGGACAGCATCGTTCGAGAGTCGGTTGTCATGCCGAATGCACGCATCGGCCGCGATGTGCGATTGTACCGCACCATTGTGGGGGACGGTGCTGTTATCGCAGACGGTGTAACAATCGGTCATCCTGAGCATGGCGGCGTGACAGTCGTCGGCAGTGATGAGTTTATTGCGAGCTACAAAACACTGCTGGAGGTCGAGCCATCGTGATGAAAAATAAAGTAATGGGCTTAATTAATCTAGTACATGAACCGGATGAGCTGGAAGGGCTGACAGCGAACCGGTGCCCGGCAACGGTGCCGTTCGGCGGCCGTTACCGTCTTATCGACTTCGTACTCTCGAATATGGTGAACAGCGGGATTTCCCGCGTTGCCGTACTCGCGCATACGAAATATCGTTCTTTAATGGATCACCTGGGCTCCGGCAAGCATTGGGATCTCCATAACCGTCAGAGCGGGCTGTTCATCCTGCCTCCGACCTCAGACGATGCTCAAGATTTGCGCCGCGGTGACCTTTATCATATGTTTCAGAATCGGGATTATTTGATGCGCAGCCATCATGAATATGTCGTCCTTGCCCGAAGTCACGTCATCTGCAATATCGACCTAGAGCCGGTTGTAGCATTCCACGAAAGGCAGCAGGCGGATATTACGGTCGTGTGCAAGAAATTCTCGTCAACTATGCCGGGCAAGAGCCGGAAAGTGTTGATGGATGCAGCTGGGCGCGTCCTGGAGATGCAGGATCATTATGGGCGTTTGAATACAGAGTATATGTCGACCGAAATTTATGTCATTAGACGCGAGCTGCTGCTTGAACTGGTGGAATCCTCGCTGGCACAAGGGCAGGAGCATCTCGTGCGCCATGCCATTATGACACGGCTTGATCAATTGAAAGTGTATGGTTATCCATTTGATGGATACCTCGGCATGGTCAATACGCTCGAAAGCTATTATGCCAACAGCATGCAGCTGCTGCGATCCGATGTGTGGAAGGATCTATTCTTCCGTCCGGGTCCGATCTTCACGAAGGTCAAGGATGAGCCGCCTGCCCGTTATTTGGAAGGGGCGAAGGTATCTGGTTCAGTCGTTGCGAACGGCTGCATCATTGAAGGGACGGTCATTAACAGCGTGCTGTTCCGCGGCGTACATGTGCGCAAAGGAGCGATTATACGCAACAGCATCATCATGCAGAATGGTGTTGTAGGCGAGACCAGCATGCTTGATTATGCCATTCTCGATAAGGACGTCAAGATCGAGCAAGGAAGAGATATTCGCGGGGCGGCGGGATCGCCGTTCGTCGCGGGGAAACGAAAAATTATTTGATATAAGGAATTTTTCTTGCAAGTTGTATTGCTGGATTATAAATCAAATTATTACACGATCAGAGTGACTTTGAGCTAAGCTCAAAGATTCTGATATCAGGAGGGATAGTGTCGTGAAGGTATTGTTTGCCGCTTCGGAGGCTGTACCGTTGGCCAAATCCGGTGGACTGGGAGATGTGACGGGCGCGCTGCCTAAAGCGTTGAACGAACGGGGAGCGGAAGTACGAGTCGTGCTTCCCAAGTATGCCGACATTTCTGCGTCCTTCTTGGAGCATTTCGAGACGATTCATACATTCTCGTTTCAATTCAGCTGGCGCCATCAATACTGCGGATTACTCCGCGGTGTTGTTGGCGGCGTCACCTATTATTTGATTGATAATGAGCAATATTTCAAGCGCGATGGACTGTACGGCTACGAAGACGATCCGGAGCGGTTCGTCTTCTTCAATTTTGCGATCGCAGAATGCTTGCCGCACCTCGACTTCGTGCCTGATATTATCCATTGTCATGACTGGCAGACAGCTCTTCTGCCTTTCCTGCTCAAGACGCGTTATTCGTTTGACCCGCTCTGCCGATCCGTCCGTACAGTATTTACGATTCACAATTTGAAATACCAAGGTGTCTTCGGCCTGAAGTTGTTTCAAGATTTGGTTGGGATGGATGATTTCTGGTTCTGGACAAGCGGTCTGGAGTTCTATGGCGCGGCGAACTGCATGAAGGCTGGCTTGCAATATGCAGATCGGCTGACGACAGTGAGCCAGACGTATGCGGAGGAGATTCAGACGGAGTATTGGGGCGAGAATTTGGACGGCGTCATTCGCTGGCGCGCCTCCGAGCTGCATGGGATTCTGAACGGAATCGACACGGACAGCTACGACCCGATGAATGATCCAGCGCTCGACACCCCTTACCGAGGATCAATCAGCCGTAAGCGCAAAAATAAAACCGCATTGCAGCGGGAACTTGGTCTGCCTGTATCGGAGTCGATACCGGTTATCGGGATTGTGACTCGCCTTGTGGAACAAAAGGGAATTGATCTGATCAACAGAGTGCTGGGAGATTTGCTCGATGAAGGCATCCAACTGGTCATTCTTGGAGCAGGCGACTATCATTATGAGGAAATGCTGCGGGGCGCCGCGCAATGGCGTCCGGAGCAAATTGCACTGAGACTAGGCTATGATGAAGGTCTGGCCCGTCGGATTTATGCGGGGGCGGACATGTTCTTAATGCCTTCCAAGTTCGAGCCTTGCGGCTTGAGTCAATTGATCGCTCTTCGTTATCGGACGGTGCCGATCGTTCGGGAGACCGGTGGACTGAGAGACACGGTACAATCGTACAATGAATATACTGGAACGGGCAACGGCTTCACCTTCGCCAGCTATAACGCACATGATATGCTTCACACGGTCCGCAGAGCGCTTGCTTTCTACCGGAATGAAGAAGATTGGAAGACGATCGTCGCCAATGGTGCCAAAGAAGACTATAGCTGGAGCCGTTCAGCCAAATTGTACATGTCCCTCTATAGTGAACTGCTGCCTCTTCGAAAGGAGACAGAAAGATGGCCCGTCATCTCGTAATTGGTAATGGCAAAATGCTTCTCAATCTTGATAATCACTGCTTCATCCGTGATATCTATTATCCATACGTCGGTCAGCTCAACCACGTCGGTGGTCAAACTTGCCGGTTCGGCATTTGGGCTGCGGGACGTTTCGCTTGGCTCGACGATCCGGGCTGGAAGTTCGAGCTGGATTACATTGAAGGCACGCTTGTGACGAATGTACGGGCGACGAATGAGTCGCTCGGCGTTCAACTGCATCTGAACGATGGCATTCATCAGCGTGAATGTATTTATATTAAACGCGTGGTCGTCCGCAATCTTGCGGGCGAGCCTCGCGAGTTCCGGCTGTTCTTTCATCAGGACCTGATGATCGATGGCACTGAGGTAGGGGATACGGCCGCTTATTTTCCGGAAAATCATACGCTCTTTCACTACAAGCGATCCTCTTACTTTATGTTTAACGGCTTCTCCGATGAAGGCGGCATCATGCAGTATTCGACCGGTATCAAGCGGTTCCATTCGGCGGAAGGCACATGGCGCGATGCGGAAGATGGCGTCCTGATGGGCAATACGATTGCGCAAGGATCGGTAGACAGCACGATCAGCTTTCGGACGATTGTGCCACCAAGCGGAGAGAAGACGATTTACTATTGGATGTCGATCGGGAAGAGCTTAGAAGAGGTGAAGGAGCTCAATCAATATGTGCAGGATAACCATCCGGAGAAGCTGCTGAGCCGTATCGTCATCTATTGGAAGCACTGGCTCCGTCGGGCGGAGAAGGATATGGGTGATCTGCCGGCAGGAATTGTCAAGACGTTCAAGCAAAGCCTGCTTATCGTGAGGACGCAGACGGATGAACGGGGCGCGATTGTAGCTGCTAACGACACCGATATTTTGCAATATAATCGGGATCACTACAGCTATATGTGGCCAAGAGACGGCGCATTAATTGCAGAATCGATGTCAGGGGCGGGCTTTCACAGCATCATTGCACCCTTTTTTCATTTTTGTGCGCAAGCGTTAGCACCCGAAGGATATTTGTATCACAAATATAATCCAGACGGTACAGTAGGCTCCAGCTGGCATCCATACATTGTACAAGGAAGCCGAAGACTGCCGATTCAAGAAGACGAGACCGCGCTCGTCCTGTTTGCGTTATGGCAGGATTATAATCGTCATCAGGTCATCGAGCTCCCGCAGTCGCTGTATTCGAACTTAATCCGTAAAGCGGCGCATTTCTTGACGCAGTATATGGAGCATTCGTTGTCGCTGCCTAAACCGAGCTATGATCTGTGGGAAGAACGTTATGGCATATGGACGTACACGGCTGCTTCGGTGTATGGGGGATTGATGTCGGCTGCCTTCTTCACCGAGCTGTTCGGCGATTATGAACGCAGCGACCATTATCGCAATACGGCTCAAGCGGTGAAGCACGGCATTCTTACGCATCTATGGGATGAAGATACGGGCCGATTCGCTCGAGGGCTGGTCCAGAAGGATAATCGTTGGATCAAGGATATGACGCTGGAGAGCAGTCTGTTTGCGATCTGGGAGTTCGGTGTGCTTCCCGTTGATGACGATCGCGTCGTCCGTACAATGCGCGCTATTAAAGAGGGGTTAAGCATCCGAACCGGGGTTGGCGGCGTGGCGCGTTATACGAACGATTATTATTTCCAACAGTCCGGTGATATTGAGAAGGTGCCGGGAAACCCTTGGATCATCTGTACATTGTGGGTTGCGAACTATGAGATCGAATCTGCTCAATCGCTTAGCGATCTGGAAGGTCCGAAGCAGACGCTGCAGTGGGTCGTTGACCATGCCATGGAGAGCGGTGTGCTTCCAGAGCAGATTAATCCGTATGATGGCGGACCGCTGTCCGTAGCGCCGCTTACTTGGTCGCATGCGACCTTCGTGCAAAGTGTAACGAAGTATGTGAAGAAGTACCGCGAACTATCGCGATGAATCGGATCGCAATAATCGAAATGCGGGAGGCTGATCCAGCGTGCTGCGGTGCGTGTGGAGTGGATAAAGGGCTGAACAGGGTACGTACTGTTCAGCTCTTTTTTTCGTTAAGCATATCTGTCTCCTCACAGTGGAGCGATTTATACAACTATGCGATAATAGGCTGGTACATGCAGCAATAGAGAAGGAGGCGATTGGCAGTGGGATACGAGCTTACGATCACACGAGCAGAGGAAAGAGACTTGCCTGCGATCGTCGAAATTTATAATTCAACGGTTGCGAGCCGTATGGTGACAGCCGATCTTGAGCCTGTTACGGTTGCGAGCCGGCAGCCTTGGTTTCATAACCGGAACTGGGATACACATCCGATCTGGGTGGCGCGCATCGGTGAAACTGTGATGGGCTGGCTGAGCTTTCAGCCCTATTACGGCCGTCCAGCCTATCGCGCGACTGCGGAGTTCAGCATATACATTGCCGAGCAGAGCAGGGGGACAGGCGTAGGAAGCATGCTTCTCGATCGCGCGATTAGCGGCTGTCATACACTTGGGATTAAGACGCTGCTCGGGTTCGTATTCGGACATAACCAGCCGAGCTTGCGACTGTTAAACAAGTTCGGTTTTGAGCAGTGGGGGATGCTTCCTGGCGCATGCGAGCTGGATGGTGTGGAGCGGGATGTTGTCATTATGGGCAGAAAGGTTTAACGACGAATCGGCTGGATCTACTGCATCATTCAATTAGGGGGAAACAATGCTTTATGTTGAAGACGATACCGCTAATTATTTCGCCTGAATTGCTCAAAATACTGATGGAGATGGGGCATGGGGATGAGCTTGTTATCGCTGACGGCAACTTCCCAGCGGCGAGCCACGCGCAGCGGCTTGTCCGTCTGGATGGTCATGGCGTACCGGAAGTGCTGGACGCTGTGCTAAGCCTGCTGCCGCTCGATCAGTATGTGGACATGCCTGCGGCAGTGATGAGCGTTGTTCCAGGCGATCCTGTAGTGCCTGTAATCTGGGAGCAGTATGCAGCACTCACGCAGAAGCATGAAGGGAAATCGATTCAAATTGAAGAGCTGGAGCGATTTGCGTTCTATGAGCGGGCGAAGCAGGCTTATGCTATTGCTGCTACAAGCGAACGTGCCCAATATGCCAATATCATCATCAAGAAAGGCTGCGTTCTCTAAGCGTCATTCTCCGATTAACTGCGAAGGGCGTCCACCGTATCAAATACGGTTGGACGCCCTTCGTGCCTTACATTAAGATCCGCTCGAATCAGAACCAGCCAGCGCGAAGTACGATAACGAGCAGGATATAGAGAACGAGAATAACGCCGATGCTAGTGCAAATTCCGCCGACTCCGCCGAAGCCGCCGTAACCTGTAGCTGCTCCTGCAACAGGATATCCCATAGTTCATAACCTCCTAATTGGTTCTGTGTGAAGGTTTATCTCACAATGCTAGTGTATGTCGGTCGAGGAGGATTGTTATGGACGTTTATCCCCCCTCTGAACGAATTGGGCATTCGCACAGCTGTAGAAGCCGCATGTGAAGAGTGGGGATAAGCCTGATATGTCAACTGCCCGAAGAGAAGCTTGCAGAATTGAAATACGATTCAAGGACAGATCGGTGGGAGCGGCTTACGGGAAGCGTATTGGCGTATATGCTTGATCCTGGCTTCCGACCGATGTACTTGCCCCCGTCCGACTACAATTTGAGCGGATGCCCCTGCGCTTATTACCGAGATGGAACCGACGGAGATAGTGGGATTCTGATTGAGTCGGTACGTCTGAACGACGCTGTCATCATCGTCTGCATCGATAATAGCAGGAATGGGCCTTGAGAAAATGACGTAGGATTCGAAGAAAACGTCCCCGGCATAGGGGTGATCTTCTTGGCGTTGAAGAGCGATTGCAATCAGATCCGAATTCGATTCTGAACGGTCTCCGAGCTGCATGACGCCTGCCTGGGAGATCACTTTTACGTTAATCCCATGAACCTCCGATACACGGGCATTATCGTAGTTCATATCAAGAAACACAGGCGGGGGCAGATTGGCTCCTGGTATAGAAAAGCTTAGACGCGGCCGCATTATAGCCATGAAATGTTTACAGGCATACGGTTTCGCATTCTAGGTTCTCCCACAGCTTCTTCAGCGCCTTCTGGAAGCTGCAGCGAAACAAGCTGACCGACGATGATCGACTCTGGTGGTGTGTCGAACATGGCGTATAGGGAGACGGTATCATTATCGCCAACTTGAAGCATGGATGAGCTGGCTACCCCAAGCACTTCAATCGAACCGACCTGCAGCCCTTGATTCACAACATAGAATATCATACCGTTTTCACTCCTCCTGCGGATTCTTCTCCATTTGACAGCTTCATTAAGTACTGCTTCATCGCCATATCAACATCCCGAATCGTCTTGGCCGCCACCTGATCCTCGAAGGATGGAGAATCGCCTTGTGCAATGTCCCCTGATGAGGCCTGCTGCATATAGAATTGAATGCGAGTAGGCGCCTGCTTGCGAATATCCTCGATAATGATACGGCGATGATACGGATCAAGCGGAACATGAAGCTCCTGCTCGAATGTAACTAACGCTTGAGGTGCTTTGGAGTCCAGATAATCATTCACTCGTGTTTGTATCGTTCCGAATGGAGGGGGCGCCTGCATCGAGGCAGGGCCAACGGATGGGAAAACGTTCGGCTTGCTGTTAAACGAGCCTGGAGCGCCGTTCTCAGCAAGGCCAGCTCCTGTTCCGCCATTACCGCCATTGACCGCAGCTCCCGGAGCTCCATTCGTGACAATATTGCCCTTCTTCGCCTGCTGTACGATGAACTGGTCGATTTCGCCTTCGCCTCCATCGCCAGACGGCTGAATGCCGATGTTAAGGGTTCCATCCAATTTCTCTATTTTCAACTGGTCGAATTGATACTCGATTTTATCAATGTGATACGTTGGCTTAGCTGCTGCCGTCTGCACTTGAGCCATCAGCATTTCGACTCGTTTTTGAAGCATTGCAATTTGCTCTTGTTGATTTCGCAGTGTTTGTTGAACCTGCGCTACCCATGTCGGCCACCCTTGCCAGCCGGCTGTCGGCCGCTCCGCCGCAGAAGCGGCGGGATGGCTGTAAGGGACTCCGTTGCTGTTCGTCACAGCCATGCCCTTGCACCTCGCATCTTATGTCGGATTCGGGAGCGGGACGAATGAGATTGGATTCTCGGTTTCGTCCCCCAGCTGAGGGGCTGCTTCAGTGAATCCGCCGGAATTGTACAGCTGAGACAATGATCGAATCGATCCGGCACTGCCTACTTGAAGGACAGAGCTGTTGGAAACGCTCTGAACGCGAAGCTGCTGAATCGTAATTTGTTGATAGATCGTCCAGCTGCTCATATCGCATTAACTCCACTGGCGACGTTGTTTTGCGTATTGTCCTGCACGTCAGGGTCGATCGTATTCGTAGCGCTCAGAGCATTGTTCGAGTTCGCTAAGTTACCCGTTAAGAAGGATCCCGCGCCTGCGTATGTCTTGGATGCGCTGGATGGTGATACTTGTACGGCATCACCGAATTGGACGGTTCCGCTGGAGCCGATGCTTGTAATGTTGACGAAGCCTACGACTGCTGGCATTCGGCATTCCACCTCCTTATCTAGCGATTCCATATAAGAGGCAGTTCAAAAAGCCCGCTTTGAACCGAACTTTTTGAACACGTAATATAAGTTATCGTATGCGGCATTCGCCCAATGGTTCCGCTCATGCCCATGTCGGCATAAGAATATAACGTATAGGAGAATCAGCGGCCGGGGGCAGGAGGGGATCGCTCATGGGAAAGTGGGATGAAATGGAGCAGTGGATGCAGAATCAGCAGCTTCCTCGTGGGTTTGACGCGCTGAAGGATACCGGATGGGTTGAACGTTACGTGAAGTCGATGCTTGCCAATGCGATTCCTGAGAAGCCCGCGATGCCCGGCAGCAGTAAGGCGGAAACGTTCGAAACGCATCATTTTATTGTCATCAAATGGAAGCTGCCCCGGGGTGTGCGGCCATCTGAGCTGCGCTTGTTCGTGCGCGAGGACCGCGTTCGAATTGAAGGTCTTCCGCAGGAGCAGCGAGAGACGATTGAACTACCTAAACAAGTGAATCCCCGCATATGCAAGGCGTTATGCCAAGATGGCATTCTCCAGATCAAGCTGCGCAAAAAGCCTGTAGACCGCCGCTACTATGAAATACCAATACGCTACTAGCAATCGTCATCAATTCTTCACTAGTGCTACTGGAAACGGCTCTGCTGTTCCGCTATAATGTAGCGAGATATAGTGATGATGGAGGATTGTCAATGACTCTAGTCGACGTCAGCAGTGTGTCGCCTGCCTTATTCGTGATCGGAGCAGTATTCATCATGCTCATATTCTCCCTGCTCAGCTTGGGCATCCTTAAGATGTTTCAGCTGCGCTATCGCTCCGGATGGTTCTCGTTTGCAGGCGCGATCGTTAGTGCAGTCGTGTTCGGCGTCATTCTGAACACCTGGTTCGTCTGACGGGAGAACGATTGAATTCGCTATCAGGATGCTGCTCGTTAGCAGGTACCTGTTAGCCTTTGCTTAATCTGCCTCTAATCGCTGCCGCTCATCTCCGAGAGGCTGCGATAGAGGTTTTCTCTTTTTAACAGGACATGCATGAGGAGGAGCATTATTACCTATGTGGACGGGGATATGGTTTATTACGAATATTTTGTTTGTTGTAAGCGTCATCGTCTTTCTGTTTGCTCATCGCACAGTAACAGAAGGCAGACGAATGGAGGTAGGTGCTGTTCAATTGGCCGCTTCGATCCGGTTTCGAACGATAATCGGCATCGTAAGCATCGTTATGTTTGCGGCTATGGCACTAAGTTTCGTCATCAATATGAAAGTCAATGGGTAAATACGATTAACAAAAAACTCCTGAACCTTTGTGTCTAATTCGTGACAAACTAACGAATGTTCGCAACCTTTACCTACTCCATGTCGTCCTAATAAACGGATAGGATGAAGTAGAGATAAAGGAGTCGTTGTGTTGAAGAAGATCAAATGGTTATTGCTCTTATCGTTGTTATGGATACAAACGGCAGTAGATGTACCTTCTCTGTATGCGGCGGGTTCGGCCACGGACACGCTCACCATGGTGAAGAATAGTACAACAATCGTACACAATGGCACGAAGACAACTGCGGCCCAGCCGCTAACGTTCATAAACGGAGTATCTTACATTCCGCTGAAGGCGATTGCGGTAGAATTCGGTTATAAGGTGACTTACAACGCATCGACTAAGGAATCGACTGCGACATCCAGCGATGGTGTTGAGCTGCGATTTAAGCCGAACTCGGCCACAGTGATGAAGGATGGTGTCAGAACAGCATTGACGGGCCCGGCTATTAACCAGAAGGGATCGTTCATGATCCCGGTCAAATCGTGGTCCATTCTAACGGGAGCGAAGCTGTCGCTTGTCGGAACGACAATGACGCTGACGTGGTCGACTGCGCCTAAAGCGCCAACAGCTGCGTTTGAGGTGTCGCCAACGGAGATTTACGCACAGCAGACGTTTGTCCAGTATACGGATAAGTCGGTTATCCCAAGCGGCACTGGCGTGTTGAACGAAGTATGGGACGGCCGTCAGGAAATGTTCGAAGAAGCTGGTACGTATACGATTACGCGTCAAGTTCAAGATTACAATGGTATTTGGAGTGAGCCTTACTCGGTGACGATTCAGGTTAAACCGCCGAACCAAGCGCCGGTGGCAGATTTTACGACGGACAAAACGACTTACCGAATCGGTGAAAACATTTTGTATACGGATTGGAGTACCGACGACGAGAACTCGATCGTGTCTACGAAATGGTCAGGCAATGAGAAGGTGTTCTTCGCTGCTGGGGAATATCCGGTCACGCTCGAGGTTACGGATCGTCATGGCTTAACCGCGCAGGTGACGAAGAATATTATCGTTTCGAGTGAAGTGCTGTACACGCGTGAAGAGTACTACAGCTTGTTCACGCCAGTTGGCGAGAAATATTCGATTAACGGCGCTTCGGTGCTGAATAGTACGATTGTTCCATTCACCCCAGTCGCAGAGCCGGCACAGATGGTGCGAAGCAACAGTCCGGAGACGTGGACAAGCGAAGGCATTGCCTATGAGGACCAATTGATCGGCGATATTCGCTTTATGTTCCACAACATGAATAATACCGGCGGCTCGGTCAAGCTGTATTTGCTCGCAACGAACTACGGCAGCGTAACCGCTAACGTTGGGATTGGCGCATCTGGCATAGGTGGACCGAATCCGCAGGTGTCGGCTACAGGCAAAATGTCAACGGCCCGCTACCTGGCGGCGCTCGCTTCCAACCCTGCAACGTCTTGGCTCACTGTCAAGCCTGGTGAGACGAAGGAAGTGCTTCCGCTGATCTCGCAGCGCGCGATTAAGCAAAGCGAAGTCATTTCGGCATTCGCTGACCTTGTGACGGACCAACGTCTGGAGTTCCATGTCGTCGTCGTGAAGGACGGCAAGAATCCCGTTGCGGAGCTGTCGAGATTGTCGTACTTGAATGATCGCGACGCTCATGTACGCGGTACATTCAATGGTACGAACCGTGCAATCGAAATCAACGAAACGCTTGGCAATACGCCGCAGCGCCTTGTCATTGGCGATGGCAAGCAGGATCCGTACCTTACGGGTTATGATGGCCTGACGGGCAATCTAGAAATTAATAAAGGCAACTTCGGCGTGTTGTACAAAATGAAGCTGACGCATGTCGCACCGCGCACGCTCATTTCGATCAATCCGCGCGGCGGCTATTATATGGGAGCTTTCCTCGTGAACGGCAAGCTCGTAACGCTGCCGGCTTCCACTCCGACTATAACGGATAATAGCGAAGCAGGCGTTCTATACCGGACAGGTCTAACGGAGGAAACGGTAGACATTCAGTTCATGATCGCGCCTGGCGGCAATCTTCCGCTTGCGATGCTGTTTACTCCACTGCCTTCTATTCGGTGGTAATTGAAAATATTCATTCAAGCTGCAGCGGTGTGCGTGGATACGTGCGCTGCTGCAGCTTTTTTGATCGTCTCTGATCGACAGTGCGAGTGCTGTATTTGACGCTGTCTCTATTTTGCGGCATTATGAATAGTAGTAGATTTACCTTGATTCGGAGGGTTTGCCTTGCAGACAATGACGACGGAAGAGATTGTTCGGAGAATGGCTGCGCAGGGTCTGCGCATTACAGATCAGCGCAGAACGCTGGCGGCGCTGTTCGCTGAATCCCCTGGCTATAGAACGCCCAAAGATGTGTATGAATATATGGGACGCATTTATTCGGGCTTGAGCTTTGATACCGTATATCGGAATCTTCGCATTATGGAAGAGCTTGGTGTACTGGAACAGGTGATGTTCGAGGAAGGTGTACGGTTTAAGCTGCACTGCCGCGAGCATGATCATCATCATCATCTCATTTGCCTGCAATGCAGTGAGACGTATCCGATTAAACATTGTCCGATGGATGCGACGGATATACCGGATAACTTCCAAGTTGTGAAGCATAAGTTTGAAGTGTTCGGCTATTGCAAGGACTGCCGACAGGATGAGGCAGAGCTGCCGGCAGAATGAGCTCGCAGTGTGACGGAGCTGCAGATAGGAGGATTGCCGACATGATGAATAAAGTGCTGAAGCTGCCGGTTCACTTCTACCGCCGCGTCATTTCGCCGCTGAAGCCGCCAACCTGTCGTTATTATCCTACCTGCTCGGAGTATGCATTAACCGCTCTTGAACAGCATGGCGCAGCCCGAGGCTCCTGGCTTGCCATCAAACGCATCTGCCGCTGCCATCCGTTCCATCCTGGCGGATATGATCCCGTTCCCGAGCCCAAACCGAAGGTTAAGCGCATGCGGGAGGGCGGCAGTCCTTGACACCGCATGGCTCGGTTCGATATATTTTGGATAGAAGTTCTTATTGAACGATCATTATAAGGGAATAGAATGAACCGATGAACGGATAAGTACAAGCAAGCGGTCATTACAGAGAGCCGGGGAAGCTGGGAACCGGTATGAGGCGCGCTGTGGAAGATGGTCCGGGAGGTACTGCTGTCGAGCAAGGCGAAGCATGAAGTGCGGCAAGCACTTCAGGTATGCTGCGCGGCAAGAAGCGGCGTGTCGTTCCGCGTTAAGGAATGTGTCGTCTTCACGGACGATGAATGAAGCTTTCCATGATGGGGCGCACAGGCGATACTGCTAAGCGGTCATGGGAAGGAAATTGGGTGGTACCGCGTGAGTGAGAACTCTCGTCCCATGTTGGACGGGGGTTTTTTGTCGTCCATAAGCGGTTTATCAATAGTTAAAGGAGCGATTAAAGGTGAGCAGCAAAACATTTTACATTACAACACCCATCTATTACCCAAGCGATAAGCTTCACATCGGACATGCGTATACGACTGTAGCGGGCGACGCAATGGCACGTTATAAGCGCCTCCGGGGCTACGAGGTACGTTATTTGACCGGTACAGACGAGCACGGCCAGAAGATTGAGCGCAAGGCGCAGGAGAGCGGCAAGACGCCTCAGCAGTTCGTCGACGACATCGTAGTTGGCATTAAGGAGCTGTGGAAGAAGCTCGACATCTCGAACGATGACTTCATCCGTACAACGGAAGACCGCCATAAGCGCGTCGTTGAACGAATCTTCACGAAGCTCGTTGAGCAGGATGATATTTACAAAGGCACCTATGAAGGCTGGTATTGTACGCCGTGTGAGTCGTTCTTCCTTGAGCGTCAGCTCGTGAATGGCAATTGCCCGGACTGTGGTCGTCCAGTTGAGCTTGTGAAGGAAGAAAGCTATTTCTTCCGGATGAGCAAATATGCAGACCGTCTGCTGCAATTCTACAACGATAACCCGGAGTTCATTCAGCCGGAATCGCGCAAGAATGAGATGATCAACAACTTCATCAAGCCAGGTCTTGAGGATCTTGCCGTGTCGCGTACAACGTTCGACTGGGGGATTAAAGTACCGAATGATCCGAAGCATGTCGTATACGTATGGATCGATGCGTTGTCGAACTACATCACAGCACTTGGTTACGACACGCCAGATGATGAGCTGTACCGCAAATTCTGGCCTGCTGACGTTCATCTTGTCGGCAAGGAAATCGTCCGTTTCCATACGATCTACTGGCCGATTATGCTGATGGCGCTTGACCTGCCGCTGCCGAAGAAAGTGTTCGCGCATGGCTGGTGGCTGACGAAGGAAGGCAAAATGTCGAAGTCGAAAGGCACGGTTATCGACCCTGTAAAGCTGATCGACCGTTACGGCCTCGACGTTCTTCGCTACTTCCTGCTGCGTGAAGTGCCGTTTGGTTCCGATGGTACATTCACGCCTGAAAGCTTCGTTGAGCGCACGAACTTCGATCTTGCGAACGATCTAGGCAACCTGCTGAACCGGACAGTCGCGATGATTACCAAATATTTCGATGGCGTCATCCCGGCTTATGCGGGCGATGTGACACCATTCGATGCGCCGCTTCGTGAACAAGCGGCAGAGTCCATTGCAACGCTGGAAGCGGCAATGGAGAAAATGGAGTTTTCCGTTGCATTGACAGCGCTCTGGCAGCTAGTCAGCCGGACGAACAAATATATCGACGAGACGCAGCCATGGCTGCTCGCGAAAGATGAAGCGAAGCGCGGTGAGCTTGCTTCGTCGATGTATCATCTTGCCGAATCGCTGCGCATCGTATCCATCGTTCTGCAGCCGTTCCTGACGAGCGCGCCGCAGTCGATGTGGTCGCAGCTGGGCATTGAAGCGGGCGAGCTGACTTCGTGGGAAAGCGCGAAGCAATTCGGTACGCTGCCAGGCGGTACGCGCGTTGGCAAAGGCGAGCCGATCTTCCCTCGTCTGGATGCGGCCGAAGAGATCGCATTCATCATCTCATCGATGAGCGGCGGCACAGCTCCGGCCGAGCCAGCAGCTCAAGCGGCAGCGCCAACGGAAGGCGGCGTTGCGGAGAAGCCTGAGATGGCCGAGGAGATCGGTATTGAGGACTTCGCGAAGGTTGAGCTGCGCGTCGCGCAAGTGATTGCAGCGGAGCCGGTTCCTAAGGCGGATAAGCTGCTGAAGCTGCAGCTGGATCTTGGTTTCGAGCAGCGTCAAGTCGTATCGGGTATCGCGAAATTTTATACGCCTGATCAGCTGGTTGGCCGCAAGGTTATCTGCGTCACGAATCTTAAGCCGGTCAAGCTGCGCGGCGAGCTGTCGCAAGGCATGATTCTGGCAGCGTCTGAAGGCGATCAATTGACGCTGGCGACAGTGCCGGACAGCATGCCGAACGGCGCGAAAGTGAAGTAATGGTCTGTTGACATGCAGGCGGCCCTGAAAGTCCTTACTAGGACGATCGGGGCTGCTTTTTTGTGGAATATACAAGCTGGAATTTGCTCTTATTGAATAGATTAAGCTTATTGTTCCCATAGTGATAATAGATCGATTTCGTTGCGTGCGCTGGTGATTGGGTGCTATTGAACTAGGATGGTTCTTCTTCGTAATCACTACGATTAGGCATTGACACATGGTTCTAGGCTCCCGTATAATGACTTTCGTAATAGTTATTGTTACGATTAAGAGATAGCGGGGAAATGGAGATCGATAGAATATGAATAGGTCATGGAAACAGATTTGGAAGAAACCTCGATACGCACTTATAATGATTGCGACATTAGCACTCCTGTTATCCGGCTGTGGCAGTACGACATCTTCCAAGTTGTCTGAAGATAAAACGAATGTCGTCACCAGCTTTTATCCACTCTATTATTTGGCTAGTGAAATTGGTGGAGAGTATGCGAATGTCATTAATCTTATTCCGACTGGCGTTGAGCCTCACGACTGGAGTCCGAAGAGCCGGGATCTGGATACGGCTGCAAAGGCGCAGCTGCTGCTCTATAACGGCGCAGGTCTGGAGGGCTGGATTGAAGATTTCCTAGAAGGTCTGCCTAAAGGATCACAGCTGATCACTGGCGCAATGAGCGATGGCATCGAGCTGCTGGATGCTGACAGTGAAGCGGTGCACGAGGAGCATGATGACCATGATCATAGCGAATTGGATGTAGATCCTCACACATGGGTAAGCCCGAAGTCGATGCTCGTAATGGCCGACAATGTGAAGCAAATGCTCATTAAGGCCGATGCCGCGCATGAGGAGCAGTATAGCGCAAATTATGAGAAGCTTATCGAACAGCTGAAGACGCTCGATGAGCAATATACGAGAGAGCTGGGTGCTGTGAAGAAGCACGATATCGTTGTTTCTCATCAGTCATTCGGCTATCTGGCACGTGACTATGGACTGCATGAGCAATCGATAATGGGGCTGTCACCAGACGCGGAGCCGCGTGCTCAGGATTTGCTCAAGCTTACGAAATTCGTAAAAGAGAATGAAGTGAAATATATTTTCTTCGAGGAGCTTGTATCGAGCACCCTTGCGGAAACGTTGGCTAATGAGGCGGATGTGGAGACGCTTGTGCTGAATCCGGTCGAGGGCTTGACGGACAAACAGCAGAAGAATGGTGACAATTATGTTACTATTATGGAATCGAATTTGCAAAACCTGCTGAAGGCATTACAATAGCTAGAAGGAAGATGGAAGGAGGGTAATGATGCCCGAACCTTACGTGATCGAACGGCAGGAGACGAGCCCGAGCGCCGCTGCCTGCCATGCCGATATTATAACGCTTCAGGATGTTGCATTCTCATACCAATCGCAGCAAGTAATCGATAAGCTGTCTTTCTCCGTTCAGCAGCGCGATTTCGTTGGTTTGATCGGGAGCAACGGCGCGGGCAAGACAACTTTGCTTCGTATGATCGTTGGGTTGCTGAAGCCGGTGTCAGGCTCCATCTCTTTGTTCGGTACACCGGCGCCCCAGTTCAAGGATTGGCATCGTATCGGCTATGTGCCGCAGAAGAACTCATTCAACCCGCTGTTCCCGGCGACCGTGCGGGAAGTCGTCTTATCGGGTCTGTACGGCCGTCAGAAGCTGTTTAAACGGTTGACCAAGACGGATCAGATCAAGGCAGATGAAGCGATGCATGCGATGAACATCGAGGATCTTGCACTGAAGAAGATCGGCCAGCTGTCAGGTGGCCAGCAGCAGCGTGTTTTTCTGGCGAGAGCACTCATTAATAATCCGGAGCTGCTCATTCTTGATGAGCCGACGGTCGGTATCGATACCGAGACGCAAGCGGGCTTCTTTCACTTGATCAAGCATATGCATCAGCATCATCGGATGACGTTCCTGATGGTGTCGCATGACATGGAGATGATTCGCGGCTATCTGGGGGACAAGCCAGCGCGCGAGTGCGGCAAGCTGAAATTCTATGTTCGCCATTCCCATGACGTAGAAGACTGTGGGGAAACGAACATTTCGCACAGCTTGAAAGGCTTAAGACAAGTGCTGGAGAGAGAGAAAGAAGGCGTGACACCTTGGACATCTTAACGAGTGAATTTTTTCAGCGTGCATTGATTGGCGGTTTGCTGATTGGTGTCACTGCGCCGCTGCTTGGACTGTTTCTCGTGCTGCGCAGACTGTCAATGATCGGTGACACGCTTGCGCACGTCTCCATTGCCGGTGTTGCGCTTGGCTTCCTGATCGGTGTTTATCCGATCGCGGTTGGTCTCGTGTTCGCCCTGGCGGCATCCTTCGCGATTGAGAAGCTGCGCAAAGCCTACAAGACCTACGCCGAGCTGTCGATCGCCATCATTATGTCTGGCGGGGTCGCGCTCGCTTCCTTGCTTTTCACATTAGGCAAAGGGTTTAATATGACGGTCACGAGCTACATGTTCGGCAGCATCTATACGCTGAACGATACGGATTTATTCGTGATTGGCGTTGTTACAGCCGTTGTCCTTATTCTGCTGCGATTGCATGTGAAGGAGCTGTTCCTGCTTACCTTCGACGAGGAAGCAGCGGCGGTTAACGGTTTGCCTGTTCGCTATTACAACTTGATGATGAGTGTACTTACCGCACTGGTCATTAGCGCCTCGATTAAGATCGTGGGTGCGCTGCTTGTGTCTGCGCTTCTTACGATCCCGGCAGCGTGCAGCTTGGTTGCTGCGCGGAGCTTCAGACAGTCTGTATTTACGGTTGTTATCGTAGCAGAGGCGGCAGTCATCGCGGGATTGCTTATTGCAGGCATCTGGAACCTGGCTCCCGGAGGGACTATCGTGCTGCTTCTAATCGTTATTTTGCTGCTTTTGCTCGTCGGCCGCGTCCGTTTCCGCATTCGTGGATAACGGCGCCGATCGGGCAACAATAGACGGGAGTGGGTTCTAGTTGACAGACGTTAACATCGGAATTGCGTTTATCGGCGGGATTGCATCCTTCATTTCGCCATGCTGCTTGCCTTTATATCCGTCCTATTTGTCTTACATAACGGGAGTATCGGTAACGGAATTGAAAGCTAGCGAGAAGCCGGCCAATGTGAGATGGCGGACAATGACGCATACATTGTTCTTCGTACTCGGCTTCTCGGTTGTTTATTATGCGCTAGGATATGGCACGAATCGATTCGCTGATTTCTTCAGCGAATATTCGTCGTTAATCCGTCAGTTATCAGCGATTCTTATTATGCTCATGGGACTATTCCTGCTGGGCATATTCCAGCCTCAGGCGTTGATGAAGGATCGCAAGCTGTATTTGAGATTGAAAAAGCCTGGCTATTTCGGCGCCTTTGTATTCGGCTTAGGCTTCGCAGCCGGCTGGTCGCCATGTATGGGACCGGTGTTAACGGCCATATTAGCGCTTGCTGCCTCGTCGCCTGGGACGTGGTTTCAGATGACAACAGCCTATGCGCTTGGCTTCGCGATTCCTTTCTTCGCACTTGCATTTTTCGTCGGGTCGACGAGATGGATACTCCGTTATTCGGATAAACTAATGAAAATCGGCGGCGCTATTATGCTGCTGATGGGTATTCTTTTGTTCACAGACCGCATGACCAAAATTACGATTTGGCTCAATATGTTGACGCCAGAGTGGCTGAAGTTCTAACCGATTGGGATGCCCCCGTCGGTTGCAGTCGCGTGACGAACGTTGTATGATACTAGGAGCAGCGCCGAATGACAAGGTGCACATTGGGAGTGTTAGGAGGTTCTCCAGTGCCGACACCGAGCATGGAAGACTACTTGGAGCGGATTTATAAGCTGATCGATGAGAAAGGCTATGCGAGAGTTTCCGATATTGCCGAAGGTCTCGAGGTTCATCCGTCCTCTGTGACGAAGATGATCCAGAAGCTTGATAAGGACAACTATTTGATTTATGAGAAGTACCGCGGACTCATCTTGACGAACAAGGGCAAGAAGATGGGCAAGCGGCTGGTGGACAGGCATCAGCTGCTGGAATCATTCTTAGAAATAATTGGTGTACAGGAAGAGAACATATATCGCGACGTAGAAGGAATCGAGCATCACTTAAGCTGGGATTCGATTACTTGCATCGAGACGCTCGTTGAATATTTCAAGCACGATGGCTCAAGACTTGAGGAGCTTCGCGCGATCCGCAGCCAATTGGACAATGAGTGAGTAACGCACCACAACACAACGAAAGGCTGTTCCGAAGCGCTTCAAGCGCAGGAGCAGCCTTTTGCTTAGGCATTATCATTTGCACAAAATAAAAAAAGCGCTGCTCAGCAGCGCCTTTTCCACACCTTCACACACGAACGAAAGCTGTGCCCACAGGGCACGCTACCCTCACCACGTCGTACCTTATCCGCGCCATTGTTCCGTCAACGATCCCTTCCGGGGTCCCGGTGACGGGAGTTCCCGGGGGGTCCTCCCTAGCAGGGAGGATTTAGGTGGGTAGAAAAATTGGTTTACTGGCGACGCAGTCAAATGTGTAAAAATCGAAAGTAAACGGGGTGGTAGGGGCGGAGCCCCAAAATCGAATCAGTGATATCTCGGATACTGGTCATCATCCTTGCCGCCTTCAATAACCTTGAATGGAGCAGGCTTCCGAGAGCGAGGCTTCGCGTTATTGCGAGTTGTCCGCGATGAAGGCTTCGGCTTTGGCTGGCTTGCACGATACCCGCGGGCTCGACCTGGCGGGTACAAGTACAGCAGCAATATTCCGCCCAGTATGACCGCAGGCAGGATAAAGGATGTCCATACCCCCGACCTCATAATCTGAGCGAGTCCAAGCAACACCAATGCCGCTACGACGATGCCCCATATTGAAACTTTGTTTCGCCGTACCATTTTACCCCACCCTCTCTGCCGAATGTTCCGTACCTATACGTATTTGCGAGTTTGTCGATTGAAAATGAGAAACGCGTTCGTGCCTTAAGAAACGGCGACAGCTTTGTCACCTTGTTCCATCTGACGGTCGATCTCGCGCATCCGGTTGAACGAAGCGATCGATACCGCGACCTGGTCGTCATTAGGCTCTTTGGTCGTCAGCATCTGCAGCCATAGGCCCGGATAGCCCAAGTATCGCAGTACAGGTATCTCACGGAGCGAATTCGTGAAGCGAAGCACTTCATACGATACACCAAGTACAAGCGGCAGCAGCAGCAGACGAAGATAGATGCGTTCCCACAGCGTATCCCACGTGAAGAACGAGTAGACAATGACGCCGACAAGCACGGAGAATACGATAAAGCTGCTTCCGCAGCGATAATGCAGCCTTGTGAAGCGCTGGACGTTTTTGACTGTCAGTTCGACACCTGCTTCATAAGCGCTGATCACTTTGTGTTCGGCACCATGGTATTGGAACAGCCGTTTGACGATTGGCGTCAAGGAGATGGCGTACAGGTAGACGAGCAGGAAGATGATTTTAATAAGGCCTTCAATCAGGTTGTGTAATATTATATTCTTGAATGATTGTCCAAATAGCATTTCTTCAACTAAAGCTGGCACTAGTGTGAAAACGGCTTTGCCAACTACGAACGAGATGATGCCCGCGATCGCGACGCCGAATATGGCAGTCAAGCTAAGCCCTGATTTCTGAGGCTGCTCAGCCTTGGCTGCAAGGCTTGCAGTCGTAACTTCTTTAGCCGAATTCCCATCGGCCATTTCGTCCTCGGCATAAGCCTCGATCGAGAAGTTCAAATGCTGGGATCCCTTGGCGCTCGATTCCAGAATACCGACAACACCGCGCACGAGCGGTATTTTTTTCAGTGGTTGAATCCATCTTTTGGTCGTTCGGGGGACCTCATAATAAGTGATTTCTTCATTCTTACGGCGGACGGCGGTTACATTCACGTGTTTGCCCGCGAACATGACGCCTTCAATAACGGCTTGCCCGCCATATATATTGTTCGATTGCGGCAAGAGGGATTCACCTTCCTTATAAGATGCGCATGACGCATGAGAGCGATTGTGCGGCTATATTTCTATTGTACTTGATTAAATAGACGTTTGCCACCTGATGTGTGCGGTTATCGTTAGTCGGTTCTTGCCATACTAGAGACGATAACTACACAATCTGCACAATTTGTACAGCTTAGGCGATAAGGCCATGCCGTACAAGCACAGGGGGGTACGTACATCAATGAACAAGCATGCGAAGGTGTGGAGTACAAGAGACGCTCGCAACAACGGGAACAGCGGTCATCCGTCCCATAACGGCACGGATTCAGAAGGACACACGAACCCGCTTACGTTTTGCTTATCGCTTGGGTTTTTCGCCGGTTTGATATGGGGGACGCTTCGAGGTGTTGCCTACTGGTTGAAGTTCACGAAGCTTACGCCCGGCTTGTTGGCAGATCCGTTCTTCCAATTGTCTTTCTTGAAGACGGGATGGGGCTATGCAGTCGGCATCGGCGTCTTTATCGTGTTCAGCATTATTGCTGCGCTGCTGTATTTCGCTTTATTCGGCAAAATCCGCGGACCACATATGGGTGTCGTATACGGTTTTCTATGGTGGATCGTCATCTTCGGCTTACTGGGGCCTAGTCTAGGCTTTACTCAGAGGCTGACCCTGATCGGCTGGAATACACTTCTTACGGAATTGTGTGTTTTTCTTCTGTGGGGGCTGTTTATCGGCTATACCATTGCATTCGAGTTTACGGATGAGGCGTCGAGAGAGCCGATCCATTTCAAAATGCCTAAACCGACCTGAAACAGCAGCGCATGCAGGAAACTCTTCTCAAACGGCGGAGGCTTGTGGTAAAATGGCTATTGGACTTTTGCTCCGAAGAGAGCGAATGTCGCCGCAAGGAGGATCAGCATGCGCACTATTATCGTACTTAACGGCCCGAACTTGAACATGCTGGGCATTCGAGAGCCAGGAATTTACGGCTCGGACACGCTCGCCGCAATCGAGGAACGCGTTCGTCAGCTCGGCGAGGAGCTTGGTCTGGCGATTGAGTTTTTTCAATCGAACCATGAAGGCGCAGTAATCGATCGCATTCATGAGGCTTTCGGACGTGCCGACGGCATTCTCATTAATCCAGGGGCATGGACGCATTACAGCTACGCGCTGCGCGATGCGCTCAGCACGGTGGCACTGCCTGTTGTGGAAGTGCATTTGTCGAACATCCATAAGCGGGAAGCGTTCCGGCATCACTCGGTCATTGCACCGATTGCTGTAGGACAGATCGCAGGATTTGGCGCAGACAGCTATCTGCTTGGCCTGCGTGCGCTTGCAGCGCATTTGGAACGCGGATAATCAGTATGCTAGCAGGGTGCGGGGAGGAATAATCGATGACCAATGCAAGATTAGATCGGTTACGCGACCAACTGTCGCAGTTGGGTCATGAGGCGCTATTGATTACCTATTCGCACAACCGCAAGTATGTAAGCGGCTTTACAGGATCATCCGGTATGCTGCTTATTACAGAACAAGACAGCTGGCTGCTCACTGACTTTCGTTATATGACGCAAGCCGCCGATCAGGCACCGGGATTCGAATTGATCGAGCACGCTGCGAAACCGATGGCTACGGTTCGTGATTTACTGGAATCGAAGAAGATTACGAAGCTGGCGTTCGAGCAGGATCATGTTACATACGGTGAGTTCGCAGCATGGTCAGAGCAGTTAGGATCCATCACGCTGGAGCCTGTCTCTGGCATTGTAGAAGGCTTGCGCCTGATCAAGGATGAGTCAGAGATCGCGATTGTACAAGAAGCTGCAGAGCTGGCGGACAAGACGTTCCAGTTCGCGCTAGGCGTCATTCGTCCAGGACTGACCGAACTTGAGATTGCGCTTGAGATGGAGACATTCATGCGTAAGGGCGGCGCTTCAGGACCATCCTTCGAGACGATCGTCGCTTCAGGCGAGCGTTCGGCATTGCCGCATGGCGTTGCGAGCGAACGGATTGTCGGTACGAATGAGTTCGTGAAGCTTGATTTTGGCGCTTATTATAAAGGCTACTGCTCCGACATTACACGAACGGTTGTTGTCGGTAAGGCATCCGAGCGTCACCGCGAAATTTATAACATTGTGCTTGAAGCACAGCTTCATGCGCTGGCGAACATTCGCCCTGGCATGAGCGGACGCGAAGCCGATGCGCTCTCGCGTGACATTATTGCTAGATACGGCTACGGCGACAAATTCGGCCACAGTCTCGGTCACGGGATTGGGCTGGAGATTCATGAGATGCCGCGCTTATCGAAGCTCAGCGATTCGATTTTAACCCCCGGCATGATCGTTACGGTCGAGCCCGGCATCTACATCCCCGGCTTTGGGGGTGTTCGGATAGAGGACGACATCGTCATCACGGACACCGGGATTAAAATATTAACCTCTTCGACGAAGGAGCTGATCGAGCTTCGCGCCTAGCGCGGCGGACTCGATTCCAAGAAGATAGAGGGCTCTATCCATTGCAAGCGGTCGCCGATGAAGGCTTCATGCTTCGTACATTATTAGGAGGGACATAAGCTGTGATCTCAGTTAACGATTTCAAAACAGGCCTTACCGTTGAAGTGGAAGGCGATATCTTCACGGTTCTCGAATTCCAGCACGTTAAACCAGGTAAAGGCGCGGCATTCGTACGCTCCAAACTGAAAAACCTTCGTAACGGCAACACGGTTGAAAGAACGTTCCGTGCGGGCGAGACGATCGGTCGTGCACAAATCGACAACCGCGAAGTACAATACCTGTACAACTCCGGTTCCGAATACACGTTCATGGACAATGAAACGTATGACCAATTCAACCTCGACAAGAAGCAGCTCGAGTGGGAACTCAACTTCCTCAAAGAAAACATGAACGTTAACATTGCAAGCTACAACGGCGAAATCATCGGTATTACGATGCCGACGAGCGTTGAACTCAAAGTTATCGAGACGGAGCCAGGCGTTAAGGGCAACACGGCAACGAACGCAACGAAAGCTGCGAAAGTTGAAACGGGCCACAGCGTTCAAGTTCCAATGTTCATCAACGAAGGCGACGTATTGCTGATCGACACGCGCGACGGCAAATACATCTCCCGCGCATAGTACGAGCAAGATGAGGCGGTCCGGACAAGCCGGACCGCTTTTTTTGTAGGTACCAGTACCCGAATCGACAAAGTTTGTGTTATAATATTGACTTGTATGCTAATGCCAAGGTTGGGAGTGAACAGCTTTGTCGTTGATTGTTATGAAGTTCGGCGGCAGCTCCGTCGGATCAACGGAACGAATGCAAAGAGTAGCGAAGCGGATTATTAAAACGAAGGAAGCGGGCAACCGTGTTGTCGTTGTTGTCTCTGCAATGGGTGACACGACAGATGATCTGATCGATCAATCCAAACAGCTGAACCCGAATCCGCCTGCACGTGAAATGGATATGCTTCTGACGACAGGAGAGCAGATTTCGGTTGCGCTCTTGTCGATGACGATACATCAGCTTGGATCTCAAGCAGTCTCGTACACGGGCTGGCAAGCGGGCATTGTGACAGAAGCTGTGCACGCGAAGGCACGCATTTCTGACATTAAGCCTACCCGTATTCTCAACTCGCTGGATGAAGGCAACATCGTTATCGTTGCTGGCTTCCAAGGGATGACAGAGGAAGGCGAGATCACTACGCTTGGACGCGGTGGTTCGGACACGACCGCTGTTGCACTTGCGGCAGCGATCAACGCGGATGTATGCGAAATTTTCACAGACGTAGACGGCGTTTACTCGACGGACCCACGTGTCGTTAAGTGCGCACGCAAGCTGGACTCGATTTCGTATGATGAGATGCTTGAGCTTGCTCACCTCGGTGCAGCGGTACTTCACCCGCGCGCGGTTGAGTATGCGAAGCACAACAATGTGAAGCTGGTCGTACGTTCCAGCTTTAACGAGAATGAAGGAACGACGGTGAAGGAGGAAGCAGTCATGGAGCAAGGCGTAGTCGTAAGCGGCATTGCCTTTGATAAGAACGTGGCGAGAATTAGCATTTTGGGCGTGGAAGATGTACCGGGCGTACTGGCGAAAGTGTTCGGAGCACTCGCTGACAACGGTATCGATGTCGACATTATTGTACAGAGCGGTGTACAAGAAGGCAAAGCAGACTTCTCGTTCACGCTGTCTAGCAGCGATGCAGACCGCGCAATTCAAGTCATCGAAGGAATCCGCAGCGAGGTGCCTTTCCGCGAGACGACTTCCGAAACGGACCTCGTGAAAGTATCGATCGTTGGCGCAGGTATGGTGAGCAACCCTGGCGTAGCTGCTAAGATGTTCGAAGCGATCTCGAAGCTGGGCGTCAGCATCAAGATGGTTAGCACGTCCGAAATCAAATGCTCGTGCGTCATCGCAGCTGAGCCGCTGAACGACGTTGTTCGCGCGCTGCACACGGCGTATGGCTTGGATACGGCGGAGCAAGTATTCGTTGGCGGTCCACAAGTGCGCCGTTAATACGGATTTCTTAGAGATACAGTCTCGCACTATGCGGGGCTGTATTTTTTTGTCTTTACGTGTGGTCGATCGATTTGGCTATTGACGGAGGATGGAATAACATGCTATTCTCATCTTGAGAAACCGGTTTCCCGATAAAACGGCACTACCAATCAAATGAAAGGGGGAGGGGAGTTGCAGCGTCCGATGATTGCTCTTATTCGCAGTAATGTAAGCGTTTAATTAATGAATGTGGGGTGAGTATAATTACTTCGCGCATGAAGTCCAAGTCGAGCAGGTTGGTTCCAAGAAGAACGAACATTACGATCGGGCTTTTTTTATTGTTGGTTGTGCAATCGTTTGCACAACCATTCTCATCTACAGCAAGCGCACAAATCGCAGCTGCGCATGTATACCACAACCATATGCCGAACTTCTGGCCGTATTACGATACGACCAGCTATTCATCGGCTGCTGTAGGGTCACCGATCCGTTACATGTACGATGGCCAGGTCATCGAACTGAAGCAGAGCCCGCCGGCCAATTATCCGTACTATCTCCCGAATGGCAATGTGATGCCGCACGATGATCTTGTCAGTTACTATTCGCATCACGCGAAAACAGGCGCTTATTTATCTTGGCCATGGAGTGTAGCGCAAACGCTCCAGCAAGACTTCCCGCAAGGGCAAATGCAGGTGACGATGTCAGGCTCGCTTGTGAACAACATCAATGATCTTGTTACGCATGGAGGGATATCCGCTTACTCCAACCCGTCGTGGGGTACGCCATGGAAATCGGCTTACGACACTTTGCGTACCGTCAACAATAAGCGGACGCTTGATTTGATCCATTTTACCGGTCACCATTCGATGGGTCCGTTAGTCGGCAACGATTACATGCTGAAGGATCTAATCTATCAGAACGTCACATTGGCACAACCGTATTTCTTGGGCAGCTCGTTCCAGTCGTCTAAAGGTTACTTCCCGACGGAGCTTGGCTTCTCGGAACGGATCATTCCGGTGCTGGAGAAGCTGGGCATTCAATGGTCCGTCATCGGCAATAACCATTTCTCGCGGACGTTGAAGGATTACCCTTACTTGAATGAACCGGGCGTTGACACGATGGTGTCGCCTCCGAACCGTGCGGACCTGCAGAATACGAGCAATGTAGGCTCGTGGGTATCGCAGCCTATGTTCAATGAACAGCAAGTCGTGCGCAACAAATTCCCTTTCGCCTCGACACCACACTGGGTGAAGTATGTGAATCCAACGACAGGCGCGGAGTCCAAAATCGTTGGCGTACCGGTTGCACAGGCGGAGTCGTGGGAGGAAGGCTATCAAGGTCAAGTAACGGCCAAAGATTTGAAGCCGTTCGAAGGGCTCACAGCTCAGAAGCAGTTCTTCGTCATCGCGCATGATGGAGACAACTCCAGCGGGCGCGCAGGCTCCGAGGACACGTGGCGCAATGCTGGCAATGTTACCTACCGCGACTCCGGGGTAACGGCTATGGGCATCGATGAGTATCTGGTCAACAATACGCCTGCTGCAAGCGATGTTGTTCATGTGCAGGATGGTTCATGGATCGATACGCGCGACTCATCGTCTGACCCGCAGTGGCATCACTGGCGGCTGCCGTTCGGCATCTGGAAAGGGCAATTCGCTGATTTCAATGCGGTGAACGGTACGAATTACGAGCCGAAGAAGAACATCAATGGAGAGACGGAAGGGATGACCGTCAGCTTCGAATACGGCTATCACTATCTGGAGCGCAACTTCGCCCTGCTGCAGGCAGCGCTGAACTATGCGCAGACAGCCGAGCAGATCTGGCTCGCCGATCATCCGAACTATTGGCAGCCGACAACCGCGCTGGATAAGCAGGTAGCGCCAGCAGGCAATCAGCTGAATCCATGGATGATGTCTTACCCGGTCAAAGGCGATGCGTCCAACGACTATAGGGGAGGCGCTAATCCAGCGGAGCTTGCCTGGTACTTCCTCATTCCTGCAATGGATTCGGGCTTCGGCTACTATGACGAGAATGTCGATGACTCCGTCAAGCCTACGCTTTCGTTCAATCAGTCGCTGTACTTCTCGAAGCCGTTCGTTACCGAGCAGCTGTCGAAGGATGCAACAGGACCTTCGGTCTGGTGGCCGCAGCGCTGGCCATACAACCCAGGCAGCGTGAACAAGGATAAGTCGGAGGGCTGGACAACGCAATATTTTGACAACAGCTTCGCGATTTATACTTACGCTTACGACGTAAACGGCATCTCGGACATTAAAGTTAAGGTGCGCACGCATCGGGACGCATCAGCGGATGCATCCGATAACACGTTCCGCGTCTACGATCCTGTGCAGCTCGCGGCAGCTGGCGTTCCGAATATCGATCCGGCCAAAGTGAGCGGCTGGACCAGCTACAGCATGAATAAGCGCGATCTGAAGCCTGATATGAACGGTGTCGCTTGGCAGGCTTCGTCGACGGCTACGATGCAGAAGCTGAAGGCACAGGAAATTGGTGACTTGTACTACACGTACTTGGACAGCTATCGCAATCAGCTGATTGACTATTATATCGAAGCGGTAGATGCGAAGGGGAACGTGACGAAGAGCGATATTCAATCGGTCTACGTTGGTGCAGGTACTTACAAGAATGAAGGCGGCAAGCTGATTGAGGACGTGAACGGAACGATTCAGGGAACCTATCCGTTCTTGACGGATATGCCTATTGTACCTGACACGGAAGCGCCTTCCATTCCTGCGAACATTACATCGCCATCGCAGACGCGCACGACGATCACGCTGAATTGGTCGCCATCGACCGATAACAAGGGCGTTAAGCATTATGAGATTTTTCGTGATGGCGTATCGGTAGGCACAAGCACGACGACTTCTTTTACCGATTCGGGGCTTATCGCACTAACCTCCTATGGCTATGAGATTAAATCGGTCGACGCGGCTGGCAATAGCTCGGCGATGAGTGCGCCAGTCACATTCGCCACGAACAATTCTAGCAATGAAGTGACGGTCTATTACAAGCCTGGTTATACAGCGCCATTTATTCATTACCGACCGACAGGCGGAGCATGGACGACGGCTCCAGGTGTCGCGATGGCTGCTGCTGAAGTGCCGGGTTACTTCAAGAAAACGGTCAATGTCGGGATCGCGAACGGTCTTGAAGCGGTGTTCAACAACGGCTCAGGCACATGGGATAACAATGGCGGCATGAACTATAGCTTCGGCCTCGGCGTATGGACATTCAGCGGCGGAACCATTACGTCAGGCGCTCCGACGCCGCCACCACTGCCGGAGGCCGAACCGCCATCGACGCCTGCAAGCCTAATTGCAGTGCCGAGTGCGAATGGCACTTCTGTAGCATTAAGCTGGTCAGCATCGACTGATAACGTCGGCGTAACGGGCTATGAAATTTTCCGTGACGGAGCTGCAATCGGAACTTCGTCACAGCTTACTTATACGGACAGCAGCCGAACACCAGGTTCGACATACGTCTACGCCATACGTGCGTATGACGCAGCGGGCAATAAATCGGCTCTAAGTACATCCGTCAGTGTGACGACACCGATACCCGCGACGAACAAGGTCACCATCTATTACAAGCCAGGTTACAGTGCGCCTTACATTCATTATCGACCGACTGGCGGAACATGGACGACTGCACCAGGTGTCGCAATGACTGCGGCTGAGGTATCAGGTTATTTCAAAATAACAGTCGATGTCGGCATGGCAGCCGGTCTGGAAGCAGTATTCAACAACGGCGCTGGTACATGGGACAACAATGGCGGCAGCAACTATAACTTTGGAATTGGGACATGGACGTTCAATGGCGGATTCATTACAGCTGGCGTACCGACACCCGTCACTCAGCAGGTGACCTTCATGGTGACGATACCATCGAATACACCGCAGACCGCTGATGTATATCTCGCCAGCAGTCTTAATAACTGGAATGCTGCTGATCCAGCCTACAAGCTGACGCGTGGGACAGATGGCAGCTATTCGATTACACTGCCGCTTGCTGCTGGTACGTCTATGTCATACAAATTCACGCGAGGTGCTTGGACAAGTGTGGAAACAGCCTCGAACGGCTCGGATATTGCGAACCGATCGTACACCGTACCGTCCGGCAGTACGAATGTAGCATTGACCGTGCAGAAATGGAAAGACATTTGATCGTAAGCCAGCACATATGAAACGATTATATTTTGTACAATGGGAGGATTAACTTACGATGCACAGAGTGATTTCGAATAAGCGAAGCATGACGAGAAAGATTGCCTTCTTCTTCCTGTTCGCAGCGATGCTCCTTACAGGTGTTATTCAGCCGGCAGCTGTTCCTGGTGATAATGCGGGATTGATGACGCTGTCGACCTTGAAGGCGGAAGCGGCGAAGCTCGGCAATGGACTCGACGAGAACGATACGATCTATCAAATTATGGTCGACCGCTTCCATGATGGCGATCCGACGAATAATGCGACTGGCGCAGCGATTCGTTACGGTGAAACGTCCGAAGAGGATTTCCGTTATATGAAAGGCGGAGACTGGCAGGGCATTATCGATAAGCTCTCTTACATCAAGAACATGGGCTACACCGCAATCTGGATCTCGCCGGTTGCTGAACCGCAAATGACGAACCGCGACAACAATGGCACGGGCAAAAATACAGCCTATCACGGCTACAACATGAAGGATCCGAACAAGGCGAATCCATACTTCGGTACGAAGGAGAAGCTGAAGGAGCTTGTAGATACGGCTCACAGCTTGGGCATTAAAGTCGTTATCGACGTCGTGCCGAACCACGTTGGCGACTACATGCTCGGCACGAATGCCTTCTATGATGTACCAGGGCTTCAACCGGCAGCGCCCTTCAACAATCCATCATGGTACCATCATAACGGCGATATCGACTGGTCGCTTACAGATGGCAATTACACGCAGTGGGCACAGGACTATCTCGAGAATCATGACCTCGGCGGGCTTGACGATATCGACTTTGACAATCCGCAAGCGAAGCAAGCCGTATTCGATTCTATCAAAGGCTGGTTCGATTATACAGGTGCAGACGGCGCTCGCGTCGATGCGGCTAAGCTTGTTCATCCTTCTGTTCTGCACGAGCTGCAGAGCTACATTGGCGTCAATACGTTCGGCGAGAACTTCGACGGCAACGCAGAGTTCGTCTCCCGTTGGGTAGGCAGCAATGCAGAATGGGGAATGCTCGACTTCCCGATGTTCTTCTCGATCCTTAACTCTTTTGCATACGGTCAATCGTTCGACTCGAATGTGAAGAGCACGCTTGCGCAGGATTACCGCTACAACGGCTCCGAGAATCACATGGTTACGTTCATTGACAACCATGACCGCAACCGGTTCTTAACGGAAGCCGGCGGCAGTGTAGACAAATTGCAGAACGCGTTGGCGTTCATCTTCACCGTTCGCGGCCTGCCTGTCGTGTTCCAAGGCACCGAGCAGAACAAAGGAAACGGCAATGGCCAGATCATTGGCGGCGGCATTGCCGATACGTGGAACCGCTGGTCGATGATGAAGCGGGACAGCAATGGCAATGTTATTGAGAACTATTTTAACGAGAACACCAATACGTACCAATTCGTAGCGAAGCTCAATAAGATTCGTCAGGACTATGCGGCGCTTCGCACAGGCAAACAGCGCGAAATGTGGTCTTCACAAAATCTATACGCCTTCTCGCGCCGCATCGATTCGGGCACCAATCTTGGCCAAGAAGTGATCAGCGTATTCAGCAACGCTTCCTCCGGCACCCAGACGGTTACGATCCCGCTTCGTGCGGAAAGCACGCTTGCAGTTGGCACGGTGCTGACGAACCAATTGAACACTTCCGACACGGTGACGATTCAATCCGGCGGCGTCACGGGCAAACAAATTACAGTATCGGCAGGGGCGAATTCGGCGAAAATCTATGCACCGCAAATTCAACAGCCGGTGGATACAACAGCACCATCGGTGCCAACGAATGTAACAGCAGGTACGGTAACAGGCTCCTCCGCAACGATTACGTGGACGGCCTCGACCGACAACATCGGCGTAACCGGCTACGAAATCTATCGGGATGGCGTGCTCAAAGGTACGTCCGCATCGCCATCGTATACGGACACAACGGTATCGCCTTTGACGTCGTACGCTTATACCGTTAAGGCCTATGATGCAGCAGGCAACAAATCGGCACTCAGCGCAGCGCTCTTGCTGACAACGCCGGATGCCGTGAACAACAGCGTTACGGTCTACTATAAGCAAGGCTATACGACACCGTATATTCATTACCGCCCAGTCGGCGGCACGTGGACGACAGCACCTGGTGCTGCAATGCCAGCAGCTGAGGTTGCCGGATACAACAAGTACACTGTTCATATCGGCGAAGCCGTACAATTGGAGGCCGTGTTCAATAACGGCAGCGGATCTTGGGACAACAATGGCGGCCTAAACTACAAGTTTCATGCAGGCACGTGGACGTTTAATGCAGGTACAATTATTGCTGGCGCTCCAAGCGGAGGAGATACGCAGGCGCCAACGACACCAACTGCTCTTGCAGCAGGTACGATTACGGCAGCATCGGTGTCGCTGGCATGGACGGCATCAACGGACAATGTCGGTGTTACCGGTTATGAGGTGTATCGCGATGGCGTGCTGATCGGAACATCAGCAACGACCAGCTACACGGACCAAACGGTGGCAGCGAATACGACGTACTCATACACCGTTAAAGCGTATGATGCGGCTGGCAACAAGTCCGACACAAGCGCGGCGCTGTCCGTAACGACGCTGCAAGGAAGCAGTAACTCCGTGACGATCTACTACAAGAATACGAGCTTTGCGAACCGTTACGTTCATTACAGCTTGAACGGTTCAACGACGTGGACGACAGCGCCAGGTCTGGCAATGACGTCATCGACCTACACGGGGTACAGTGTGGCCACGATCGATCTCGGATCGGCGAATGGATTGAAAGCCGCGTTTAATAACGGCAGCGGCACATGGGATAACAATAATTCGCAAAACTACTCCTTCGGTTCTGGCGTCTATACGTTAGTGAATGGCGTCATTACAGCAGGCGTTCCGCAGGCAGACAGCTTGACGATCGTGCTGACGGTCCCATTGAATACGCCGGCAACGGCAGATGTGTACTTATCCGGCACGGTCAATTCGTGGAATGCAGGTTCGGCGGACTACAAATTAACTCGGAACACGAATGGAACGTATTCGATTACGCTCCCGATTGCGTCCGGTACAGCACTCCAGTTCAAGTTCACAAGAGGTACATGGGAGACAGTTGAAGTGAACAGCAATGGCAGCGATATTGCGAATCGAACGATTACAACAGCCGGCGGGCAGCAGACGCTGAATCTGACGGTGGCGAAATGGAAGGATATTTAGGATAGCTTGGCAGTCATAAAAGCCGGTTCGGAAGTCAGTGCGATCTGACTTCCGAACCGGCTGTTCGTGCTGCGTGGGTATCGGGTGTGGAGCTAACGTACAGTTGATGCACGCGTTATTAACGCAGCTGGAATGAGCCGCTGCTCAGCCGCTGCAGAAGGCTCGCTGATTCGTGTCATGAGCATATGCGCCGCCTGGACGCCTAGCTCGAACGTGTCCATCTGCAAGCAGGTAAGCGGCGGGTACGTGTACGGGGCAAGCGGATAGTCGTCGAAGGTAGCAATGCCAAGCTGCGATGGCAGGGATATGCCTGCTGCTCGCGCCGCTTCAAGCGCTCCGAACGCTGTGTAGTTGTTCATGCAAATAACCGCGTCAGGCTGCTCCTCGGCAGGAAGTGTGAGCAGCTGCGACATGAAGAGCCGCCCGTTCGCTTCGTTAGCCGTTCCAACTAGTACGTGGCGGGGATCGAGCGCTAACCCGTGCTCCTGCAAGGCGGCCGCGCAGCCGCGGACCCGTCGATCGAACAGTGGTTCGCCACAGCCCTCTCCGCCGATGAAGGCAATCCGTGTGTAGCCCTGCGAGATGAGATGCTGTGCAAGCAGCTGACCGCCATTCTCGTTATCGATATCAACGGCGCTGTAGGTGACTGCTGCTGGCGCATCACCAATAAGGACATATGGGAATTGCAGCTCGGCGAGCAGCCGTTCTGTTTCCGCTGTCCAGATCGAACTGTCCATAATAAGGCCGTCTACTTTGCCGCTGCGGACAAGCCGGTTCATAAAGCCCGATGAAGCATTCTCATCGTCCGTATCCGAACTCGCGTTGCAGATCGTCAGCTCATATTGGTGTTTGCCAATGACACTCTCAATGCCGCCGATGATAGCGTAGAAGAAATGGTTAAGAAAGTCGTCCTTGCGGCTGAGATCCACCAATAGGCCGACGTTGAAGCTGCTTTTTCTCGCGAGCTGCGTTGCGATGCTGCTCGGCGTGTAGTTCATTTCTTTCATAATATCCCGCACTTTGCGCTTCGTCTCCTCGGAGATCGAGGCGGCATCGTTTAATACTTTCGATACGGTCGATTTGGCGACGCCTGCCGCCTTCGCAATATCGTTGATCGTAATTTTGCTCATAGCCGATTACGGACCCTTTCCCAGAATTATTTTGAACAAAATGAAAGAGTGTGTTATTCTAACGTTAGGAAACCGGTTTCCTAACGTTGAAGAATAGGTAAGTTACAGCATTTATGCTTTCATTTTACTACAAAGCGAAGGAGTTCGAAACGATATGCCAAGTTCCATCTATCATGTGTGCGAGATCCCTTATGCGTATCCACTCGATGAGTATCGGCTCAACGTTCGATTGAAAGTGAGAAGAGGGAGTGCGGCTTCCTGCCAGGCTTTATATGCGGATCGATATGATTCGCCGGGTACGGAGCTTCCGATCGTCATGGAGAAGGTTGGCTCTGACCGGTACAGCGATTATTATGAAGCAGTGCTGCCGGCATTGAAACGAAAGGTGCGCTATCTGTTTCTTGTGCGCATGAACAATGGTGACAGCCATTGGGTCGGAGAACGGGGCATCTTCTCGCAGCGCGACTTGGCAGGCAGCTTTCAATTTCCTTACTTATCCCGTAACGAAATTCCACGCGTGCCGGATTGGGCGAAGGATGCTGTATTCTATCAAATATTTCCCGACCGGTTCTGTAAGGGTGACCCGTCCATCGACCCGGTGAACGTTCAGCCTTGGGATAGTCAAGAGCAGCCAACGCCTCTATCGCGGTATGGCGGGGATCTGCAAGGGATTATTGATAGGCTTGATTACTTGGTTGAGCTTGGCGTAAACGCCGTTTATTTAAACCCAATCTTCGAATCTCCCTCGAATCATAAGTACGACACAACGGACTATTACAAGATTGATCCTGCATTCGGCGACCTGGATACGTTCAAAAGGCTTGTCCAGCAGGCGCATGCGCGCGGCATTCGCATTGTGCTTGATGCCGTGTTCAATCACAGCGGCGACCAGTTTGCCGCTTTCCAGGATGTGATGAACCTTGGGAAGGATTCCGCTTATAGAGACTGGTATTATGTTGACGCATACCCCATAACGCAAGAGCCTGTGCCGAATTACGAAACATTCGGCAATGGCATTGCAACGATGCCGAAGCTGAACACATCGACGCCGGAAGTGACGCAGTATTTGCTTGATGTTGCGGAATACTGGATTCGCGAGACGGGCATCGATGGATGGCGGTTGGACGTTGCCAATGAAGTAGACCGCCGATTCTGGCAGCTGCTGCGCGAAAGGGTCAAAGGCATCGACGATCAACAGCTGCTCGTCGGCGAATTCATGCACGATGCTTCCCCTTGGCTGCATGGCGACCAATTCGATGGCGTGATGAACTACTTGTTCCGCGAGGCTGCGCTCGACTTCTTCGCACGGCAAAATATCGGGGCGGAGACGTTCACTGAGCTGCTTACAAGTCTCCAGATGCGCTATACCGATCAAGCGTACAGCGCGATGATGCAGCTGCTGGGCAGCCATGACACAGAGCGTTTCTTAACGGCTTGTCGCAACGGCGGCAGGGGATGGAACAGACAAGAGACGGCTTTGGCGCGAATGCGGCTTGCGGTCTGCCTGCAGATGACGATGCCTGGCATGCCGGTCGTCTATTACGGCGATGAAGTCGGCATGGAGGGCGCCACCGACCCGGATTGCAGACGTCCGATGATTTGGGAAGCGAACAGTCGTGATGCTGCTACTTACGAAGTGTTCCGCTCGATGATTGCCCTGCGGAAGAAGCATGCCTCGCTGACCCGCGGCACGATGCGGTTCGTGTTCGCCGATGAGGCGAATAATGCCTTCGGGTTTCTGCGGCAGGTGGATGGTGAAACGGCGTACGTCATCATCAATAATGGCACGCATCCATACTCGGTTCCGGCACTGCCGCTGCGAGATCGTCTAGGGGAATGTACAATGGTCGACGGGTTGACAGGCAGCCGATATGCGCTGTCTGCCGATGGACAATGGAAGGAGACAGTTGGACCAGTTGCGACAGCTGAGGCTTTCGGATGTTTGGTGCTAGTCACTGAACAAGAATAGGAGACGGCGGCGCAGCTGAATGATAGATTAAACCAATAGTAGAGTTTGCTAAACGATAGGATTGTCAAAACAACAGAAGGCCTTCGGCATCCACCATGAAGAGTGGAGCCGAAGGCCTTATTTGCTATCGCTAGCTTAACATTTGGTTAAAGCATCACCGTTCAGCCGTGGAACAATATCGTCGGAATCGGGTACCGAGCACCATTCCACATCGCGGCCGAAACCCATCTTAATCAGCCTTCGGCCGGCTGATCCTTGGCTGATTGTCTCCAGCAGCTTATCCGCACGGTTGCGATACAGGGCAAGCATAGCCGTTCCGAAATCGTCGGTTTCGAAGGATTGCTGGCATTGGCTCTCCAGCCGATCTAGCAGAAGCCCTGCGCACAATCCATCCTCAATTGCGAACTCGTCATTGCTGCCGGCGCATAACAGAACGATATCGCGGCGCAGCTCCATTGCCGCCCTGGCGCAAGCAGTAGCGTTAACAATCGCGCCAGTCAAAATATTCTCTGCCCGCATCGCTTTCATGATGGCGCGCGTCCCGTTTGTCGTCGTCAGGATGAGACGTTTGCCCTCTATCGTTTCTTTACGATATTCGAGTGGCGAATTGCCGAGCTCGAAGCCTGTAATTTTGCGATTGAAACGTTCGCCGCCCAGCACGTCGCCAGGACGGATGAGTGCGCGTGCCTCCATGACTGTCTCGGCAGGGACGATGCTTACTGCACCTGCCTTCATAGCAGCGACCATCGTACTCGTTGCACGAAGGACATCGATGACGATCGCTGTCCGATGTGAGAATTGATCTGCCCGCGCTTCATTGACGCTTGCGATAACCCCTACTTGCATGCTATGAATCCGCCTTTCCAAGGTCATGGAAGTAATATATGCAGCATGCCCTAGGCTGGTGCCCCGGCCTAAAATCGGACAGGCGCGCATAGTCTGTACCAGTAGAGGTCGTTAGAACATGAACCAATCGGGAAGGAGGAGTGGATGATGCTGGACAAAATCGTGCTCAGCATGGCAACGCTTCGCATCATTTCGGGATCACTAGAGCTGTGCGCAGCGCTGCTCATGCTGCGGTTCAACGAGGTTAACAAGGCGCTGCTTATTAATTCATCGCTGGCGCTTGTGGGACCGCTGATCTTGATCTCGACGACGGCCATCGGACTTGTCGGACTCGCTGATAAAATCTCATACAGCAAAATGCTGTGGATTACAGCGGGTATCGGCTGCTTAATGATTGGCATTCTCAAAAAATAGCATTCTATGAATGGGATGTCCGAAGAGATAAAAACCTACACAGGACGCGATAATCGCGTTCTATTATTCAAGCTAGCACATACACTTGAACAACAGAGAAGAGGACAAACATTCGTAAGAGGTGTAGCCGTATGCTGGAACGCGTTGCGCATTTGCTGCCGTCTGAGCTGACTGCCGTGCTTGCCCGAATGCCCGCTAAGGCGCAGGAAGGGTTGGAGGAAATACGCATTCGAGACAATCGGCCGCTTGAAGTGTGGACGCTGGGCGTATCCACCTTCGTATCAAGCAGCGGATCGCTCAGCGACAACCCGGAAGGTGCGTATAAACCATCGTACGAGTTGTGCCGTAAGCTGCTGGAGCGAATGACGAACCACTCCGTGTATGCCATGGAGGAGGAGCTTCGCCGAGGCTTCATTACGGTTGAAGGCGGCCATCGGGTTGGACTAGCCGGCAGAACAGTATTGGAAGAGGGTCGGGTAAGAGGAATACGAGATATCGGCGGGTTTAACGTAAGGATTGCTAGAGATGTTACAGGAGTCGCAGGACAGTCGCTGCCGCAGCTCATAGACCGGAATAATCGAACGATTGCCTCTACACTCATAATCGGCGCGCCGAGACAAGGAAAGACAACCTATATCCGAGACTTGGCAAGGGCAATCAGCTATGGAAGATGGCAGTCGCCTCAGGCGCTGGGCTGGTCTGGCCGCAAGGTTGGCATTGTGGATGAACGCTCGGAGATCGCCGCTTGTGTACGAGGGGTTCCGACATTTGATGTTGGGCCTCGCACAGACGTGATGGATGCTTGCCCGAAGGCGGAAGGAATGATGATGATGATCCGATCCATGTCGCCGGAGGTGCTCATCGTCGATGAAATCGGCCGCGATGAGGATGTAGAAGCGATCCGCGAGGCGGTTAGAGCGGGCGTGTCTGTTGTAGCAACCGCACATGCAGGCGAATGGGAGGAAGCAGCTGCCCGTCCCGCGATTAAGCGGCTGCTGCAGGAAGGCGCGTTCTCGCGCGGTGTCGTGCTTAGAAGAACGATAACCGGATTGTCAGTCAAGGTGGTTGATTTATCTGCGGCATCGGCTGCTGCAAGCATTGCGACAGGCTCTGCTGCCAGGGCGGCAGGCCATTCGACGGCATCGCCCCGAGAGCCGACGGGAGCTGCAAGAGCAGGTGAATCACATGCTCCTTAAGCTTATTGGCGCCTCGCTCATCTTGTTTGCCGGCACGTTGATCGGCTTCTTGCAAGCTGCACGGTTCGCGGACCGGCCGAAACAGATACGCCAGCTCGCTGGCGCGCTGCAGCGGCTGGAGACGGAGATCGTATTCGGACAGACGCCTCTGCCGGACGCGCTGCAGCATACCGCCTCGAATGCGGGCCAGCCGGTCGGCCGATTATTCCAAGCTGTTGCAGACGAGCTGTCAGCTGGAGAAGGCCGTTCATTCCGTGAGTGCTGGGATCACGCCATGCGCCGAGCTTGGCCGACGACCTCCATGCGCGCACCGGAACTGACCGTTACGCTGCGGCTGGGCTCGATACTCGGCATGAGCGACAAGGATGATCAGCTGAAGCATTTGCGTCTGGCGGCCGTGCAGCTGAAAGCAGAAGAGGATGCAGCTAGAGATGACCAAGCAAAGTACGAGAAGATGAGCAGAAGCCTCGGCCTCTTGCTTGCCGTGCTCGTCGTCATACTGATGGTTTAGTGGGGTGCCGCATAAATGGATATCGACGTAAGCGCCATTTTTCAGATCGCTGGCATCGGCATCATCATCGCGATGATTCATACGTTATTGAAGCAGATGGGCAAGGAAGAGGTGGCGCATTGGGTAACGGTAATTGGCTTTGTTGTCGTTTTGTTCATGGTCGTTCGCTTGCTGAACGATCTGTTCCAGGAGATTAAGACCATCTTCTTGTTTCAGTAACTTGGCAGACGGGCGAAGGCTGGCGGTAAGCGTACGGACAACGAGGTGAGTATATCGGAATGGAAATCATACAAATTGTCGGTCTTGGATTAATCGCTACTGTGCTCATTCTCGTCGTTCGCGAGCAGAAGCCGATGTTTGCTTTCCTGCTGTCAGCCTTTACGGGCTTGTTCATCTTCTTATACATCATCGGCCGCATTGATACTGTCATTTCTATGCTTGAGCAGCTTGCGGAGCAGACAGGCATTCCTTCGATCTACTTGAAGACGATATTGAAAATTATCGGGATTGCCTACATCGCCGAGTTCGGCGCACAGATCGTGCGGGATGCCGGACAAGAAGGCATCGCTTCCAAAATCGAGTTTGCCGGCAAGGTGCTCATTCTCGTTATGGCTGTTCCGATCATTCATGTCATCGTTGAGACGGTGCTCGGATTAATGCCGCCAGGAGGGTGAGTGAAGATGAGGAAGCTGCCCGCAAAACGTGTCCTTCGTCTGTTGTTTGTACTCATCTTCTTGATCTTGTCTACCGGTCAGCTTATACAAGCTGAAGCACTGCCTACTGATGTGTCCGGCACGAATGAAGCTCAGACAGGCGTTCCGCCGCCATCATCATCCTTGCCAGCATCGGTTGATAACGGATTGTCGGATCAGCTGGCGAAGGAACAGGCTGGTACGCTCGATATGGATCCGATCGAGAAGTATTGGACCGACTTAACAAACAACTACGGCGCGTACTTCCCGGATAAAGATATGCCAAGCTTGTCGGAGATGATTATGCCTGGCGACAAAGGTTTGAAGCTTACAGCCGTAGTCAGCGGGCTATTCAAATTCCTGATGCATGAGGTGCTGTATAACGGTAAGCTGCTTGTCACGATCGTTCTGCTGTCCGTATTCAGCTCGATTCTCGAAACGCTGCAAAATGCATTCGAACGGAACGCGGTCAGCAAGGTTGCTTACTCGATATCTTACATGGTGCTGATCGTGATCGCGGCCAACAGCTTCAATGTAGCAATCGGTTATGCAAAAGATGCAATCGGCAGCATGATTCAATTCATGATGGCGATGGTGCCGCTGCTGCTTACGCTGCTTGCTTCCGTAGGGAACGTCTCGACGGTGACCATCCTGCATCCGATTATTATCTTCATGATTAATACAGTGGGAACGCTCATCTACACGATTGTGTTCCCGTTGTTGTTCTTCTCGGCAGTGCTCCATATCGCAAGTGCATTGACCGACAAGTTCAAGGTGACCCAGCTTGCTAATCTGCTTCGCAATATCGGGATCGGAACGCTCGGCGTACTGGTCAGCCTGTTCTTAGGCGTGATCTCGATTCAAGGCGCAACCGGAGCCATTACAGATGGCGTCACGCTGCGGACCGCGAAGTTCGTAGCTGGCAATTTCGTTCCCGTTGTTGGCAAAATGTTTTCCGATGCATCCGACACGGTCATCTCTGCATCGCTGCTCGTGAAGAACGCGGTCGGTATCGCGGGGGTTGTCATTTTGCTCTTCTTATGTGCATTCCCGGCGATCAAAATATTGACGCTGGCGCTTATCTACAATGTGACAGCCGCGGTGATGCAGCCGCTCGGCGACAGCCCGATTGCTGCATGCCTGCACACCATTGGCAAGACCATGATCTACGTGTTCGCCGCGCTGGCAGCCGTGGCACTCATGTTCTTCCTAGCCGTGACCGTCATTTTAACCGCAGGCAATGCCGCCATGATGATGCGATGACGGGCGCAATCATTGCTGCCTCTAAATCGATGCTGCGGGGTGACGAATCATGTTGGACTGGCTGAGCGGGTGGCTTCGAAGCATTATTACAGTCATTCTGCTCGCGGCAATCGTCGACCTGCTGCTGCCGAACAAAGCGATGCAGCGATATGCACGTCTTGTCGTAGGGCTGATCGTGCTGCTCACGATTCTTTCCCCGCTGATCCGGTTGTTCGCCGGTAACTTCAATGATCGCGTGGAGGATAGTATGAATGCCTGGGAGCGGGCAGGAGCAAGCAGCACCATCCAAATGCCGACGCTGCAGCAGATATCGAAGGAGGCACAGCGGCTTAGCAAAGAGCGTCAGCGGCAGGCGGCGTCCCTGGCAGAACGGGAGCTGGCAAGCGCAATGGAGCAGGAGATTGACAGCAGGCTGGGCTCGGAGGGCTCCATCGCTGTTGTGAGGCTGAGCGAAGACGGCAAGAGGATTGCTTCGGTGCTCGTCACGATAGCTGCGGCAGATGCAGAAGAAGAACAGTCGGTTGAACCAGACAGCAGTGCGATACAGCCGATCGATATTGCGATCAGCGTATCGGTTGATGAAGTAACTTCGACAGCATCTGAAGATCAGAACACCGAAGTGAATGATGTAGAGACTGAAGTTGTAACTGCCGAGCAGCGGGCTGTAATTGAGCAGGCGCTTCGCCAGGGATGGGGAATCGCACCGAAGCAGATTCAGATCAGAACGAAGTAAGAAAGCGATTTGCTTAGAGGAGTGACTTTGAACTCCGTTCAAAGGTCCTGATGTAAAGCGGAGTGACTTTGAACTCCGTTCAAAGGTCCTGATGTAAGGAGGGGATACCGGTGGCAAAATGGCTCGACAGCTTAGAAAAGGCTATTGGCGGAGGGGCCGGAGGACCGACAAGGATACGAGCGATGCGATGGCTGCTGCTTATCGGGGCTTTGGGCGTAGCGATCATGATCATCAATGCGTACATGTCATTCGACCGTGTCGCCCCGACAACCCATTCTACCGAGCCGCCTCTATCCGATGTACCGGCCATGTCCTCCCACAGCAGCGACTCGCCATTCGCATCGATCGAGCAGCCGCTCGAGAATCGGCTGAAAGATATTTTGGAGAAAATCGTAGGAGTTGGCACCGTCGACGTGCTAGTCAGCGTGGACTCGACCGAAGAAACCGTCTACAGCGTCAATGAGCAGAGGTCGCAGCAAACAACGGAAGAGACGGACAAAAGCGGAGGCAGGCGGCATATGACGAGTGTGACGGATAACGGAACGATCGTGCTGTACGAGCAGTCAGGCGACCAGAAGCCGATCATCACGAAGAAAATAAAGCCTCGCATCAGCGGCATTCTAATCGTGGCCAAAGGGGCCGAGAATCCGACGGTGAAGCGACTTATCCTCGATGCGGTAGAGAAGGGCATCAACGTCCCGGTGAACCGCATCTCGATTGTGCCAAGGAAGCAGCAATGAGTACGGCCGATACGGCCTGCATTCAAATAACAACCGAATGAATGGGAGGGTGTTCATCTATGAACACGAAAAGACAAACAATTTGGCTCGTTTCAATGCTCAGCTTGATGGTCATTTTATCGGCTTACTATCTGTTCACGGAAGATCTGGATCCGAACGCGAGCAAGGTAGCAAACAACGGAACGACATCTGAACAGGGTCTAAAAGGAGCGACGGAGGCTTCGAACGACAATAAGGATAATGCGATCGTCGTCAATGAAGTGAATGGCTCCACGGAAGCTTCCGAAAACAATGAAGCGACTGCGGATGCGGACGGCATCAGCGCTGCCGATCAGAAGACGCTCGACCAGCTGGCATCGCTGGACAAGGCGGCTACGACATCGACGAGCAATAGTATTTTCGATCAGCTGCAATACAAACGGAATGAACAATTCCTGAAGGAAACAGATCAATTGATGGCGGTCATTGGCAACACGACGAGCACGTCCTACGAAGAAGCAGGCCAAGCAGCAACGAAGCTTAATGAGCTGTCGGATAAAATGGATCGCATCAACGCGCTGGAAGAGCAGCTCAGCAAGCTGTATCCGATGGCCGTCGTTGACGATCAAGCCAGCCATTATAATGTAGTCGTCCAAAGCCAGAAGCTCGAACGCGGCCAAGCAGCCGATATCATTGACCTCGTAACGAAGACGCTGGAAGTGTCGCCATCCCAAGTTGTCGTCCAATACGTCCCTTAATGATGAGAGGCTCGATATTAGTGATATGGATATGATTAAGAAGCTCCGCATGCGTATTAATACGCATGCGGAGCTTCTTAATGTTTCCACATTATAATAATGAATACAGCGGAGTAGAAGTGCTGGCAGAAAAACTATGTTTGTTCCTTATTGTTTATGTTATAATACATTCGTTATGGGTAACAATTGGCATTCTTCTATGAGCGGACTAAGACGCTGTTGATCGAAGTGGACATGCTGTGTTCCACGTAAGAATCATAAGCTTCCAAAGTCATCAGGAAAGATTGAATTCTTATTGGCGATTAAACCTTCCTCATGCTTACGAAGCTGCTTTGCTTCGCAAAGCTGAAGGTCGCTCAACTTCGAATGGCCTTGATCAAGGTTTTTTCAATAATGAAGGAGTGAAACTTGATAATGTTTAAACTGAACGAAATAAAAGAACTAATCAAGCTGATCGACCAGTCGACGGTTCAAGAGGTAGAGATCGAGAACGAAGGTACTCGCCTGTTGATCCGCAAGCCTGGCAAAACGGAGGTTGTAACGGTTCAAGCGGCTGCGCCGGTTGTACAAGCTGTTCAACCTGCAGCTGCTGCGGCAGTACAAGCTGCACCGGCGCCTGCTGCACCTGCAGCAGCACCAGCTGCACAAGATAACCTGCACAAGATTGTTTCGCCAATGGTAGGCACGTTCTACGCTGCGCCGTCACCAGAAGCAGGCCCATTTGTAACGAAGGGCTCGCGTGTAACGGATAAGTCGGTTGTATGTATTTTGGAAGCGATGAAACTGATGAACGAGATCGAAGCAGAAGTTCGCGGCGAAATCGTAGAAGTGCTCGTCGAGAACGGTCAACTGGTCGAGTTCGGCCAGCCGCTCTTCCTTGTTAAACCGGAATAAGGGATACGGTCGTCTACGGACGACTTGCTGTCCAGTCTTCTTCTGAAAGGGGTTTCCAATTGAAATTCGATAAAATTCTGATCGCTAACCGCGGTGAAATTGCCGTTCGTATCATTCGTGCATGCCGTGAGAAAGGGATCTCGACTGTTGCTGTTTATTCAGAGGCTGACCGTGACTCTTTGCACGTGCGTCTTGCTGATGAGGCTTATTGTATCGGACCAATGCTGTCGAAGGACAGCTATTTGAACCTAACTAACATTATGAGTGTCGCAACGCTGACAGGATGCGATGCGATTCATCCAGGCTACGGCTTCCTAGCCGAGAACGCTGATTTTGCAGAAATTTGCGAATCATGCAATGTTACGTTTATCGGACCATCCCCTAGCGCTATCTCCAAGATGGGGGATAAGGCGGTTGCGAAACAGACGATGAAGGATGCGAACGTACCGGTAATTCCAGGTTCTGATGGCCTGATTGAGGATATGGAGGAAGCCATTCGCGTTGCGCGAGAGATCGGTTATCCTGTCATCATCAAAGCAACGGCAGGCGGCGGCGGCAAAGGTATCCGTATCGCGGAGGACGAAGAATCGCTGGTCAGCCAGATTACGACGGCTCAGCAGGAAGCCCAGAAGGCGTTCGGCAATGCAGGCGTATATTTGGAGAAATATTTGACGGGCATGAAGCACGTTGAAATTCAAATTATGGCAGATAAGCATGGCAATGCCGTGCATCTCTTCGAACGCGACTGCTCCGTGCAACGCCGCCGTCAGAAACTCGTAGAAGAAGCGCCATGCCCTGTGCTGTCGCCAGCACTGCGTGAACAGATGGGTCAAGCGGCGGTTCGTGCTGCGCTTGCAGTCGAATATTCCGGCGCCGGTACACTCGAGTTTTTGCTTGGCCCTGATGGCAAGTTCTACTTCATGGAGATGAACACGCGTATTCAGGTTGAGCATCCGGTAACGGAAATGATTACGAATGTTGACTTGATTGCAGAGATGATCTCTGTCGCGGAAGGTAATCCACTCTCATTCCGTCAAGAGGACATTAAACCGAATGGCTGGGCGATTGAATGCCGTATTAACGCGGAGGATTCGGAGCGCAATTTCATGCCGTCTCCTGGTCAAATTCAATTCTATCTGCCGCCAGGCGGGTTAGGTGTTCGCGTAGACTCTGCAGCATACCCAGGCTATACGATCTCGCCTCACTATGATTCGATGATCGCGAAGCTGATCGTATGGGGCGCGACTCGTGATGAAGCGATTGCTCGCATGAAGCGCGCGCTCGTTGAATTCGAGATTGAGGGAATCAAGACGACGATTCCGTTCCATATGAAGCTGCTCAATCATCCGAAGTTCTTGAAAGGCACGTTCGATATCAAGTTTTTGGAAGACTATGATGTCAACAATCCGGAAGCGGAGCCAGAACAAGTATAAGGCTTGCAAGCATTAGGCCAAGGTTTGTCATAAATCTGGCCTGATGTTATAGTATAGAGATTAGAAGCGGATAAGCCTCCGGCTAACGAGGCTCGGAGATGCGCTCGAATTTAAGGGAGGTGCAGATGATCATGAGTACGATTGCTGCAGATTACGAACGGACGGATATTGGTAGTATTCAAATCGCGCCTGAAGTAATCGAGGTCATCGCCGGATTGGCGACTGTAGAAGTGCAAGGCGTTGCCGGCATGAGCGGCGGCTTCGTTGGCGGAATCGCAGAGTTGCTAGGACGTAAAAACTTGTCCAAAGGTGTGAAGGTCGAGGTTGGCCAGCGTGAAGCGGCCGTGGACGTATCGATCATTGTCGAATTCGGCAACCGCATACCCGATGTCGCCTCAGACATTCAGCGCAGTGTAAAGCGCTCGATTGAGACGATGACTGGGCTGCATGTCGTTGAAGTGAACGTTCATATCCATGACGTACATTTCAAGACGGTAGAGAAAACGGATGAAGAAGACACATACCAGCGGGTGAAATAGTGATTTGCATAAACCCCCTCGTGGTTGGGCGTCTGCTCTTTCGCAAGGGGGTTTTCATTCCGTTATGCCAGAGGAGGCCTTACGTTGGTCAGAGTGATAGACAAGCTATTGCTATTCGTGTACAGCATAGTCATTGGTGCAGCTTCGATCGGCCTGTTCTGCATTAGCTTGAGGTGGATTCCAGAGCAGACGGCTGTTGACGCTGTATCACAGTTTTATGGAGATGTGCAGTGGGTCCAGGCAGCCGGTGCGATTGTTGGCGTTGTCCTGTTCTTGATTAGTCTGCGCTTGTTCTACATTTCGGTGAAGCGCAGCGGAAGCACCTCGCAATCTATTGATCAACGCAATGAATTTGGCGATATTCGTATTTCGATGGAGACGGTTGAGAATCTGGCTCTGAAGGCAGCTGCCAAGCATCGTGGATTGAAAGACTTGCGTGCACGCATTACGATTTCGGAAGCAGGTCTCGATATTGTCATCCGTACGGTCGTAGACGGAGATTCATCGATTCCGGCACTTACGGAAGAGATTCAACGTTCGGTCAAAGGCCATGTTGAAGATATTACCGGTATCCCGGTTGCTGGTGTATCGGTATATGTAGCGAATGTGGTACAAGCTCCTGCTTTCAAAAGCCGCGTAGAATAGAGGTGGGGATAGCCCGATGTGGAAGCAATGGCTGAACGAGTATCCAGGGAGAATAGCCGGAGCGGCCGCCGGATTTCTATTGGGCGTCGTTTATTTGATCGTCGGTTTTTGGGACATGCTCGTATTTGCTTTTCTTATTACTGTCGGATATGTAATCGGCAAACGGATTGACAAGGACGAAGGACCGCTGCTCCCTTGGAGCAGGGTAGTCGAGTGGGTGGAACGATTGCTCAGCCGCCAACGTCCGTTTCGATAATTCTGTGGTCTCCTCCGTACTCCGGAAGCTTATGCCTTCGCAGCCGCTGTTCGGAGCAGGGAGGAGATCATAGGTTAGTCGCGCCTGCGACATGCTCTTTGACGCAAGCTTGCTTGTCAAGCTGACAAGATTTTCACTATATCGGAATTCATTGGCCTTCGGTTGAATGGAAGGTACAAATTCTTGTGTTGGTGATAAAATCTGCCTCTAAGCGCGGTCGCTCAAGTTGTATTGGCTTCGATAGAGGTTCTTTTTATAATTTGCCTCTGTGCGCGGTCATGTTCGTCTTCAAACGAATGATCTCGACAGAGGTTTTCTCATGTTCATATATGCGTATCCTAGTTAACGTTAGAGGTAAACGGCGATGGACCGATTTACTACGGAAGATTGAAGGAGGCCCCATGAAACGAAGATTGGCTCGGGAAATTGCGGTACAAAGCTTGTACCAGATGGAAATGAATGAAGTAACAGCTGCAGAAGCTGTCGATATGCTGATGGAGGAAGCGCGCCAGCATGATAACGAGCTTGGTGCTCAGCCTGCTGAGGCAGCCAAGGTGAACGAGTATACACGGTCGCTTGTTATGGGTGTAGTGGAGCGCAAGAAGGCGATCGACGAAATGCTGCAGCAGCATCTGACGGGCTGGCAGGTGGACCGCCTGTCGCGCGTTGACCGCCAAGTACTGCGGCTCGCGTGCTATGAGATGGTATTCCGCGATGATGTTCCGCCGAAAGCGGCGATCAATGAGGCGATTGAGCTCGCGAAGCATTTTGGCACAGAGGAGTCGGGCAAGTTCGTTAACGGCGTGCTTGGCAAGCTTATCGGCGCAATCAATCATTCCAAACAAGATCAACAATAACAAATGAACAAACAAGGTGGAGGACGGTTAGTCATGACAGCACAAATCATTAATGGTAAAGCAATCTCGGATATGATTCGCGAAGAAGTGAAAGCAGAAACGGACAAGCTTCGCCAGCAAGGCGTAGTACCGGGCCTCGCAGTTGTACTTGTAGGTGAGGATCCAGCATCCAAAGTGTATGTTGGCAGCAAAGAGAAGGCGTGTATCCAACTCGGCTTCTATTCGGAGGTTCACCGTCTTAGCGCGGATACGAGCGAAGAAGAGCTGCTTGCGCTTATTCATAAGCTGAATGAGCAATCGACGATCAATGGTATCCTCGTTCAGCTGCCGCTGCCCAAGCATATTAATGAGAAGGCTGTTATCGATGCGATCAGCGTAGATAAAGACGTGGACGGCTTCCATCCAGAGAGCGTTGGCAACCTGGTCATCGGTGACGACAGCTTGCTCCCATGCACACCTGCAGGCGTTATCGAGCTGATCAAGCGCGCTGGAACGGACATTGCAGGCAAACATGCGGTTGTTATCGGCCGCAGCAACATCGTAGGCAAGCCTGTTGCAATGCTGCTTCTTCGCGAGAACGCAACGGTTACGATCTGCCACTCGCGTACAGCTAACTTGAAGGAAATTGCTTCGCAGGCTGACATTCTTGTAGCTGCGATCGGCCGTGCCAAAGCGATTGACCGCTCGTATGTGAAGCCGGGCGCTGTCGTTATCGATGTAGGTATCAACCGTCTGCCTGACGGCAAGCTTGCGGGCGACGTTGACTATGAGGATTGCCTTGAGGTTTCGGGCGCTATTACGCCTGTGCCAGGCGGCGTTGGCCCTATGACGATTACGATGCTCATGAGCAATACGCTTAAGGCAGCTAAGAAAGCACACGGAATCGGGTGATGTGAATGGCGAAAGAGCCTCGCATCTATTCGATCAAGGAACTGAATCGATACATTAAGCTGAAGCTGGAAGCGGACAACCTGCTTGGAGATGTATGGCTGCGCGGTGAAATATCGAACTTTACGCATCATTCGAGCGGGCATATGTATTTCACGCTGAAGGACAGCGACAGCCGGATCAAGTGCATTATGTTTGCCTCGCACAACCGCAATCTTCCTTTTAAACCGAAGGAAGGGGCCAAGGTTATTGCGCAGGGCAACATTTCCGTATATGAACGGGATGGGAACTATCAATTCTATGCAACAGCAATGCAACCGGACGGGATTGGCAGCCTATATTTGGCTTATGAGCAGCTAAAACGTAAGCTGGAAAACGAGGGGCTGTTTGAAGCAGCGCGCAAACGGCCGATCCCGTCGCTCCCGCGGGCGATTGGTGTCATTACATCTCCGACAGGCGCGGCTGTTCGTGACGTGATCATTACGCTTCAGCGGCGTCATCCGTCTATTCCGATAATCGTCTGTCCTGTGCTTGTCCAAGGGACAGGGGCTGGACCATCGATTGTGCGAGCCATTGAATTAATGAATCGAATCGCCGAAACGGACGTATTAATTGTTGGGCGAGGCGGCGGATCGCTGGAAGAGCTATGGGCATTTAATGAAGAGGCGGTAGCAAGAGCGATCGCAGCTTCGGCTATTCCGGTTATTTCGGCTGTTGGCCATGAGACGGACTTTACAATAGCGGATTTCGTTGCCGACCTTCGTGCGGCAACGCCTACAGCTGCAGCAGAATTGGCAGTTCCTCACATCGGCGAGCTTCATCGTCAAGTGGAGCGGCTTAATCAAAGGCTGGTTCAAGCTGGCAGGCATTATGTGAAAGTGTCGAGAGAACGACTGGAGCGCGTGAGACGGTCGCCATTTTTTGTACATCCTAGACGGTATTTGCTTGATCAAGCGGAGCGTCTTGATCGGCTTCAAGAGCGTCTTGCTCATTTGACCGTTCGCAAGGCTGAGCGCGGACGCGAGCGGCTTGAGCGTATGCGCACGCTGCTTGCAGCCAATCATCCTGGTCATGCGGTTGAGACAGCGTCGGAGAAACGAGCTGCGATGCAGCGTCGATTAGAATCCGCGATGGCTGTCCGCCTTAAGGAACGAAAGTTAGCTTTGTCTGCTTCGATTCGGCAGCTGGATGCGCTTAGCCCATTGAAAGTGATGGCGCGCGGTTATAGTCTCGTCTATGACGAGGCCGAGAAGAAGCTGATTCGTTCAGTGGAAGAGGTTCAATTGGGCGATGTTGTACGGGTGAAGCTGACGGACGGATTATTAGATTGCCATATTTGGTCGATGCGAGGTGATCAGAACGATGGAAGCGAATGATCAGCTGTCGTTCGAGGAAGCAATGGAGAAGCTGGAGACAATCGTCATGAAGCTGGAGAATGGCGATGTTCCATTGGAGACGGCGATCGAGCTGTTTCAAGAAGGGATGCGGCTATCACAGCTGTGCGGAAACAAGCTGGAGCTGGTCGAGCGCAAGATTGAGCTTCTCGTAGAAACGGAGCAAGGCGTGCAGCGGAAGCCGTTTGCTCATCCAAACGAGGATAGAGGGGAATAAGCTTTGAGTGAGTCGTTAACAACACAACAATATATCAGTCAGACTGCGGCCGAAGTCGAAGCGGCTTTGAAATCGGTATTGCCTGCGAAGTGGGACGTTCCAGCACAGCTTCGCGAGTCGATGAATTATTCCGTCGATGCAGGCGGCAAGCGTATGCGTCCAGTACTCGTTCTGGCTGCTGCTGAGGCTGTCCGACGCGATCCTGCGGCTGTGCAAGCTGCAATGCCCGTAGCTTGCGCAATCGAAATGATTCATACGTATTCATTGATCCACGACGACCTTCCGGCGATGGACGATGATGATTACCGCCGAGGCAAACTGACGAATCATAAGGTTTACGGCGAGGCGATGGCGATATTGGCCGGTGATGCATTGTTGACGCATGCATTCTACAGCATCGTGCAAGCTTCACGTTCGAATGGCGTTCCTGCAGAGATTGCGCTGCAAATCGTGGAGGAGCTGTCCGTGCTGGCGGGCGCTTCCGGTATGGTTGGCGGTCAAGCGGCAGATATGCTCGGGGAGCAGGGCGTAACATCAATTGCTCAGCTGAAGTATATTCATCAGCATAAGACAAGTGATTTAATTGTGTTCTCACTGCGTGCAGGAGCCTTGATTGGCGGAGCTACAGCAGAGCAACTGGAGCGAGTAACAGAGTTCGGTACTGCACTTGGCCTCGCGTTCCAGATTCAAGACGATATTCTGGATCTGATTGGCGATGAGGCGAAGCTTGGCAAGAAAACGAACAGCGATGTGGAGCAGCACAAGGTGACCTATCCGTTCTTAATCGGTCTTGAGGAAAGTCAGATGGAAGTAGAGCGACTGACTGATGTTGCGAAACAAGCGCTTAACCAGGCTAAGCTCGAGGCGCCTGCTCGATTATTCGGCATTGCCGATTATTTGATGAAGCGCGACCATTGATTTATAATGGGGAGAAAACGGGTAAAAGTCGATAGTTCGACAAATTTAGTGGTTTGTAGCGAAAGTGAGGAAAGCGCCGTGCTGCTCGACAATATTAACGATCCTAAGGACTTGAAGAAGCTATCCGTATCGGAGCTCGAAGCATTAGCTGGCGAAATTCGACAGTTTTTGATTGAGAAGCTTGCTGCAACGGGAGGGCATCTCGCGCCGAATTTGGGTGTAGTTGAGTTGACCTTGGTGCTTCATTATTTGTTTGATAGTCCAACTGACAAATTTATTTTTGACGTAGGCCATCAATCCTATGTGCACAAAATATTAACAGGTAGACGCGATCGGTTCGATACGCTTCGCAAGTACAAGGGCCTGTGCGGCTTCGTCAAGCGTTCCGAGAGCGAGCATGACGTATGGGAAGCCGGCCACAGCAGCACTTCGCTGTCTGCGGCGATGGGAATGGCGCTTGCGCGTGATTTGAAAGGCGAATCGAACAAGGTCGTCGCAATTATCGGTGATGGTGCGTTGACGGGCGGTATGGCGCTCGAAGCACTTAACCACATCGGACACGAGAAGAAGAACCTAATGGTTGTTCTGAACGATAACGAGATGTCGATCGCGCCTAACGTGGGCGCACTGCATCATTATTTGGGCAAAATCCGTACGGATCGTCATTATCAGAAGGCGAAGGAAGAGTTGAACAGCCTTCTGAACAAGATCCCGGCGATCGGGGGCAAACTTGCAAAGACGGCTGAACGGGTCAAGGACAGCCTGAAATATTTGCTCGTAAGCGGTATTTTGTTTGAACAATTCGGCTTTACTTACTTCGGACCTGTCGATGGCCACGATATTCCTGCGCTGATGGATGTCATGAAGCAGGCTTCTCAGGTAGAGGGTCCGGTTCTTGTTCATGTTGTAACGGTCAAGGGCAAAGGCTACTCGCCAGCAGAAGCAGATTCGTTCAAGTGGCACGGCGCTACGCCGTATAAGATCGAATCTGGTCAAATGCTCAAAGCAGTTGGACCACCAATGTACACGGACGTGTTTGCGGATGCGCTTATGGAGCTGGCCGAGAAGGATGAACGCATTGTTGCGATTACTCCTGCCATGCCTGGCGGTTCCGGCTTAATGAAGTTTGCTGGTCGGTTCCCGCATCGGATGATCGATGTCGGCATTGCGGAGCAGCATGCTGCTACAATGTCCGGCGCGTTAGCGATGGAAGGCATGAAGCCAGTCTATGCCGTTTATTCGACCTTCTTGCAGCGTGCGTATGACCAAGTAGTGCACGATATTTGCCGTCAGAACCTTAATGTTGTATTTGCGATTGACCGCGCTGGCTTCGTGGGTGCAGATGGCGAAACGCATCACGGTGTGTATGATATTCCATACCTCCGTCATGTGCCGAATCTGGTGCTTATGATGCCGAAGGATGAGAATGAGCTTCGCAATATGATGAAGACGGCGATGGAATATAACGATGGTCCAATCGCGGTACGTTATCCGCGTACGAACGGACTGGGCGTACCAATCGATCCAGAGATGACGACGATTCCGATCGGCTCGTGGGAAGTGCTTCGCAGCGGCGAGCAGGTTGCGATTGTTGCAATTGGTCCAATGATTAGTGTCGCCGAAGAAGCAGCTGATTTATTGAAGCGTGAAGGCATTAGTCCGCGCATTATTAACGCTCGTTTTGTGAAGCCGCTTGATGAAGAGATGCTTCGTTCGCTTGCAGAAGACGGTATGCAGATCGTCGTACTCGAGGAAGGCTCTGAGCTGGGCGGTCTCGGCAGTGCCGTTATGGAATTCTACTCGCAGCAGCAGATTTACGGCGTTAATGTTCGGATTATCGGCGTTCCTGACGTGTTCGTTGAGCATGGATCGGTGAAGGAACAGCGTGCCGAGACAGGGCTGACGGCTGAACGTGTAGCTGCAGATGTGAAGGCTATGATGCCGCGCCGGACTCGGATGGCTACTGGACAATAATGCATTGTAATTCAAAAGGACTGAACAGCCGAGTTTTGAATCTTCATTGGAAGATTGCATTCGAAGGAGAATCATGACGAATACGAAAGAACGAATTGATGTACTGCTCGTGGAGCAGGGGTTTTATGAAAGCAGAGAGAAAGCGAAGGCTGCCGTAATGGCAGGTCTTGTGCTGGTCGATGGTGATCGGATGGAGAAGAGCGGGATGAAGGTGCCCCGATCGGCAGCGATTACCGTCAAAGGTGCTCCGCACCCTTATGTAAGCCGTGGAGGCTTGAAGCTGGAGAAGGCTCTTCGCCATTTCGGCATCGAGATGGATGGCCGGATCATGCTTGATATCGGCGCCTCCACAGGTGGATTTACGGATTGCGCGCTCCAGAACGGTGCTTCTCTCGTCTACGCAATCGACGTCGGATACAATCAGCTTGATTATTCGCTCCGTTCGGATGACCGCGTACGCGTGATGGAACGCACGAATTTCAGACACATGCAGCCAGGCGATCTCGATGGTCCCGAGCCGACATTTGCTTCAATCGACGTGTCCTTTATTTCGTTGAAGCTGATTCTCCCGGCATTGACAGGACTGCTGGCTGCAGGTGGCGATGTAGCAGCGCTTATTAAGCCGCAGTTTGAAGCGGGCCGTGAGAAGGTCGGCAAATCCGGCGTGGTGCGCGACTCGAGTGTGCATGAGGAAGTGCTGCACACTGTGCTTGGTTTTGCGGCGGAGCTTGGTTTTGAGACCAAAGACATTACGTTCTCGCCGATTACAGGCGGAGAAGGCAATATTGAATTTCTCGTTCACTGGCTGTGGACAGGCGAGCATGGATCCGCAGCAGCAATGGCTGCTGTGCCGGATGACAATCGGATCGCGGCGCTTGTTGCAGAAGCTGGCCAGACATTCCGCGCGGGTAAAGCATAAGCGAAAAGAAGAGGCATTTTTCGAATCGGCTTAACGCCTTTTCGAAAAATGCCTTTTTTTGTGGTTGTTCGTCTTTACAGGGCATACTTCATTTGATACACTAGGTTTACCAAACAAGCGTTCGTATTCTGCAGAGCAGGATTCATCGTTGTTCGCCTCGAATGTGTAATCGAGCAGGAATGGGGATTGTTGGATATCCATTCTGCATCGTTTAGGCTTGAACCGAGACGAAAGCGGGGAATTGCCATTGGAACAATCTATCGACTGGTTTGTCATGCTGTTGGTGGGGTCGTTATTGCTCTTATGGATCTATCGCGCTTTATACAATTGGCTGCATGCTCCTCCAGGCATGAAGCGGTTGCGGCTGGGCAAGGGAGGCGTATGGTCGGCTGACGAATCTGGTGTACAGATTTTAGAAGCGAGCGGCTACGTCGTCACTTCCGGGAAGCATCGAGTCCCTATTTCGATTGGGTGGAATGGGAATCGATTATATTCTCGGCTGTACATTGATTACATTGCAGAGCGGGAAGGCAAGATGTATGTAGTCAAGTGCTCACGAGATCGTCAACCGATGGACTGGACGGGCAGCGGTATTCGGGATCGGTTAATGGTTTATGCGTTATTACTGCCTGAGAGCAGTGGCGTATTGTATGTAGATACGACCGATGGAACGGTGCATCAGATCACGTTTGATATCGGCGTATACGATCGAGAGGAATAGCAGGAGGACATGGATGATGAAGGGCTTACGACATTTTAGAATAAGGGACATTATTACGAAACAAGTCATCGAGACGCAGGACGAGCTCGTTGAAGCGCTTCGCTCAGCGGGGCTCCAGGTGACACAAGCAACCGTATCGCGTGATATGAAGGAGCTGCAGTTAATCAAGGTGCCGACAGGTGACGGGCGTTATCAATACTCGCTGCCGGGGGACAATCGCCAGAGCAATCCGATACATAAGCTGAAGCGATCGTTAATCGATCACTTTACGCACATTGATTACACAGACAATCTTGTGGTGATGAAGTGTTCTCCAGGCACAGCGAATACGCTTGGTGCGCTTATCGATAACATGGAGTGGACAGAAGTAATGGGTACGATCTGCGGTGACGATACGATTCTCATTATCTGCCGCACGAAGGAGCAGAGCGGTGAAGTAACCGAACGGCTGCTCGGCTTACTAGAAGGAACGCAAAGTTGAGAATGTAGATGAATATAGAGTGAATGCTAAGGAGGAATTCTCGTGCTTCGCGAATTGTCGATTCGTAATTTGGCGGTAATTGAAGACGTAACGGTTTCTTTCCATGATGGATTTCATGTATTAACGGGTGAGACTGGTGCAGGTAAATCGATTCTGATCGATGCGCTCAGCCTTGTCGTTGGGGGACGCGGTCAGGCTGAACTCGTGCGCCATGGCTGTGATCGAAGCGAGATTGAGGCTGTATTCGATATGCCAGTCAATCATCCGGTATGGGAAGTACTTGCTCGTAATGGCTTAACGGCTTCGCCGGAGGAGCTGCTCGTTATTCGCCGTGAATTGAACGCACAGGGCAAGAGCGTTAGTCGAATTAACGGTCAGACCGTGAATTTGTCAATGCTTCGTGAAGCAGGGGAATGTCTCGTTAACATTCATGGTCAACACGAGCACCAATCGCTTCTTCGTTCGGATAAGCATCTGGATTGGCTCGATGCCTATGCAGGTGAGCCGTTAGGTGAGCGCAAGAAAAGTTACATTTCACTATATAAGCAATACGAGTCAGCGAAGTCCGCACTTCGGGAGCTGGAGGAAACCTCTAAGCGCCAGCTTCAGATGCTTGATCTGTACCGGTTCCAGTTGGAGGAGATTGCAACCGCTCAGCTGCAGCGTGGTGAGGATGAATCATTAGCCGAAGAGAAACGGAAGCTAACTTATGCAGAGCGCCTGCGCGGGAACGCTGCAGAGGCCTATGAGCTGCTTTATGGCCCGCAAGGGCTTGATGCGATTGGCAAGGCGGTATCGAAGCTGGAGGACATTTGCTCCTTCGATAAAGCTGCAATTGCCCCAATGCTGGAGCAGCTGCAGTCAGCGTTTTACCAGGCTGAGGATGCGGTATTCACCTTGCGTGATTATCGAGACAATATTGAATCCGATCCTGAACGTTTAGCATGGATTGATGATCGTCTCAATACGATCCATCACTTGAAGCGCAAGTACGGAGAATCCATTGATGAGATTCTCGTTTATTACAATAAAATTAAGACGGAATGTGAATGGCTGGAGAATCGTGATGAGCGTCTGCAGCAGCTGCGAGAAGAGGAGCAGCGGCTGTATCAAGAAGCGTTGGTGCTGGCACACGAATTAACGTCTCTTCGTAAGCATGCGTCCAGCCGCTTATCGTCGGCGGTCGAGGCCGAGCTGCAGCAGCTCCAGATGGGCGGAACACAGTTCCGTGTCGTCATCGGACCAATCGGCGGCGAACAGGCTGAGCTAGATGCTGCACAACCGAAGCTGAGCATTAACGGTATGGACGAAGCCGTATTCCTGCTTGCTCCGAATCCAGGCGAACCGTTGAAGCCGCTTGCGAAGATTGCATCTGGCGGCGAGATGTCACGTATTATGCTTGCGCTCAAGAGTATCTTTGCTGCGATCGACCAGATCCCTGTACTGATCTTCGATGAGGTCGATACGGGCGTCAGCGGTCGCGCAGCACAGTCGATCGCCGAGAAGATGTCCCAGCTGTCGAGTGGCTGCCAAGTGTTCTCCATTACACATTTGCCGCAAGTTGCATGTATGGCTGATCATCATTATGAAATTCATAAGGCTGTTATCGAGAGCCGTACGCGGACGTCGGTTACGGAGCTGTCGCTGAACGGTCGAATTGAAGAGCTTGCACGTATGCTCGGCGGTGTTGAAGTGACCGAGAAGACGCGTCATCACGCGCAGGAAATGCTTGACTTGGCGGTACAACGCAAGGGCGCGTAATCAAACCAGACAGGGAAGGAATTGCGGGACATAAAAGAATCGGGGCAAGGTTACCTTATAGGTACGCCATTGGCGATAAAGCCTTCATCACGACAAGCGATGGAACAACAGGGAGCGTGAAATCATTGAACTCCATCCAACGGAAGCGATGGTTTGGTCTTGTCCTCGTTTTCTTCGTTTGCATAATCGGGACATCATCCCCTATTCAGCATTTGGCCGCCTTCCCTGATGAATTGAGATTGTTCTCTGGTCAGCCGAAACGTCTGGATTATGGTGTACCGGTTCATGCAAAGATTACAGTCGATCCCGCGATGCTGCAAGTGAATGGATCGACGACCCGTTCCACCTCCGTCAATCTTAACGAACCTTTGTCGCTGCAATCGAGCAAGGCCGGTATGACGGAAATGTCTCTGAAATTATTCGGTAAAATTCCGTTTAAAACCGTGAAGGTGAATGTCGTTCCGGATCTGCATGTCATTCCGGGAGGGCAGACAATTGGTGTCAAAGTAAGGGCTGCAGGAATTATGGTTGTCGGCCATCATCTCGTCAAAGGAGAAGATGGCAAGAAGATTTCTCCTGGCGAGGCAGCCGACATCCATCTTGGTGACTTGATTACGAAGGTCGATGGCGTGCCAATGAATGACGTTCATAAACTGGCATCTGTAATCGAGAAGTCCGGTATCGCGAAGCGTGCATTGAAGCTTTCGATTAAGCGTTCGGGCAAAATGATTGAGCGTGAGCTTATGCCTGCTTTTGATGCAGAGGATAAATCGTGGAGGCTTGGTCTCTACATTCGAGATTCGGCAGCAGGTGTTGGTACGCTAACGTTCTACGCGCCTGATCAAGGGGTTTATGGTGCTCTTGGACATGTCATTACCGATATGGATACACAGCTTCCTATCGAAGTTGGCGAAGGACAAATTCTACAGTCGAACGTTCGCTCGATCAATAAAAGCCAGAATGGCGAACCGGGCGAGAAACGCGCGGAGTTTGTGAAGCAGAGCAAAATTTTGGGAAACATTAAACGAAATACGCCATTTGGAATTTTCGGCGGTATGACCGATCAACCAGATCATGGCTATGATAATCGACGTGTGCCTGTTGCTTTCGCTGAGGAAGTAAAGGAAGGGCCTGCTGAGATATGGACAGTTATCGACGGACAGAAGGTCGAGAAGTTTCAGATTGAGATCGTACACGTAACGAAACAATCGGTTCCAGCTACGAAAGGAATGGTCATTCGAATTACGGATCGACGGTTATTAGAGCGGACCGGTGGTATTGTTCAAGGAATGTCAGGCAGTCCAATTCTGCAGAATGGCAAGTTAGTGGGGGCTGTAACGCACGTATTCGTGAACGATCCAACAAGCGGATACGGATGCTTCATCGAATGGATGCTGCAGGATGCCGGCGTACTTGTAAAACCAACACAAAAAAATCTCGAAGCCGTTTAATGGCCTCGAGATTTTTTTTGTCGTTTTATCGCACAATTAATTTGTGAACAGAAAGAAAATCGGCTGTCTTTTGTCGAAAGAGAACGAAACTTTGTTTATTTTGTATTAAATTATTCATTATAAATGAAGCCGATCAAAAAATAAAGAAAAATAATTTTCGACAGAAGGAATTCAAACGGGTTTGTCGAAAAGTATATATACACCAAAAGGACAGGCCGAACTTATTATCAATAAAACCTAAAATCATTCGGATTTAATGTCAAGGGAGGCTATATTGTGAGTAAGATTGAAGTATTGTTAGCCGATGATAATCGGGAATTTACGAATTTATTGTCTGAATACATTGCTGAACAAAATGATATGGAAGTAACGGGAATCGCTTACAACGGTGAAGAAGTCATTCAATTGCTTGAAGAAACAAGAAGAATGCCAGATGTTCTCATTCTTGATATTATTATGCCTCATCTGGATGGCTTGGGTGTTCTTGAACGCCTGAGAGAGCTTAATCCTACGCCTATGCCGAAGATCATTATGCTTACTGCGTTTGGTCAAGAAAATATTACGCAAAAAGCTGTTCAACTCGGTGCTTCTTATTACATTCTCAAACCGTTCGATATGGAGATTCTCGCGAACCGTATTCGTCAGCTCGTTGTGAATAATAACGTCGTAACACCGACCTCATCTTATAATAACTCATCCACCATTTCGAATAAATCAAATGTTGTTCCAATCGCGAAAGGCAAAAACTTGGATGCTAATATTACGAGCATTATCCATGAAATTGGCGTACCTGCTCATATTAAAGGTTATCAATATTTGCGTGAAGCGATTACGATGGTGTATAACAATATCGAGATTTTGGGCGCAATTACAAAAACGCTCTATCCAGCAATCGCTGAGAAATTCAAAACGACACCTTCCCGTGTAGAACGTGCAATCCGCCACGCGATTGAGGTCGCTTGGACGCGCGGCAACATCGATAGCATCAGCCATCTGTTCGGTTATACGATTAACATTAGCAAATCGAAACCTACAAACTCCGAATTCATCGCGATGGTGGCCGATAAGCTTAGAATTGAGCATAAGGTGAGCTGAACGTAGTAGCGACGCGGGGTTGAGCGTGTCAATGTCAAAAGCAGGGATGGCTATAAATATCGGAAATGTACCGTTTTGAGCCGATAAATATCGAAGTGACTAACCAACTAATACCACTTGTTTATTGGTCTTCCTAGAAGCCGATGAAGGAGTGGTATTTTTTATGACTGATTTTGACTTTCAACTGGACAATTTCATGCTTTATTGTTCGTCCAAAAACCTTTCACGCAAGACATTGGCAAGTTACGAGCAGACGTTAAAACTGTTCGGTAAGTATTTGCAAGAGCATTTTCAGATTGAAGAAGTAAAGAAGGTTCAGTCAGGGCATATCCGTCAATACATTAAGTACTTGCGTGAGCGCGGCAAATACACAGTAGTAAATAAAGCGGAGTCCAAAGACAAGAACCATCCCGAAAATCGAACCGATTATAAGAAAGATGTGTCGATGACGACAATTGCAAATTACGTTCGGAACATCAAAGTGTTCTTCAATTACCTTTACGAGGTTGAACGCGAGATACCGAAGAATCCTGTTGAAAGTGTGGAGAATCCGAAGGTTCAGAGAAAGGTCAAGAAAATACTAGCGGCAGAGGAAATCAAGAAGGTGTTAGGTCAGTTCGATACAGCGGCATTCCATGGGTATAGAAATTACACGATTACTCGTCTGTTATTGGACACAGGAATCAGAATCGGAGAATGTCTTAGCCTACAACCTGAACACTTTGATTTTAAACACAAGAGCATCCTCATCAAGAATCCAAAGAACAGGCAGGAAAGGTTCGTCTACTTTTCCTTCAAATCGGCAAATGAAATTAAGCAATGGATGCGGTACAAAGACCGATACTCTGAGAGTCCGTTCCTCTTTCCGACAACGCGAGGAACGCAATTAGAGATTAGAAATTACGAGAAGGCGTTGAGGGAAGCAGGAGAACGGGTGGGAGTGCCAATCCATCCCCATCAGTTACGAAATAACTTCGCTAAGTATTACATTCTGAATAATGGTGACTGGTTTAGTTTGTGCCGCATTCTCGGACATTCATCAGTTGAGGTGACTCAAAAGGCATATCTGGACTTTACTGATGAGGAAATTGGGCGAAAGTATCAGAAGCATAGTCCACTTGCATTCTTGGAGGTCTAAGCCATGACAACAAAGAAGAATGTTTGGATGGCTATGGAAGATGATGTTACTGCCCAAAGGCTCGTAGAAATCGCTAGGGCGCACTCTAAGCATGCTTTGGAACATATCGGAAAAGACACTTGTCCAGAACGTAGAAAAGCAATACGAGCCGAAATTGAGCGTTTGAAAGCGGAGAGAGAGTTATTGTTGGCGTATTCCTTCCGTCAGGAGGATGTAATATGAGCGAGGACTTCGAGAAATACGAACAACTCGTATGCAAAGAGGATGAATTGTGTTTCAAACTAGAGACATATCAAGAAATGATTTCAGAATTGTTGATGCTAGTTCATAAGCGAGGTACGAGTGTTCTTCATTTGCCGACTGTTGAGGAAGTTTTGACAATGCTACATTCAGCAGAAATCACTTGTCGCTCCGAATTGTTAGATATACGGCTGGCGAAAACTATTTTATCAAACAGGATTGGTCAGAGTGAATAGTTAATGATGACCAGAACGATATATACAGTAATGTTATTACAACATCACCCATTCGACTTCATTGCGAATGGGTGATTTGTTATTTCAGCTTATCATAGGTACTTAGAACATCCTTAGCAAGACGAAGTACAAGTTTTACTTCCTCAGTCTTTCTTCCCGACAATAACGAGTTGAGTGCTTCAATTAGTTCTAGTCTATCAGTCCGTTCCTCAATACCTTCAATACCCTCAATTCTGAATACCTCGACTGGATTCACTTCCAAAGCGATAATCACTTTTTCCAGCGTTTCCATTGAGATATTTCGTTCGCCGCGTTCAATATCTGAAATATATGTAACATGGATGCCAGATTTTTCTGATAAAGATTCTTGGGTGTAGCCTTTTTCTTTGCGTAACGTTCTAATACGTTCTCCAACGAGTTTTAAAAAATCAGATGACATTCTAATCACGCCCCTTCCATTCAAGCGTATGGAAGGGGCGCAGACTTTCACATTATCTCATATCAGAAGTTTCGTTGATAGTATCGTATATATACGATACTATATTAGGTATATGACTTTACAACTGGGAGGTGCATACAGATGAGAATAAAGAACTACATAATCGGCTTTACTTGTATCTGTTTGATTCTATTGGGAACAGCCTGTGAATCGGAGAGTGATAAACGAAAGGCAAGAATTAAACAGCTTGATAAGGAGATAAATCAGCTAAAGAAGGAAACCGATTTGATGAATGATTATCTCGACGCTTGCGAAAAAGTGAGCAAGTGCTAAAACATACTATTGATTTGGGGGGTTAAAAATGTATCTTGGATTTGGAGGAATATTAGCAATCTTTGCTATTATCATGTTTTTCATTGCTATTGGTGGCGGCGGTGATTATCCGATTGTAGCGTGGGTTCTATTAGTTGGATTTGGAATTGGTTCGTGGTACTGCTATAAGAAGCATAAAGAACTTGAAGAAGAAAAAATGACTCAGAAGCGGCATGAAACGGACGATAGGTTAAAGCGTATTCCCAACTACAAATCGTCACAAAGGTACACCTCAGCAAATGGAGATGTTACATTATCAATTGATGAAACGAACAAGCAAATATCATTCGTTGCCCTTAATTCATACAAAGATAAAGTGTACAGCTATCGTGACATATTGAAATCTGAGATTTTGACAGATGGTATTAGTGTTACTTCTACGAACAGAGGTAGCCAAATTGGAGGAGCATTGCTAGGCGGTTTGCTCGCTGGTGGTGTGGGGGCATTAATCGGAGGTCTGTCAGGCTCAACAACTAGCCAAGAAAAAGTGAAGAAGATTGAGTTGAATGTAGTTGTCAATGATACAGCAAACCCGATACATAAGATTGCATTTTTGGATTCGGAATTTTCCGCATATGCAAAGGACACTCAGGAATATAAAGATGGCTACAACACAGCATATCATTGCCACCAATTAATCGGTGTTCTTATTAGGCAAGCTGATGAGGAGGACAAGCGAAAAGAGACTTTAACGGGTAGCAATAGTTCTCAAAGTAATGTGTCCGTTGCTGATGAACTTAGAAAACTTGTCCAGTTAAAGGATGAGGGAATAATCAGCGGTGATGAGTTTGAAGCACAGAAGAAAAAACTGATAGGGTAAAGTGAATACACCAGTAACAGGAGAAGACTTGTTACTGGTGTATTTTTTGTATGGCGTTGTATTATCGTTTGTATTGTTCTTTCATCTGCCTGATTGCATTCGTATCATCTGAATCATAATACTTTTCTCCGCATTGAGTACATTGGGCGCCTTTTATAGTGACGCTAACAATGCCGCCCACCTCCACAGGAAGTTCGATAATCTTATTGGGAACATCTGAACTTCCGCACATTACGCATTCTTCGATTAAGAACATGATTTCATCCTCCTTGACAAAATTGTTAGAGATACCATACACCAGCAATATTGTAATGTAAATACGCACCAAAGAAAGTACTGATGCTGATAGATAGTGCTTCTTTATTGCCAAAAATGAAATGTTCGCCGTAAACAGAATGATATGGCTTTTATTAAATATAATTGTAAACCCGCTCCATCGTTTTTCAATAAAACTTGGATTCAATTGAGTGACCATAATTGGACACAAACTTTGAACTCTGTTGATTCCTAGATTGATTGTCTAGGTGTTTCGTATTTTAAAATCCGTTCTCTAACACCCTTATATAATAATATTATAATTTGTATTATATATACTATGGTATTTTATACTATAAGGGTGTAGTTGGACGGATTTTAAAAATGAATAAGTTTCATTGGTATCGGAAATGTAGCCGAAACACTAGAACAATCATTGATTTAAACGCTATTAAAATTGTAAGGGCAAAAAGTTTCTTTTAGAAAAGCATCGGAGGGGGAATCGTAAATGCGAGTAGAGCAAGATTATTTCTTTTGTTACAACCTTAAAATGATGGCACATTTAAAGAGATGCGGATTTAGTTACATTTGCTCCGCGATTCATGAGAAGAGTGGTAATAGATTTTGGTTGTTTGCAAGAAGCGGGAATTTACAAGCGAGTATAGATAGTTTTAAGGTTTAGTTTTGTAAATCTGGATAATCATTTGTAGGGGATAATAGACAGGAGAGATGAAAATGGCGAGAAAGAGACAATCATATTTCACTAAGTCGATGATGGTTAAGCTGCTGGGCGTAAATGAAAAACAACATGAAGTATACATGCCTAATGAAATTTTTGAGGACTTAACAGAATCTTTTAAAACAGAGGAAATGCAAGGTAAAACCTCAACGCATATTGCATATGCTTATGCTTATTATTATCTTGCAAACTACCAATGGAGATATGCCCAGTATCACTATTTCAATGATAAAACAGGTGTGACAACCAGTATTAATGAAGGGACGATTAAGCAAATTCTTGGTTTTCCCCCGAAATCTGAACAATACACATACCTTACTAAGAATAAAACTGGTTTATTGGTAAAACTGGACTACATCCGCAAAGTAACAGATAAGCCTTCTGGATATTGGTATGAAGAAGGAACCAAGTATAAAGAGGTTCAATTTGTTTATGAGAGTGAACATCCACAAATTTATGGAAACAACAAGAACTGGAAGGTCTCGATGCCTGTAAAGGGATTCTATCGGTTTAAAGAATCAGAGGAAGATAACTATGAAGATGGAACATTCTATATGATTCAAAATACTCACATGATTGACATTGATGTATTCATTTATTGCATGGCTGATTTAGAGTTGGGCGTTGAAGGATTCTATCTGTACTGTTTCTTGAAATACATGACAGATAAATTTGATAATGCGTATAATTGTTCTCAAATGAAAATGGCTCAAATAACAGGGCTATCAATAGATGAAGTAAAGAAACAACGTGAAAATCTAGAGAAGCGTAATATGATTACAAGTGACCATAAACCATTCTGTTTCGATAAGCCCGATGATAAGGAAACGAAAACAAATACCTATGGGATTAAAGAATTTAAGGAATTTGCTACGAATATGATACAGTTTAATGTCATTCCAAAACAACGCAAAATTTCAGCAAAGCAATACGAATCAGAAGTTGGCTGGGCAAATGAAAAAGAAATTAATGGACTGATTATTAATCAAAAGACAGGCGAGATAATAAAATCTGCTCCTGTTGAGTACAACATAAATGATGAAGCCGAATTATCAGACCTAGATGAGGTCTTTAGCAAATAAGTTGATATGCAAGCCATGGGACTATGTTCTATGGCTCTTTTTTGTACCGATAATTAATTCCAGAGGTGATAGATTTGTATATCAGAATGAAGAAAAGAGTAGCGAAGAATAATGAGAAGGTGTTCTATATATATCTATGTGAAAGCAAACGAATTGAGGGTAAGGTTACTAATAGGCAGAAATATCTTTTAAGTACCAGAGAACAGGATTTGGTAAGCGGAGACTATAAAGAGAAGTTCAGAACCAAATTATCCTATCTAGAACATGAAGAAAAGCAAATGTTAGAGAAGAAAGTATCAGAAGTGTTTGATTGCAAAAGTGGACTGCGATAACGATTTTCTGGGAGAACGTGCTTTCTATTGTCATTTCAAGTGAAAATATTACTGTCAGGAGATTAATAAGGGCTTTCGTATCGCGAAATTTATTTGTAGGGTTTGTGAGTTGAAGTGTTCGACCCGCTCCAATATGCCTTGACGCATTCCAGACTGTAAAGTACCCCCTGCTGGACAGCTTTACCGTCACAATTAGGACGATTTCACCGTCAATCACTGGACAATATAATATTACAGTCACTGCGTTTACAAACGTATACCTTTGTAAATGTCAAATCATCACGACTATTATTGATTGTAAAGGTATTATAATAAATATATAAACGTTTATAAATTATTGTATATGTTTATAAACGTTTTTGGTATAATTAGGGCATCACATAATTAAAAGAGGGATGCTTTAGATGACAGCTAAAATATTTGCTTATATAAGAGTTTCTGCGAAAGACCAAAATCCAGATAGACAGTTGCATGAGATGAAACAACTTGGAATCAATGAACGAGATATATTCATTGATAAAGAGAGCGGTAAGGACTTTGACCGACCACAGTATCAAGCATTGAAGCAATGCTTACGTCAAGGGGATTTGCTGTACATAAAGTCAATAGACCGCTTTGGACGTAACAGCAAAGAGATTAAGAAGGAATGGGAACACATTACACAGGAGATTAAAGCAGATATTAAAGTGCTGGATATGCCTTTGCTTGATACTACGCAGCATAAGGATACATTAGGGACATTCGTAAGTGATTTGGTATTACAGGTACTTTCATTTATTGCCGAACGAGAGCGTGAGAATATTAGACAGCGACAAGCGGAAGGTATTTCTGTTGCGAAAGCAAAGGGTAAGCATTTAGGTAGACCGCAAATGAATATTGATACATTGAGCAAGGAACAAAAGGCGATACTTGAATCTAATTATCCCAAGTGGCAAAGCAAAGAGATAACAGCAGTGCAGTTTATTGAAATGTTGGGGCTTAAAAAGAATACGTTCTATAAAATTATTAAAGAATATGAAAAGAGAATCGACAAGAATACTTGAAAAACTAAATATCCAATCGTGATATGTTCTATGTGGTAAGATGTGGTAAGATACTACTAATATACTATAGACAAAGGTGAGGTAAATGAATGAAGAAAGTATCTCCCAAAATAGTTACCAAATCATATAACGCATTTAACGTTCATAATATTGCGGATAACTATAGTTTCTTTCACATTGATATTACGGATGATAAGAAGTTCTTAGAAGGGTTATGTGATTTTTTACTAAGCGAAGACAACCTTATAAGATATGCGACTAATAAGAGTGCAGTTAATTTCGAGCCAACTCTAAGAAATTTTATTACATTATATCGGGAATTGAATAACTTTATAGATGAAGAAAACATGGATAGCTTTGAGTTTGATGAAGAAATAGAAGCAGTTGTAAGTGAAGAGTTTGATGAGATAGAAGAAGAAAATGGAAAGAAAGTAATTCGTACTAGCAAAATCGGCAGGATAGGTGAGTATATATTCCACATATTTTTGTCTGATTATTTTGATTTTAACTGCATTATTCCAAAAGTGAAGCTCACAACGGATAAAAACATGAGTATACATGGGATTGATGTACTGTTCTTGAATAAAAAAGAAGAGACTATACTATTTGGTGAGTCTAAAGTTACAAATAAAATCGCAAATGGCATTGCAATGGTTAACAAGTCATTACTAAATTATGAGAAAGAAATAAGAGAAGAGTACATGCTAGTTTTAACTAACAACCATCTTAAATTAAATGGACTTGAAGATGTCTTCCCAGGGCAAACAGAAGTTTGTTTGACATTTGATGATTTTATTAATAGCACCAAAATAAAAAATATAGGGGTTCCTATATTTATTGCACATGGTACGGAACTGAACCACGAAGAGATATTAGATTCTTTGGAGAGAAAAATAAAGCGAAAAAAATATTTTAATCTTGATACTAAGTATTATGTGATTTCGCTACCTATGATTAATAAGAAAGTGTTTATGAATTACATCACAAGCGTTATTCGTAAAAAGATGGAGGTTTATAATGCTTCAGTCAATAAGAGATAACGTAATATTGGAAATCGAAAAATCTGAAAATAAAACTGAAAAAATAATTCAAATCTCAGATAAGTTATTTACACTGGGGCTCACTATGTATTCAAGAAACTATTCTTTTGATTCTATTATCTACAACTCTTTTGCGTTATCTCATTTAGATGAAAGGGTTTCTTTGCATCCAGAGCAAGTTAATATCCTTGATAACTTGAAAAAAAATGAAGGGGTTATTTTTAGTGCTCCAACAAGCTTTGGTAAAACGTTCGTAGTATTTGAATATATAGCTAGATTCAAGCCAAAAAATGTAGTATTAATTGTTCCTACTTTGGCATTAGTTGATGAATATAACAAAAAAATAATTCGTAAATACCAAAATGTATTTAGTGACTATAATGTTTATTTATCTATTAACGAAGATTCTGAGTACAATTTTGGTGAAGAAAATAACTTATTTATACTTACACATGATAGGGCTGTCGAAAATGCAAGTTACTCATTGATAAAAGAGATTGATTTTCTGGTTATTGATGAGGTTTATAAGTTAAAGCGAAATGAACAGGATGACAGAGTGTTAGTATTAAATATGGCATATTTCCATTTAGTGAAAAAGGCTCAAAAGCACCTGCTGCTTGCACCGTTTATTGGGGGTATTACTAACGTCAATGCTTTGGAGAAAAAACCAGTCTTTTTAAATAGTAGTTTTTCACCAGTTGTAAATGAAGTAAAAACATATGAGGTAATAAACGAAAAGGAACGACTTCCAAAAGTAATAGAAATACTCAACAAATTATCAATTGAAGATAAAATAATGATATATTTCCCGACTGTATCGCAGATTTATTCATTCGTAAAGAAGTCTTTATCTAACTTCCAAGATATCATACCAACAAATAATTATATTAATGAGTTTATTGATTGGTTGAAAGATGAAATACATGAAGAATGGTATCTCGTCAAAGCAATGGAGAAAGGATTTTTAATACATAATGGTCAATTACCACTGGGTATAAGAATATTTCAATTGGATTTATATGATAATAATCAAGAAAATTCTCAGTTTAATAGATTACTTTGTACATCAACGCTACTTGAAGGTGTTAATACGTCAGCTAAACATATAATTATATCAAAGCCTTCAAGGAGTGGGAATAAGGAACAAGGTATAAACTTTGATGCGTTTGATTTTTATAATCTAGTTGGTAGGTCAGGGAGATTATTTGAACATTTCTTAGGAATTGCACATTATATAAAAACACCAGAAGACCCAGTGTTTAAAAAGGACGACGCAATTAAAGATATCGAGTTTGAATTAACTGAAAATAGTGAAGACATTAATATTCAAACTGATAATATTGAAGATGAGAACGAATATAAACAATTTTTAATGAAATTAGGCATCACGCACGAAGAATACAAGGAGAATATTGGTGTTAAATTTAGATTTAGAAGCATTCTTGCACTATATAATAACTACAAGATGAAAATGAGAGAACTCTTTCATGAGTTAACTACATTATTTGAGAATAATCAAAGAGGACGTATTTACCTAATAAGAATACTCTACTATATTTTTGAGGGTAAAACTAATAAGCTAGAGTGCAATATAATTAATCAATTGTTAAACAAGAGTAGGCTGAAAATAAAGAAAATAATAAATGATACACATAAGCATTCGAAATCCGATAATATAGACCACATTATTACTACAACTCTTCGAATAAAATCAAGTTATATCGAGTATGACTTTTATTCTAAATTGCTAATAATTATGTATTTCATGAAATGTGAAAAAGAAGATGAAAAGATAATTGCTATGCTTGATTTGAAAGTAAAGCAAAACATAGACTATCTATATTTTACAGAATCCAAATCCAAAAGAATGCTTAAAGATTTAGGCATTTATGAAAGGGATATTGAAAAGATAATAAGAGTTATCGGTGAGGGTTTTAATGATACTTTTGAATTGAAGTCATTATTATTAAAAAATAGAGACAAGTTGAAAAACGTGGGTTATCTCTCACAGTATATAATTGAATCGTTAACATAATGGTATTAAGGGATTTGATATTGACATGATTCACTAAATTGAATTATCCTTTTGTAAGGACAATTTTGTCCATAAATTCTACTTTGGAAAGCCAATAAACATTTTGGATTTTGGTTTAATTACGAAGATATTTTTATCACCTAAAACGAGCCGTAAACATAGCAAAAACCCTTGATAAATAAAGCATTTGACACGTTCCTACGTTAATGACTCAATCAATCAACATTAGCAAATCGAAACCTACAAACTCCGAATTCATCGCCATGGTAGCGGACAAGCTGCGCATTGAGCATAAAGTAAGCTAAGGCAGGAGAAATTGAATACAAGATAAGGGAGGGGTTTTAGGTTATCGAAACAGTTTACAGCCTGAACGATTTGGGCGGTAAATATCCGAGATAGACAAGTTGCATTTGAATACTTAACCAACAGATACCACTTATTTATTGGTTCTCCAAAACCGATGAAGGAGTGGTATTTGTCATGACCGATTTTGACTTTCAGCTGGATCAATTCGAATACCTAAGTTTTATTTTGTCTATCATATAGGGATGGAAAGGAGGACCACTGGATGTTCGAATATCATGGCTGGGCGGTCATTCTAGACAGCACTGGTGAAGAGGGAAACGGCGCAGTGGCGATTTATGAGCGCGTTATGAAATATGTGGAGCTATTACAATCGAATACGGATGTGCTCGAGCTGAAGGCGATTAATGGACAGTATCATCTGTGGTTGTCGGGGTTGAATCATGATTCGCCAACTTCCAAATATGATCCTGTTGAAATCCTTCAAACCATAGGCGTCATCGCACCGGGATCATATGGATTGTTGTATATTTATAACGATGAGAACGAACATCAAACGAATGAATTTCGTGCGTTCGTCCTTGCAAGAGGCAATGTGAAGGAAAAGGATGATCCTTTCTTGTCTCCGATTATACCGATAATTGCTGATGGATGTTGAGATCATATCGCAAATAAAACAAGCCCTGCCAGTTCTAGCTGGCTGGGCTTGTCTATTCATATAGATTAAGAGCCTTGACGAGTCGTCGGCTTCGGTGGACGGGGGCGTTTCTGGCGGAAGCGGGGAGCAACGTAGTTATGCTTGCGGTCGCGGAAAAAAATCCAACCGCCGATAAAGCTAACACCGATGACGAATAGAATAAACCCGACAACGAACGTAAACCATTCGAATGAAGGTTGATTCAACTCATCCCCATAGGATACGAAATAGTTGTACAATGCGTCTTTCATACGTAGAAATCCATAGGTCGCTAACAGGCCGGGAATGACGAGCAGTAGAATGGCAATGAAGCGAGCTGCTATAACACTAGAATGTGCTTTCATATCATTACTTGTCCTCTCATTATGTAGATGATGCTAAGTTCCATCATTATCATACATGAACATGTTTCTACTGTCTATTTTGGGAATGAGGCATGTGTTCTTCTTGGAAGAAAAATTGTACAATAGATGCATAGACCGGCAGACCGGGCGATCAGGAGAGGGTGTAAGGTGGATGGCAATTGAAGTAGATGTAGCCGTACTCGGCGGCGGACCAGGCGGATATACGGCGGCGATTCGCGCTGCTCAGCTTGGCAAGCGGACGGCCATTATCGAGATGGACAAGCTCGGAGGCACTTGCCTTCATAAGGGCTGTATACCTAGCAAATCACTGCTTCGCAGCGCGGAAGTATATGCGACGCTGTTGAAAGCAAGTACATATGGCATTGAAGTACAAGAGAATGCAGTTAACGTTAACTTCGGTCGCGTCCAAGACCGGAAGGAGCAGACGGTTGATCAGCTTCACGGTGGCTTGCAATCGTTAATGGCGAAGCACGGCATTACGATTGTAAAGGGCAAAGGACGGATCATCGGCCCTTCCATTTTCTCGCCGCGTGCGGGTACAGTAGCTGTTGAACTAGCAGACGGTGAGATGGAGTCGGTTGTGTCGAAGCATCTGATTATAGCGACCGGCTCGCGCCCGCGCCAAATTCCAGGTCTAGAAGCTGACGGAAAGCTTATTCTGACCAGTGATGATGCACTTGTGATGGAGCAGCTGCCAGCTTCGATTCTTATCGTAGGCGGCGGAGTTATCGGAATCGAATGGGCGTCGCTGCTGAACGACTTCGGTGTTGAAGTCACCATCGTCGAAGCTGCTGACCGTATTCTACCGACGGAGGATGAGGATATTTCGCGAGAAGTGACGCGGTTATTCCGCAAGCGTGGTATCCGTATTCTAACGAGCACCTCTGTACAGCCGAACACTTATGCTGGCAGCGAGGATGGCGTTAACATTACTGCTGGCAGCGCCGACGGCGATGTTCAGCTTACAGCTGCATGCATGCTGGTCAGCGTTGGGCGAGTTCCCAATACGGAAGGACTCGGTCTTGAGAACACCGATATTCGAACAGACAATAACGGATTTATCTCGACGAATGCGCAGTACCAGACGAATGAGCGGCATATCTATGCGATTGGCGATGTCATCGGCGGTGTTCAACTTGCACATGCTGCCGCTCATGAAGGGCTGGCTGCTGTCGATCATCTTAATGGCGGCAAACCGGAGACGGCTGCCGCACATCGTATTCCTCGCTGCGTTTACTCTCGTCCAGAGATAGCTTCTGTCGGTTACACCGAACGCCAGGCGAAGGAGAAAGGCATTCAGACGAAGACGGCGAAGCTGCCATTCGGAGCGATCGGGAAGGCAATCGTTGCAGGCGAAACGGAAGGCTTCGTGAAGGTCATTGCGGACGCGGATACGAACGATATCGTTGGGGTTCATATTATTGGTCTACATGCAACAGATCTCATCGCAGAAGCGACACTGGCGCAGCTGCTAGATGCGACACCATGGGAAATCGGCCAATCGATTCATCCGCACCCGACGCTGTCGGAGGCGCTCGGAGAAGCGATGCTCGCGCTGGATGGTTTGTCGACAGCGTACTAGAATAGATAACGTATCATTCATGAAGGGAATCGGCCGTGCATGTGATGCTAGCCGTTTCCCTTTTTGCAGAAGAACGGTTATAATGTATATGATCTAGTATTAGTACCTGGTTTTAAAACCAACTCTAAAGGTTATATATTTCTAAATATTGCAACGCGTTCGGTGAGAGCGCTAGGGAGGGGTAGCTGCATGAACGAGATGGAATCCAAACCTCGTATGTCGCGCCATCATGAAGTTGGCTTGACGGATGACCAAGCGATTGATATGTATCGTACGATGCTGCTTGCACGCAGATTCGACGAACGCGTACTGCTCCTGCAGCGAGCGGGTAAAATTAACTTCCACGTCTCCGGCATCGGCCAAGAGGCAGCACAAGTAGCGGCAGGCTTCGCGCTTGACCGAACGAAGGATTATTTCCTGCCTTATTATCGTGACTACGGTCTTGTGCTCAGCGTCGGCATGACGGTGCGTGAGCTTATGCTGTCTGTATTCGCGAAGGCAGAGGACCCGAACAGCGGCGGACGCCAAATGCCAGGCCACTTCGGACATAAGAAGCTTCGTATTGTCACGGGCTCCAGCCCCGTAACAACGCAGGTGCCGCATGCAGTCGGTCTTGCACTTGCTGCGAAGATGAAGGGCGAGAAATTCGTCAGCTTCGTAACGTTCGGCGAAGGCTCGAGCAATCAAGGCGATTTCCATGAGGGCTGCAATTTTGCCGGTGTACATAAATTGCCGGTTATTATTATGTGTGAGAATAACCAATATGCGATCTCGGTACCCATTCATAAGCAGATTGGCGGCCGCATTGTCGACCGCGCAGCAGGATATGGCTTCCCGGGCTACCGGGTCGACGGCAATGATCCTCTCGAAGTATACCAAGTGGTGAAAGAAGCACGTGAACGCGCCATCAGAGGCGAAGGCCCAACATTGATCGAAGCGATGATGTATCGTCTGTCGCCGCACTCCACTTCGGATAATGACCTTGCTTATCGGACGAAGGAAGAAGTGGATGAGAATCGTGCGAAGGATGGCATCCCGAAATATAAGCAGTATCTAATCGATGCAGGCATCTGGTCGGAAGAGAAGGATACGCAATTGAACGCCGATATCCGCGCGATCATTGATGATGCGACGAACTATGGGGACAAGGCACCATTCCCAACACCGGAGAGTACCTTGCTGCATGTATACGACGGAGATTCGGAAGGGGGGCGCGCATAGATGCCGGTTATGGAGTATATCGAAGCGCTTCGTCTTGCCATGCGGGAAGAGATGGAACGGGATGAGAACGTATTCGTGCTTGGCGAAGACGTTGGTTTGAAAGGCGGCGTGTTTACGACAACCAAAGGTTTGCAGCAGCAGTTCGGCGAGCATCGGGTAATGGATACGCCGTTGTCGGAGTCTGCAATCGCAGGTGTTGCTATTGGTGCGGCTATGTACGGCATGAAGCCGATTGCAGAGATGCAGTACTCGGACTTTATGTTTCCTGCTGCCAACCAGATCATCAGTGAAGCCGCAAAGATTCGTTACCGTTCCAACAATGATTGGAGCTGTCCGGTTGTAATTCGAGCACCTATCGGCGGCGGTATCTTCGGAGGTCTATACCACTCGCAATGTCCGGAATCGGTGTTCTTCGGAACGCCAGGCTTGAAGATCGTTGCACCGTTCACGCCATACGATGCGAAGGGCTTGCTCAAAGCAGCTGTTCGTGATCCAGACCCTGTCCTTTTCTTTGAAAATAAAAAATGCTATACGCTCATCACAGGTGAAGTGCCGGAAACCGACTATACGGTTGAGATTGGCAAAGCCAATGTTCTTCGTGAAGGCGATGATATTACGGTGATCTCTTACAGCCTGCCGCTGCACTTCGCTCTGGAGGCCGCAGAAGAGCTGCAAGAGGAAGAGGGCATCAGCGCTCACATTCTTGATCTGCGTACGCTGCAGCCGCTGGATAAAGAATCGATCGTCGAAGCGGTGCGCCGTACAGGTAAGGTTATGATCGTTCATGAGGATAACAAGACGGGCGGTATCGGGGCAGAGGTTGCGGCGATTATCGCTGAAGAATTGTTGTACGAGCTAGATGCACCGATCATGCGTGTGTGCGGACCAGACGTGCCTGCTATGCCAATCAACCCGCCGGGAGAGAAGTTCTTTATGTTGAACAAGAATAAGGTAAAGGACGCCATGCGTCAGTTAGCTATCTATTAAAGGCTGTTCAATAAGTTCGTTCCTGATTACGAAACAGCGATGCTGATAACCTAGCTTGTTGAACACGAACGATTAACACAAATGGGCAGCAGGCCCGATGGGAGAAGAATTGGCATGAAGACGTTGACAGAAATCGTCATGCCGAAGCTGGCAGAATCGCTAGTATCGGCTACTATTGATCGGTGGCTCAAGCAGCCGGGCGATACGATCAGCATGTACGAACCGATCTGTGAAGTCATTACGAATAAAGTAAACGCAGAAATACCTTCGACTGTAGAAGGCAGACTGGTATCGATCCTCGCTAAGGATGGTGAAGATGTACCAGTAGGCGCACCGATCTGTGTCATTGAGGCGATCGATGATACGGCAGGCGCACCCGCATCCTCCCCTGCACCATCGGCTGAACCGACTGAGAGTGCGCAATCATCCGAAGATAACGAGCAGGATATTCCTGTCGATGGCGATATGCGCGGCCGGTATTCACCAGCTGTTCAGCGTATTGCTGCGGAGCAGGGTGTAGATCTTCAGCTTGTTCGCGGTACGGGACTAGGCGGCCGTGTAACGCGTAAAGACGTATTGGCGTACGCTGCTTCCGGACAGCCGAAGGCGACAGTTGCCGCAGAAGCGGTTAAGGATGCAACAGCGAAGACGGAGAAGGCGCCATTGCGTACAACGGGGCTTCACTTGTCTGAGACGCCTCGTATCCCTCAGATCGAGGTAGAATCCGAAATTCCGGGCCGCGGCGAATACTTCATCGATATTACGCCGATTCGCAATGCGATCGCACGTAATGTGAAGCAGAGCGTAACGGAAATTCCACACGCTTGGATGATGATTGAGGTTGATGTGACGAATCTCGTACAGCTTCGCAACAAGCTGAAGGATGAGTTCAAGAAACGTGAGGGCGTGAATCTGACCTATCTCGCATTCGTGCTCAAAGCAGTAGTCAACGCGGTGAAGGACTATCCGATTATCAATTCGACTTGGGCGACGGACAAAATTATCGTCAAGCGCGATATCAACATTTCGCTCGCGGTTGGTACGGAGGATTCGGTCGCAACACCGGTCATCAAGAATGCGGATCAGAAAAATATTGCCGGAATCGCTCATGAGATCGATGATCTGGCACGCCGCGGCCGCGAAGGCAAGCTGACGCTCGCTGATATGAGCGGCGGTACGCTGACCGTCAACAATACCGGTTCGTTCGGATCGATACTGTCGTATCCGACGATCGTTTATCCGCAAGCAATTAACCTGACGTTCGAATCGATCGTCAAGCGTCCTGTTGTCATCAACGATATGATCGGCGTTCGTTCCATGGCTAATATGTGCTTATCGCTCGATCATCGTATTCTCGATGGCGTTATTTGCGGACGTTTCTTACAGCGCGTCAAAGAAAACTTGGAGAGCTTCTCGCTCGAAACGAAGCTTTATTAATCCGGATTTCGGTTTATCCGATTATACGAAATGAGGCAACCACGATGGGGATGAATGAACAACAGCTGCGCGGGCTTGATGCGCGCTATATTCCGCTCATCGGCTATGCGGAAGCATGGGAGCTGCAGAAAGCTTACGTGAAAGAGATCGACAAGGAGGAGCGGCGCGAGACGCTGCTCCTTCTTCAGCATCCACCTACGTATACGCTGGGCACGGACTTGCACCGTGAACATCTGCTGCTAGATGAAGCGGAATTGAAGGAACGCGGAATATCTGTGTTTGAAATCGACAGAGGCGGGGACATTACGTATCATGGGCCTGGACAGTTGGTCGGCTACCCGCTTATCTATCTGGATGCGGAAAACTTGGACTTGCATGGTTATCTTCGCAGCTTAGAGCAGGCGATTATCGAGTGGCTGGCTGGTTACGGAATCGTTGGCGGGCGCAAAACGGAATATACGGGTGTTTGGGTTGGCGATTTGAAAATCGCGGCAATCGGAGTCAAATTCAATCGCGCACGCACGCGCCGCGGATTTGTGACGAGCCACGGCTTTGCACTTAATCTGAAGGCCGGAATCGGCGGGGAAGGCTTCCAAGGGATTATCCCTTGCGGAATCTCTCAATATGGGGTCACATCGTTCGAGGATTTGACCGGTGAGGCGATGACGCCTGAACGGGCGGCCGCGGAGCTTCTTCCGCATTTCTGCCGCCAATTCGGCTTTAACCTCCCGGAGGGAGCGCTTCTCTAGCGTTATAGCAAGAAGCTGACGCCAGAGACGACGACTGACAGGAGCATCGCGGCGAGCATAATCCAGACTACGATTTTGACAACACGGCTGCTGAACATCCGGGCACTCTCCTTCCCATGACATGGCTCAAGGTTGAACCTCTTGTCTCTATATCCTATCATAGATAACAGGACAAATTCACGTCTTCACAGCAGGAGAAATGCACGATTCATGAATATTACGGAATGAAGAAGCGGAGGGATTGGGATGATTGGACGCGAGCGGATCATTCAGGAGTTTATGGAGCTTGTCCAAGTGGACAGCGAGACGAGGAACGAAGGACAGATTAGCGCTGTATTAAAGCAGAAGTTCGCAGCGCTTGGATTGACGCTCGAAGAGGATGATGCGGCAGCGAAGACGGGACATGGCGCGAACAACTTATTCGCTACCTTAGCTCCTTCTGGCGGCTCGAATGCACCAGTAATATTGTTCACCTCCCATATGGATACGGTAACGCCAGGCAACGGCATCAAGCCGCGTCTGGATGATGACGGCTATATTCGCTCTGACGGCACGACGATTCTCGGCGCTGACGATAAGGCTGGGCTTGCCGCTATGTTCGAAGCGATTCGTGTGCTGAAGGAGCAGCAAATTCCGCATGGCGAGATTCAATTCGTCATTACGGTCGGCGAGGAATCCGGACTGCTCGGTGCACGAGCGATGGATGGCTCCAAGCTTCGGGCGAAGCTTGGTTTCGCGCTTGATTCCAATGGCGAGATTGGTGACATTGCCGTTGCAGCACCTACGCAGGCGAAGGTGACCATTAAGCTGCACGGCAAATCGGCGCATGCTGGCGTTAACCCGGAGGATGGCATCAGCGCGATTCAAGTGGCGTCAAAGGCGGTTGCACGCATGCCGCTCGGCCGGATCGACGAAGAGACTACGGCAAATATCGGCCGTTTCGAAGGCGGCGGCGCAACGAACATTGTGTGCGATTACGTGAAGCTTGATGCAGAAGCGCGCAGCATCGTGCAGCATAAGCTGGATAAGCAAGTAGCGGCGATGCGCGAAGCGGTTGAATCGGCAGCGGCCGAGTTCGGCGCACGTGCCGAGTTTGAGAGCGACATCATCTATCCAGCGTTCATGTACGGCGACGGGGATGAAGTGGTTGAGCTTGCCAAAGCAGCAATCCAATCGCTTGGCCTTACGCCGCGCACATTCCATTCCGGAGGCGGCAGTGACGCGAATATTTTCAACGGATTGGGCGTTCCTACGGTTAACCTCGCAGTCGGCTATGAGCATATCCATACGACGAAGGAACAAATCAAAGCAGATGATCTGGCGAAGATTGCCGAGCTGGTCGTTGAGATCATCCGTCAATCGACGGCGCGTGCGTAACAGTAGGAAGAAGGGCAGCAAGGACGGATTCACCGTTCCTGCTGCCCTTTTGTATCTGGATAAACATTAACGTTTCGGACTGCGGCGATGCAAATAGTCGACCAGCATTGAAGGAGCACTGGCGGATTCACGGCTGCGGCCAGACATTTCCTTCAGCTGGCGGCGGATCTCCCATCCTTTGCCGACCAATCTGACGCTTTCTTGCGCATAGTATGCTTTCATGAATACCGCTCCTTTTAGCAGGATCTTTGAACGTGACACCAGGATCTTGAACGGTTTCAATTCACTCTGCTTACGCAAAGTCACTCTGCTTTCGGCTGGGCCGATTTGGTATAATGAAGCATATGCAGCTCGGGTCTGTCGTATGACAAGCCCTCTGAAGAAGGGAGATAGAAAGATGACACAAGAGAAGCTGGATAACTGGCAGGAGAAAACGATACATACCGAACCTATTTTCCAAGGAAAAATCATTTCGCTGCAGGTCGATACGATTGAACTGCCGGATGGGAAGACGGCAACACGCGAGATCGTTCGACATCCAGGCGCAGCAGCGGTTCTCGCACTGCATGAGGATCGCATGCTCGTTGTTGAACAATACCGGAAGCCGATGGAGAAGTTTCAAGTAGAAATTCCCGCAGGCAAGCTGGATCCGGGCGAAGATCCAATCGTATGTGCGGGACGGGAGCTGGAAGAAGAGACGGGGTACCGCGCGGCTTCGCTGCGACCGATTAGCGCTTTCTATACGTCGCCTGGCTTTGCGGATGAGAAGCTGTACCTGTATCTTGCTGAAGGGCTGGAGAAGGGCGCTATGAACCTGGATGAGGATGAATACTTGCGCGTAGAAGCGATAACGCTGGAGGAGGCGCTGCGATATATCGAGGAAGGCCGGATTAGCGATGCGAAGACGGTTCTTGCAGTATATGCTTGGCGTCTGTACAAGCTGACAGGAGAGGTCTAAACCCTATTGATTTAAGCGATTCGAACGAACGGACACAGCTTAGAGCCGCGTCATATCCTCCCATATCCAATCATAGATTAGCTATGAAACGCATTTGGACAAGGGGTGGCCCTCGTGAATTCGACGATTTTGAAACGCCGGACAGCTGATTCCATTACACTCTACGTATTCATTGGGGTACTGTTCGCAGTTGGTGTCGTGTTCGGTGCATTAGCTGTACATTCGTTAACGTTGGAGCAGCAGCAGAATTTGTCGGGCGATCTAGATCGGTTTATACGGATGATGGAAGCGGGCATGTTTCCGGATAAGGCGGAGACGTTCTGGGATCGATTTTTCTTCTATGCCAAATGGATCGGATTAATCGGCGTGCTCGGCATGACGGTCGTCGGACTGCCGCTTGTGCTGGCGCTCGACTTCTTGAAGGGCTCGCTCGTCGGCTTCGCGATCGGAACCGTCGTCAGTGAACATGGTTGGAAAGGGCTTGTATTCTCGCTTGCTTCAGTTGCGCCGCCGAATATTATCGTTGTGCCAGCGATCGTCCTTGCCAGCGCGGCGTCGATTTCGTTCGCTATGCATGTCATTCGCTTCCGTCTGCTTCAGAGTAAAGGAAGACTGCTTCCCGCATTTGCTTCGCTCTGCTCGATGCTTGGACTTATGCTTCTCGCAGTAACGGCGGCAGCACTTGTCGAAGCGTATATTTCGCCCGCTCTTATGCGATGGGCGGCACCTATGCTCGGTTAGTCTGTCGATCCGCGGTTAATTCGTTTGACTTTATTCGCGCAAAGCTCATATAATGAAAGCAAATGTTCCGGAAATGGGCGCAATACGTGTGCGAGGGGGAAAACCATGGAAGCCCGGATCGAGAAAATCAAACAGCAGCTGCAATCGCAGGGCTACAAGTTAACCCCGCAGCGCGAGGCGACCGTTCGCGTGCTGCTGGAGAACGAAGAGGATCATTTAAGTGCGGAAGATGTATTTATGCTGGTGAAAGAGAAAGCGCCTGAGATCGGCCTTGCAACGGTGTACCGGACGCTTGAACTACTGAGCGAGATGCACGTCGTGGAGAAAATGAATTTCGGAGACGGCGTGGCACGATACGATCTGCGAACGGATAGCAATCAGCACCACCATCATCATCTGATCTGCGTACAATGCGGAACGATGGATGAAATTATGGACGACTGGCTCGGGCCGCTGGAAGAGCGTCTGGAGCAGGAGTTCGGATTTGTCGTCGTCGACCATCGCCTTGATTTCCAAGGGGTATGCCGCCGATGCCAAGAGAAGAACGAAGCAGCGGGTCTAGAGGCTGTGCCAACGCGTACGCACTAAGTGAACGAATCTTGACCCTTGAATGTCCATAGACACCGACTTCCGCACAGGTGTGCGGAAGTTTTTGCGTCTTATGGGCTATTTGGCTTTTTTCTTGGATCGACGTGCTGCAGCTGCAGCTGCATGCTGTATCGGCCTCCGTCCTGGCCATACGAGAGGAAGTGGCTTACGTTTTCTAGCCTGTGCGGTTTTAGGGTGATGACGAGGCTTCTGTCCTGGCGCTTGCGGACGGGAGCTCCGTTTCTTGCGGCGGTTGACAATCGGTTCGGAAGGCTGGGCTGCTGACTCAGCTGCAATTGCGGCAAGCTGCATGATGCCAGAGCCTTGGGCTTGTTGATTATAGCCGTTGAGGCTCTTTGCCCAGGATTTCAGCTTCTCGGAAACTTGATCGGGCGTAAGGGATTTGTCAGCAGCGAGCATTAACGCAACACCACCCGCAACATGGGGACAGGACATGGAAGTGCCGCTCATCTCGATGTAACCGTTGTTTGGCGTAAGGGAGCGTATGTTTGTGCCAGGTGCTGTAATATCGATGCCTTGGCCGCGGCTGCTGTACGAAGCGATCTCATCATTTCGATTCGAGGCTGCAACAGAGATCGTCTCCGAGAAGCTGGCTGGCTCGTCGATTCGCCCGTTGCTCGTACCGCTGTTGCCGGCTGAGGCTACACATACAATTCCGTTGTTATACGCTTTCTGAATCGCTTCCTGCAGAGCGGCGCTTTGTTCGCCGGGCAGCAGACCAAAGCTCATATTAATGACTTGGATTTTGTTGTTAATGCACCAGTTAATGCCTTCAATGATATCGGAAATATAGCCCAGCCCTTCATGATCTAATGCTTTTATGGCATATAAGCTTGCTTTCGGAGCGACGCCTGGCTGCATGCCATCTTTGCCAGTCGCTGCAACAATGCCCGCGACATGTGTGCCATGGCCATTATCGTCGTAATAAGACGATTTGGTATTCGTTGTATTGACACCGCCCGCAATATCAAGGTTAGCATGCTTGGCGATGCCCGTATCAATGACGGCTACACGCACGCCGTCTCCTTCTGTTCTCGCCCAAGCGTCCGGCGCTTGCACGCGGCAGATGTTCCAAGTTGCATGGTCGGGGCAATTGCCTGCTCCATTGTCATCTCGTCTACGCGCACCGCTGCGTTGGCTGGCGGGAACCGCATGCGTACGAACGCGCGCATCCTTCTCGATAAATTTAATGCCAGCGGGAAGCGATGTAATACGGGCTTTGTTCGCCAAGCTCCGCGTATTCATATAACAGCATATGAGTCGACTCGACTTGAACGTTTTGATCGGTTTGATTCCTTTGCGCTCCAAAAATTGAACGAGTTGATTGTAGGAGCTTTTGCCTCGGAAGCCGATGAGGTGTCTCGACGTATGTTTTGCGGCGGATGTTCGGACACATTGCCCGAATAGCTTTTCCAGTTGCAGTTGGGCCAAGGTTATCGTCTCTCCTTCAATCCGTGCAGGATGGGACTCTATTCGTTTGCGGCTACAGTCATAGTATGGAGACCTCTGCGCTCAGACACGGCGTATAGCCGCTCCGGTACATATTTTTACTGCAGCGGGAGAATCGTATGTTGTAGGACTGTCAACGGCAAAGTTGTCATAATACAATTTAAGAGGTCGTTCAAATAGTCCGCTTGAGATCACGCATCATCTCCAGCATTGCATTTGCCATCAGGTGCTGTGAACCGTACTTTTGGACGCGTACATTATTTGTAGGCAATAGGTCCGCTGTTGCGGCAGAGGAGGACGAGTGCATGCGAATCGGCGTACCGAAAGAAATGAAAAATAATGAATTTCGTGTGGCATTAACACCGGCAGGCGTTATGCAGCTGAAGGCTGGCGGCCATCGGGTGCTGGTGCAGCGCGGCGCCGGAGTTGGCAGCGGCTTCTCGGATGTTGAATATGCAGAGGCTGGTGCTGAGCTTGCTGCTCAAGCAGGAGAGGTGTGGCACGGCTCCGATATGATGATGAAGGTGAAGGAACCGCTGCCGGAGGAGTATGGTTATTTGCGCAAGGGGCTAATCCTGTTCACCTATCTACATCTTGCAGCAGCGAAAGAGCTGGCGAAGGCGCTGGTGGATTCAGGCGTCAGCGCAGTCGCCTACGAGACGATTCAGCTCGCTGGAGGCGGCCTGCCGCTTCTAACGCCGATGAGCGAGGTTGCGGGACGTATGGCGGTGCAGCTAGGGGCGCAATATTTGGAATCGTTCTACGGCGGCCGTGGCGTTTTATTAGGAGGGGTGCCCGGCGTGCCTCCAGCGGATGTCGTCATTATCGGCGGCGGCATTGTAGGGACGAATGCGGCCAAAATCGCCCTCGGGATGGGCGCAAGCGTTGTCGTCTTGGAGAAAAGCGCAGAACGTATGCGTTACCTGGATGATATATTCGGCGGCCGCCTTCGAACGCTTGCGTCGAATCCGCCGAATATTGCATCTGCCGTACGTAAAGCGGATCTACTGATCGGTGCAGTGCTTATCCCTGGTGCTAGAGCGCCTCACCTCGTTACAGAAGAAATGGTCAAGACGATGAAGAAAGGCTCCGTTATTGTGGATGTAGCCGTTGATCAAGGCGGATCGATTGCGACGGTGGACCGCCCGACGACGCACGAGCATCCCATCTATGTGAAGCACGATGTCATCCACTACGCCGTTGCGAATATTCCTGGCGCTGTACCACGTACTTCTACACTGGCGCTGACGAATGCAACGCTGCCCTATGCGCGTGCGCTCGCTGATAAAGGAATGGCAGCGGCTATGAAGGATCCTGCTCTCCGCAAAGGGGTTAATACCCATAATGCCGCTGTCACGAATGAAGCGGTAGCGCAAGCGGTCGGATTGCCATATACGCCATTCTAAAAATAATGAATTCGATAGCTTGACCGAATGAATAAGCAGTTCCCTGCATATGGTGAACCAATACGATACGCAGGAGGCAATTGTTAATGGTCGTATCCATTCGAGAGTGGCTTGGGAGATTAGTGTTTGTCATGTTGTTTACGCTGTTGACCATAATCGCTTTCGGCGGTTACAGGTGGCTTATTGACGTCGTTGCGCCAGTCGATCCTTACCGTGAGCCTCAAGGTAAGGCGCTGAAGGTGTCGGGCACGCTTCAGACGCCAGACGATAGCACAATGAGCGAACGGCTTCGCTGGTTCTATTGGTACGGCGAATGATAAGTCGATCGTACCGTTCGACAACGTACACGGCAATCATTAGCGCTCAGGCTGCTCCCAACTGCAGCCTGTTTTGGGCTGTCTATTCGTGCAATTGAGTGACCTCCTGACGACAATCGCCATCGCATGCAGGAATTTGGCGTCATGCTGTGGAATGTTTAAGTGCACGTCATTCGACTGCAGAAAGGATAGCTGAATCATGGAGACGGAGCTGCAATCGTTTATTCAGGATGCGTCTTACGAACGGTCGCTGTCTGACAATACGCTTGCATCTTATGAACGAGACGTGAGACATTTTATCCGCTATGCGGCGGAGTCGGGTATTCATACGGTTCGTGATGTGAAGAAGCACCACATGGCGCGCTATTGGATGGTACTGAGACAGGAAGGACGCAAGAATGCGTCATTGTCCCGTTATCGGGTATCTCTTCGCGCGTTCTTTCGCTATTTGATGGACAAGCGGCTTGTAGATGCTGATCCGACAGCAGATATGGATGCACCCAAGCCGGACAGTCCGCCGCCGCTTATTATTCCTGCGGAACAGGTAGAGCGTCTGCTGGCTGCTCCTGACCGAGCTGAGCCGATCGGGATTCGGGACACGGCCATACTAGAGACGTTGTATGCGACCGGTATTCGCGTATCCGAATTAATCGCTCTTGAGGTGGCAGACGTACATATCAATCTCGGTTTTATCCGCTGTGCTGCCGGAAGCAAGGAGCGTATCGTGCCAATCGGGCGATCAGCGCAAGCGGCGATAGAGACTTATCTCAGTACCGTACGAACGGTGCTGGGGCGCAGCCATCCTGAAGAGCAGGCGTTATTCCTTAACCGGAGAGGAGAACGGCTCACAAGGCAGGGTTTGTGGAAAATCGTTAAAAAATATGCGCTTGCAGCAGGCATTGAAGGTGAGCTGACTCCGCATTCACTGCGTCACTCGTTCGCTGCGCATTTGCTCGAGAACGGCGCGGATGTAAGATCTGTTCAAGAGATGCTGGGCCATACGGGCCTTGCTGCTACGCAAAAATATGTTCAACTTACAAAGTCGCGAATGAAAGAAGTATATGAGCGCTCGCATCCGCGAGCCAAATAACGTTTGCACCGGAGGGGATCAACTATAGATCCTGAAGTCAGGAGGGACTACCATATGCGGTTTCAACGTATTGCGTTGATTGTGCTTGACAGCGTAGGTATCGGAGAGATGCCGGATGCTGTGCGGTTCGGTGATGCGGGAGCGCACACGCTGGGGCACATTATTCGCGAGGTGCCAGATTTGCAAATGTCGAGGCTTCGCCGCTGGGGGCTGGACCGAATTGCCGAACTACCGGGTTGGACGCCCTGCAAGGAACAGCCAGCCGCTTATTATGGCAAAATGTCAGAGGCTTCTGTCGGCAAGGATACGATGACGGGGCACTGGGAAATTGCCGGACTCAAGGTGACGATTCCGTTCCAGACGTTCCCAAATGGGTTTCCAGAGGAGCTGATCCGCGTCTTCGAGGAGCGGACTGGACGAGCTGTTATCGGCAACAAGCCGGCGAGCGGCACCGAAATATTGGTTGAGCTTGGCGAGGAGCAAATGCAGACCGGCGCATGGATCGTTTATACGTCTGCGGACAGCGTCTTCCAGATTGCTGCGCACGAGGAAGTCATTCCGCTCGAAGAGCTGTACCGCGCATGCCAGATCGCCCGTGAATTGACGATGGATCCCCGCTATGCGGTAGGGCGTGTTATTGCTAGGCCGTATGTGGGTACGCCTGGCGCTTTCGTCCGTACGCCGAACCGGCATGATTATGCGTTAAAGCCGCCGGAGCCTACAGTTCTTAATGCTTTGAAAGACAACGGATACGACGTCATCGCAGTCGGCAAAATCAACGATATTTTCGACGGGGAAGGCATTACCGAATCGATGCCAACCAAGAGCAATGAGGATGGCATCCGTAAGACGCTGGAGAGGCTGGAGACGAGCTTCGAAGGGCTGTTGTTTACGAATCTTGTCGATTTCGATTCGTTGTATGGACATCGCCGAGATCCGATTGGTTATGCGCAGGCGCTTGAGGTGTTCGACAGAGCTGTACCGGAACTTGAGAAAAGGCTGGGACCACGCGACCTGCTCATCGTGACGGCGGACCATGGCAATGATCCAACCCATACAGGCACGGACCATACGCGTGAATTCGTTCCGCTGCTGATGTACAGCCCGGCGTTTGTCACGCCTAGCTCTATTGGTGTGCGGCCAACCTTTGCGGATATTGCCGCTACGGTAGCGGATAATTTCGGTGTGGCGATGCCGCCCAATGGGGAAAGCTTATTAGATCGACTCAGCTAGCGGGCTGGAGTAATAGCGATCATACAGCAAGGAGAAGGAGAGACGATATAATGGCATATGAGAACAGCGCCGGCAGACTTACGGGGCAAGCTTATGAGGAAGCTGCGGCCTACATTCGGCAGCAGACAAGCATTCAACCAGAGGTTGGATTAATTCTTGGCTCTGGACTTGGCGTACTTGCTGATTACATAACGGATGCGACAACGATTGCATATGGCGACATCCCGCACTTTCCAATCTCAACGGTTGAAGGTCACGCGGGGGAGCTGCTCATCGGTAGATTGAATGGCAGACCTGTTGTGCTGATGAAGGGCCGCTTCCACATGTATGAGGGTTACGCGCCAGAATTGACGAGCTTCCCGGTACGCGTAATGAAGGAGCTTGGCGTATCGAAACTCGTCGTAACGAATGCGGCGGGCGGCATCAACACAGATTATGAGCCTGGCGATCTAATGCTCATCTCCGATCACATCAATCTGACCGGACGAAACCCGCTTATCGGGCCTAACGAGGATCGGTTCGGCGTTCGCTTCCCGGATATGTCCGAACCATACAGCCGCCGGCTTCGTGCACTCGCACAGGAGACTGCGCAGGCCGCTGGCTTCTCGCTTCGAGAGGGCGTGTATATCGGCGTTCTTGGACCATCTTATGAAACCCCTGCAGAAATCCGAATGATGCGCACGCTTGGCGCTGATGCTGTTGGCATGTCGACAATTGCGGAAGTCGTCGCGGCGCGTCATTGCCTCATTGAAGTGCTCGGCATCTCGTGCATTAGCAATATGGCTTCGGGTATTTTGGATCAGCCGTTGACCCACGAGGAAGTGATGGAAACGACGGAACGGGTGAAAAACCGCTTCCTTCAGCTCGTATCCGACGTCGTACCGAAGCTGTAGCCGTCGTTATTTGTCGGTTAAAATTTTGCTTCACCGACTCAATATGACATACATTGTACGAAATTCACAGTACAATGTTCGTGATTATAGATGTGGAGTGAAGCGAGAGATGAATAATTCCCTATACGTAAGTCTAGAAGAGCTTCGTGGCAAAATGGTAGATACCGCCCTGTTAAGAAACACCTTGCAGGACCGCGACGTGCTGTTCTTAAGTCAGCAGCTGGATACGCTAATTGTACAAGCCCTGACGGAGCAGCATCGTTCGCGGAGCCTCAATAAATCTACGCCCCAGGAGGACTAACGTCTGATGCGGGATGTAGAGGTTGTGCTTAACAATCGAAACCAGATAACGGGCATTCTTTTACGAAATCGATTTCTTAATTTATGGCTGCTGCCAAGGCTTTATACCTGTTGATCAGTTGTTGGCCTATGGCAGCAGTTATTTTGTTTGGGCGCTTTTTGTCGAACGATTGAACGATTGCAAGCGAGATCGTAAGCTCGAATGAAATCTCATCTATAGGAGAATTGCATAATGCGAATGTCCGATATCATTGACAAGAAGAAATATGACACGGGGATGTCCTTCGAAGAGATTCAGTATGTAATTCAAGGATATGTGAATGGCACCATTCCGGATTATCAAGTGTCTGCTTGGCTTATGACGATCTATTTCAACGGCATGAGCGAAGAGGAAGCTTTTTATTTAACGAAAGCAATGATCGAATCCGGTGACCAGCTGGATTTGTCTGCGATTTCGAAAGTGAAGGTGGACAAGCATTCAACCGGCGGCGTGGGCGATAAAGTTTCGCTTATCATCGCGCCGATTATTGCCTGCTTCGATCTTGCGATGGCCAAAATGTCAGGACGGGGACTCGGGCTCACGGGAGGAACGATTGATAAGCTGGAATCGATTCCGAGCATTAACGTTGAACAGCCCGTGGATACCTTCATCGATACCGTCAAATCTGTTGGATTTGCGCTGATTGGGCAGACCGGCAATCTGGTTCCGGCAGACAAGAAGCTGTATGCGCTTCGGGATGTAACCGGAACGGTCGATTCCGTTCCGCTCATTGCGAGCTCGATCGTGAGCAAGAAAATTGCAGCAGGAAACGACATTATCCTGCTCGATGTGAAATTCGGCCAAGGTGCTTTCATGAAGGATGCTGAGTCGGCCAAGGAGCTAGCAGCAAGCATGATCGGCATTGGCAGACGTTTTAATAAGAAATTTGCAGCCTTGATCACGGATATGAACCAGCCGCTCGGTTCAATGATCGGCAATGCGTTCGAGGTATACGAGAGCATTGAGATTTTGAAAGGCAGAGGCAATTCGCAATTACGTCAAATATGTGTGGACACCGTTGCCTATCTGCTTCGACTATCCGAGCAATTCGCAGAGCTGGACGAGGCGATCGAGCAGATTAATAAAGTGATTGACGATGGATCAGCCTATAACAAGTTTGAAGAGTATGTTCAAGCATTCGGCGGAAACCTGGATGTATTTGAAGATGAGCATTGGGTATTCAGCGCCTCCACCAAGCTCGAAATCAAAGCGCTCAGCGGCGGCTTCATCCACCGGATTGATGCTGAAACAATCGGCAGAGCAGCGATGATCGCAGGTGCCGGAAGAGAGAAGAAAGAGGATTCCATCGATCATCATGCTGGTATTCAATTTATTAAGCAGTATGGTGATCAAGTTCAAGAAGGCGATGTGGTCGGCTACCTGCATACGAACAAATCGATTGCGCCGGCATTGATCGCCGAGCTGCAGCAGGCCGTACATATTAAGCCAAGCGCCCCGGGTGAGCATAAGCATATATACTCGTATATGGAATAGCTCGCATTACATGTTGAATAACAGAAAGACCGAATCTCAATGGGATTCGGTCTTTTTTTGCTACGTAGTGCTGTTGTCGTTAAAATATCCTTCCAGCAGCTTCAGCACTGTCTGCTCATTGTCCGTATTGATCGAGCACAGCCTTGTTACCAACAGCTCGGCTCCGGCATTATCCAGCGGGCAGAAGAATACGTTGTAGTTCGTTACGGTGCTGGAAAGCAGGCATACGCGCTTCCATCCTCCTGCTGTTAATTTTACATCCATTGCGCTTCCGTTCGGTTCACCAAGCTCTACTCTGATCAGGGTATCGACATTCGTCTTCAAATTGACCGCTATGCCGGAATATTTCCTGCCTATCCCATTCGGAAAAATGTTGGACGCGTAAATCACGGCTTTATCTGTCCCGACGGCTACCGAGCTGCTGAATTTCACCGATCTAACGGTTCCGAGCTCCTCATCGTTCTTCGTTCCTACGGATACGACCCCGCCTGTTCCCAGCTTCACGATTGGCGGCACAATTGGACTGATGGAAGAGTTGAGCATGTATTTATCGTATTTCGTATTGTCTTTCATCAAGAATCCATTGCGATTACGAAGCGTAAGCGCTGAGGGGGTCGATGTTACGTTCTCGAAGTTGCCTACAGCATCAAACTTGCCGATCAGAGCAACGCTGCTTGTGGAATCGCAAGCGACATGAGAATAATACGGCTGGCCATAGCCTCTTGGATTCGTATAATCTAATGCGCTTTCATTTTCGAGAAGGATGGATGGTTTAACGGTCGCATCATTGTTCTGCAAGTGATCGATGCAGAGAATTGAATTGCTGCTGTAGATCGTAGACTTCTTAATCGTTTTCCCTTTGATCTCGACAGAAGTCGTATTCGGGGCGTCAACGCCTGTTGTTTCCGGACATCCGCCATAGATGTAGTTGGACAAGCAGTCGAAGAAGGCGAAGCAGGAGACTCGATTCGCGAGCGGGATGGAGGAGAAGAAGTAGTTGCCCGACGCATGGTGCACCAAGCAGCCTACGATGTTGCTGGCTAACGTTAAACTGTAGAACGTATTCGAGTTGCCACCGGAATACGCCTGACTCCCTGTTCCTGCGTTAATATAAAGACCAAGCTTATTGTTGAACAAAATAAGATTATAAAATTGATTGAATTGCGATTGATTGAGCTCAAGCCCCGTATCCTGACAGTTCTCGATTGTGCAATCATAGAAGTACAGGTTGATCGCATTGAACACTTTTAATCCGATTACGTTTTTATTCAGTCCGTTGATCCTGAGGCCTGTGAAAGTCGTTTTATCATTGCGTACTTGATACTTGGGAAACTCGAACAGGTTGAAATTGTCGGCTGCCGCAGATGGCTTGAAGACGGTATTGCTGCCGCATAGGATGCTGACTTTCGGTTTTAATTTGATCGTCTGACTGATCAGATAATCGCCATCTGGCACGAAGACCGTCCCTCGCGCAACGCTGTTAATGACATTCTGCAGAACTGCCGTGATGTCCGTATTAGGAGCTGCGTTATGAGGGGCATGGCCAATATTAATCCAATTCGGAATATTCGTCACGGTTTCGTTGTACGAAATGATTTGAGGCGTATTCTCAACTATATGGTTGATGATTGGAACCAGTTCGGCTTTGGTCAGACCATTCTTGCTTATTAGATCGTTGTCGGGCGCTTTCTCGCCAGCCGCAATGCTGTGGAACTTGCCGATGAACTGCGCATTCGGTTGTGGTGCGATTTGGATCGTTGCTCTTGAAGGATTAATGACGACAAAATCGTCGTCTGCTGCGGTATAGACATCTGTTCCACTCGTTATCGTCAGCACATTGCCCTTTAATTGCAGCTCCACATTGTAAGGAATACCGCTGGAGCGCACATGATTAACGCTTCCAGAAACTTTCGATACAGGGACGATAATGAAGCTGCCGTTATTGATTCTTTTCATTAAGGTAAAACTAGTTCTACCAATTAACAAATGAATCATTGTACCTAGATTAAATGAACCGCCCTGCAGAATCATCACAAGATTGTCGCTTACGCCGGAGATTTGTCCTGCTGCCTCCGTGAAACTGAATGTGGTCTGCATGTATGTTAACGGCTTGCCATAGTCCACGCTGGCGTAAAAGTTTGAACCGTCTGAAATCAGCTCGCCATTTTGGATTTTGGCTGTCATAATGCCGGTCCCCGACACTTCCCACGTATGGCCGCTAATCGTTGTGGTACCGTTCAATGCGGTATCCGGTTTATCGAAGCTGTCATAGATTTGGCCATCTGTATTGCGGAGACCAAACATTCTTCGCTGCAAATGTACGTCATTGTCTTGTTCAGAACTTGCCATCCGAGACCCACCTCCTATCAGAATTTCGTATCTCTCTTTATAAGAGTCTATGAAATTTTGAGGAAAAAGGTGCGGGTAAGATGTCCATAACATCCTGTCGTAGCCTAGCAATCGAAGGAGGTCCGCCCATTTTTTATATGCAAGAAATGGGAATAATTATTTGACGGTCTGTCCATAATGGGAAGGAAAAAGATGGCCGCTGTGTGTTCCGTCTTCCATTGCTGCAGCTTCACTTCAGCGTGGATGGAGCAAGGCCGCAACATGCTCAGGAGGGATCGTTCTTGTTCAAGTCTGTCTGTACTAAATTACTCGTTAGCGCCTTAGCGCTCACGCTTCTGCTGCCGGCGCTGAATGCTTCTGCCGCAGAGCCTGCCGCTCCGAACGCTTCTTCAGCTTCCCCAGCGGTCAATTTGGCGCCATCTGCACGCTCCGCTGTGCTGATGGATGCTGACAGCGGTACGGTTATTTTTGATAAAAACAGCCATGACAAGCTGCCGCCTGCCAGCATTACGAAGATTATGACGATGCTGCTCATCATGGAGGCGCTTGATGACGGACGTCTGAAACTGACTGACAAGGTGTCGACGAGCGAATATGCGGCCTCCATGGGCGGTTCGCAGATTTTCCTTGAACCAGGCGAAGAGATGACCGTTGATGAGATGATCAGAGGCATTGCTCTCGCCTCAGGCAATGATGCATCCGTCGCGATGGCAGAGAAGCTTGCTGGCACGGAGGCTCAGTTCGTCAACATGATGAATGAGAAAGCCAAGCAGCTAGGCATGAATGACACCCATTTTGCCAACTGCAACGGACTGCCGGTGGCAGACCACTATACGTCAGCGCATGACATCGCGATCATGTCGCGCGAGCTGCTGAAGCATACCGAAATTACGAAGTACACGGGACTGTATCAGGACTACCTCCGCAAATCCTCGGAGAAGCCGTTCTGGCTCGTTAACACGAATAAGCTCGTTCGCTTCTACACGGGCGCTGACGGCTTAAAAACAGGCTTCACGAACGAAGCGAAGTTCTGCTTGTCAGCAACGGCACGCCGCGATGGCTTGCGTGTCATTGCAGTCGTAATGGGCGAACCGAATACGAAGACGCGTAATGCAGAAGTGTCATCCATGCTGGATTATTCGTTCGCACAGTACACGAACTACTCGATCTTCAAGCAGGGCGATCCGATTGGCAAGCTGCCTGTGGAGAAAGGCCAAGTTGCACAGCTGGAATTGACCGCAACGCATCCATACAGCGTATTGATGCGCAAGGGCGCCTCGACCGGCGATATTCGCCATGAGCTCCAGCTCGATAAGAACATTAAAGCGCCGATTAAGATTGGTGATCGCATTGGCCGAATTGTCGTGTATCAGGGCAATCAGCAGCTGTCCGAGTTCGAGGTTCAATCGCCGATTACGGTCGAGAAGGCAAGCTGGTGGACATTGATGAAACGGACGTGCGCCGGTCTATTCCGCTGAATGAAGAAGCGCAATTTGTCGGCTCATAGCGCCGCGGTTCTAGTTTTGTCGTGAGGCAGGAATGGGGAGGCCTTACGGAGAAATGCTTGTTCATCACGGGGAGGAGTGAACAGGATATGAGTCTTCAAGTAGAGTTGGAGCACCAACGTAATGTGTTGATTGTGCGCCTGAGAGGAGAGCTTGACCATCACACGGCTGACATTGTTCGGCTCCGGATGGAAGAAGCGATCCTTAAGAGTACAGTCCAGCATGTCGTTCTCAGCCTGAAGGATTTGATCTTCATGGACAGCTCCGGTCTCGGTGTCATACTTGGCCGCTACAAGCAGCTGAAGGCGAAGGGCGGCGTAATGGCCGTCTGTGACGTGAATAAAAGTGTATACCGGCTGCTCGAGCTATCAGGCTTGTTCAAAATTTTGGCTGTTCACGATAATGAGCGCGCGGCGCTCACCAGTCTGGAGGTCGTATCATGAACGAGACGAGAGCTGCCAATACGATGCGCGTAACGTTCTCCGCCCGCAGTGAGAATGAGGCGTTCGCCAGGATTACGGTCGCTGCCTTCATTACGCATTTGGATCCGACGCTTGATGAATTGAACGATCTGAAGACGGTTGTGTCCGAGGCGGTGACGAATGCGATTATTCACGGCTACGACAATGATCCTGCTCGGTTCGTCACGATTGAAGCTTCGATCGAAGATGAAACACTGCATCTGATCGTCAGCGACGAAGGGAATGGAATCGAGGATCTGGAGCTGGCCCGTTCGCCTCTCTACACGTCCAAGCCGGAGCTGGAGCGTTCAGGCATGGGTTTTACGATAATGGAAAATTTCATGGATCGGTTCGAAGTGACGAGCGAGCCTGGCCGTGGCACACGGATCGAGATGTCGAAGCGAATCGAATCGAAAAAAGCGCTGTTTAATTAGGCGCATAGGGGTTGGACCTCATGGAAGTCGATTTGAAGCAAACGGCGCAGCCGTATTTGGATGACGCAGAAGTGAAGCGTCTTATCGCCCTGAGCCAGTCAGGTGACAGCGTGTCCCGCGACACGCTCGTCCACTGCAACATTCGGCTCGTATGGTCGGTCGTGCAGCGGTTTATGAACCGCGGGTACGAGCCTGACGACCTATTCCAGATCGGCTGTATCGGACTGCTGAAGTCGGTCGACAAATTCGATTTGTCTTACGACGTCAAATTTTCGACCTATGCGGTGCCGATGATCATCGGCGAAATCCAGCGCTTTCTGCGCGATGATGGAACGCTGAAGGTAAGCCGATCGCTTAAGGAAACAGCAAATAAAGTGCGGAAGATGAAGGACGAGCTGTCCAAGACGCTTGGCCGCCTGCCGACGATTAACGAGGTGGCGGAAGGGCTTGGCATATCGCCTGAGGATGTCGTATTCGCGCAGGAGGCCAATAAGCCTCCTACCTCCATCCACGAGACGGTATTCGAGAATGACGGCGATCCGATCACCCTTATGGATCAAATTGCCGATGATACGCAGGAGAGATGGTTCGACAAGCTGGCGCTGGCAGAAGCGATTGAGGGGCTTGCCGAACGCGAGCGGCTTATCGTCTATCTGCGGTACTTTCGCGATCAGACGCAGTCAGAAGTCGCAAGCAGGCTTGGCATCTCACAGGTGCAGGTATCGCGGCTTGAGAAAAAAATATTGCAGCTCATCAAAAACCAAATCGCCCAATAAGCGGCGATTTGGTTTTTTTAATGCCAATGCAGCCATACTATCCAAGAACCGTTGCACACTTGTCGCTTGCGAATAGGGGGTGATGCACGCTTGGAAGGGAATGTATCGGCACCGACGGTGCTTTATATGCGGCTGAAGAAGCGGGTCCATATCCATGCCGGCGACACGGTAACACTAGGGATGACTGCAAAGCTGTTGACCGATGACAGTATTGCAGATGTGCTGGAGTCTCTTGTTCTGTATCACCATCGGACCTCTGACGGCAATCGTGTCGTTATCGATTTGCTGCAGATGATACGCGTGATCCGTTCACACTTTCCGAACCTGACGATCGAGACGTACGGCGAGCCGCATGTTCTCCTGATGGTTGGCGAGAAGGCAGAGCGTCCACGAATGCCAGTGCTCATTATTTCATGGCTGCTGTTATTTTTCGGCGCGGGGCTTGCCATTATGAACTTCCATACGGATGTAAGCATGAAGGAAGTTCATATGCGAATCGCTGAGCTTGTCACCGGCAAGCATGTGGAGCATCCGCTGTGGTTCCAAATCCCGTATTCGGTGGGTATCGGTCTTGGGATGCTGCTGTTCTTTAACCATCTGTTCAAGAAACGGTTTAATGAGGAGCCGAATCCGCTTGAGGTTGAGCTTTACTTGTACCAAGAGAACGTCAATGCTTACGTCGTAGCGGAAGAGATGCGCAAGAAGCAGGGCGGCCATGGGCCGAGTGGACCGGCAGGTGAACCTCATGCTTGATCTGGGCCGTAATTTATTCGTTGCGATGCTTGGACTGGGAGGCGGGCTTGCCGTTGGGTCAGGGCTCGTTTCTTTGCTCATCATTCTGGACTTGATTCCTCGACTGGCTCAGCTCGGCAAGGCGTATCGGCAAGCGGTTTGGTTTGAAACGGCGGTTACGGCAGGAGCGCTCTTCTGGACGGTAATTGACTTGTTAAACTGGAAGCTGTATTTGCCTAACTATGCGGTTATGCCGATTGCAGGTATGCTGGACGGATTGTTCGTCGGTATGCTCGCAGCCGCGCTGACGGAAGTGATGAACGTGCTCCCCATTTTGGCGAAACGAATGAAGTTGTCTAAGCATATAGCAGCGCTAGTGTGGGCAATGGTATTAGGCAAGACCGCAGGCTCGCTGTTTGATTGGCTCTATTATCAGTGGTAAGCAACAAGGAGGACAGAGGACGCTATGCGAAATCGGGATAGTCAGACACCAGACGGACAAACGTTCATTATACCGGAAGTGATTTCGATGATGGAAGAGCTGGAGGTCGAGGACGCATTGGATCGCGGGGATGCTCCGAGAACGGTGCACCAGAGCGACGGTGGGTCTGATGATGATCTTACAGCTGTTATTGAGGAGATAAGCGAGCCGCCAGCAGAGGAAGCCGCACCGAAGGCTGCAGCACCATCAGATCACAGAGTCCCGAATAAGGGGGCGAGCGGGAAGAAGCGTGTTTCGCAGGAGGACCTCGATATTGAGCTGCTATCGCTTATTAAGGACAAGCAGCGGCTGCATCAATTGTTATCTGCTGAGCTTGTATCCAAGGATCCAGCCTTGCATAACGGCCAGTCGGCGCAGCATGGAGGGGGAGACCAGCAGCACAAGGCGGCAAGTCAGGGGGAGACATCGGGCAAAGAGAAGCAGCAGGCACAAAATAAGTCACAAAGCTCTGATCCTCACGGCGATCAGCAGGAGCAATTCGAGCCCATACCATCCGACATTGATGGATATCTGAAGAAGCTGGAGGATGCGGGTTTCCATACGAGCTTTGATATTGTAGTGCGCGAGATGACGCTTGGCGATAAGCGGACTGCTCTGTTCTTCTACAACGGTCTCGTTAAGGATACCGTACTGACAGATATACTCACTCGATTGACCTACCTGCAGCCGGACACGATCTCGATGAATGCTGTTCATGACTTCCTTCACTACTATGTGCCTGCCGTCCAGGTGAAGGCTGTCGATAAGTGGAGCGACATGCTGCTCGAGGTTATGTCAGGTGCTTCTGCGTTTTATGTTGATGGGGAAGACAAAGCGATCATCATTGACGCCAAGGCGTTCCCGTCGCGTGGT
>Ga0182738_1000140_pt1 | contig 116592 bp, 109 predicted proteins | sample eDN5th30CBELigMG_FD_128876 | JGI IMG/M metagenome (GOLD analysis project Ga0182738, IMG submission 128876) | Enriched Miracle-Growth compost microbial communities from Emeryville, California, USA - eDNA 5th pass 30_C BE-Lig MG (version 2)... ... | reverse complement strand
CCTGCTCGATCACGCGCAGGCGCAAGGCGAGCAGTTCGGCCGTCAGCTTGCGCTCGTCCTGCTTCAACGTCTGATAGCGGCGTGCCGTGGCCGCCTGGCGTTGCAGGTGGCGCAGCTGCTTCTCGACTTCTTCGCGGACGTCGCTCAGGCGCTCCAGGTTTTCCTTGGTGTGCGAGATGCGATTCTCGGTCTCGCGGCGCCGCTCCTTGTACTTGGAGATGCCGGCGGCCTCTTCGATGAAGCCACGCAACTCATCGGGGCGAGCTTCGATCACGCGCGAGATCATGCCCTGCTCGATGATGGCGTAGCTGCGGGCGCCCAGGCCGGTGCCGAGGAACAGCTGCGTGATGTCCTTGCGACGGCAGCGGATGCCGTTCAGGAAGTACGCCGAGGTGCCGTCGCGCGAGACCACGCGCTTGAGCGAAACCTCGTTGTATCCGGCGTACTGGCCGGCCAGCGTGCCGTCGGAGTTGTCGAATACCAGTTCGACCGAGGCCGTGCCCACCGGCTTGCGCGAGCTGGAACCGTTGAAGACCACGTCGGCCATGGAGTCGCCGCGCAGGTGCTTGGCGGAGATCTCGCCCATCACCCAGCGCACCGCGTCGATGATGTTGGACTTGCCGCAGCCGTTCGGCCCCACCACGCCGATCAGGTTGCCCGGCAGGTTGACGGCGGTCGGATCGACGAAGGATTTGAATCCGGCCAGCTTGATCTTGTTGAGTCGCATCAGGTTCCGCGCGAAGAGAGGGAAGAATTTGGCGCGGTAGTGTACTTAAAACGTGCCGGCGCACGCAGCCTAATCTGGAGCCGCGGCAGCCATGCCGGGGACGGTATCGGATGAACCGCTCGACACGGCGCGCGCGGGCTGGCTCATGGGACGGCGCATACCGTCCCAGTCTCCTGCAACCGACAGTATCCGCAGGAAAAAATCGGTCTTTCCCATGCCCCTGTACGTGCCATGCCGCGTCTGTATAATCGCGGCCCTTCGTTGGAATTGACCTGAAGTGTTGACTGCCGTGGACTGCTCGATGCTGAGGTGAGTGGAGGCTCTAGATGGCCGCAAAAAAACCGGCTGCCAAGGCGACTAAGGCCAAGAAGACTGTCGTCAAGAAAGCTGCCCCTGTAAAGAAATCGGCACCTGCCAGGAAACCCGCTGCTTCCGCCCGCAGCAAGCCCGCGCCGGCGCGTCCGGCCGTGAAATCCGTGGCCAAACCGGCCGCGAAAACGCCCAAACCCAAGGCAACCCCGACCGCTGTGCCCAAGGAAGTGGCCGCGCCCGCGCCGAAACCGGCCGAGAAGATCCCAACCGCCCCCAGAGCCCAGATGCCCGCAAGACCTGTAGTGAATCGCCCTCTCGACATCGACCAGAACACGGCCAACGAGCTAGACGACAGCGAAGGCCAGGAGATCTCCGGCCTCAACCTGCTGGCGGGTCCGCGCAACGTCAAACCGTACGTTGCGCGCCGCGGCGAGCAGTACATGAGCAAGGAGCAGCTCGATCACTTCCGCAATATCCTGGAAACCTGGAAACGGGACCTGATGCAGGAAGTGGATCGCACCGTGCTGCACATGAAGGACGAAGCCGCGAACTTCCCCGATCCGAACGACCGCGCCACCCAGGAATCCGAATTCAGCCTGGAGCTGCGCACCCGCGACCGCGAACGCAAGCTGATCCGCAAGATCGAGGAAGCGATCAAGCGCATCGATGACGGCAGCTACGGCTACTGCGTGGAAACCGGCGAGGAAATCGGCGTCAAGCGCCTGGAAGCCCGCCCGGTGGCGACGCTGTCGCTGGAAGCGCAGGAACGCCGCGAACGGCGCGAGAAGCAGTACGGCGATCGGGACGACCGCTACCGGTAATCGGTAGCCTGTGGCCGCAGCTTGCCTGTCTATCGCGGCCGCTTCGCTCCCTCGCCCACCGGCCCGCTGCATTTCGGCTCGCTGGTCGCTGCCGTCGCCAGTTATCTGGCCGCACGGCAGGCCGGCGGCGAGTGGCTGGTGCGCATCGAAGATCTCGATCCGCCGCGCGAGGTGCCCGGCAGCGCCGACCAGATCGTTGCGGCGCTGGCCCGGCTGGGCTTCGAATGGAATGAGTCTATCGTTCGCCAGAGCGCTCGCCGGCCGCTTTACGAAGACGCAGTTCAGCGCCTTCTCGCGGCCGGTGACGCCTTCAGATGCTCGTGCAGCCGCGCGGAAATCCAAGCCGCGGTTACCAGCACAGCCGCATCCGGCGAGGAGCTTCGCTATCCTGGGTGGTGCCGCGACGGCGTACGCATGCCAGAACGCGCAACCGCCATCCGCTTCCGCACTCCTTCTGGCGACGTCGTCTTCCAGGACCAGATCCAGGGACTAACCTGCGTCGACGTCGCGGCCGAAGTTGGCGATTTCGTCATCCAGCGCCGCGACGGATGGTTCGCCTACCAGCTGGCCGTGGTCGTCGACGACGCCGCACAGGGCATCACCCACGTGGTCCGCGGCGCCGATCTCCTGCGCAACACGCCGCGCCAGTTGTTACTTCAACAGGCTCTGGGCCTGCCACACCCCGCATACGCACATGTGCCGGTAGCCACGGACCGTAACGGAGTCAAACTCTCCAAATCGGAGGGTGCTGCGGCGATCGATCTGGCGCAGCCGAATGGGGAGCTGTGGCGGGCGCTGCGGTTTCTGCAACAGGATCCTCCGCGCGAATTGCTCGACGGCAGCCTCGCCGAGCTGTGGAGTTGGGCCATCGTTCATTGGACGACCGCACCGGTACGCGGCATGCGCAGCGCACCGGTGGCTAACGCCTGAGCGGCTCGCCGCCTCGGGCACTGCGGCCACGGATGCATTAGTATGTTTGCGCCTTGAATTACGACCGGTTCTTTGGCTCCTAAGCAGTACGAGGAGCGTCCATGATCGAGCCGAGAGTCATCAAGAAATATCCCAACCGGCGCCTCTACGACACGGTAGAGAGCCGCTACATCACGCTGGCCGACATCCGCCGGCTGGTGATGGACAAGGTCGACTTCGTCGTCATCGACAAGAAATCCCAGGAAGACATCACCCGCTCCATCCTGCTGCAGGTGATCGCCGAGCAGGAACACAGCGGCGAGCCGCTGATGAGCCAGGATTTCCTGTCGCAGGTGATCCGCTCCTACGGCGGCGCGATGCAGAGCTTCGTGGGCAGCTATCTGGAGCAGAGCCTGAAGCTGCTGGCCAGTCAGCAGCAGCAGATCCGCGAGCACATGCGCGGCACCATGGGCGGCGACGCTTTCGACACCATCGCCACGCTGACGCAGCAGAACCTGGAGCGCTGGCGTTCCATCCAGGACGACATCTTTCGGGCGATGAGCGGCGGCGGTGCAACGGCCGGTTCGCGCAACAAGGAGCGCGACGACGAGCCGGAAGACGAGCCGGCGGAAAAGCGGGTCTGAAACGAAAAAGCCCCGCCATCGATAATGATGGCGGGGCTTGGATTCGGCCGGCAGCGCGAGGCTGAGGCTTCTTGGGCTTCAGGCCTCGTCGACGTTGCGCATGCTCAGACGTACGCGGCCCTGACGGTCCACTTCCAGCACCTTCACGCGCACCACGTCGCCTTCCTTGAGCTTGTCGCTGACGCGCTCCACGCGCTCTTCCGAGATCTGCGAGATGTGCACCAGGCCGTCCTTGCCCGGCAGGATGGTGACGAACGCGCCGAAATCCATCAGGCGCGCAACGCGGCCCTCGTAGATGCGGCCCACTTCGACTTCAGCCGTGATCAGCTCGATGCGACGCTGCGCTTCGCGGCCCGAGGCGCCGTCGACCGAGGCAATCTTGACCGTGCCGTCGTTCTCGATGTCGATCGAGGTGCCGGTCTCTTCGGTGATGGCGCGGATGACGGCGCCGCCCTTGCCGATGACTTCGCGGATCTTCTCCGGATCGATCTTGATGGTGATGATCGAAGGCGCCCACTCGGACATCTTGGCGCGCGGCGCGGCGAGCACCTTGTCCATCTCGTCCAGGATGTGCAGCCGGCCGGCTTTCGCCTGCTCCAGCGCCACCTGCATGATCTCCTTGGTGATGCCGTTGATCTTGATGTCCATCTGCAGGGCGGTGACGCCGCTGCGGCTGCCGGCCACCTTGAAATCCATGTCGCCCAGGTGATCTTCGTCGCCGAGGATGTCGGTGAGCACCTGGAAGCGATCGCCCTCCTTCACCAGGCCCATCGCCACGCCGGCCACGGCCGCCTTGATCGGCACGCCGGCATCCATCAGCGCCAGGCTGGTGCCGCAGACGCTGGCCATGGAGCTGGAGCCGTTGGACTCGAGGATTTCCGAGACCACGCGGATCACGTACGGGAAGGTGGTCATGTCCGGCATCACGGCCGAGATGCCGCGGCGGGCCAGGTTGCCGTGGCCGATCTCGCGGCGCTTCGGCGAGCCCATCATGCCGGTCTCACCGACGCTGAAGGGCGGGAAGTTGTAGTGGAGCATGAACGGCTCTTTGCGCTCGCCGGCCAATGCGTCGATGATCTGTGCGTCGCGGCCGGTGCCCAGCGTGGTCACGACCAGCGCCTGCGTCTCACCGCGGGTGAACAGCGCCGAGCCGTGGGTACGCGGCAGAACGCCGGTGCGGATCGAGATCGGGCGGACCGTCTTCATGTCGCGGCCGTCGATGCGCGGCTCGCCCGCGATCACGCGGTTGCGCACGATGCGGTATTCGAGATTCGCCAGTTCCTTGGACACGTCTTCCGGCTTGTGAGCCGGGGTTTCGCCGGCAGCCAGCGCCTCGATGGCAGCCTGCTTCACTTCGCCGACGCGCGCTTGGCGGTCCTGCTTCACCGTCACCTTGTATGCATCGGACAGGCCGGCTTCGGCCTGCGCGGCCACCGCCGCTTCCAGCGCGGCATTCGCAGGGGCCGGCTGCCAGTCCCAGGCGGGCTTGCCCGCTTCGGCCTTGAGCTCGTTGATGACCTTGATCGCCGCCTGCTGCTGCTGGTGGCCGAACACCACGGCGCCGAGCATCACTTCTTCAGACAGGTTGTCGGCCTCGGACTCCACCATCAGCACGGCTTCGGCAGTGCCGGCGACCACGAGGTCGAGCTTGGAGGTCTTGAGCTGGGTGTTGGTCGGATTCAGCACGTACTGGCCGTCGATGTAGCCGACGCGCGCGGCGCCGATCGGGCCCTGGAACGGCACGCCCGACAGGGCAAGCGAGGCGGAAGCGCCGATCATGGCAGCGATGTCCGGATCGATATCCGGGTTCACCGACACCACCGTGGCCACCACCTGCACCTCGTTGAGGAAGCCTTCCGGGAACAGCGGACGGATCGGACGGTCGATCAGGCGCGAGGTCAGGGTCTCCTTCTCCGAAGGACGGCCTTCGCGCTTGAAGAAGCCGCCGGGGATACGGCCCGCGGCGTAGGTCTTCTCGACGTAGTTGACGGTCAGCGGAAAGAAGTCCTTCTTCGGATCCGCCTGCTTGCGCGCAACGGCCGTGACCAGCACGACAGTCTCGCCCATCGAAACCAGCACGGCGCCGTCGGCCTGGCGGGCCAGCTCACCGGTTTCCAGGGTGACCTGGTGCTGACCAAAAGCAAAAGTTTTCTTGATTGCGCTCACGATACTTCCTACCGGCAGGCGGAATTGATTAGGACGAGTGATGCTGGGGCGGGACGAACGCGGGCAGAGGCGTCATCCCTTGGGTCCGCGGTCAGCGCCGCAGACCGAGGCTGGCGACGATGGCCTGATAGCGCTCGGGCGTATTGCTCTTCAGGTAATCGAGGAGCTTGCGGCGCTGATTGACCATCTTCAGCAGGCCGCGACGCGAGGCGTGATCGCGCTTGTGAGCGACGAAGTGGCCGCCGAGCTCGTTGATGCGCGCCGACAGCAGCGCGATCTGCACTTCTGGTGAACCCGTGTCGTTCGCATTGCGGCGATATTGCTCGACGATTCCGCTCTTCTGCTCGGTCGACAGTGACATCTTGCTCGATCCTAATGACTTGAATTTCGATTGGGGGGCCGTTTAAGAGCCGCGTATTGTACGCGTGGGCCCCGGGCGATCTCAAGCAAAACTCCCTGAAATCCTAGGCCTACGTGCATCTTTGGCGGCCCCGATGGTTTTTTCGCTAATCGCCGCCGCCGACGAACAGCCGTACCGGGCGCACCCGCCCGGCGGGCCCGGCCTCCACCAGGCCCAGAAACCGGCCTGTCGGGCCATAGGCCCGCAGGGATCCCGTCGCGACCGGCGAATCGGCGTCGACTGCCTGGCCCAGCAGCAGCGCCCGCTCGGCCGGCGCGTGGAGGTGAACAGCAGGCAGGTCCATGAACGCCACATCGGCCGTCAGCAGCAGCGAGTCCAGGGTGCCGGCCTCGCGGGCAGCCTCCAGCTGGCTGAAGGTGGACATGGAATGGGCCTCGAACGGGTCGATCGACAGGCGCCGCAGGTCGACCAGGTAGCCCAACGTTCCGAGCCGCTGCGCGATGTCCGCGGCCAGCGAGCGGATGTAAGTGCCCTTGGAACAGCGCACGACGAATTCCAGCCGTTGCGGCTCCAGGCGCACGCGTTCGATGCGATGAATGAAGATTTGCCGCGGGGGCCGCTCGATGGACTCGCCGCGCCGCGCCAGTTCGTACAGGCGCTGTCCCTGGTGCTTCAGCGCCGAATGCATGGGCGGCACCTGTTCCTGCGGACCGAGGAAACCGGCCAGTACGGCGTCGACTTTTGCCTCGTCCAGATCCGGAACCGGTGCCCGCTCGATCACCTCGGTTTCGCCGTCCAGGGACTCGGTGCGCGCGCCCAGCTGGACGTCCACCTGGTAAGTTTTACCGGCATTGAGCAGCCGGCCGCAGACCTTGGTCGCCTGCCCGAAGCAGATCGGGAGCAGCCCGGAGGCCAACGGATCGAGGCTGCCGGCATGCCCGGCTTTCTTTGCCGCGTACAGCACCCTCGCCTGCTGCAACGCAGCGTTGGACGACAGGCCCAGCGGCTTGTCGAGCAGCAGGATGCCGTCGACATCGCGGTGAAAGCGCCGCGCTTTGGACATGTTCAGCGCGTGGGATCGCGGTCGCTATCGGGTGATGGATCCGCGTCGTCCGGATTCTCGTCCTGATCGTCGCTGTGCCGGGCGGCATCGTCCTGCACCGCCTGGTTGATCAACGCCGACAGGCGCGCGCCGCTCTCGATCAGTTCGTCAACCACGAAGCGCAACTCCGGCGCATGGCGTAGACCGAGCGCACGTCCGAGCGGACCACGCAGGATCTCGGCAGCCGACTCGAGCACCGCCTGCGCCTCTTCCGGCTTCGCGTTGAGCACGGAGTAGTAGACGGTCGCGTAACTCAAGTCGCTCGAGACCCGCACTTCGGTCAGCGTCACCATGCCGAGCCGTGGATCGCGGATCTCGCGGCGGATCAGCTCGCTCAACGCACGCTGGATCTGCTGCGCAACCCGCCGACTGCGCGGAAACGCCTTGCTGGATTTGGAACGGGTCGCCATGAGCTGCTACTGACGAAGCAAGGCGCGCTCAGATCGAGCGCGCCACCTCGATGCGGGAGAAGCACTCGATCTGGTCGCCCACCTGCACGTCGTTGTAGTTCTGCACGCCGATGCCGCACTCGGTGCCGGCGCGCACTTCGTTGACGTCGTCCTTGAAGCGGCGCAGCGATTCCAGCGCGCCCTCGAAGATGACCACGTTGTTGCGCAGGACACGGATCGGGTTGTTGCGGCGGACGTAGCCGTCCACCACGATGCAGCCCGCCACCGTGCCCATCTTGCTCGAACGGAACACCTCGCGCACCTCGGCCAGGCCCACGATCTGCTCCTTGACCTCCGGCGCCAGCATGCCCGACAGCGCCTGACGCACGTCGTCGATGGCTTCATAGATGACGCTGTAGTAGCGCACATCGATGCCGGATTCCTTGATCATGCTGCGGGCCGAGCTGTCGGCGCGCACATTGAAGCCGATGATGCGCGCGTTCGAAGTCTGCGCCAGCGTGACGTCGGACTCGGTGATGCCGCCGACGCCGCTGGAGATGACTTTGACCGCCACTTCGTCGGTCGAGAGCTTGTTGAGCGAGTCGCGCAGCGCTTCCGCACTGCCCTGCACGTCGGCCTTGAGCACGACCTGCACGGTCGCCACCTTGCCGTCGCCCATCTGCGAGAGCATGTCTTCGAGCTTGGTCGGACCACCCTGCTTGGCGAGCTTGGTGTCGCGGAACTTGCCCTGACGGTACAGCGCAACCTCGCGCGCCTTGCGCTCGCTTTCCACCACCAGCAGGTCGTCGCCCGCATTGGGCGCACCCGACAGACCAAGCACCACCACCGGCAGCGACGGACCCGCTTCCGTGACGGCCTTGCCGGTCTCGTCGAACATGGCGCGCACGCGACCGAATTCCTGGCCGGCGATGATCGGGTCGCCCGGCTTGAGCGTGCCGCGCTTCACCAGCACGGTCGCCACGGCGCCACGGCCCTTTTCCATCGTCGATTCGATCACCACACCGGCAGCCGAGCCCTCGTGGGTGGCCTTCAGCTCGAGCACGTCGGCCTGCAGCAGCACGGCTTCCAGCAACTGATCGATGCCTTCGCCGGTGCGTGCCGAGACGTACACGAACTGCGTGTCGCCGCCCCAGTCTTCGGGGATGACGTTGTGCTTGGCCAGATCGTTCTTGACCCGGTCCAGATCCTTTTCGTGCTTGTCGATCTTGTTGACCGCCACCACGATCGGCACTTCCGCGGCGCGGGCATGCTCGATCGCTTCCACCGTCTGCGGCATGACGCCGTCGTCGGCGGCGACCACCAGGATCACGATGTCCGTCACCTGTGCGCCGCGGGCACGCATTGCAGTGAACGCGGCGTGACCCGGCGTATCCAGGAACGTGATGACGCCCTTCGGCGTCTCCACGTGATAGGCGCCGACGTGCTGCGTGATGCCGCCCGCTTCGCCCGAAGCGACCTTGGTGCGGCGGATGTAATCGAGCAGCGAGGTCTTGCCGTGGTCGACGTGACCCATGACGGTGACGACCGGCGCACGCGGCACCAGCTCGTGACCGGCATCGGCCACCTGCAGCTCGTCCTCGATCGCGTTTTCCTTGATGACCACGGCGTTGTGGCCCAGCTCTTCCACCACCAGCACCGCAGTGTCCTGGTCGATGGGCTGGTTGATGGTGGCCATCACGCCCATGTTCATCATGACCTTGATGACTTCGTTGGCCTTCACGGCCATGCGCTGCGCCAGCTCGGCCACCGTGACGGTTTCGCCGATCTGCACATCGCGCTTGACCGGCGCGGCCGGTCGTTCGAAGCCGTGCTGGCCGCCGACGCTGACCTGCACCGGCCGGCGCGACCTGATCTGCTGATGCTGCTTCTTTTTCTTGAAGCGCGCGCTCGCATCGCTGGATACATGCAGCTCGGTGCGCTGGAACCGTGACGGCTCGCCTTTGTTGTCGCGCTGGGGAGCTTCGCGGCCGCCAGCCTTGGGCGGCGCCTCCGCAGCCTTGGCGGCCTGCTGCCGACGCTCGGCTTCCTGGCGTTCACGGACCTCGGTTTCGCGCCGCGCTTCTTCTTCGGCACGCGCCCGAACTTCTTCCTCGAGCTTGCGGCGCGACTCTTCCTCTTCACGCTGGCGCTGTTCGGCTTCGCGCTGTTGCGCTTCGAGCCGCTCCTGCGCCAGGCGCTCTTCTTCGAGCTGCTTTTCCTCGACCTGCTTCTGCTGGTCCGTTTCGAGCTGCTGCTTGTCCGCTTCTTCCTGATGCTGCACGCGCGCGCGTTCCTGCAGCACACTGCGATTCAGGTAGGTCTTCTTGGTGCGCACCTCGACATTGACCGTGCGTGCACGGCCCTGCGCCGAGGCGACCTTGATCTCGCCCTGCGACTTGCGTTGCAGCGTGATCTTGCGCGGTGCTCCGCCGTCCTCCGTGCGACCGTGCGCACGGCGCAGGAATGTCAGCAGCTCCATCTTGGCCTCATCGCTGATCGTGGCGTCCGCGCCCGATACCTGGATGCCAGCTTCGTCGAGCTGCGTCAGCAGACGCTCGACCGGTACTTTCAGTACCTCTGCAAATTGTGTGACTGTCACATCCGCCATACCCGCCCTCCCGAGCTGTCCGCCTCAAGCCTGCTGGCTGGCGGAATCGAACCAGTGCTTGCGCGCTGCCATGATGAGCGCGCCGGCGCGTTCCGAATCGACACCCTCGATCTCCGTCAGGTCGTCGATCGCCTGCTCCGCGAGATCCTCGCGCGTCACGATTCCCTTGCTGGCCAGCACCCGGGCCAGTTCCTCGTCCATGCCATCGACTTCGAGCAGGTCCTGGGCCGGCTCGGCGCCGTCGATCTCCTCCTCGCTGGCGATCGCCTGCGTCAGCAGCACGTCGCGGGCGCGGTTGCGCAGCTCCTTGATGATGTCCTCGTCGAATTCCTCGATGCCCGCCAGCTCCGAAGCCGGCACGTAGGCGATCTCCTCGACCGTGGAGAAGCCTTCGGTGACCAGGATCTGCGCCACTTCTTCGTCGACCGCCAGCTGCTTCTGGAACATCTCGACCAGCTTGCGCGACTCGCCTTCGCTCTTCTCCACCGCGGCCTGCTCGGTCATGACGTTGAGCTCCCAACCGGTGAGCTCGCTCGCCAGCCGGATGTTCTGGCCGCCGCGGCCGATGGCCTGCGACAGCTTCTCTTCGGTCACGGCGATGTCCATCGAGTGCGAATCTTCGTCGACCACGATGGAGACCACTTCGGCCGGCGCCATCGCATTGATGACGAACTGCGCCGGGTTCTCGTCGAACGGAATGATGTCGACGCGCTCGCCAGCGATCTCGTTCGAAACCGCCTGCACGCGCGAACCACGCATGCCAACGCAGGCACCGACCGGATCGATGCGGCTGTCGTTGCTCTTCACAGCGATCTTGGCGCGCACGCCCGGATCACGGGCGGCACCGAGAATCTGGATCAGGCCCTGGCCGACTTCCGGCACTTCCAGCTTGAACAGCTCGATCAGAAATTCCGGCGCGGTGCGCGACAGGAACAGCTGCGGGCCACGCGGCTCCGAGCGGACGTCCTGCAGGAAAGCCTTGACGCGATCCTGTGCACGGATCGGCTCGCGCGGAATCATCTGATCGCGCGCAATGAAACCTTCGGCATTGCTGCCCAGATCGACGAACACGCCGTTGCGATCGACGCGCTTGACGATGCCCGACACCAGCGTGCCGGCGCGGCTCTGGTACTCATCGACCACCTGGGCGCGCTCGGCCTCGCGCACTTTCTGCACGATGACCTGCTTGGCGGTCTGCGCAGCGATGCGGCCGAAAGCCACCGACTCCATCGGCACCTCGACATAGCCACCGACCTCAGCGTCCTTGGAGACATCCAAGGCGTCCTCCAGTCGCAGCTCGCTGTCCGGGAATTCCAGTTCGGTGGAATCGTCGGCGAACACTTTCCAGCGGCGCCAGGTGTCGTAGTCGCCGCTCTTGCGGTTGATGGACACGCGCACGTCGATGCCCTCGCCGTGACGGCGTCGCGTCGCGGAGGCGAGCGCCGCCTCGAGAGCCTCGAAAATGATCTCCTTGTCGACGCCCTTCTCGTTGGAAACAGCGTCCACCACCATCAGGATTTCTTTGTTCATCGTGCGAAACTCCGGCTTGTGCCCGGTCAAAGATCCGGCGCCACCCGCGCCTTGTGAATTGCGTCGATCGGCAGTCGTAGCGTGCTGCCATCCACTTCGAGAGCGATCTCGCCCTGGACGGCGTCGACTGCCGTCAGCCGTCCGGCGAAGCGTTTGCGGCCGTTGACCGGAGCCTTGGTCTCGAGCTTCACCGGCTCGCCATTGAAGCGCGCAAAGTGCTCCGGCGTGCGCAGCACCCGGTCCAGCCCCGGCGAAGATACTTCCAGCGTATAGGCCTGCGGGATCGGATCGGCGGCGTCCATTGCCTCGCTGACGGCGCGGCTGACCTGCTCGCAGTCTTCCAGCGTGATCCCCTGGTCGGAATCGATGTACAGCCGCAGCAGGCCACCGCCGGCGCGCGGCGCGTACTCCAATTCCCACAATTCGTAACCGAGGCCGACCACCACGGGCTGGAGCAGCTCGACAAGCTGGTCTCTCAGCATGGTCCACCTCCGGTGATAGATCGATCGCTCGACGTGGTTTACGTGACCCAGAAACGAAAAATGGGCCCAAGGCCCATTCTCGCACTCGTCCCTTCCTCACCCTCCGAGCGCCTGGTGGCCCCGGACGGCGTCCTAGCAAAGCCAACCGTGAGCCGGTGGCGGGCCTCTGTTCACCTCAAGTTGGTAGCGGGGGCAGGATTTGAACCTGCGACCTTCGGGTTATGAGCCCGACGAGCTGCCAGACTGCTCCACCCCGCAACTGAAGGGGTCAACAGAGGGCGCGGATTGTAAGGGCCTGAAGTAGCTATTACAAGGCGGAACTGTTGTTCCGCCGCAATGCCGCGTATCGATCGATCAGGGCAGGACCCTGGCACACAGTTCCATGAGGGCGCCCGGGAAAATTCCAAGGGCCAGCACCGCCAGGCCATTGGCGGTCAGCAGGGTTCTGAGCGTGCCGCCGCCCTCCACTGCCACGGTGCCGACCGGCTCATCGAAGTACATGAGCTTGATCACCCGCAGATAGTAGAACGCGCCGACCACGGACAGCAGCACCGCCACCGCGGCCAGCCAGGTCAGGCCGACGTCCACCACGGCGCCCAGCACCAGGATCTTGGCCCAGAAGCCGACGAACGGCGGCACCCCGGCGAAGCTGAACATGAGCATCATCATGACCGCAGCGAACCACGGGCTGCGGCGGTTCAGTCCCTTGAAGTCCTCCAGCTCATCGCCTTCGAAGCCTTCGCGCGACAGCAGCAGGATCATGCCGAACGAGCCCACCGCCATGATGATGTAGACCAGCGTATAGAACATCGCAGCGCGGTAACCCTCGCTGGTGCCGGCCAGGATGCCCAGCAGGATGAAGCCGACGTGCGAGATGGTGGAGTACGCCAGCATGCGCTTCAGATTGGTTTGGGCGATGGCCACCACGTTGCCGATGATCATCGACAGCACCGACAGCGCGATCAGCATGCCCTGCCAGCTGGCCACCATGGAGTCCAGGCCCTCGGCCAGCACACGGATCGCCAGGATGAACGAGCCGATCTTGGGCGCCGAGCCGACGAACAGGGTCACGGGCGTCGGCGCGCCGTGATAGACGTCCGGCACCCACATGTGAAACGGCACAGCGCCGAACTTGAAGGCGACGCCGGCGATAATGAAGGCCAGGCCGAACACCAGGCCCAGCTTGTCCGGGCCGACCTCGCGCACCGCCACCGCCAGCTCATCCAGCTGCAGGGTGCCGGTCAGGCCGTAAATGATGGAGAAGCCGTACAGCAGCAGACCGGAAGCGATCGCGCCCAGCACGAAATACTTCATGGCCGACTCGGCAGCCACGCCCGAATCGCGGTCGAAGGCCACCATGGCGTACAGCGACAGCGACAGCAGCTCCACGCCCAGGTACACCGTGACCAGGCTGCCGGCGCAGCACAGCACCATGATGCCGAGCAGGTTGGTGAGCCCGAGGATGAAGTACTCACCCTTGAACAGGCTGCGACGCTGCAGGTACTCGCGCGAGTACATGAAGGCCACTGCCACCGTGCCATAGGCGAACAGCTTCAGCACATCGCTCATCGGATCGGCGATGAAGGCGCCGTCGAACGCGGTGACGCGGGTGTCGACCCCATTGGTCACGGTGACGAAAGCGGCGCCCGCGAGCGCGAGCAGCGACAAGGCGTAGGTCACCCAGCGGTTGCGCTCGCTCAGGAAGACATCGACCAGCAGGATCACGCAGATCGCCGCGATCATGTAGATCTCGGCGGCGGCGGCCGCGAAATTGAGACTGGACTGCACGGTTTCCGGCATGACGTTTGCGAAGATCGATAACTAGAGTTTGGACACGGTGATCTGCTGCACCAGGTGCTCGACCGTGGGGCGCATCACATCCAGGAGCGGCGCCGGCCACAGGCCCAGCAGCAGCACGGCGACGGCAAGCACGCCCAGCACCACGAATTCGCGGCCGTTCAGGTCACGCAGCGCAGCGACGTTGTCGTTGGCGACGGGGCCGAAGATCACGCGTTTCACCAGCCACAGCGTGTACGCCGCGCCGAGAATCAGGGTGATGGCGGCCAGGAACGCGTACCAGAAGTCGGCACGGAAGCTGGCGATGATGACCAGGAACTCGCCGACGAAGCCCGAGGTCGCGGGCAGACCGGAGTTGGCAAACGCGAACAGCACCGCGAAGCTGGCGAAGACCGGCATGGTGTTGACGACGCCGCCGTAGGCCGCGATCTCACGGCTGTGCACGCGGTCGTACAGCACGCCGACGCAGAAGAACATCGCGCCCGAGATCAGGCCGTGCGAAATCATCTGCACCATCGCGCCGTCGATACCCATGGCCGCGCCGCGCAGGTCGCCGTTGACGGCCAACAGGTCGAACGCCAGGAACGAGCCCAGCGTCACGAAGCCCATGTGAGCGATCGACGAGTACGCGATCAGCTTCTTCATGTCCTGCTGCACCATCGCCACGAAGCCGATGTATACCACCGCGATCAGCGACATCGAGATCACCAGCCAGTCGAGCTGCGCGCTGGCATCCGGCGTGATCGGCAGTGAGAAGCGCAGGAAGCCGTAGCCGCCCATCTTCAGCATGATGGCCGCCAGGATCACCGAGCCGCCGGTCGGCGCCTCGACGTGCGCATCCGGCAACCAGGTGTGCACCGGCCACATCGGCACCTTGACCGCGAAAGCCACCATGAAGGCGATGAAGATCAGCAGCTGCGGATTCAGGGCGATCGGCAGCGCCTGGAAGTCCGCGATCGAATAGCTGCACTGCCCCGCCTTGCAGGTCTGCAGGTACAGATAGATCAGCGCCACCAGCATCAGCACCGAGCCGAGGAAGGTGTACAGGAAGAACTTCAGCGTCGCGTACACGCGGCGCGCTCCGCCCCATACGCCGATGATGATGAACATCGGGATGAGCATCGCTTCCCACAGCACGTAGAACAGCAGCGCATCCATGGCGGCGAACACGCCCACCATCAGTCCTTCGAGCACCAGGAACGCGGCGAAGTACTGGGCCGGACGCTTTTGGATCACGGTCCAGGCCGCGATTATCACCAGCGGCGTGATGAACGTGGTCAGCACGATGAGCGGCATCGAGATGCCGTCCACGCCCAGCGCGTACCAGGAGTTCAAGCCCGGGATCCACGGCAGGTGCTCGACGAACTGCATCTGCGCCGTGGTCGCGTCGAAGTGCGTATACAGGAGCGTGGAGATGGCGAAGGTCACCACCGTGGTGCCGAGCGCAACCCAGCGCCCCAGCGCGATGCCACGGTCGCCGAGGGCGAGCAGCGCCACGCCGCCCACGATCGGCAGCCACATCAGAACGCTTAACACAGGCCAGGTTAGTTGCATGACGAAGAAACGGTTCTTGTTACTTTGAGCAGGGGGCGGTCAGCGCAGCACATACCAGGCCAGCAGCACGGACACACCGATAATCATCGCGAAGGCGTAGTGATACAGGTAGCCGGACTGGACCCGGCGGAACACGCCGGACATCCATCCCACCACCTTCGCCGAGCCGTTCACCGCCGCGCCGTCGATCAGGGCCATATCGCCCACGCGCCACAGCGCGGTGCCGAGATTGACGCTGCCGCGGGCGAACACCGCCTGGTAGATCTCGTCGAAATAGAACTTGTGCGCGAGCAGCTGGTACAGCGCCGCGAACTTGCCGGAGATCTTGCCGGGCAGATCCGGCCGCTTCACGTAGAACACCCACGCCAGCAACCAGCCCAGGAACGCCAGGTAGATGGGCGGCTGCAGGAACGCATGCGTCAGGAAGCCGAACGGCCCGTGGAATTCCTCGCCGATGTGGCCCAGCACGTCGCGCTGCTCGGACACGAAGATGGCGCCGTTGAAGTAGTCACCGAACAGCACCGGGCCGATGGTGAACCAGCCGATGAACAGCGACGGAATCGCCAGCAGGATCAGCGGCACCGTCACCACCCACGGGCTTTCGTGCGGCGGGCTGTGGTTGTCCGCATGCGGATCGGGCTCGTGACCGGCATCGGCGTCGGTCGCCACGTGGGTGCCCTCGTCCGCCGTGTGATGATGATTGGTCGCCGAGAAGCGCTCCTGGCCGTGGAAGGTCATGAACACCAGCCGGAAGCTGTAGAAAGCGGTGATGAACACGCCCAGGAATACGCACCAGTAGGCGTAGGTCGCGCCCGGAATGTGCGACTCGTGGACCGCTTCGATCAGCGCGTCCTTGGAGAAGAAGCCGGACGTTCCCGGGAAGCCGATGAGCGCCAGCGTGCCGACCACGCAGGTCCAGTACGTGATGGGCATGTACTTCTTCAGTCCGCCCATCTTGCGCATGTCCTGCTCGTGGTGCATGCCGATGATCACTGAGCCGGCCGCCAGGAACAGCAGCGCCTTGAAGAACGCGTGGGTCATCAAGTGGAAGATCGCGCCTGCGTAGGCCGACACACCCAGCGCCACCGTCATGTAGCCGAGCTGGGACAACGTCGAGTACGCCACGACGCGCTTGATGTCGTTGTTCACCAGGCCCAGCAGGCCCATGAAGAACGCGGTGGTCGCGCCGATCACCAGCACCGTCGACAAAGCCGTCTCCGACAACTCGAACAGCGGCGACATGCGCGACACCATGAAGATGCCGGCGGTCACCATCGTCGCCGCGTGGATCAGCGCCGAGATGGGCGTCGGACCTTCCATCGAATCCGGCAACCACACGTGCAACGGCACCTGAGCGGACTTGCCCATTGCACCGATGAACAGGCAGATGCAGATCACCGTGATCGCCTGCCACTCCATGCCCGGCAGGATCTGCATCGTGTTGGCAGTAATGGCTTCGCGCGCGCCGAACACCGTCACATAGTCGAGCGAACCGGTGTAGTACGCCACGCCTGCGATGCCGAGCACGAAGCCGAAGTCGCCGACGCGGTTCACCAGGAACGCCTTCATGTTGGCGAAGATCGCCGACGGTCGCGTGTACCAGAAGCCGATCAGCAGGTACGACACCACGCCCACCGCTTCCCAGCCGAAGAACAGCTGCATGAAGTTGTTGGCCATCACCAGCATCAGCATCGAGAAGGTGAACAGCGAGATGTACGAGAAGAAGCGCTGGTAGCCCGGATCCTCGTGCATGTAACCGATGGTGTAGACGTGCACGCACAGCGACACGAAGGTCACCACCACCATCATCAGCGCCGACAGGCGATCGACCAGGAAGCCGACCTCCATCTTCATGCCGTCGCTTACCAGCCAGGTGTAGACGCTGCCGTTGAAGGTCGGCGCGCCGTCCAGCAGGAGCTTCAGCACGTAGATCGACAGCGCGCACGACAGCGCCACGCCCGCGATGGTGATGCAATGGGCGCCGACACGGCCGACGACGCGACCGGCGAGACCGGAAACGATCGCCGCGAGCAGCGGCGCCAGGACGATCGTGAGTAAGGTGGATTCGGAAATCATGCTCGGCTTAGCCCTTCATCGTGTCGAGCTGTTCGATGTTGATGTTCTTGCGCTCGCGGAACAGCACGACCAGGATCGCCAGGCCAATGGCCGCTTCCGCCGCCGCCACCGTCATGATGAAGAACACGAAAATCTGACCGTTCAGGTCGCCCAGCTGGCGCGCGAACGCGATGAAATTGAAGTTCACCGCCAGCAGCATGAGCTCGATGCACATGAGCAGCAGGATCACGTTTTTGCGGTTGATGAAAATGCCGGCGACGCTCAGCGCGAACAGCAGGCCTGCCAGCAGCAATACGTTTTCCAGCGGAATCATTGTTTCTTCTCCGCTTCGACCTTGACGATCCGGACTCGATCCTTGGCGCGCACCGACACCTGGGCGGCGATGTCCTGCTGCTTGTAGTTGGCACGCTGGCGCATGGTCAGCACGATGGCGGCGACGATGGCGAGCAGCAGCAGCATGGCGGCCAGCTCGAACGGATACAGGTATTTGGTGTACAGCAGCTCACCCAGAGCCTGCGTGTTGCTATACCCATCCACCGCTGCAGAGGCGGCAGCGGCCGTCTTCTCGACGCCGAGGTGCTTCACCCAGACGACGCTGCCGATCTCGATGACGACCAGCGCCGCGATCAGGATGCCCAGCGGCGCATAGCGCGTGAAGCCTTCCTTCATCTGCGCAATGTTTACGTCCAGCATCATGACCACGAACAGGAACAGCACCATGACGGCGCCGACGTAGACGAGCACCAGCACGATGGCCAGGAACTCCGCCTCCATCAGCAGCCACAGGATGGCGCTGTTGAAGAACGCGAACACCAGGAACAGCGCCGCGTGCACGGGGTTGCGTGCAGTGATGACGCCCAGCGCCGCGACAACCAGCACGGCAGAAAAGGCGTAAAAGAGGATCTCGGTGATAGTCATGGGTTCAATACGCTAGCGGTATCTCGCGTCCGCGGCCTTGTCGGCGGCAATCATGGCTTCGTAGCGCTCGCCGATGGCCAGCAGCTTGTCCTTGGTCATGATGTTTTCGCCGCGGTTTTCCATGTGGTACTCGTGGATGCGCGTCTCGACGATGGCGTCCACCGGGCAGGCTTCCTCGCAGAAGCCGCAGTAGATGCACTTGAACAGGTCGATGTCGTAACGGGTGGTACGGCGCGTGCCGTCGGCCGCCACATCGGACTCGATGGTGATCGCCAACGCCGGACACACCGCCTCGCACAGTTTGCAAGCGATGCAGCGTTCCTGGCCGTTCGGATAGCGACGCTGCGCATGCAGGCCACGGAAGCGCGGCGATTGCGGCGTTTTCTCCTCCGGGTACTGCACCGTGATGTTCGGACGCAGCGCGAACTGGCGCAGCGTCACGGCCAGGCCGATGAACAGCTCGGTCAGGAAGAACGTCTTGAAGAAACTGGCAGGTGTTTTCATGCCGATGCCCTCACGCTGCCCACGGGCCGATCTTGTAGTACGCGAACACGCCCAGCACCGCGATCCACACCAGCGTCACCGGAATGAAGATCTTCCAGCCCAGGCGCATGATCTGGTCGTAGCGGTAGCGCGGGAACGTGGCGCGGAACCACAGGAAGCAGAACAGGAAGAAAGAAATCTTGGCGAAGAACCACAGGAAGTGCGGCGCCTGCAGGAACGCCGGCACCGGCCAGCCCTCGAACGGCGACAGCCAGCCGCCGAAGAAGAACACCGAGGTCAGCGCCGAGATCAGGATCATGTTCACGTACTCGGCCACGAAGAACACGGCGAAGGCCATGCCCGAGTACTCGACGTGGAAGCCGGCGACGATTTCCGACTCGCCTTCGACCACGTCGAACGGCGCGCGGTTGGTCTCGGCCACGCCGGAGATGAAGTACACGACGAACAGCGGCAGCAGCCACCAGAAGTAGTAGCTGAAGAAGCCGCCGCGCTGGCCCTCGATGATCTCGCCGAGGTTGAGCGAGCCGGCCGCCATCACCACGCCGACCAGCGCAAAGCCCATCGCGATTTCGTAGGCAACCATCTGTGCGGCCGCGCGCATCGCGCCGAGGAAGGCGTACTTCGAGTTGGCCGCCCAGCCGGCCAGGATGACGCCGTACACGCCGGCCGAGGTCAGCGCCAGGATGTAGAGCAGCCCGGCGTTGATGTCGGCGACCGTGAAGCCCGGCCACAGCGGCATCACCGCCCAGGTGCACAGCGCCGGAATCAGCGCCAGCAACGGCGCCAGGATGAACAGGAACTTGCTCGACTGGCTGGGGATGACGATCTCCTTCACCAGCAGCTTCAGCACGTCCGCAAACGGCTGCAGCAGACCGAACGGACCGACCCGGTTCGGCCCGATACGCACCTGCATCGAGCCGATGACGCGGCGTTCGGCCAGCGTCAGGAAGGCCATGACCAGGATCACGCTGACGAACAGCAGCACGGCGACCACGCCGTACCAGACGATCGCCTGCAGCCACTGCGGCAGGAACGACAGCAGACTCGTTACCAGTTCAGGAATCATGCTTCACCCCGGCTGCGACGGGCCTCGCTGGTGCTTTGCAGCGCCGGCGAACGACGCACTACGGCGTCGGCGTCGTAGATCGGTACATCGTTGAGCGCGGTCGGTTCGGCAAGCGCGAGCTTGGCCTGCACTGCGCGCGCACTCGCCTTGGGCGCTGCCACGCCGGCCTCGTCGACCTGCTTGCGAACCTCGTCCGCGATCTGCTCGGAGCTTGCGTACTCGAACTCAGGCAGGTTCAGCAGATTGCCGAGCACGCGCAACACCTTCCAGGCCGGACGCGACTCGCCTACCGGCTTGGCTGCGCCGGGCACGCTCTGCCAGCGGCCTTCCAGGTTCACGTAAGTGCCGGAAGTCTCGGCGAAGGTGCCGATCGGCAGGATCACGTCCGCATATTCTTTCGCCGAGGCATAGGGCGACAGCGCCACGACGAATTCGGCGGCCTTGAATGCTTCGCTCGCATTCGGCGCCGCGATGTCCTGCTGCGGCTCGACGCCGCCGAGCACGACGTAAGCCTTCAGCCGCGCCGTGAACATGTCGGCGACGTTGAGGCCGGCAGTCTGCAATTGCTTGCCACCGAGGCTGCGCGTCGGCAGCACACCGGCGAGATGCGCACCGACCGCATTGCCGCCTTCCGGCAGATAGCCCAGCGTTGCGCCCGTCAGCTCGGCTACCGCCGCTGCTGCCAGCCGCAGATCCGCAAACGCCGGATCGCGCTGCGCCAGCGCGCCGAGCAGGATCACTCGACGAGTGCCGTCGCTCAGCTGCTGCGCGATAGCTTTGTGAGTATCCGACGGCTGCGCGCTCGCGATCAGCGCAGCGATCGAAGCCGGCGCGCTCTTACCCGTCGCAGCCACTGCTGCGGCGGCGATCGCCACCAGGTGCCCGAACATGTCGAGCCCGTTCGATGCGAGATAGCCCGCGACCGGGAACATGTAGTCGTAGCGCTGCGGATTCGCGAACGAAATCTTCGCGCCCTTCAGCGCCGCCTTGCGAATGCGGTGCGCGATCAGCGGCACTTCCTTGCGCAAGTTCGAACCGACGACCAGCACCGACGAAGCCTGCTCCAGCTCACGGATGGAACAGCCGAGCGCCGGGTACAGCGGCTCGCTGGCTTCATCGCGGAAATCGGTACGACGCAGGCGATGATCGAGATTCGCGCTGCCCAGGCCGCGCGCTACTTTCGCCAGCAGGTAAAGCTCTTCGAGCGTGGAGTTCGGCGACGCCAGTGCACCGATCTGCGCACCACCATGCTGGCGCGCGACGCGACCGAGGCGCTCGGCGACCAGGGCCAACGCCGTTTCCCAATCCGTTTCCTGCCAGACGCCGTTCTCGTTCACCAACGGCTTCTCCAGGCGATCCTCGCTGTACACGCCCTGGAAGCTGAACCGGTCGCGGTCGGCAATCCAGGTTTCGTTCACGTCCTCGTTCGGACGCGGCACGACACGCATCACGCGGCCGCGCAGCACGTGCGCATAGATGTTGGTGCCGACGCTGTCGTGCGGCGAAATCAGCGGATGCTGGGTCATCTCCCAGGCACGGGCGCGATAGCGGTACGGCTTGTTGTTCAACGCGCCGACCGGGCACAGATCGATGATGTTGGCCGACAGCTCGTGATCGACGCTCTTCTCGATGAAGGTGCCGATCTCGGTGTTCTCGCCGCGGCCGACGGTGCCGAGCTGCTGGAAGCCCTGGATGTCCTGCGTGAAGCGCACGCAGCGCGTGCAGTGAATGCAGCGCGTCATGTCGGTGGAGACCAGCGGCCCCAGGTTCTTGTCCTTCACCACGCGCTTGCGCTGGTTGTAGCGCGACACGTCGCGGCCGAAGCCCATCGCCAGGTCCTGCAGCTCGCACTCGCCGCCCTGATCGCAGATCGGACAGTCCAGCGGGTGATTGATGAGCAGGAACTCCATCACCGACTTCTGCGCCGCGATCGCCTTGGGCGACTTGGTGAAGACTTTCATGCCTTCGGCCACGGGCGTGGCGCAGGCCGGCATCGGCTTGGGCGCCTTCTCGACCTCGACCAGGCACATGCGGCAGTTGGCCGCCACCGGCAGCTTGTCGTGGTAGCAGAAACGCGGCACGTACACGTCGTTCGCGTCCGTGACCTGGATCAGCATCTGGCCCTTGCGCGCCTTCATGGGCACGCCATTGACTTCGATGTTGACCTCGTCACTCACTTTCGGGTCGCTCATGTCGTCTCTATCTAAGCGAGGTTCAGGCAGCGCGGCGCTGGTCGCGCTCGACGATGCTGTGGCCGTGCTCGATCATGTACTCGAACTCGTGCCGGAAATGCTTCAGGAAGCTCTGCACCGGCCAGGCCGAGGCATCGCCGAAAGCGCAGATGGTGTGGCCTTCGATCTTGCCGGCCACGTCCAGCAGCATGTCCAGATCGGTCTTCTGGCCCTGGCCTTCCAGGATGCGTTTGACGGTGCGGTTCATCCAGCCGGTGCCTTCGCGGCATGGCGTGCACTGGCCGCACGACTCGGCGCGATAGAAACGCGTGATGCGCTCGAGCGTCTTGACCATGCAGGTCGTCTCGTCCATGACGATCAGCGAGCCGGTGCCGAGCGCGGAGCCCGCCTTCTTCACCGAGTCATAGTCGAGATTCGCTTCCATCATGATGTCGCCCGGCACCACCGGCACTGAGACACCGCCGGGAATCACGGCCTTGAGCTTGCGCCCGCCGCGCACGCCGCCGCAGATCTCCAGCAGCTGCTTGAACGAGGTGCCCAGCGGCAACTCGATGTTCTGCGGCTTGTTCACGTGGCCGGAGACCGAGAAGATCATGGTGCCGGCGGAATTCGCCACGCCCAGATCGACGAACCACTTCGCGCCCTTGCGCAGAATGGTCGGCACCGAGGCATAGCTCTGGGTGTTGTTGATCGTGGTGGGCTTGCCGTACAGGCCGAAGTTCGCCGGGAACGGCGGCTTGAAACGCGGCCGGCCCTGCTTGCCTTCCAGCGATTCGAGCAGCGCAGTTTCTTCGCCACAGATGTACGCGCCCGCACCGACATAGGCGTACAGATCGAAATCGATACCGGAGCCCTGCACGTTCTTGCCGAGCAGGCCGGCCGCATACGCTTCTTTCAGCGCCGCTTCGAAACGCGGCACGGGCTCGTCGAGGAACTCGCCGCGAATGTAGTTGTAGCCGACCGTGGCACCCATGGCGTAACCGCCGATGGCCATGCCTTCGATCAGCGCATGCGGGTTGTAACGCAGGATGTCGCGGTCGTGGCAGGTGCCAGGCTCGCTCTCGTCCGAGTTGCACACGGCATATTTCTGGCCGGGTGCGTTGCGCGGCATGAAGCTCCACTTCATGCCGGTCGGGAAGCCCGCGCCGCCGCGGCCGCGCAGGCCGGAGGCTTTGACTTCCTCGATGATCTGCTCGCGCGGCACCTTCTCGCGCAGGATGCGTTCCCACGCTTCATAGCCGCCGATGCTGCGATAGGTCGCCAGCTCCCAGGACCGCTCCTTGCCGAGCGGTTCGAAGCACACCAGATTCTGCTGATACTGAGCGCTCATCTTGAACTACTTGTGGCGGTCCAGAATCTCGTCGACCTTTTCCGGCGTGAGATTCTCGTAATAGACGTGGTCGACCATCATCATCGGCGCGTTGTTGCAGGCGGCCAGGCACTCTTCTTCCTTCTTCAGGAAGAAACGGCCGTCCACCGTGCTCTCGCCCACCTTGATGCCGAGCCGCTTCTCGACGTGCGCCAGGATCTCATCGCCGCCGCACAGCATGCAGGAGATGTTGGTGCACACCGAAATGTGGTGCCGGCCGACCGGCTTGGTCTCGAACATGGAGTAGAAGGTCGCAACCTCGTACACCTGGATCGGCGGCAGGCCCAGATACTCGGCCACCGCGTCCATCGATTCGTTGGTCAGATAGCCGCCGTTCTCGTGCTGCACGGTGCGCAGCGCGGCGAGCACCGCCGAACGCTTGCGGTCCGGCGGAAACTTCGAGAGCCACTGGTCGATCTCGTGCTTGGCGTGCTCGGAGAGCCCGCCGCTGCCGGCCTGGCTGGTGTGGGTGGTTTCGCTCACCGGTCGATTTCCCCGAAGACGATGTCCTGCGTGCCGATCACCGCCACCACGTCCGCGAGCAGATGGCCCTTGACCATCTCCTCCAGCGAGGCGAGATGCGGGAAGCCGGGCGCGCGGCACTTGAGGCGATAAGGTTTGTTGGCGCCGTCCGAGACCAGATAGATGCCGAACTCGCCCTTGGGCGCTTCCACCGCGGCGTAGGTCTCGCCTTCCGGCGCGCAATAACCTTCGGTGAACAGCTTGAAGTGATGGATCAGCGATTCCATGTCGTCCTTCATGATCGCGCGCGCGGGCGGCGCAATCTTGTGGTCGGACGTCATGACGGGGCCCGGATTGTGTTTCAGCCACTCCACGCACTGCTGGACGATGCGGTTGGACTGGCGCATCTCTTCCACGCGCACCAGGTAGCGGTCGTAGCAATCGCCGTTGACGCCGACCGGGATGTCGAAATCCATCTGGTCATACACTTCATACGGCTGCTTCTTGCGCAGATCCCAGGCGATACCCGAGCCGCGGATCATCGGCCCGGTGAAGCCCAGCTGCAGCGCACGCTCCGGCGACACCACACCGATGTTCACGGTGCGCTGTTTCCAGATCCGGTTGTCGGTCAGCAGCGCTTCGTATTCATCGATGCAGGCCGGGAAACGCTCGGTGAAGTTCTGGATGAAATCCAGCAGGCTGCCCGAACGGTTTTCGTTCAGCCGGTCGACTTCCTTCTGCGAGCGCCACTTCGAAGGCTGGTAACGCGGCAGCGATTCCGGCAGATCGCGATACACACCGCCCGGACGATAGTACGTGGCGTGCATGCGCGTGCCCGAGACTGCCTCGTAGCAATCCATCAGGTCTTCGCGCTCGCGGAAGCAATACAGGAACACCGTCATCGCGCCGATGTCGAGGCCGTGCGCGCCGAGCCACATCAAGTGATTCAGGATGCGCGTGATCTCGTCGAACATCACTCGGATGTACTGAGCACGCAGCGGCGGCGTGATGCCGAGCAGTTTCTCGATGGCCATCACGTAGGCGTGCTCGTTGCACATCATCGAGACGTAATCGAGCCGGTCCATGTAGCCGATGGACTGGTTGAACGGCTTGGACTCGGCCAGCTTCTCGGTCGCGCGGTGCAACAGACCGACGTGCGGGTCGGCCTTCTGGATGACCTCGCCGTCCATCTCCAGCACCAGGCGCAGCACGCCGTGCGCAGCCGGATGCTGCGGGCCGAAGTTCAAAGTGAAATTGCGAATCTCAGCCACGGGAACCCGACTCCACATGCGCGCCGACCGGAACGTCCTTCAGTCCCTGGTCGTAGCGGTTGTCTTCGCGAATCACGCGCGGCACCAAGGTGCGCGGTTCGATGCTGACCGGCTGGTAGACCACGCGGCCCTTGGCCGGGTCGTACTTCACTTCCACGTTGCCGATCAGCGGGAAATCCTTGCGGAACGGATGACCGATGAAGCCGTAGTCGGTCAGGATGCGACGCAGGTCCGGATGTCCGCGGAACAGGATGCCGAACAGATCGAACGCCTCGCGCTCGTACCAGTTCGCACCCGCCCAGATATCGGTCACCGAATCGATCACGGGCGGCTCGCCGTCCACGGCGAAGCTGCGCAGACGCAAGCGCCAGTTGTGCGTTATCGACAGCAACTGATAACTCACGGCGAAGCGGCCGGCACGCGGCTCGGTCACTTTCTCGCGAACGCGATTCACGCCGCGGCTGAAACCGGTCGCAGTCGAAGCCAGCGTGCTCCATTCCTCGCGGCCGTAGTCGAGATAGTCGACGCCGGACAGATCGATCAGCTGCTCGAACTTAAGCTCGGGATCGTCGCGCAGCTCGCGACATACCGTCAGCAGATCGGACGCGGCGACTTCGAACGCAACGTCGCCCGGCACTACCGGCAGAGCGCGCAGCCGCTCGCCGAAGCGCGCGGTGACTTTCGAGGCCAGGGTCTCGCTTCGTGAAGCCATACTTGAATTACCGGGCAATGGTGCTGGTGCGACGGATCTTGTTCTGCAGCTGCAAGATGCCGTAGAGCAACGCTTCCGCCGTCGGCGGACAGCCGGGCACGTAGACGTCGACGGGCACGATGCGATCGCAGCCGCGCACGACAGCATAAGAATAGTGGTAGTAGCCGCCGCCGTTGGCGCACGAGCCCATCGAGATCACCCAGCGCGGCTCGGGCATCTGGTCGTAGACCTTGCGCAGTGCCGGCGCCATTTTGTTCACCAGCGTGCCGGCGACGATCATCACGTCGGACTGACGCGGGCTCGGACGGAATACGACGCCGAAGCGGTCCAAATCATAGCGGGCGGCGCCCGCGTGCATCATCTCGACGGCGCAGCACGCCAGGCCGAACGTCATCGGCCACATCGAGCCGGTGCGTGCCCAGTTGACGAGCTTGTCGACCGTGGTGGTGACGAAGCCGCGCTGCACGGGTGCAGCGTCAGGCGTTTCCGCAGTAGGAGCGGTCAATTCCATGGAGGCGGTCAATCCCATTCCAGTGCGCCCTTCTTCCACTCGTAGATGAAGCCGACCACCAGGATGGTCAGGAACAGCCCCATCGCAATCAGTCCGACCGCGCCGATCTTGCCGAGCGACACCGCCCACGGAAACAGGAAGGCGATCTCCAGATCGAACACGATGAAGAGAATGGCGACCAGGTAGTAGCGCACGTCGAACTTCATGCGCGAGTCCGAGAACGGTTCGAAACCGCACTCGTAGGCCGAGAGCTTTTCGCTGTCAGGGCGGCGTGGCCCGAACAGGAAACCCAGGCCGATCAGCACCGAACCGAGCGCGGCGGCAACGCCCAGGAAAATCAGAATGGGTACGTAGTTTTGCAACATTGCAGGCTAGTCTCGCCGGTGCCGGCCCGAACGGGCGCGGATTGTATCAGGGGAGTTGCGGCGCAGTAACCCCGGTTAAGAAATTCAAGACGAAGATCGATGACGCGAGTCACCGCCTAAGAAACAAAGAGGCGCTAACGCTTAAAGACAGCGCTGACGCGGTTGTGCTCTTTTTCTTGGCGACCAAGAAAAAGAACCAAAAAGAATGCGCCAGGGGCTAGGTCGGTGTGGCCGCGGACGGCCACCTGAGAAATCCTCTACTTCTTTCTTTGGACAAATCCAAAGAAAGAAGTAGCAAGAAAGAAAGATTTGGTGCGGATGAGAGGACTCGAACCTCCACGGATTGCTCCACTACCACCTCAAGGTAGCGTGTCTACCAGTTCCACCACATCCGCACCGAGGTAACTCATCGGTGTCGACCGTCTTGTATCGCGGTCTTGCATTCGGCCCTAAGGTAGATCGGGCCATCGAATCTCTATCAGTTGTTGGGCGCTGTCGGCTCGGCAGGAGTCGTAGCCGGCGCTTGCGCAGGCTGGCTCTCCTCGGCGCGATTCTGCTCAGCGTTTGCCGCAGGCGGCACCTCGGGCAGCGCCGGAGCGGAGTTCGTCTGCTCCTGCTGCGGCAGGCGATCGATCACGCTTCCGGGAGCTTCGGTCTTGCGCCCGCCCATGTAGGCCAGCGCCAGGTTGGTCGCAATGAACAATGCAGCCAACATCGCCGTGGTACGCGACAGGAACGATGCCGAGCCGCGTGCGCCAAACACCGTGCCCGACGCACCGGCGCCGAAGCCCGCACCTGCATCCGCACCCTTGCCGCGCTGAAGCAATACCAGCCCGACGATGGCGGCAGCGATCAGCACATGCAGCACGAGCACTGTTGTGTGTAACCAGTTCATGTCGCCCAATTCTGTTCGTTAAGGTCTCTTCATGTGGCGGTGCGAGCGCAGCTCGAACCGCTCAATGCGCCTGCGCCGCAGCGCAGATCTTCAGAAATTCATCGACCTTCAGCGACGCTCCGCCGATCAGGCCGCCGTCGACATCCTGCATCGAGAAAATCTCGCGCGCGTTGCCGGCTTTGACGCTGCCGCCGTACAGGATCCGCAGCGCGGCCGCGATATTACCATCCCGTGCAGCGACTTCCGCACGGATGTGCGCATGCACTTCCTGCGCCTGCGCCGGTGTCGCATTCTTGCCGGTGCCGATGGCCCATACCGGCTCGTACGCCACCACCGCATCCTGCATCGCCTTGATGCCGGCCAGATCCAGCACTGCGGTCAGCTGCCGGGAGACGACCTGCATCGTCTGCCCACGCTCGCGCTCGTCCAGCGACTCCCCCACGCACAGGATGGGGGTCAACCCCTGCGACTGCGCTGCAAGAAATTTTCTCGCCACCAGCGCGTCGTCTTCCTTGTACAGCGCACGCCGCTCCGAATGCCCGACGATCACGTACCGGCACCCTACGTCCTTGAGCATCGCCGCCGACACCTCGCCGGTGAAGGCGCCGATCGACTCGGCGCAAACCGACTGCGCGCCCAGCGAAACGCTCGAGGCCTTCAGCTGCCGCGCCGCTTCCCACAAGTAGACGAACGGCGGACAGACCGCGATCTCAGCCGTCGGCTGCGCGGGCACGCCCAGCAGCAACGCCTCGATCAAATCGGCGTTCTCCGCGCGCGTTCCATGCATTTTCCAGTTTCCGGCGACGAAGGGCCGACGCATCGTGAATCACTCAATCGGGGCAGATGAAACGTTCGACGTGGCACCCGGCTCAAGCGCCGGCGGCCCGCCAAAAAAGGCGCGGCAGCTTAACGGTGACCCGCCGGGAAAGCAAACCCGGGGAGGCTCGACGCGAGTCGAGCACCCTGAATTTTCAGCGATCTAGCTGATCGAAGACGCGCTGGTCGAGCCCGCGAGGTCTTCGTGCGATGCCAAACGAGCGAGCGCGGCGCTGCGGATCAGGCAACCTGGGCAGCGGCAGCCACCGAGGCGGCCAGGCTGCGGGCCAGCTCCTGGACTAGCTTCTCATCGCTCCCCTCCACCATCACCCGGATCACCGGCTCGGTGCCCGAGGCCCGCAGCACGATCCGGCCGTTCTGGCCCAGGCGGCGCTCGGCGTGCGACACAGCCTCCTGCACCGCCGGCGAGGCGGCCACGTCGATCTTGCGGACCAGCTTCACGTTCTCCAGCACCTGCGGGTACTTGGGCATGGGCGCCGCCAGCTCCGCCAGGCTGCGGCCGGTCTGCTTCATGATCTGCAGCACCTGCAGGGCCGCGATCAGCGCATCGCCGGTGGTGGTCCAGTCCAGGCACAACAGATGCCCCGAAGTCTCCCCGCCCAGCGTGCCGCCGGTCTCCCGCAGCATCTCCATGACGTAACGGTCGCCGACCTTGGCACGACGGAATTCGATGCCGGCGCGACCCAGCGCCTGCTCCAGGCCCAGATTGCTCATCACGGTGCCAACCACCGGGCCCTTGAGCATTCCCGCATCGTGATATGCCTTGGCAATAACATAGAGCAGCTGGTCTCCATCGACCACGCGGCCCAGGTGATCCACCATCACCAGCCGATCGCCGTCCCCATCGAGCGCGACGCCGACCTGGGCGCGCACGCCCGGAACGGTCAGTTGCAGCAGCTCCGGTGAAGTCGAGCCGCAGTTCAGATTGATGTTACGGCCGTTCGGCGAGCAGCCGATCGGCACGATCTCCGCGCCCAGGTCGGCAAGGATGCGCGGTCCGACTTTGTAGCCGGCACCATTGGCGCAATCGATCACTACCTTGAAATCGCCCAGGTCCAGCCCGGGCACCGTGGATGCGCAGAACTCCTGGTAGCGCACGCGTGACTTGTCCATGCGCGTCGCTTTGCCGAGCTCGCTCGAAACGCGAGTGACCGGCGGCTCTTCCAGATGCTTTTCGATCTGCGCTTCGATCTCATCCGACAGCTTGCCGCCGTTGGCATCGAAGAACTTGATGCCGTTGTCTTCGTACGGGTTGTGCGAAGCACTGATCACCACGCCGAAATCGCATTCGAAGCGCTTGGTGAGATAGGCAATACCCGGCGTCGGCAGCGGCCCCATCAGCATCACGTTCACGCCGGCGGCAACGAAACCGGCTTCCAGCGCCGACTCGAACATGTAACCGGAAAGCCGCGTGTCCTTGCCGACCAGCACGGTGCCGCCTTCCGGCGCCAGTACACGCGCCGCCGAACTGGCCAGGCGCAGCGCGAAATCCACCGTCATGGGATGACGGCCCACGTGTCCCCGCACGCCGTCGGTTCCGAAATATTTCCGGCTCACGATTCTTCTCCCGTTCGCAACGTGTTCTGGTTCGTCGCGGTATCTAAAGACGATAGCCCGCGGCTTTCAATGCCGCGGCAGTTCTGACGGCGTCCACGGTTTCGGCCACATCGTGGGCTCGCACGATGGCAGCTCCCGCCAGCACCGACGCCGTGGCAACGGCCAGGCTCCCGGGCAGACGCTGCTCCACCGGACGATCCAGCAAGGCGCCGAACATCGATTTCCTGGAGACGCCGATCAGCACTGGCAAGCCCAGCGCCGCGAGCTGCGGCATCGACGCCAGCAGCCGCAGATTGTGCTCCAGCCGCTTGCCGAAACCGATACCCGGATCGATGAGCAGACGCGCGCGATCAATGCCGGCAGCCTCGCAGGCGCGGATGCGCTCATCGAGAAAATCGCAAACCTCGGTAACGACATCGCCGTACTGCGGATCGTGCTGCATGGTGCGAGGCTGGCCTTGCATGTGCGTCAAACAGACTGCGGCCGATCCGGCGGCAGTCGCTTCGAGTGCACCGTCATCGCGCAGGGCGCGTACGTCATTGACGATCGCGGCGCCGGCTCGAACAGCCGCGCGAATGACCCCCGCCTTGCTGGTATCCACCGAGATCGGCGTCTGCGTCAGCGAGGCCAACGATTCGATGACGGGCACGACGCGGTCGATCTCCTGCACTTCCGACACGGCCTGTGCACCGGGCCGGGTGGATTCACCACCGACATCGATGATGCCGGCGCCGGCCTCGATCATGGAAAGCGCGTGCTCGATGGCGTGATTGAAGCTGGTGAAGCGACCGCCGTCAGCGAACGAGTCGGGCGTGACGTTGAGGATGCCCATCACCACGGGCGTGGACAGATCGAGTCGGTGCGGTCCGCAATGAAGCAGCATGGGCGGTGAAGTGGCGGGCGACGGAAGGAAGGCTACACGTTACGGGCGGCGGGCCAAAGCCGACCGGCAGAAACAAAGAAGCCGGCTTGCGCCGGCATCTTTGAGTGAAAGCGGAACATCGTCACCGATGCCCCGCTTCCTCAAGGCTCTCAATGCTGGCTCGCCGGCTTGCCGATAGGCGCATCGGGCGCCTCGCGGTCCCGCGGCTTGCCGCTCATCGGCGGCGGCGTCGCATCGTCCCAGCCCGACGGCGGCTTGGGATCGCGACCCTGCATGATGTCCTTGATCTGGCCTTCGTCGATGGTCTCGTACTTGATCAGCGCCTCGGCCATCTTGTGCAGCTTGTCGAGATTGGTCTCGAGAATGTCCTTGGCGCGCCGGTAGTTCGAGTCGATCAGGCTGCGCACCTCTTCATCGATGGCGTGCGCGGTGACGTCCGACACCTGCTTGTGCTGCGTGACCGAACGGCCGAGGAACACCTCGCCCGACTCCTCGCTGTACGTCAGCGGCCCGAGCTTGTCGGACAGACCCCAGCGCGTGACCATGTTGCGTGCGATTTCGGTCGCGCGCTCGATGTCGTTGGAAGCGCCGGTGGTCACCGACTCGTGTCCGAAGATCATCTCTTCGGCCAGGCGGCCGCCGAACAGCGTCGCGATGCGGCTTTCCAGCCGACGCTTGCTGGTGCTGTAACGATCGGCTTCCGGCAGGAACATGGTGACGCCCAGGGCGCGGCCGCGCGGAATGATCGTGACCTTGTAGACCGGATCGTGCTCGGGCACCGACAGGCCGACGATGGCGTGACCGGCCTCGTGATAGGCCGTGAGCTTCTTCTCCTGCTCGTCCATGACCATGGAGCGGCGCTCGGCGCCCATCATGATCTTGTCCTTGGCGCGCTCGAACTCGTCCATCGTCACCGTGCGACGGTTGGCACGGGCGGCGAACAAGGCAGCCTCGTTCACCAGGTTCGCAAGATCCGCACCCGAGAAGCCCGGCGTACCGCGCGCAATGATCTGCGGCCGCACATCTTCAGCCAGCGGCAGCTTGCGCATATGGACTTTGAGGATCTGTTCGCGGCCGCGCACGTCGGGCAGCGGCACCACTACCTGACGATCGAAACGGCCCGGACGCAGCAGCGCCGGATCCAGCACGTCGGGACGGTTGGTGGCGGCGATGACGATCACGCCTTCGGTGCCTTCGAAGCCGTCCATCTCCACCAGCAGCTGGTTCAGGGTCTGCTCGCGCTCGTCGTGTCCGCCGCCCAGGCCGGCGCCACGATGACGGCCGACCGCGTCGATCTCGTCGATGAAGATGATGCAGGGCGCATGCTTCTTCGCCTGCTCGAACATGTCGCGTACGCGCGAGGCGCCCACGCCGACGAACATTTCGACGAAGTCCGAACCGGAAATGGTGAAGAACGGGACCTTGGCCTCGCCGGCAATGGCGCGCGCCAGCAGCGTCTTGCCGGTACCGGGCGAGCCGACCATCAGCACGCCCCGCGGAATCTTGCCGCCGAGGCGCTGGAACTTGGCCGGGTCCTTGAGGAACTCGACGATCTCGACCACCTCTTCCTTGGCCTCGTCCACCCCGGCCACGTCGGCGAAGGTGACCTGTACCTGGTCCTCGCCCAGCAGCCGCGCTCTACTCTTGCCGAAGGACATGGCGCCACGTCCCCCGGCCCCGCCTTGCATCTGTCGCATGAAATAGACCCACACCGCGATCAGCAGCAGGATCGGGAAGGAGGAAATCAGCAGTTGCGTCAGCAGGCCCTGACGCTCGGCGGCGGTCTTGCTGAACTTGATGCCGGCCTTCTTGAGCTCGCCGATCAGCGCCGAATAATCGGTCTCGGGATTGTTGACGGTGAAGCGCTCGCCGTTGGTGCGCACGCCCTTCAGCTGGTCGCCCTTGAACACCACCTCGGCAATGCCGCCGTCCTTGATCTGCTCCAGGAAGGTCGAGTAGGCGATTTCCGGCTCGGCGCCCGCCTTGGTGCTGAAATTGCTCACCACGGTCGCGACCACGACCGCGATCACAATCCACAGGACAATGTTCTTTGCAAGATCGTTCAAGATCGAACCCTCGGAAGCTCCATCAGATACTCAAGCGTCAGGTCCGGCGAAAAACCAGTTCCGCGACTTGGCTCGCCGAAACTGTCTGACTTGTCTCGCCTTCGGATCCCCACCACATCGGGGACGTCCGCAATGGAGCGCAACTTGAGGAAGCGGCAGCAGATGGCATGGCGTGTGCAATCGACACTACTACATTCTCAACCGGCAAAGCCAGAACCCGTTGGCGCCCGCCACCTTACCTCGAAGCAGCAGCGCTGCTCGTTGTTGGAAGTCACGCGGCACCGGCTCCGGAAGGGCGTCGCGGCACCGGCCTACGACTGAAAAATTCAAAGCAAGTTCAACCAGATACATCGGTCGAGCCGCGTTTTATTGCGCGCCGTGCCTGCCATGGTTGGGGCAACCCGCAACATTGCAAGCGGTCCTGCGGACGGCAGCTCGTTCTGGTACGGTTGCGCCCCCTTTTCACCGCTCTGCCCAAGCAATGACCCAGCTGTCCGAGAAGCAACGAAAGTACCTGCGAGGCCTCGCCCATGGCCGCGATCCGGTGGTGTTGATCGGGCAGTCCGGCCTGTCGCCGGCGGTGACCAAGGAAGTGGACATCGCGCTCACGGCGCATGAGCTGATCAAGATTCGCGCCCGCGTCGGCGACCGCGAGGAACGCGACGCCATCCTGGATGCCATCGCGACCCAGACCCGCAGCACGCTGGTCCAGCGCATCGGCAACGTCGGCGTGTTCTATCGGCCGCACCCGGAGCGCCCGAAAATCATCCTGCCGGGCGGCTGAACTTCCAGACCAGCACCGCGGCGCTCACACAGGCGATCAGGAAACAGCCCCCTGCAATCCCGTGCAGGATGCCGAAACGGGTCATGTCACCCGCGTCACGCGCCTGATCCATCAACGGTCCGAGGATCAAACGGCTGGCAAGCGGAAAGCCGGCCGTGATCAGCACCAACGCGCGATTGAGCAGCGGCAGCCTGCCCGCGAAATTCATGGCGAGCAGCACCACTGCCACCGTGACACCGATCCAGGTCAGCGCAGTGAAGAAGGTTGCGGCCAGCTGTCCTGCCAACCGCCGGTCATCCAACAGCCTGAACAGCGTCGGCGCGACCAGAGCGCAGACGGTCCACAGGCTGCCGGCCCAGAAGGTAATGAGAAGAGACGCAAGGCGCTCCATGGGCCGGGCGATCTTCAGGTCCGTCCTCAGACGTACTTGACCGCGACGATCTCGTACGAGCGCGTGCCGTTCGGCGCAACCACATCGACGATATCGCCTTCGGACTTGCCGACCAGCGCGCGGGCGATGGGCGAAGACACGGAAATCCAGCCGTTCTTGATGTCGGCCTCGGCGTCGCCGACGATCTGGTAGACCACCTTGTTGCCGTCGTCCTGATCCTCCAGGTCCACGGTGGCGCCGAACACCACCTTGCCGCTGGCGGTCAGACGCGTCACGTCGATGATCTCGGAATTGGACAGGTGCGCTTCGACGTCCTTGATGCGTCCCTCGATGAAGCTCTGCTGCTCACGCGCTGCGTGATATTCCGCGTTCTCGCTCAGATCGCCGTGGCTGCGCGCTTCGGCAATCGCCTGGATCACGCGCGGACGATCTTCGGTCTTGAGTCGCTTGAGCTCGGCGCGCAGCCGCTCAGCACCCTTCAGTGTCAATGGCATCCGTTTCACGAAGCAACCTCCTGATGCAGGTCCTGCAGACGATTCACGTCCGCTTCGTTCATGTGGGCAATGGCGTCGCAGGTCGCAATGCCCGCGGCCACCGTCGTGTAGTAAGTGACTCGCTTGTGAACCGCCTCGCGGCGGATCGAGCGCGATTCGAAAATGGCCTGCTTGCCTTCGGTGGTGTTGACGATCAGCGAGATCTCGTCGTTCTTGATCATGTCCACGATGTGCGGCCGGCCTTCGCGCACCTTGTTGGCGCGGCGGCATGGCACACCCGCCTCCGTAATGGCTTTCGCGGTGCCTTCGGTGGCCACGATCTCGAACCCTTGGGCAACCAGGCGACGCGCCAGCGTCACAGCCGCCGGCTTGTCTCTTTCACGCACGCTGATCAGGCACACGCCGCGAGTCGGCAGCGTCACGCCGGAGGCGAGCTGCGCCTTGGCATAAGCCTCGCCGAAGGAACGGCCGGTGCCCATCACTTCGCCGGTCGACTTCATCTCCGGGCCGAGAATCGGATCGGCTTCCGGGAACTTGGCGAACGGGAACACCGCTTCCTTGACGGCATAGAACTTCGGCACGCGCTCGGTCGTCAGCCCCAGCTCCTTGAGCTTGCTGCCGGTCATGACCCGCGCCGCCATCTTTGCGATCGGCACGCCGGTCGCCTTCGAAACGAACGGCACGGTGCGCGAAGCGCGCGGATTGACTTCCAGGATGTAGATCACACCGTTCTGGATCGCGAACTGGATGTTCATCAGGCCCACGACATTCAGACCGCGGGCGAGCTTGCGAGTTTGTTCGCGCAGTTCCGCCTGCAATTCCGAGCTGAGGCTGTTCGGCGGCAGCGAGCATGCCGAGTCGCCGGAATGCACGCCGGCCTGCTCCACGTGTTCCATGATGCCGCCGATGTAGACGTCCTCGCCATCGCAGACGGCGTCGACGTCGACCTCGATGGCCTGGTCCAGGAAGCGATCGAGCAGCACCGGGCTGTCGTTCGACACCTTCACCGCATCGGTCATGTAAGTACGCAGGTCGTCTTCGTTGAAGACCACTTCCATGGCGCGGCCGCCCAGCACGTACGACGGCCGGACCACCAGCGGGAAGCCGATGGTGCGCGACATCGCAATCGCCTGATCCTCGGTGCGCGCCGTGCAGTTCGGCGGCTGCTTCAAGTTCAGCTTCTGTACCAGCTGCTGGAAGCGCTCGCGATCCTCCGCAACGTCGATGGCGTCCGGAGTGGTTCCGATGATCGGCGCACCCGCCGCCTCGAGCGCACGCGACAGCTTCAGCGGCGTCTGGCCGCCGTACTGCACGATCACGCCCTCAGGCTTCTCCTTGTCGATGATCTCCATGACGTCTTCGAACGTGAGCGGCTCGAAGTACAACCGGTCGGAGGTGTCGTAGTCGGTCGAAACGGTCTCGGGGTTGCAGTTAACCATGATGGTCTCGAACCCGGCTTCGCGCAGCGCCAGCGCGGCGTGCACGCAGCAGTAATCGAACTCGATGCCCTGCCCGATCCGGTTCGGTCCGCCGCCCAGGATCATGATCTTGCGGCGATCGGACGGATTGGCTTCGCACTCCTCGTCGTACGACGAATACATGTACGCGGTCGACGTGGCGAATTCGGCAGCGCAGGTGTCGACGCGCTTGAACACCGGGCGAATGCCCATGGTCAGCCGTCGCCGCCGCACGCTCGCCTCATCGACTCCGAGCAGGGTGGCGAGCCGACGATCCGAAAAGCCCTTGCGCTTGAGCTCGCGCACGCGATCACGGTCGAACGCTTCCAGCCCTTGAGACTGCAGCGCCTGTTCTTCTCGGATCAGATCGGCGATCTGCGCCAGGAACCACGGATCGATGCCCGACAGCTTGTGCACTTCTTCGAACGGCTTGCCGGCGCGCAGCGCATCGGCGAGATAGCGGATGCGATTCGGCCCCGGCATCTGCAGTTCTTCGCGCACCCGCTGCCACTCTTCATCCGTCAGCGGCAACTTGACGATCGGATCCAGACCGTCGGCGCCGGTTTCCAGGCTGCGCAGCGCCTTCTGCAGCGACTCCTGGAAAGTACGCCCGATCGCCATCGCCTCGCCGACCGACTTCATCTGCGTGGTCAGCCGGTCATTGGCGCCCGGGAACTTCTCGAAGGTGAAGCGCGGAATCTTGGTGACGACGTAGTCGATGCTCGGTTCGAACGAAGCCGGCGTAGCGCCGCCGGTGATTTCGTTCCTAAGCTCATCGAGCGTGTAGCCGACGGCGAGCTTGGCCGCGACCTTGGCGATGGGGAATCCAGTGGCCTTCGACGCCAGCGCCGAAGAGCGCGAGACGCGCGGATTCATCTCGATGATCAGCATCCGACCGTCTTGCGGATTCAGCGCGAACTGTACGTTCGAACCGCCGCACTCCACGCCGATCTTGCGCAGCACCGCGATCGACGCGTTGCGCATGCGCTGGTATTCCTTGTCGGTGAGCGTCTGTGCCGGAGCGACGGTGATCGAATCACCGGTGTGCACACCCATCGCATCGAAATTTTCGATGGAGCAGATGATGATGCAGTTGTCGGCGCGGTCGCGCACGACCTCCATCTCGAACTCTTTCCAGCCGATGATGGATTCTTCCAGCAGCACTTCGCTGGTGGGCGAAGCATCGAGCCCGCGCTCGACGATCTGCTCGAACTCTTCGCGGTTGTAGGCGATGCCGCCGCCCGAGCCGCCCATGGTGAACGACGGACGGATGACGGTCGGAAACCCGATCTCGGCCTGAACGGCGTGCGCCTCTTCCATGCTGTGCGCGATACGCGAGCGTGGCGATTCCAAGCCAATCTCGCGCATGGCATTACGGAAGCGCTCGCGATCCTCGGCCATGTCGATGGCTTCGCGCGACGCAGCGATCAGCTCGACGCCGTGCTTCTCCAGCACGCCTTCGCGCACCAGATCCAGCGCGCAGTTCAGCGCCGTCTGTCCGCCCATCGTGGGCAGCAGCGCGTCGGGCTTCTCCTTCTCGATGATCTTCTCGGCCGCACGCCAACTCACCGGCTCGATGTAGATGACATCGGCGGTTTCCGGGTCGGTCATGATGGTGGCCGGATTGGAGTTGACCAGGATGACCCGGTAACCCTCCTCCTTCAGCGCCTTGCAGGCCTGGGCGCCGGAATAATCGAACTCGCACGCCTGGCCGATGACGATGGGGCCGGCGCCTATGATCAGGATGCTGCGGATATCGGTGCGTTTTGGCATCGAGACTCTTCAATCGGCTGCAGAGGTGACATTCGGACCGGCAACCCGGCGTCGGCTCATGCGCATTTCAGCGCTCGGCCGCACGACGGACCCCTTCCTTCGCAGGTTGGGCATTGAGGCGTTCGTTGATCATCGAGACGAAACGGCTGAACAGCGAGCGCACTTCGTGCGGACCGGGACTGGCTTCCGGATGGCCCTGGAAGCTGAACGCCGGCCGGTCGGTACGTTCGATGCCCTGCAACGAACCATCGAACAGCGACTTGTGAGTGGTCCGCAGATTCGGGCCCAGGGTGCTCTCGTCGACCGCGAAGCCGTGGTTCTGGCTGGAGATCAGCACGCGGCCGCTCGCCAGTTCCTGAACCGGATGGTTGGCGCCGTGATGGCCGAATTTCATCTTCACGGTCTTGGCGCCGCTGGCGAGCCCGAGCAGCTGATGCCCCAGGCAGATGCCGAACAGCGGGATATCGGTTTGCAGGAATGCGCGGATCGCCTCGATCGCGTACGTGCACGGCTCCGGATCGCCCGGGCCGTTCGACAGAAAGATGCCGTCGGGATGCATCGCCAGCACCTGGTCGGCCGGCGTCTGCGCCGGCACCACCGTGACGCGGCAGCCATGATCGGCCAGGCAGCGCAGGATGTTGCGCTTGATGCCGAAGTCGTAGGCCACCACGTGCACGCGCTGGCCGGGACGCTGCTTCGGTCCGGTCTCGATCGCCCAGTTGGTACCTTCGTTCCACTGGTACGGCTTCTTGGTGGAGACCACCTTCGCCAGGTCCATGCCCTTCAGGCCCGGAAATTTCCTGGCCGCATGCACCGCGGCAGTCGCGTCGACCTTGTCGCCGGTCATGATGCAACCGGCCTGAGCACCCTTCTCGCGCAGGATGCGCGTCAGCTTGCGGGTGTCGATATCGGCGATGGCGACGATCTTGCCGCGCTGGAGAAAGCTCTCCAGCGATTCGGCGGCGCGCCAGTTGGAATGAGTTGCCGGCAGGTCGCGGATGATGAGGCCGGCGGCGTACACCGAAGCGGCTTCGAGATCCTCGGGATTGGCACCGGTGTTGCCGATGTGCGGATACGTCAGCGTAACGATCTGTCTGCAATACGAGGGGTCGGTCAGGATTTCCTGATATCCGGTCATGGCGGTGTTGAACACCACTTCACCGGTCGTATTGCCCTTCGCGCCGATCGAGCGGCCGTGAAAAACCGTACCGTCTTCGAGCGCCAGGACAGCTCTATCGCCTTGGGTCACATCCGCTCCTGTCCGTCATTTCAGGCACGTGCGCGAACAGCGGGAAAGGCTTTTTCGCCGATCCCGCTGCACAAAAAATCGTCGCGTGCTGAAGACGGCAGTCTACGCGAGTGAGTCGGGTGAGGAAAGCGGAAAAAATCGTCGGCAGCGATTTTCGAGGTCACGCAACGCCGCCCCGAAGTGCCGCCAGGACGGCGGACGCCAAGGTTTCTCGGCGACGTGCTGCGCAGCGCTCGTGCTTGGCCTTCAGGTCAAGCCGAGCACGTCCTGCATCGAGTAAATCCCGGGCTTGCGGCCGCCAATCCACTGTGCCGCTTTCAACGCGCCGCGTGCGAACGCCATGCGGTCGCTGGCGCGATGAGTCAGCTCGATGCGCTCGCCGATTCCAGCAAAAGTGACGGTGTGATCACCGACCACGTCGCCGCCACGGAATACCGAGAAACCGATGGCGCCGCGCTGCCGCGCACCGGTCATGCCGTGACGCGCAACTTCCATGGCATCTTCGAGCGCCACTTCGCGACCCGCTGCGGCCGCACGGCCGAGCGCCAGCGCGGTGCCCGACGGAGCATCCTTCTTGTTGCGGTGATGCGCTTCGAAAATCTCGATGTCGTAACCGTCGTCCAGCGTCTGCGCCGCGAGCTGTGCGAGCTTCAGCAACAGATTCACGCCCAGACTCATGTTCGGCGCCAGCACGATGGCGATGCGTTGTGCAGCGCGCTCGATCTCACGCCGACCGGCTTCGTCATGCCCGGTCGTGCCGATGACCATCGGGCAGCCGGCCGCAGCGCACGCCTGCGCATTAGCCGCGGTCGCATCGGGCAAAGTGAAATCGATGGCGACAGCAGCGCCACGCACCGCGGTCGCAGCATCGGCCGCTATCAAAACGTTGCGCGCTGCCGTGCTCGACGGCGCTCCCGCATCCTGGCCGATCCAGCGACTGCCAGCCGAAGCGCTTGCGCCGCTCAGCACCGCACCGGGCGTCTCATCGATCGCCGACAGCAAGGCGCGGCCCATGCGGCCACTGACACCGAGAATCGCGATCGGCAATGGTTCTTGGCGGCTCATGGCTTTCAGTTTCTGATGGTCTCGAAGAAGCGCTTGACGCCGTCCAGCCAGGTGCGTTCACGCGGACTGTGATTGCGCGAGCTGTTCTGCATGGTTGCGTCGAACTGGCGCAGCAGGTCGCGCTGTTCTTCGGTGAGATTCACCGGCGTCTCGACCACCACGCGGCAGAAAAGATCGCCGGTGGCGCCGCCGCGAACCGGCTTGACGCCCTTCTCCCGCAAACGGAAGACGCGACCCGACTGCGTTTCGCCCGGCACTTTCAGATCGACGTTGCCGCCCAGCGTCGGCACTTCGACGGTTCCGCCCAGCGTTGCCGTGGCGAAACTGACCGGCACCTCGCAGGACAGATGGCTGCCGTCGCGCTCGAAGATCGCATGCTCACGCACGCGGATCTCGACATAGAGATCGCCCGCGGGACCGCCGTTGCGCCCGGCCTCGCCCTCGCCGGCCAGCCGGATACGATCGCCGTTGTCGACGCCCGGCGGCACTTTCACCGCCAGTGTCTTCTTGCGACGGACGCGCCCCTGCCCCAGGCAGGAATCGCAAGGCTGGCTGATCGTCTGGCCGCGGCCTTTGCAGCGCGGACAGGTCTGCTGCACGGCAAAGAATCCCTGCTGCATGCGCACCTGACCGACGCCGTTGCAGGTCTCGCACGTTACGGTCTTGGAGCCCGGCGCCGCGCCGCTGCCCTTGCAGGGCTCGCACTCGCCGAGCGTGGTGAATTCGACGCTGGCTTCGTGGCCGAATACGGCTTGTTCCAGATCGAGTTCGAGGTCGTAGCGCAGATCCGCGCCACGATAAACCTGCGAGCGGCCGCCACGGCGACCGCCGCCAAAGATGTCGCCGAACACGTCGCCGAAAATATCGCTGAACGCATCCGCCGGATTGAAACCGCCACCGCCGCCGCGTGCGGCCAGGCCTTCGTGCCCGTGCTGATCGTAGATAGCGCGCTTCTGCGGATCGCACAGCACTTCGTAGGCCTCCTTGGCCTCCTTGAACTTCTCCTCGGCCTCGTGATCGTCGGGATTGCGATCCGGGTGGTACTTCATCGCCAGGCGTCGATACGCCTTCTTCATTTCCACTTCGGTGGCGGTACGTGAAACCTCGAGAACCACGTAGTAATCGCGCTTGGACATGTTGACAGTCTTTATGGCCAGTCTTTTTCGAATCCGTGCATGCACGACAGCCGCCGCGGGCACTTGAGTCCCACGGCGGCGTGAAGTGTGCTGACGATCATGCGACCGGCGTGCATCCGACGCACATCAGCGAAAGCGGTCCGATTCGATCAGGAACCGCTCTTCTTGTCCTTGACCTCTTCGAACTCGGCATCCAGCACGTCTTCCTTCGGGCCCGCGCCGCCGCCGTTGCCGCCGGCCGCACCTTCCGGCGCCGCGCCGCCTGCACCCTGCTGCGCATAAGCCTGCTGGGCAATGGCGGCAGAAGCCTCCGCCAGAGCCTGCGCCTTGGTGTCGATCACGTCCTTGTCGTCGTTGTTCAGCACGCGCTTCAGATCCGAAAGCGCGGATTCGACCTTGGCGCGGTCGGCCGGCTGCACCTTGTCGCCCAGATCCTTGAGCGCCTTCTCCGACTGGTGCACCAGCGCATCGGCCTTGTTGCGCGACTCGACCAGCTCACGGAACTTGCGATCTTCCTCGGCGTGCGACTCCGCATCCGACACCATACGCTTGATGTCGTCCTCGGACAGGCCGCTCGAGGCCTTGATCACGATCTTCTGTTCCTTGCCGGTGGCCTTGTCCTTCGCCGACACGTTCAGGATGCCGTTGGCGTCGATGTCGAACGTGACCTCGATCTGCGGCATGCCGCGCGGCGCCGGCGGAATGCCTTCCAGGTTGAACTGGCCCAGCGACTTGTTGTCGCCGGCGCGCTGACGCTCACCCTGCAGCACGTGAATGGTCACGGCGCCCTGGTTGTCGTCGGCGGTCGAGAAGGTCTGATTCGCCTTGGTGGGAATCGTGGTGTTCTTCTCGATCAGCTTGGTCATGACGCCGCCCAGGGTCTCGATGCCCAACGACAGCGGGGTCACGTCGAGCAGCAGCACGTCCTTCACTTCACCGGACAGCACACCGCCCTGGATCGCCGCGCCCACGGCCACGGCTTCGTCCGGGTTCACGTCCTTGCGCGGCTCCTTGCCGAAGAAGTCCTTCACCTGCTTCTGCACCAGCGGCATGCGCGTCTGACCGCCGACCAGGATGACTTCGGAGATGTCGCTGAGCGACAGCCCGGCATCCTTCACCGCGGTACGACACGGCTCGATGGTACGTTGCACCAGCGTCTCGACCAGCGATTCCAGCTTGGCGCGGGTGAGCTTGATGTTCAGATGCTTGGGACCGGAGGCGTCCGCCGTGATGTACGGCAGGTTGATCTCGGTCTGCTGGCTGGAGGACAGCTCGATCTTGGCCTTCTCGGCCGCTTCCTTCAGGCGCTGCAGCGCCAGCGGATCACGGCGCACGTCCACGCCGCTTTCCTTCTTGAACTCCTCGCCCAGGTAATCGATGACGATCTTGTCGAAATCCTCGCCGCCCAGGAAGGTGTCGCCGTTGGTGGCCAGCACTTCGAACTGGCGCTCGCCGTCGACGTCGGCCACCTCGATGATGGAGATGTCGAAGGTGCCGCCGCCCAGGTCGTACACGGCGATCTTGCGATCACCGCCCTGCTTGTCCATGCCGTACGCCAGCGCCGCCGCGGTCGGCTCGTTGATGATGCGCTTGACGGTGAGACCGGCGATGCGGCCGGCGTCCTTGGTCGCCTGGCGCTGCGAGTCGTTGAAGTACGCCGGCACCGTGACCACGGCCTCGGTCACCGGCTCGCCGAGAAAGTCCTCGGCGGTCTTCTTCATCTTCATGAGGACGCGCGCGGAGATTTCCGGCGGCGCCATCTTCTTGCCCTGGGCCTCGACCCAGGCGTCGCCGTTGTCGGCCTTGACGATCTTGTACGGCACCATGCCCACGTCCTTCTGCACCACGTCGTCGTCGAAGCGACGGCCGATCAGGCGCTTGATGGCGAACAGGGTGTTCTGCGGATTGGTGACGGCCTGGCGCTTGGCGGACTGCCCGACCAGGACCTCATCGTCCTTGGTGAAGGCGACGATCGAGGGCGTGGTGCGATCGCCTTCGCTGTTTTCGATCACGCGCGGCTTGCCGCCTTCCATGATGGCGACGCACGAATTGGTCGTGCCCAGATCGATGCCGATCACTTTACCCATGGCCGATGACTCCTACGAAAACGCTTGAACGTGAATGAGGTGAGCAAACTTGAACAACTTAATGCGGACCGGCGAGACGCTTTCAAGGCGCGGCAACGCGCAAAATGCGGCAGTTTCGGCGACGCACGACAGGTGTTCCATTTTACTTCTGATTTATATCTTAACTAGCTAATTTTTATATACTTATAACATCTATTATCAAGGCTGCCGCGCGACAATTACGCGCGCCGGCCGCAGCAGGCGGCCGTTGAGCTGGTAGCCCTTCTGGATGATCTGCAGCACCGAGTTCACCGGCACCTGCGTCGTCGGCTGGGTCGCCATCGCTTCGTGCAGTTCCGGGTTGAACGGCTGGCCGGCCGGCTCGATTTCGCTCAGGCCCGCGTTCTCGAACGCCTTCGCCAGCAGCTTCAGTGTCGCCTCCATGCCGGCTTTGAGCGACTCGACGCTGCCGTCGCTGCCCAGGCCGAGCTCGAGACTGTCCTTGACGCCGATCAGGTCGTTGGCGAAGCGATCCACGGCGAACTTGTGCGCCTGCTCCACTTCGCGGGCCGAACGCTTGCGCACGTTCTCCAGCTCGGCCAGCGCGCGCAGATAGAGATCCTTGCTTTCCAAGGCCCGGACTTCGGCTGCGGCCAGCGCCGCCTGCAACGCTTCGACGTCGCCCTCCTGCCCCGCAACGGCCGGTTCCTGCGGCGTGAGATTGGAAGGTTGATCGTGCTCAGCGGTCATTTGCTCGTCTCCGTCGGTGGCAATACGCCGCCCCGGGACCCATGCAGGCCCGCGAGGCGTCTCTATTTAGGAATAGGCGCAGCCTCGAAATCTGTAGGCCGCGCTGCGGGAATTCAAGTCAGGCCGATCTAGGCCCGCGTGTTCAGTGCAGAACCCAGCAGTTTCGCGGTAATGTCGACGATGGGGATGACGCGCTCGTAGGCCATCCGCGTCGGTCCGATCACGCCCAGCACCCCGACCACTTCCTGGTCCAGCGTGTACGGGGCCGTGACGATACTGCAATTGTCGAGAAGGGTGTGGCCGGATTCGTGGCCGATGAAGATCTGTACGCCTTCGGCCTTCAGGCTGTGGTCGAGCAGGTGCAGGATGTCGCGCTGCTGGGTGAAGGCCTCGAACAGCCGCCGCAGCCGCTCGACATTCGACAGCTCGGCGAACCCCATCAGGTTGGTCTCGCCGGCCATGACGTACTCCATGCGACCGGTCGGCGGCGGCACGTCGACCACCTGCTGCGCCAGCCGGATCGCATCCAGCATCATCTGGTTCAGGTTCTCGCGCGTTTCCTTGAGCTGGTTGACCAGATGCTCACGCACCTGGCTCAGCTCCTTGCCGCCGAACTCCAGGTTCAGATAGTTCGAGGCGCGACGCAGCTCATCGGCGCTGTAACGACGCTCCAGCTGCAGGATGCGGTTCTGCACCTCACGGCCATTGACCACCAGGATGGCCAGCACGCGGTTGTCGGAGAGCGGCATGAACTCGATCTGGCTGAGCGCCAGATGACTCTGGCGCGGCAACGTGACCACCCCGGCCATGCGCGTCACGCTCGAAAGCATTTTCGAAGCGGCGGCCACCAGCGCCTTCGGATTGTCGAAGGCTTCGCCCAGCCGGGTCTGGATCTCCACTACCCGCGCTTCTTCCAGCGGCTCGTATTTGAGCAGCGTGTCGACGAAGAATCGATAACCCTTGTCGGTGGGCACGCGGCCGGCGGAGGTATGCGGCGAAGCGATGAAGCCCAGCTCCTCGAGATCGGCCATCACGTTGCGGATGGTGGCGGCGCTCAGACTGACGTCGCGCGACAAGGTGCGCGAGCCGACGGGCTGGCCGTCGCGAATGTAGTGTTCGACCAGTCGCCGCAGCAGGTGCTGGGCGCGCTCGTTAAGCAACTCTTCGCTGGTTTCGAAACCCATCCGCATCAATCCCGACTCGCGACGCCACGCCCGTGGCGCTTTAGCCTCGACCTCAAGCCCATGTGACAGAAGGCATTTTACTACCCTCGACGCAGGCGCGAGGCGAAACTAGCATGGCGCCCGCCGGTGTCAAGCGAAGGCGCCGCGCATTCGTTTGCACGACCGCAAGCCACGCATGCTAAAAGAGGCGCCATGCCAGCCGCCGCACCCTTTCAAACCATCGCCCTGGTGGGCAACCAGCACGATGCGCGTGTCAGCGAGTCGATGCTGATCCTGGCAGCGCACCTGCATCAACGGCAGCGACGCGTGCTGCTGGCACCGGACGTCGACATCGATTTCGCAACGTTGCCGGTCGAGCGCTACTCGGGGCCGGCACTGGGCAGCGTGGTGGACCTGATCGTGGCCGTCGGCGGCGACGGCACCATGCTGCACGCGACGCGACTGGCGGCGCCGTACAACGTGCCTATCCTGGGCGTCAACCGCGGCCGGCTGGGGTTTCTGGTCGACATCGCGCCGGCCGACATTCGCGAGCGGCTCGACGACATCCTGAACGGCAACTACGTCCGCGACGAGCGCGCCATGCTGCAGGCGAAGCTGATCCGCGAGGACGGGACCGAACGCACCTGCCAGGCCTTGAACGACGTGGTGCTGCAGAAATGGCAGTCCGGCCGCATGCTCGACTTCGAGACCTGGATCGACGGCCGCTACGTGAACAGCCACGGCGGCGACGGACTGGTGATCGCCACCTCCACAGGCTCGACCGCCTATGCCCTATCCTGCGGCGGTCCCATCTTGTATCCGGAGCTTGCCGCGGTGGTGCTCGCGCCGATCTGCCCACATACGCTTTCCGATCGGCCCATCGTCGTGCGCAGCTCCGCGACCATCGAAGTCCGCCTGCTGGAGCGTCCGGACGTGAACGCCCAGATCATTTGCGACGGCCTGTCGCTCGGTGAGTTCGCGGTCGGAGACCGGTTGGTGGTCACGCCCGCCGGCTCCAGCGTGACGCTGCTGCATCCGCCCGATCACGACTACTACCGAATCCTGCGCTCCAAGCTTCGCTGGGGACGCGGCGACCGAATGATGCCCGGCCAGACAACGGATTGACTCTCGCGTGCTCAACCATATCCAGATTCGCGATTTCGCGATCATCGATGCTGTCGAACTCGAACTGGGCTCCGGACTCACGGTACTCACCGGAGAAACCGGCGCCGGCAAGTCCATTCTGGTGGACGCGCTGCTATTGGCGGCCGGTGGGCGCGCTGGCGCAGAAGTCGTGCGTCACGGCGCAGAACGTGCCGAGGTCTCCGCGACGTTCGCCGTAGACAGCAATACAGAAGCACTCGCATGGCTCTCCGAGCAATCCATCGAGCACGATGGCGAATGCGTCCTGCGGCGCATCGTCAGTAGCGACGGTCGATCGCGCGCGTACGTCAACGGACAGGCGATGTCCGTGCAGGCGTTGCGACGCCTCGGTGAAACGCTGGTCGATGTGCATGGGCAGATGGAATACCAGTCGCTCATGCGGCGGGCCGCACAACGCGAGCTCCTCGACCGTAATGGCGATCACAATGAGCTGGTCGAGGCGGTCGCGAAGCAATGGCAATCATTGAGTGCGCTGCGTGAGGAACGCGACCGGGCCGCGGCGTCCGCGCAGGATCGCGAAGCACGGCTGGAATTGCTCAAGTACCACCTCACTGAACTGCACGCCCTCGATCTCAAGTCAGGAGAGATCGACGAGCTGGCGGCCGAACGCCTGCGCCTGTCACAGCGTGGCCGACTGGCTGAAGGCGCCCGCTCCATCGTCCAGCTGCTGCGTGAGGCGGAGGATTCGAGTGCGGAGCAAGCGGTTTCGCGCGCGCTGTCGATCGCACGCACGCTCAACGACCTGGATTCGCAGTTCGCGCCCATCACCCAGCTCATCGATGAGTCCCTGATTGCCCTGCGCGAGGGCGTGGAATCGGTGGAGCGCTACGAATCCGATCTCGATGCCGATCCAGGACGCCAGGAATGGGTGGAGCAACGGCTCGCCGCCATCGAAACCATCGCACGCAAGCATCGCATCGAGCCTTCCGAACTGCTGACCACGCAGGCAGAGCTCGGCGGTGAATTCGAGCGCCTGCAAATGCTCGAAGCTTCACTCGAAAGTATCGAAGCGCGCCTCGGGCAGGCCGATAAGGCATTCCGTGCCGCGTGCGCAAAACTCACGACCGCGCGTCGCGCAGCCGCGAAGGAACTGAACGAGCGAGTCAGTGCCCTGATGCAGACGCTCGGCATGCCCGGCGGCCGATTCCAGGCCGAGATCACGCCGCTGGCCGCCGAATCCGCCGGCCAGCACGGCGCCGATGAAATCGAATTCCTGGTCAGTGCCAATCCCGGTCAACCGCCGCGACCGCTCGCGAAGGTCGCCTCGGGCGGCGAGCTTTCGAGAATCAGCCTGGCGATCCAGGTAGCTGCCGCACAGACCGACGCATTGCCCTGCCTGGTCTTCGACGAGGTCGACGCCGGCGTGGGCGGTGGCGTGGCGGAAATCGTGGGCCGACAGTTGCGAACGCTGGGCGAGCGCACACAGGTGCTCTGCGTAACGCATCTACCGCAGGTCGCCAGCCAGGCCCACGCTCACGTACGGGTCGCCAAACTCACCGATGGCAAAACCACGCGGACATCACTGCACCCGTTGAGCGAAGCTGAGCGCGTAGAGGAGATCGCACGCATGCTGGGCGGCGTCGACATCACGGCAAAGGCTCGCGAACATGCTGCAGAGATGCTGCGGACTCCGGCTGCAACGCCGGCCAAGAAGAAGGCCAGCCGACGCCGCTGAGTACCGCAGAGACGCGGCTACCCCGAAGCAGGACTGCCTAGACCCGGCCCCGATCCTTGTCCCGATCCCGCGACGGGCAGTTCACGCGCTTGCAACGGCCGTACAGGATCATGGAGTGATCCTTGATGTCGAACTGCAGCCGGCTGGCGACGGCATGCTGACGCTCCTCGATGCCGTCATCCATGAACTCTTCCACCTTGCCGCAGTCAAGACAGACGATGTGATCGTGGTGCTCGCCCTCGTTGAGCTCGAACACCGCGGTCGTTCCCTCGAAGTGATGCCGCGCCACCAGCCCGGCGGCTTCGAACTGAGTCAACACCCGGTACACCGTGGCGAGGCCGATGTCCTCATGGGATTCCAGCAGGTGCTTGTAGATGTCCTCCGCACTCATGTGCCGCGGCCGGGCGGTGCCGAGAATTTCCAGAATCTTGATGCGTGGCAGCGTGACCTTGAGGCCGGCGCGGCGCAAATCATTGGTTTCCACTTGGCTTCATCCTCTTGCGGCGGAGCATCCCGCTCCCTTGGTTACCCCGCCGAGCCTTCGGCGATTGGCCCGCGGGCGCCCCGCAACGTGCGGGCGGCCGTGGGCCGGGGGTCGAGCCATTGCAGCGCCATCAACGGCTTTTGAGTATCATGCCCCGTTAAGCATTATCACGCACCACCGCGACCCGCTCCACCCCAATGATCCGATCGATCCTCACCTTCCGAGCTCGCAGCGTCTTGATCGCTGCGGTCGCCATGCTCACCCTGGGCAGCCTCGCCGGCTGCGTCTATCGCATCGATATCCAGCAGGGAAATTTCCTCGAAGCCAAGGACATCGACCGCGTCGCCGTCGGCATGACGCGGATCCAGGTCCGTTCGCTGCTGGGCACGCCGATGGTGGCCGATCCGTTCGAGGGCTGGCGCTGGGACTACGTCTACTACCTGAAGAAGGGACGCTGGAAAAAGCCCGAGCAACGCCACTTCATCGTGTTTTTCGAGGACGACAAGGTGGTCCGCATCGATCGGCTGGAGAACGGACAGAAGAAGGCCGATCAGGGGCAGCCCGCCCCGGCCACGCAGCAGTCCTGATCTCGCGCGCCGGCTAGCGCGTTGGCCGCTGCGCTGCCTCTCGACTCTCCTCAGGTCGCGATTACGCTCATCCCCTCGTCCGCCGCGGCGATCCAGCCCGTGCCGCGGCCTGGCGCCGGTTGAGCTTCGGATCGATCAGCAACGGCCGCAGGATCTCCACTCGGTTGCCCTCGACCAGCGGATTCGATAGCGCTGCGGCCCGCCCGTAAATCGCGCATTGCAGTGGCTGCGCCGCGATCTGCGGAAATCGCTCGACGATCCCGGATCTCGCAACGGCTTCCGCCACCGTTGTTCCTGGCGATACGCGCAATTCGATGACGCACTGCTGCTCGGGAAGCGCGTAAACGACGCTGATTCGGATTCTGCCCTCAACGTCAGGCATACACAGTGCGCGCACGCGCAACGAAGGCATCCACCAACTGCGCGCAGCTCTTCTCGAAAGACTTCGACAGCAGCAGCGACAGCATGGGATTGGCGAACTCGAAGCGGATCGACAGGCCGATCTTGGTGCCGCGATCGCCGATCGGATCGAAGGTCCAGCGCCCCTCGAGCAGCTTGAAAGGCCCGTCGACCAGCTTCAGATCCATGGCAGTCGGCGGATTCAGCACGTTGCGCGTGGTGAATTTTTCGCGGACGCCGGCGCGTTCCATTTCCAGCTGACCGATCACCTCGTCCGTCGTGCGCTTGACCAGGCGCGCGGCGGAGACCCAGGGCAGGAACTCGGGATAACGCTCGATATCCTCGACCAGAGCAAACATCTGGGCCGGCGTATACGGAACAAGGGCGCTGCGTTCGACCTGACGCATGGACTCACGCTGAAGTGGCTCGAAAGGGGCGGATGCTACTTGCCGCTCCCGCATCCTTCCACTTTGCGTGCCGGTTGCCTCCACGATCCGCGCCAAGCCCGATGCTGGGCCGGCCGCGAATGCGCAGCTAGCATCGCTTGGCGGCAGGCTGGGCGCACAGATCGCGCCACGATCCACTCCGACGCCCACTTCCCCGCTACAATCCGCGCCCTCTATGAGCACCAAGCAAGGCAAAAAGGCCGCCGACAATCCCCTCATCGCCGAGAACCGCAAGGCGCGCCACGAGTATTTCATCGAGGAAACCTATGAGGCGGGCCTGTCGCTGATGGGCTGGGAGGTAAAGAGCCTGCGCGCCGGTCGGGTACAGCTCAAGGAAGCCTACGTCTTCATCCGTGACGCGGAAGCCTATCTGTTCGGAGCCCACGTCTCGGCGCTGCCGACTGCTTCGACCCACGTCATCCCCGACCCCATCCGCACCCGCAAGCTCCTGCTCAACCGCTCCGAGCTGAGCGGGTTGATCGGCGCCGTCGAGCGCCGCGGCTATACGCTCGTGCCGCTCGAGATGTACTGGAAGAACGGCCGCGCCAAGCTGCGCATCGGGCTGGCGAAGGGCAAGAAAGAGCACGACAAGCGCGACACCGCCAAGGACCGCGACTGGCAGCGCGAGAAGTCGCGGCTGATGAAGCACTCGCGACGCTGAAACCCAAGCCGCACGCGGCAACACATCGAGCAGCGGCAAAAATCCAGGCCGAAGCCCCACGGACCCCTTGCCATTCCACAGTCCGCCCCTACACTAGGCGTGCTCTTGGGGGCGACCGGCTTCGACGTGGGTGGCGAAACTCCAGGTGCATGCCGAGTTGTAAGTAACTCGTTAAACTGCTTACAAACTTATAGTTGCCAACGACGACAACTACGCTCTGGCGGCTTAATCCCGCCTAACCCTCGCCTGGCATGTGCTTGTGCATCCAGATTCGGGGGACGCGCTCACAAGCTCGCGGGTCCAGTGTGCTCCAGGCTGGCTCGCTAAAACGCTCTGAAGCTGGCATCGCGTTTTCCCTGCCCTTCGGGTAGCGCGCGGCGAGATACAAAGAACGGGCTAAGCATGTAGATCTTGTAGCGTAGTGCTTGCGGACGCGGGTTCGATCAACATGGGTCGCATCCATTCGTAAGAATGGAGTGAAACACGGGGCTCACATCGGTGAAGCCTGCCTGCTTCGCGTCGTTTGACGAGATGCAGTGGTAACGCCGAGGGGTGGAAAGAGGGCCAACCTCAGGTCCGCCCTGTAGAGACTCATAGACCGGCTGAAGTCACTGACCGAGCCGGTACTAGGATTCGGGAAAGGGAATGCCCGGATAATACGCTCCGCTCCTGTACGCCGGCCGTCAGCGTAGAGGATGAAGGCATAGTCCAGCCCGCCTCGAAAGAGGTGGAACAAGCTGTCCCGCCGCCTCCACCAATGCACCCCTCCGGCACAGGCCGGAGGGGTTTCCTCAAATTTTTACGGGCCCGTCGCGACCCGAAACTCCTTCAGCGTGGACTGCGCGGCAATCAGTGCCCGCGTCTTGGGCACAGAGCCAGAAAGGCATCGACGAATGCCTGGCGCTCCATCGAAAGCTGCTCCGTGTACTTCCCGTTTCTCGGGGTCAATCGCAGGTAGTGCGCTAAGACGAGCGTTGCCCGGGCGGACTTGTACGAACGCAGATATGGGGCAATCTGCTGCAGTAGTCTCAATGCCTGGCGATTCGATATGGAGAACGTGAAACTCGGCGCATGATGCATCCGTGCAATGCGCTTGGCGGTGATTTTCCCAGCGCCAATCCGGGTCAGCACGAACTCCAGCATGATTCTTTCGGTGCTCACGATGCTGACGACCAGTTGTCGTTGCTCATGAGCATGGCGACGGAGCAGCCCGACAGTACCTTCTCCGTCGACAAGACCGGCGATATAAGCAGCATCGGCTTCGGTCAGCTGCCGAACCGTCTTGTAATTGGCCATCCCTGACCGCCTAATCTCCAGGCAAGCCGACTTGCTACTGGAACATCCCCCTCGACTTTCCCTGCCGCAGCACGCCGACGACCACCCCTTCGATGGTCAGCGACTGCTCCTTGAGATCGACCCGGATGGGCTCGAAATCGCTGTTCTCCGGCAGCAGCCACACTACCTTGCCCTCCTGCTTGTAGCGCTTCACCGTGACCTCGTCGTCCAGGCGGGCCACCACGACCTGGCGGCTGCGGACGTCCGGCGTGCGATGTACCGCGACCAGATCGCCGTCGAGGATGCCGATGTCCTTCATCGACATGCCGCGCACCTTCAGCAGGTAGTGCGCCTTGGGCTGGAAGATTTTCGGATCGATCTGGTAACGCGCCTCGATATGCTCCTCCGCGAGGATGGGCCTGCCCGCTGCAACTCGACCAATCAGGGGCAGACCCATTTGCTCGCGAAGTGAGTCCTTGAGCTGGATGCCGCGCGACGCGCCGGGAATCAGGTCGATCACGCCTTTGCGCTGCAGAGCACGCAAGTGCTCCTCCGCCGCATTGGGCGACTTGAAACCGAAGGCTTCGGCGATCTCCGCCCGGGTCGGCGGCATGCCGGAGTCCGCCACCGATTCCTGGATGAGCTTGAGAATCTCTCGTTGGCGCGGCGTGAGCTCTGACATGGCGGGTCCTGTATGGATGGTCAGTGACTGGCTTTATATACAGCTGCACCGCCAATTGCAACGCCCCGCCGGGAATACCCAGCGCCACATGCCGGGGAAATCCTCGTGAGAACTCCATCACACTTTGCAGGAGGTGCTTGCGCGAGGGTTTGAAGAGCGCTTTACAGAAGCCTGTCTTCGACGCCGCCCGTCCCGGCGGCTGCGCCGCTGGTCGGTTGTCGCTGCAGCGCCTTTTGCGCCTTCCCTATAGTCCGCGCCCATGCAAGGAACCCGAAACATGAGAACTGCGCCGTCCAGCAATTCCGGTTTCACGCTGCTGGAGCTGATGCTCGTCGTCACCGTGGCAGCGGTCATTCTCGGGATAGGCGTGCCGAACATGCGTCAGTTCATCCTGAACAACCGCATGACCGGCGCGGCCAACGATCTGCTTGCCGCCATCTACGCCGCACGCACCGAGTCGGTGAAACGACATGCGCAGGTCGTCATGTGCTTTGCCAGCGATCCGCTGGCAGCCACGCCAGCCTGTGACGGGACTCCGACCCAAGGCTGGGTCGTGTTCGTCGACGACAAGGATCCCACGACCGCCGCAGCCACCGACAACAACGGCGTCATCGACGCGGACGAACCCATTCTCCTGCGTCACGAAGCATTGCCGGCGGCGATCCGGGCAAAATCCAAGCCCGACGGGAACAAGGGCTACGTAGCGTTCAACGCCGCTGGATTCGCGCGCAAGATCGCTTCGGTCGGCGATGGTCTCGCCGGGGTCGTCCTGTGCGATCAACGCGGCAACGTGGCCGTCTATGGCAACGCGAACTCCGCTGCACGAGGTCTGCTCGTGTCGCAAACCGGCCGTCCCAAAGTCACCCGTTCGGTCTCGGACATTTCCACCAATGTCAATCTGGCGGGATGCCCGTGAGACAGACCCACATGCACTACTCCATCGCAAGCCGCAGACACGCCGGCGGATTCTCGCTGGTCGAGGCGCTGGTCGCCCTGCTGGTTCTTTCCATCGGCATGCTCGGCATCGCCGCCCTGTATGTCGAAAGCCTGCGTTCGGGGCGCACCGCGCTGCTCAGAACGCAAGCAGTGACCCTCGCCTCCGACATGGCGGATCGCATTCGGGCAAACCGACAGGGACGCGATGCGTACCAGCAGACCGTCACGAGCGCCGATACGAATGCTGAATGCTCACCTGGTGGCACGGGCTGCACCACGGACGCACTGGCAAAGCACGACAAGGCCGTCTGGCTGGGCGCGATCGAGGCGGCATTGCCTGGCGCCACCGGCACAATAAACGTCGACACGACGACGACGCCAGCCACTTACACCATCGTCGTCAGCTGGGCGGAACCGGGACAAACGGATTCAAGCACGTATCAGCTGAGGTTTCAGGCATGAGCCGGCACAGCCTGTTCGCGTCGCCGAAAGCCCATCGCCTCCTGGGCCTCAGCCTGATCGAGCTGATGGTGGCGCTGGCCATCGGCTCGCTGCTGATCATCGGAGCCGTTACGGTCTACATGCAAAGCCGCAACACCTACCGCACCACCGAGATAGCGGCGCGGCTGCAGGAAGTTGCCCGTTACGCGCTGGACAGCATCGAGCCGGACGTGCGGCTCGCAGGATTCTGGGGCCTGACCAATCGCCCGGACTTCATCGACAACCGTGGCGCGCCAGCCGACACCCGCCAAGCCGTCGACGCCAGCGTGGGCAGCAATTGCGGCAACAACTGGACCGTCGATGTCGCCATGCCGATCGACGGCAGAAACGCGGGCTACAACCTCGGTTGCGCAGCGACCGATGCCGTGTCCTGGACCGATGTCCTGATCGTACGGCGCGCCAGCTCGAACACGGCCGCCCTGACCGATGGGCGAATGCAGATCCAGAGCAATCGCACCCGGGCCGTCATTTTCAGCGATGGAGTACTGCCCGCCGGGTTCGATGCGACTTCTTCGGAGACGCGCAATCTCGTCGTCGATGCCTATTACGTCGGCGAGATCCTGCCGAGCCCCAATGGCGTCCGGCAGTACGTCCTGCGACGCAAGACGCTCATCGGCGGTGCAGCTCCCTCCATCCGGGACGAAGAGATCGTGCCAGGCGTGGAGGATTTGCAGATCCAGTTCGGCATCGACGTCGCGCCGCACGACGGCAACGTCGATCGTTACGTGAATCCCGGCTCGGTGCCGGTCGGCGCCCGCATCGCCTCGGTGCGTCTGTGGTTGCGGGTGATCGCCGAGGACCGGGAAATCGGCTTCAAGAACGACGCAGCCTGGGCTTACGCCGACGCGGACTACGGCACCTTCAACGACGACCGGCGTCGCGTGCTCATCAGCAAGACCATTCAGATCAGAAACTCACCCCTATGAACGCTCAGATCCAGATTCGGCCGCGACATCGCTCGAGCCCACGCCAGCGCGGCGCGGCCCTCGTCGTGGGCATGATCCTGCTGCTGGTGCTCACGCTGCTGGCGATCTCCGGCATGAACACCTCGACGCTCGAGCTGCAGATGGCCGGCAACGCACAATCCAGTCAGAACGCCTTCCAGGCCGCCGAGACAGGCATCGAGCGCGCCATGAGCTCCGGCGACTACGACACGAACAGCGAGACCCCGGTCGACTCGCCCGAGGGTCACTTCGAAACGGTCATGCGCTACAACAAGAAGAACGGCGTCACCGACATCCCGGAAGGCGGCTACAGCATGGGAGTCGGCACCGGTTTCAAGGCGTACCACTTCGAAATCACCAGCACCGGCACCGCCGAACGCGGGGCGACGTCCACGCACGTGCAGAGCTTCTACATCAAAGGACAGGCGGGAGAGTGATCGGCACGACGCCATCGCCCCTCCTGCTTCGGAGCATGATCATGTCAAAGCGCATAACGATTCCATTCACGATCTGCCTGCTGCTGGCCGCAGCAACCTCGACAGCCGAAATGCGCGCCGTGGAACAAGCAATCGAATCGTCTACCGCGTCGCTCAGCCTGCCGGACCGGCTGCCCGGCTCCATCTCCATAGCGGCATGCGACAACGGCTGCGCGCCGACACTGCTGCAGCTCACGGCAACGTCGCAGTTCTTCTTCGGTCGGCAGACCCTGTCTTTCGTCGAGCTGCGCGACCTGTCGCTGAAGCCGGCGCTCAACGTAGCCGTTTATTTCGAGCCACAGAGCAAGACCATTACCCGCATCGTCGTATCCGCACGGTAATCGATCGGACAGTTACAAGGATCGCACCATGAATGCCCGAATCTCACGCTGGCCGACTCTGAGCGCTTGCGCCCTGCTCGTCTCGGTGTGCGGCAATCCTGTGCTGGCCGACGATACCGAGGTGTATGTCGGTCAGCCGACCACGGCGGCCGATGGCCGGCCCAACATCCTGTTCATCATCGACACCTCCGGCAGTATGGGCGGCAAGGTGACGACGCAGATTCCTTACGACCCGAATACACAATACGAAGGCTTCTGTGCGCCGAATCGCATCTACTGGAAAAGCAGCAAGGCGGACCTCAACGGATTGCCGGTACGAGACGACAGCACCTGCAGTCTGAGAAGCAAGGATACCGTCACGGGCTGGATCGACAGCACCAAATTCGTCTGCAAGACCGCCAGCGACATCATCGACCGCAACGGTTTTCAGCCGGTCACCCGCACCGCCCAGTGGCTGCCGCAGAACCCGGCCAACAACAGCAAGTGGTCCACACTTCGCCGCAGCAGCACCACCAACTTTGTCGAATGCGCCGATGACAGCGATCCTGCGAAAATGGATCCCCCGCACGGCGACGGCTCCAAGCCGTATGCAGCCAACGGCTCCAACGGGCCGTTTACGACCGAGAAAGCACAACAGATCAACTGGGACGCGTCCACCGATACCAGCGGCACCTACACCTTCTACTCGTCCAACTACCTGAACTGGTACTACCACGCACGCACCGAGGAAAAAACGCGGCTGGAGATCGTGCAGGAAGTTGCCGAGAAAACGCTCAACAGCATCTCGGACGTCAACGTCGGCCTGATGCGCTTCAGCACCGACGGACAGGGCGGCATGGTGCTGCATGAAGTCAGCGATCTTGCGACCTCCAAGAATGACCTGATCGACCGAATCCAGAAGCTCTCGCCCAACGGCAACACGCCGCTATCGGAGACACTGTACGAATCCTATCTTTACTGGACCGGGGGAACATGGAACTGGGGCAGCATCAGTTCGCCCTCGAAGAGCGTTGAAGGATCGCGCCTGTCGGGAGACACCTCCAAATACAAAGCCCCCATCTCCGCTTCCTGTCAGAAGAATTTCATCGTCTATCTCACGGATGGCGAGCCCGTCAGCGACACGAACTCCGAGAACGACATCAAGAAACTTCTGCAGACCAAGAAGAGCGACGCCGTCTGCACTCCAAACACAGGCGGCGGAGCATCCAATGCAAACGGCAAGTGCCTGGATGACCTGGCGGAATACATGTTCAAGACCGACCTGAGTCCCGAAGACGGATTCCAGAATGTCGTCACTTACACCGTCGGCTTCGGCGCCGATGTGCAGAGCATTGCATGGGCAACCGACCTCTTGAAGGAAACCGCACGACTGGGCGGCGGAACGTTCTATGAAGCCAGCGACACCGCAACCCTGACCTCCGTGTTCACGAGCATCGTTCAGGAAATCCTGGCGGTGAACACCACCTTCACCGCGCCTACCGTGTCGGTGAACGCGTTCAACCGGACACAGAATCTCAACGACCTCTTCATTACGGTGTTCGGAACGTCCGCGCAGTATCACTGGCCCGGGAACATCAAGAAGTACGAGGTCGACAAGGACGGCACCATCGTCGGGCAGCCGGTGGGCGGCAAGAGCCAGCCCGCCGTCGATCCCTCGACCGGTTTCTTCCTCAACAACGCCAAGAGCTTCTGGTCAGACGTGGTCGACGGCGCGGATGTGGCTCTGGGCGGTGCCGCCCACAAGCTTCCCGATCCTGCAACCAGAAGCGTCTTCACGGACCTCGCCGGCGGCGATCTCACCGCTGCTGGCAACTCGGTGGCAACGACCAACACTGCGATCACCGACGTCATGCTGGGCGGCCTGGATGCAACGGTCACGAGAGACAACCTGATCGAATGGATTCGCGGCGCTGACATCAACGCCGCCGATGCGGCGGATCGCACCAAGCCACGCTTCGTCATGGGCGACCCGCTGCACTCGCGGCCGGCCTCGGTGATCTACGGTGGCACCCAGGAGAACCCGGACATGGTGCTGTTTGCCGCCACCAACGACGGCTACCTGCATGCAATCAACGCCGCAGACGGCAAGGAGATCTGGTCTTACATTCCCAGCCATCTGTTGAGCCGCATGACGGACCTGTATCTCAACAAGCCGCAACCCGCGAAACGCTATGGCCTGGACGGCAACATGCGGGTGTTCAAGCTGGACGTGAACGGCAACGGTCTCGTCGACACGGCCGATGGCGACAAGGTGTATCTGTTCTTCGGCATGGGACGTGGTGGCCAGAGTTACTTCGGGCTGGACGTGACGAACAAGAGCAAGCCGGTCCTGATGTGGCGCAGCGGAGCGCCGACCGAAGTGACCGCGACCGGAGCAGCGCTGCCTGCCGCTCAGCAGCTTCCCGGCCTGGGCCAGACCTGGTCAACGCCGGTGGTGACCCAGGTGAAGATCGATTCCACAGTGAAGACTGTCCTCATCGTCGGCGGCGGTTATGACCCGTCGCAGGACAATGTGGGCTACAACACCGATGACATCGGCAATCGCATCTTCATGCTCGATGCCGAGACCGGCAAGCCGCTCTGGTCGACCAGCGACGTCGCCTTTGCGACGGGAACCGCACTCCAGCATTCGATTCCAGCGGATATCCGCGTGCTCGATCTGGACAGCAACGGCTTGGCGGACCGCATGTACGCCGCCGACACCGGTGGCCGCATCTGGCGATTCGACATTCACAATGGCAACAGCAAGGCCGCTCTGGTGACCGGCGGTGTATTCGCCTCGCTGGGCCATGCCGATGGTGCAGGCACGGATCCCGCCGACGCGCGCCGGTTCTATTACGCACCGGACGTGGCGCTGATCCGCAATGGCACCCAGACCTTCCTGAACCTCGCCATTGGCTCGGGCTATCGCGGCCATCCGCTGGACAAGCAGATCCACGACCGCTTCTACAGCCTGCGCGACTACCAGCCATTCACGGCGAAGACGCAAAGCCAGTACAACAGCTTCGCGCCCATCGTCGAGAGCAACTCCAAGCTGGTGGACGTCACCAACGACATCGATCCGGCGATGCCGTCGGATGCGCTGGGCTGGAGGATCGACTTGCAGGCCGCCGACGGCGAAAAGGTGCTGGCCGAGGCGCGCACCTTCGAGAACAAGATCCTCTTTACCAGCTATCTGCCGAATTCAGGCACCACGGTGCCGGGCTCCAATTCGTGCGTCGCGCGGCAGGGCGCCAACCGGCTCTATACCGTCAGCGCAGTGGACGGCCGACCGGTCTTCAACCGCGATGGCCAGACCGATCCGGACAACCCGACCGAGACCACGCCTCCCGATTCGACCTCGGATCGCTGGGCCGATTTGAGCCAGAGCGGCATCGCTCCCGAGCCGGTCATCCTGTTCCCGGAAACGCCCGCGCCCACCTGCATCGTCGGCGTGGAGCAATGCGGTGTTGCCTTCACAAACAACCCGGTGCGGACGTTCTGGAACCGGCAGGACACCGACAGCGGCAATTGACCAGCCTGCGCCCGGCGCGTTGACGCGTCCGGGCGCGGCGATTCCCAGCTCGAACACAACCGAGGGACCCGCAGTGACCGTACGTTCGAAGATGCATGGCGTGACACTGATCGAGCTGCTGACCGTCATCGTCGTGGTCAGCATCCTGGCCGCCATTGCGGTGCCGAGCTATCGCAGTTATCTGATCCGTTCCCAGCGCACCGATGCCACGGCCGCCCTGCTGCGGCTGGCCGCCAACCAGGAGAAGTTCTATCTCCAGAACAACACGTATACCGATGACGAGTCCAAGGTGGGCGGCGCCGTCTCCGAACACGGCTGGTACGCCATCGAAATCACCGCCGCGGATGCCAACTCGTTCAATGCCAAGGCCACGGTCGTTGCCGGCGGTGCACAGGCCAACGACAGCCACTGCACATCTTTCAGCATCAACGAGGTCGGCAAACGCGACGCGACAAATACTGATTGTTGGCGATGAGCGGCGATAGCGAACATTCTTCACTGTCTGTTTCTAACGACGCCTGCGCGACACACGCTTTATCGCACCGCTTCGATCTAGTATTCTGCGGCCTCGGCTCGGCCCAAGCAGCTTTTACAAATAAAAGGCTTCTGAGGCGATATCCAAAGGAACAAGCCATAACTCCGATGGATTAAGAGGCGTGAATTTTCGCTCTGGTCCTTTTTTTTGTCCGACCCAGTAGAAGGGGAAAGAAGTCATGAAGAACACCATCTCCACCACGCTGAAGGCTGGCGTTGCCGCCCTCGTCCTCGTTGCTGCTAGCGGCTGCGTGTCGCAGAAGTACGTCGACGAAGTGAAGGCGACGGCCGAAAAGGCTGTGCAGGACGCCGCGGCCGCCAAGTCGGCTGCCGACGCCGCTGCCAGCGCCGCTCAGTCGGCCAAGTCCTCGGCTGACAGCGCCCAGAGCGCTGCCAACCAGGCTCTGCAGGCTGCCCAGGCCAGCCAGGCCTGCTGTGACGCCACCAACGAGAAGATCGATCGCGCCTTCAAGAAGTCCGTGTCGAAGTAATTCGCCGAGCTTTTCGATCGATACAGAAGACGCCGCGAGCAATCGCGGCGTTTTCTTTTTGGGCGATCGAATCAGGAATCCGGACCGGAAAGCCGGCGCAAACCGCCACGGCACGATCTGGTAGATCGCTGCAAATTGCAGCTTTCTTTTCCGAAGCGGCAGCCGCGCACCCTCAGGGCGTTCGAGTCTCGGCGTTGACGAAGGCGGACCCCACAGCCTCAGCCATGGACTAACTCGGTGGAAAGGATGACCTCGTACCGCGGGGTCCGCGCACAGCAGTCTACCAAGCGCGCAGGCGCGCTCGGCAACGATGCAATCACTTGAGCAGGGATTTCGTTTGAGTGTTTCTAAGGAGCCGAGCCGACCAGCTGCGGGGCGGGCGCCCCCAGCATCACGGATTCGGGAATGCCGGTGGCCTGGGAGAACGCCTGCTCGGCCTTGGCCCAATCGATGGCCACCACCCGATCCTGCGTCGCCGAGACCAGTGCCCGGGTGATCTGCGTCAGGCTGTGCACGCCTTCGGAGCCTTCCAGCGGCGCATGGACCTCGATGTACAGGTCCTCGCCCTTCCAGCCCATCTTGTACGGCTGATGGATGATCCGCACCGGCGTATTCACCGCGACCACCTTGAAGAAGCGCTCGATGTCTTCCGGATACATGCGGATGCAGCCGTGCGTCACTTGCATGCCGACGCCGGCGGGATTGTTGGTGCCATGGATCAGATAAGCGCCGCCCGGGATGGCCAGGCGCATGGCGTATTGACCCAGCGGATTGTCCGGGCCGGGAGGCACTGCGCGGGGCAGCGGCCGGCCGTCGGCAGCGTGCTCCTTACGGACCGATTCAGGCGGATACCAGATCGGCTTGGCGCGCTTGTCGACGATGCGGGTGAGGCCCAGCGGGGTCTTCCAGTCCATCCTGCCGACGCTGATCGGATAGGTGGAGACGGTCCGTGGTTCGCCTGCCTTGGCCGGCGGAAAGTAATACAAGCGGTGTTCGGCCAGGCTGACGACAATCCCTTCGCGAGGTGCGTCCGGGAGGATGTAGCGCGACGGGATGATGACCTCGGTGCCCTCGCCCGGCAGCCACGGATCGACACCCGGATTGGCGGCAACGATCTCTTCGTAGCCCACCCCATAACGGCGGCCCAGCTCGAGGAACGTATCCTCGTACTTGGCGGTGACGCGCTGGATCTCACCAAGCACCGTGTCGGTGCCTTCCGGAAGCGGATAGGTGGCGGCCCCTACGGCAGCCGATGCGAAGGTTGCGCTCAGGGCGAGCGCGGACAGGAACCAGGACCGTGCACTAGGAACCATGTGGCGAAGTCTAGCAGTAAAACAACACAGGCAGCGACGCGCCGCGAGAGTTCAATTCGCCTGCGCCCGCAGTAGATTGCTGATCTGAGTCGGCACGCCCTTCTGCGCTTCGATCTGCGCCACGCGGATGGCATTGCCGAACGACAACACGTCGGCACTGCCGTGGCTTTTGATCACCACGCCGGCCAGCCCGACCATGCTGGCGCCGTTATAGGTTCGCGGATCGAACTCGCGCCGCAGGGACCTGAGTGCCGGCCATGACGCGAGTGCGCCCAGGTAACGCAGCGGATTGCGCGTGTACTCCGCCTTGATCGCACTGACCACCATGTTGGCCAGGCCCTCGATGGACTTGAGTGCCACGTTGCCGGTGAAACCATCGGTGACGATGACGTCGACCTCGCCAGAGAAGATGTCGTCGCCCTCGACGAAGCCGATGTAGTTCAGCTTGCTGGCGCTCAGGAGCCGGGCGGCTTCCTGCACCACGCCGTCGCCTTTCATCTCTTCCTCGCCGATGTTGAGAATACCCACGCGCGGACTGGCGATGCCATGCATGTCGGCGGCCACGACCGACCCCATCACGGCGAACTGGAACAGATGCTCGGCGGTGCACTCGGAATTGGCGCCCAGATCGAGCATGTGCGTGTGACCATGCCGGGCGCGGATGCGCGAAATGATGGCTGGCCGGTCGATACCCTCGACGGTCTTCAGGACGAAGCGCGCCGTCGCCATGAGAGCGCCGGTGTTGCCGGCACTGACGCAGGCATCGGCCTCGCCTGCTTTCACCAAATCGATGGCGACACGCATGGACGAGTCTTTCTTCTTGCGCAGGGCGTCCTGCGGCTTCTCTTCCATCGTGACGACCTGCGAGGCCGCACGGACAGCGAGACGCTCCCCGAACACCTCTGCACCGCCCTTGAGCTGCGCCTGGATGGCATCGGTCAGACCGACCAGCACGATACGCAGCTGCGGATCGCGGGCAAGCGCGTCCACGGCGGCGGGCACGGTCACGGCGGGCCCGTGATCGCCCCCCATCGCGTCTACCGCGATCCTGATCGGTCGACTGGTTGCCAAGGGAACTGGCGTGGCAGGAAAGCGCCGCCACTGGGGCGGCGCGAGCCAAGCTTACTCAGCGTCGGGCTTGTTGCGGCTCGCAATGACTTTCTTGCCGCGATAGAAGCCATCCGGCGTGATGCGATGACGCGAGTGCGTCTCGCCCGAGGTGGCGTCCACCGACACCGCCGGCTTGCTCAGGCCGTCGTGCGAACGACGCATGCCGCGGGTAGAAGGGGTCTTTCGGCTTTTCTGAACTGGCATGACTGCATCTCTCCAAACATCGATCGATACGCGTTGATCCGCGCGCCGCGCCTCATTGCTTGCGCAGCAGGTCTCGCAGATTCCCAAAAGGTCGTTGCCGGGCTTCCTCGTCGCTGCGCTCTTCCGGCGCGGCAACGCCCGCTTCGCTACATTCTTCCGATTCGTGCCGGGGCACCAGCGGCAGCGCCAGCAGCGCCTGATCTTCGGCCAGCGGCAGCAGGTCGAACCGCGCCGGATCGGCCAGGATCGTTTCGTATCCGCCCGGCTCCTGGCCCAGCTCCGCCTCGTTCTGCGTCACCAGGACCTTGAACTGCTCCTGCAGCGGCACCGTCGCCGGGCGCATGCAGCGTTGGCAGATCAGTACCACCGCACCGTTCAACTCCCCGTCGATGGCCACCCGGCCGTCGAACTCGGAGAACCGAAACTGCACCGTCAGCTTCGATCCGTCCCGCGCGCCCGCATCACGCAGACGCGGCAGATCCGCTGCAGTGAAAGTTCGCTCGACCGTGGTTCCCGCGCGCGCCGCAATCGTTGCGTCGATACGATGGCCGGCAGCATTGCCGGGCTTGACGCCCTGGGGTCGCGACATGGGGCGCGTATACTAGCGGCGACCCCTCAGGCTGTCAAAAGAAAAAGACCGATAAATGCTTGTTTTTCAATGCCTGTTTCGCCTTCCGTCCGGAGTCCGAGCCGCATGAGCTTTGCCGCCCCCGCCGCCAGCCCCAAACTGGTGCTGGCTTCCACGTCCCAGTACCGTCGCCAGCTGCTCGAGCGCTTCGGCCAGCGCTTCACCGTGGCCGCCCCCGACACCGACGAATCCCCCCTACCCGGCGAAACCCCGGTGGATCTGGTGAACCGGCTGGCGCGGGCCAAGGCCGAGGCCGTGGCCAGACGTCATCCGCACAGCATCGTGATCGGTTCGGACCAGCTGTCGCTGTTCGGCCGCGAGATCGTCGGCAAGCCAGGCAACCCCGAGCGGTGCGTGGCGCAGCTGAAGTCCTTCAGCGGCCAGCGCCTGGCCTTCCACACGGCAGTGCATGTCATCCAGTCCGAGACCGGCGCAAACGAGAGTCATCTGGATATCACCACCGTGCAGTTCCGCAAGCTCTCCGACGCGGAGATCGAGCGGTACGTGGCGCGCGAACGGCCGGTCAATTGCGCCGGCGGCTTCAAGGCCGAGGGGCTGGGGATCAGCCTGTTCGAGCGGATCGAGTCGCAGGATCCGACTGCGTTGATCGGCCTGCCGCTGATCTGGCTATCGGCCGCCCTGCGGCGCGCCGGTTTGCAGTTGCCGTAAGTGCCGCCGCGCGGTCAGTACTTCTCGGCCAATCGGTCCAGCAGTGACTGCAGCTCTTCTGGCAGTGGCGCGCTGACCGTGAAGGGCTCGTGCGAGCCCGGCCGCTCGAACGTCAGCGAATGCGCATGCAGGAACATCCGGTTCAGGCCGAACGGCTTGAGCAAGGCATCGCGCTCGCGGTCGCCGTATTTCTCATCTCCCGCCACCGGGTGGCCGGCATGCGCCGCGTGAACGCGGATCTGATGCGTGCGGCCAGTGCCCAGACTGATGTCCAGCAACGTCGCCAGCTTGGCGAAATGCCGTACCGGCTTGAACGTCGTCACTGCCTCCTGCCCTTCCGGATGGACGCGCACCACCCGCTCACCGCCCTGCTTCAGATTGGTCTTCAGCGGCAGATCGATGGTCTTGGTGCCGAACGGCCAGCGCCCGCAAACCAGTGCGAAATAGCGTTTTTCCATCTCGCGTTCGCGTAATGCCGCGTGCAGCTCACGCAAGGCCGCACGGCGTTTTGCGATCAGCAGGCAACCGCTGGTGTCGCGGTCCAGCCGATGCACCAGCTCCAGCTCCTTCAGCTCCGGATGCAGCGCCCGCAAGGTCTCGATCACGCCGAAACTGAGGCCGCTGCCGCCGTGTACGGCCACGCCGGCGGGCTTGTTTACCACGATCAGGTCGCGATCCTCGTGAATCACCGCGGCGGCAACGAAGTCACGCAGCGATTTGGAAGGCGCTTTGGTCTGCTCGCGTGGCTGGAGGCGAACCGGCGGCACGCGAACCCGGTCGCCCTGCACCAGCCGGTAGTCCGGGCCGACCCGCTTGCTGTTAACCCGCACCTCGCCGCTGCGCAGGATGCGGTAGACCAGGCTGCGCGGCGCGTCCTTCAGGGTTCGCATCAGGAAATTGTCGATGCGCTGTCCGGCATCTCCCTCCCCGGCCTGCAGATGGGCCACCTTGGCCGCCTGTGGCGCAGGCCCCTGCGCCGGGGCGGATGGGGCGGGGGCGGTCCGATCGTGAGCACGTCTGGGCATTTAGAGAAATCGCTGTAAATCGCGTGTAAGCCATTGATTGAAAAAAGATGGCCTGTTATATTCCGCGGCGATTTTCCGCTGCGGTTGGCGACAATTCCAATCGCAAGCACCAACGCGGTGCCCCAAGGCCATGGCCGAAAAGCGCCGCATCTTAGTTGGTTCTGCGGGGATCTGCTTAAGCCGAGATTCCGTTGGACGATGTTCGTGCCGGTCGTTGGAGTCATCTCCGACCTGCACGTGCCGCCGGCGGCGAGGATCAGGATTCCGTTCCGGTCAGCGCCTGCCACGGCTTCGAGGGTCGTCGAGCGGATGGTCTGCCAGCGGATTTCCACCAGAGCCATCGCTCCGGCCGCGCGAACGTCCGATGCTGAAGCCTGCAACTCGGGTCTTCAGATCAACGCTTAACGCCCAGGAGCGGGCCCACAGTGGCAGGATTAAAACAAAGCGCGACGCGATGCCAAGCGCCGGTAATCTCGGATGACCTCACTTTCCGATCAATCCTTTGCTCCTGCGCTGGCGTCCGCCTGGCGTGATCGTACGGCCCTTGAATACTCAGAAGGGTCTCATGAAGCGAATGCTCGTCAATGCAACTCAGGAAGAGGAGTTGCGCGTCGCCCTGGTTGATGGACAAAGAATCTACGATCTCGACGTCGAAGTACCTTCCAAAGAACAGAAGAAATCCAACGTTTACAAAGGACGCATCACCCGCGTCGAACCCAGCCTCGAAGCCTGTTTCGTCGACTATGGCGCCGAACGTCATGGCTTTCTGCCGCTGAAGGAAGTCTCCAAGGAATATTTCAAGGCGCAGCCGGCTTCCGGCAATCGCCTCAACATCCGCGAGCTGCTGGACGAAGGCCAGGAGCTGCTGGTACAGGTCGAGAAAGAGGAACGCGGCAACAAGGGCGCCGCCCTCACCACCTTCATCAGCCTCGCCGGCCGTTTCCTGGTGCTGATGCCGAACAATGCCCGCGCTGGCGGCGTCTCACGCCGCATCGAGGGTGAAGACCGCGAGCAGCTGCGCGAAGCGCTCGACCAGGTGCAGATTCCCGACGGCATGGGCGCCATCGTCCGCACCGCCGGCGTCGGCCGCTCGGCTGAAGAACTGCAGTGGGACCTGGATAACCTCAAGGAAGTCTGGACCGCCATCTCGCAGGCCTCCGAAGGCCGCGCCGCGCCCTTCCTGATCTACCAGGAATCCAAGGCCATCATCCGCGCCCTGCGCGATTACCTGGCCGACGACATCGGCGAGATCCTGGTGGACAACCAGGAGATCTTCAACGAGGCGCAGCAGTACATGCAGCGCTTCATGCCCGCCAGCCTGCGCAAGCTCAAGTTCTACGAAGATGCGGTGCCGCTGTTCACGCGCTTCCAGATCGAGAACCAGATCGAGTCGGCGCACTCGCACAAGGTCAACCTGCCCTCCGGCGGCTCCATCGTCATCGACCCGACCGAGGCGCTGGTGTCGATCGACATCAACTCCGCCCGCGCCACTCGCGGCACGGATATCGAGACCACTGCGCTCAACACCAACCTCGAAGCCGCCGACGAAATCGCCCGCCAGCTGCGCCTGCGCGACCTGGGCGGCCTGATCGTCATCGACTTCATCGACATGGAGTCGCAGAAGAATCAGCGCGCCGTCGAAGACCGCATTCGCGAAGCGGTGCGACAGGATCGCGCCCGCATCCAGTTCGGACGTATTTCGCGCTTCGGCCTGCTGGAGCTGTCGCGGCAGCGCTTGCGGCCCTCCATCGGCGAAGCAGCGAACATCACCTGCCCGCGCTGCAACGGCATGGGAGCGATCCGTGGCGTCGAGTCGCTGGCACTGGCGCTGCTGCGCCTGATCGGCGAGGAAGCCCGCAAGGACCGCACCGTCAAGGTGATCGCGCAGCTGCCGGTCGAGGTCGCCACCTACCTGATGAACGAGAAGCGCGAATGGCTCAACAACATCGAAGCCAAGAGCAGCGCGCAGATCGTGCTGGTGCCCAACAAGTACATCGATACACCCGCGTACGACATCCGCCGCGTGCGCGATGACGAGGCACAGTTGCCGGAGAACAGCGGCGTCAGCCACCAGATTCCGGTAGCCCCGATCGTCACGGCCCAGGAGATCGTCGCTCGCGACAAGCCCGAGGCTCCTACGCCAGCCGTGGTGACAGCGTCACTGCCGAGCATTCCCGCTCCGGCCAGCATCGCTATCGAAACGCAGCCTGCCGCGCCGGCTCCGGTCGAGCAGATTGGAATCTTCGTGCGCCTGTGGCGCTTCCTGTTCGGCGGCGCCGGCAAGCCGGTCGAGCCCGAGAAGGCGCCGGCTGCTCGCAGCTCGCGTGACAGCCAGCGTCGCGACCGGCACGACGGCCGTCACGGACGCGATCGGGATCGTCGCGGCCGCGAAGGTCGGGATCGCGATCGCGGCAGTGCTCGTCACGACCAGAAGGATCGTGCATCGGCAGATGCGCGCCGCGACTCGCAACAGCAGCGCCAGGATCGCAAACCACGTGAACACGCAGCCGAAGCGCGTTCCGAATCTCATCCGCGCTCCCAGCAGTCAGCGAACCGGCCGCAGCAGCAGGCCCACGCGCAGCAGCAGCAACCGCAAAGCCAGCAGCCGCGCCCTGAACAACAGGCCGCTCGCCCGGAACGTCCGGAAGCTGCCGCTGACGCGCAACGGGGTGAACGCGGTGAGCGAGGTGGCCGAGGCCGTCGTGGACGTCGTCGTCGCGGTGGCCGCGGTCGTGGCGAGGACGGTGCTCCGGCAGCTGCCGGCGGCAGCGCTTCCCCGGACTCGGGCGATCACGCCCACGCAGAGTCGTCGCACGCGCCAGCCGCAGCACGCGAACATGCGGCGCCGCAGCCTGAGGCTCAGCGTAGCTTCGATCTGCCGGCTGCGTCCGCGCCGCCAGCATCCGCGCCGCCAGCGTCCGCACCAGCTGCTTCTGCACCGCCTGCATCTGCGCCGCCTGCTCCTGCAAGCGAATCCCGACCACGGCACGAATCGGCCAGCGAATCGGCACCGCCCAAGCCGGCTGCACCCGAAGCCAGTTCGCCGCCGCCCGCTCCTCGCTCAGAACCCACTCACACGGTCTGGTCCTCGGGACCCGGCGCCGGTGCAGCGGGATCCTGGAGCAGCAGCCCGGGCAGCTCGTCCCGACGCGACGAGTGACTGCGCTGACAAGCAGTCAGTAACGAGAAAGGCCGGCTCAATGCCGGCCTTTTTTTTCGCAACTACTGGCCGCGCGTGGCCCTCAGCTCGCGGATCAAGCCATCGGCCGCTTGCTCCAGCAGATCGAGCACTTCCTCGAACCCCTGCGGCCCTCCGTAGTAGGGATCCGGCACGACGGACCGGCCGGCATCCGGCGCGTAATCCATCATCAATCGCAGGCGACGATGCTGCTCCGGCCGCGACCGGCGCTGCAGTTCGCGCAGATTCTGTTCGTCCATGGCGAGAATCAGATCGAACTGCTCGAAATCCTCGGTGCTTATCATGCGGGCGCGCAGCCTCGACAGATCGATGCCGCGGCGCCTGGCGGCCTCAATCGAACGGGCATCGGGCGGCGCGCCGACGTGATAGTCATGCGTGCCCGCGGAATCCACTTCGATGAGCAGATCCGGCTGAGCTGTCAGCAGGTGCCGAAAGACTCCTTCGGCGGTCGGCGAACGGCAGATATTGCCCATGCAGACGAACAAGATGCGCATTGGAACGGGCGAGCCTCGGTAACTGGAAGACGGATCATCGCGCATCGCCCGCGTCGGGCAAATCGTCGATGCCACCTCTCACATGCGGCCAATCAGCGTAGCCGCGCGCTAAGACAATACCTTAGACGGAAGTGCGGATGCGACCGTCCGCAGCGCGGCGTACAAGACACGCCTCTGGCCATGGGGAACCGTGCTGTGCGAGCTGCGCGGACGAAGAATTATTAACCATCCGGTCGGTACATGAGGCGCTCACATCATGACGAGCTCCAACGTGCACAGCTTCGTCGAGGGTGATCGTGTGGCGGCGATCGCGCGCCCGGGCTTTCCGTACGGCACAGTGATCAAGCTGATGGAGCTCGGTTATGTGCTGGTGCACTGGGACGGCAACGTCCTGGAAACGGCGCACCACCGCGAGCTGGTGAAGGCCGAAGCGGACAATCCGTGAGCACCGAGCCCGCGTAGATCTCTACACCAGCCCCGCCCGCACCCGCTCGAGATCCTGCTCGGTATCGACACCGATGCCCGGCAGTGCCGTCGCTACTTCAACGACGATACGCATCCCAGCCTGCAGCGCGCGCAGCTGCTCCAGCTTCTCGGTCGTCTCCAGGGAACTCGGCGCAATCTGCGTCAACCGCCGCAGTGCTTCGACACGATAGGCATACAGACCCAAGTGGCGCTGCGCTCCCTGCATGCTCGTCTGACTGGCCAGTCCCTGCGTCGCACCGTCGCGATGCCACGGGATCGGCGCACGACTGAAATACAGCGCCGCGCCCGAATCGGCCATCACCACCTTCACCACGTTGGGATCGAGGAATTCGTGCAACGAAACGATCGGCGTGCACAGCGTTGCGATGTCGGCGTCGGGATGACGTTCCAACAGCGTCGCCACCTGATCGATGATCTGCGGCGGCAACTGCGGCTCATCGCCCTGCACGTTCACGACGATGGTGCGCTCGCTCCAGCCGCGCAGAGCAGCGACCTCGGCGATGCGATCGGTCCCTGATTGATGTTCGGCACGCGTCAGCACTGCGACCGAACGCTGCGGCTGCCGTGAATCGATGGCAGCTTGTGCAATGCGCGAGTCATCGGTGGCAACCAGCACTTCATCGGCTCGGCTCGCGGCCGCCGCATCGATCACCCACTGGATCATCGGGCGTCCACCGATCTCCAGCAGCGGCTTGGCCGGCAGGCGTGTCGAGGCATAACGCGCGGGAATGACGACTTTGAATGACATGGCCGGCCCGAATGCGAGGCGTTGCGGTCAGTCTTTGAGCAGCGGGTCCTGCGGCTCGAGCCGCAGCGCTTCGTCTTCGAGCATCACCGGGATGCCGTCGCGAACGGGAAATGCCAGGCGATCGGCCCGGCACACCAGGACCTGGCGCGGCTTCGAGTACTGCAACGGGCCTTTGCAGACCGGGCAGGCGAGGATATCGAGGAGCTTGTGATCGAGCATGATGATGACGAAAGCTGCGGCCTGCCGTGGAGCTTACCGTTTTTCGGCAGTGGAGCGCAGCACCCGCTCGAGCAGCGCCGACACCTTGGCCGTATCGGCCGCGTCGATGTCCGTGTGCAAGCGCACCGCCCAGTGCCGCCCGTCGGCAAAGCCACGGCACTTCACCGCGTCCTTTTCCGTCATCAGCACCGGGGCATCGTCAGCGAACTCGAGGTCGGCAGCGGTCAGGACTGCGTGATCCGGCAGCGGACGCGCATCCACTTTCAAACCTGCTTGTTCGAGCGCGGCGAAAAAAGCTCCGGGATTGCCGATACCGGCGACAGCGTGCACGACTGTGTTGCGGAAGGATTCCAGCGGCCGCACCTCGAGCGTCGCAAGCGATACCGCATGCTGCAAGTGCGCCCGCACCGTGATCCGGTTTGGCGCAGCTGCTTCGTGTCCGGGCTGCTGACTTGAGCGGCGGGTCGTCGCAATGAGATCGACCTCGCGCAGCCGTGAAGCAGGTTCGCGCAACGGCCCTGCCGGCAGCAGCCAGCCGTTGCCCAAGCCGCGATACTCATCCACCACCGCGATCTCGCAATCGCGTGCCAGCCGATAGTGCTGCAGGCCGTCATCAGTCAACACCACGTCCGCCCCCAGCTCTATCGCGCGCAACGCAGCGGCAACGCGGTCTGGACCCGCCACCACGATCGCGCCGGTACGCGTCGCAAGCAGCACCGCCTCATCGCCGACTTCGCTGCTTGGCGTCTGCGGCAGAACCGGCCGCGGCCATTCATGCGATTCGCCGCCGTAGCCGCGCAGCACAATCCCTACCCGTCTGCCTTTAGACTGCAATAGATCCGCGAGCCAGATCACCAGCGGCGTCTTGCCAGTGCCGCCGACAGTGATGTTGCCCGTCACGATGACCGGACGCGGCACACGGATGGAACGAAACACGCCCACTCGATAGGCCATGCGGCGGCAAGCCACCACGAAGGCGAACAGCAGCGACAACGGCAGCAGCAGGATCAGCAACCCAATGGGGCGGCGTTCGTACCACAGCCGCTGCATGTGCCGATCGAGCGCCACGGCCAATCAGGCGTTGAACTGCATTCGGTGCAGCGAGGCGTATTGGCCGTTGAGCGCGATGAGCTCGGCATGCGTACCGGCTTCGACCACCCGGCCCCCGTCGAGCACGAGGATCCGGTTGGCCCGCTCCACGGTCGACAGCCGATGCGCGATCACCAGCGTGGTGCGGTTGTGCATGAGCTGCTCGAGCGCGGCCTGGATGATGCGTTCCGCTTCGGTGTCGAGCGCCGAGGTCGCTTCGTCCAGAATCAGGATCGGTGAGTTCTTCAGCAAGGCGCGAGCAATCGATATGCGCTGACGCTGTCCGCCGGACAGCAGCACACCACGATCGCCTACCATCGTGTCCAGCCCGGCCGGCAACTCGCGCACGAACTCCATCACATGAGCGGCATTCGCCGCCTCCTCGATGGCCGCATCCGAAACGTCCCGGCCGAAGGCGATGTTGGCGCGGATGGTGTCGTTGAACAGCACGACCTCCTGGCTGACCAACGAGATCTGCTCGCGCAGGCCCTTCAGCTCGTACTCGCGTACGTCGTGACCATCGACGCGCACCGCACCGGAGCTTACGTCGTAGAAACGTGGCAGCAGATTGACCAGTGTCGACTTGCCACTGCCCGAGCGACCGACAATGGCGATCATCTCTCCGGCCGAGACCTTGAAACTCACGTCGCGCAGCGCCGATCCCTGCCCGGCTGGATATGTGAACGAGACATCCTCGAACTGGATGTCGCCGCGTACCCGCTCCGCCTGCCGCGTTCCGCCCTGGTCCTCGACCGACTCGTCCAACACCTCGAAGATGCTCTCGCCGGCGGCGATGCCCTGCTGGATCGGTCCAGCGACGCTCACCAGGCTGCGCAGCGGCTGCGCGATCTGCACCAGCGCCACCATGAAGGCCAGCAGGTCACCCATGGTCATGCGGCGGTTGATTGCATCCGAGATCGCAAGCGACAGCACCGCCGCCGCGCCGATCGACGTCACCATCTGCACCACCGGGTTCGACAACGCCTTGGTCAACACCAGTCGCATGTTGGAACGCCGGTTGTGCTCGTTCACCGCTTCGAACTGGGCGTTCTGGTAGTCCTGCGCGTTGTAGACCTTGATGACGCGCGGCGCATCCAGCGTTTCCTTGGCCACGCGCGTGACATCGCCCATGGAGTCCTGGATGCGTCGGCTGTAGCGGCGGAACTTGCGGTTGATCACCGACACCAGCCAGGCCACCAGCGGCCCCATGATGAGCGCAACCACCGTCAGGCGCGGATTCAGCCAGAACAGCGCAATGATGGAGCCGATGATGGTCAGCGTCTCGCGCACCGAGACCGTCACCGAATCGGTCGCAGCCTGCCCGATCTGCTCGGTGTTGTACGTCAGTCGCGACAGCAGCACGCTGCCGGAATTGCGATCGTAGTAGCCGATCGGCAGCTGCGTCAGGCGCTCGAAGATCTGCTCGCGCAGCCGCTTGACGATACGGCGGCCGACATAGCCCATGCAGTAGGTCTGGGTGAAATCGCCCAGACCGCGGAAGAAGAACAGCACCACCAGTGCGATCGGCAGGAGCACGATGCTGCGCGGATCGCGGTTCTCGAAGGTGCCGTCGCCGAACAGCTTGGCGAACAGCGTGAAGCTCACCATGCTGAGCGAGAACAGCATCGCCCCCACGACGCCCAAGGCGAACATGCCACGGTGCGGGCCCAGATAGCCCAACAGCCTGCGATAGGTCTGCCAGGCGCCGGGCGCCGCGGCCGGTTTCGAAGCGTGACCTGCGGCCGGCACGATGGTGGAGCGGGAACTCGCCGATTGACTCATTGCTTGCTGGCGCCGAGCGCCTCATTCACGGTAGCCATGTTGATGCCGCGGAAGCCCAGCCGCCCGACGACATCCATGGCCGTTACAACTGACTGGTGGGTGGTGCGCGCATCGGCGCGAATGGTCACCGGATTGTCGCGCGACTCGCCCGCGAGCTTCGAGACCGCCGCCGACAGCGTGGTCGGGCTATTGTTGAGCAGCGTCCGGCCGTTCACTCGATACTCGCCCGAAGCGGTGATGCTGATCTCGATGGGGTCCTTGCGGGTCTGCGGCGGCGCCTCGTTGCTGGCCTGCGGCAGCTGGATCTCGATGCGCGACTCGTCGACGAAGGTGGTCGAGACCATGAAGAAGATCAGCAGCAGCAGCACCACGTCGATCAGCGACGTCATGTTCAGATCGGGCTCTTCGCTGGGGCGCGGCCTCAGGTTCATGGCGAGCGGCTCTCCTCAGCCCGACTGCGCGGCATTGCCGCTTTCGATGGCCTGCACCAGCTTGATCGCTTCCTTCTCCATGTCCACCACCAGGCTGGCGACGCGACCGCGCAGATACTTGTAGGCCAGCAGCGCCGGAATGGCCACCGTGAGCCCGGCGGCCGTGGTGATGAGCGCTTCGGCGATGCCGCCGGCCAGCGCCATGGGATTGCCGGCGCCGGCGGTCGACAGCGTGTTGAACGTGCGGATCATGCCGACCACCGTGCCCAGCAGCCCGAGCAGCGGCGAGATCGAGGCGATGGTGCCGAGCGCGTTGAGGAAGCGCTCCAGCTCATGCACCACGTGCCGCCCCACGTCCTCGATGCTTTCCTTGATGACCTCGCGGCTGCGGTGCCGGTTGGCCAGCCCCGCCGCGAGAATCTTGCCCAGCGGCGAATTCTGCTGAAGCGCGCTGATGTGCTTGTCCTGGATCTGGCCCTGCTCCACCCACTTCCACACCTTGTCGGTGAGCTCGGCCGGCAGTACGCGGCGCTGCTGCAGGGTCCAGAGGCGCTCCAGGAAAATCGCCGCCGCCACGATCGATGACAGGATGATCGGCACCATGACGGGGCCGCCGGCTTTCACGATTTCGAACATGGTTCCCTTGGATGAGCGGGCCTTGTTGTCCGGCGCGAATACTAGCAGTTTCGGTCCGGACGCAAGCTGACGATTCCTGTCAGGCGCAGGATCAATGCAGGCGCAGTAGTTGCCTCGCAGAGGCCGTGCGACCGTGTCCTCAGGCGGCTCCCCGGGGCCATAGGCAGGCTCTCTGCGAGACTCCAGAAGAGCCGTATCGATTGGCAAAGTGCGGTTCCGGAGGCTGCGGAAGAGTAGCTTCGATTGCGGCGTGCGGTTCTGGTAGGGGCTACTGAAGAGCAGCTTCGATTGGCGGCGTGCGGTTCTGGGTAGAGCTGTGTCAGAGGTGGCTCTCGATGGACAGTGTGCGGATCCGACGGGGATGTCTCGTTTCGGGACCGCCGTGAACCCATCCATGGGGGCTGCCACGAAAACATCCTGTTTTCGAGGCTCCCGAAACGAGACATCCCCGCCGGATCCGCAGAGGTTTCTAGGTCCGTGGCGCTCGGAGAGCGCGCTTTCGGATTCGGAAAGAGAACGTTGGCACTCCCTCTCGGGCGTCGTTCTGGGCGGGGCTACCCATTTTCAGGATGAGAGGAGGAACAGGATGTTCCGAGTGAGCAAGCCTACAGGGACGTATTTACGTGCGGTCCTGAAAATGGGTAGCCCCGCCCAGAGCGACGCCTGGCACGATGTTTCTTGAGACCACATTGCTTGTGGTGTGTCGGAAATGGATACCTGGCCAGAACGACGCCTCTAGTACAACGCCAGGCCATGACATCAATCATGAGATCCAGCTCACCGGGCATCGCTCCACGCTCATCTCCCCTCGATCACCGGCTCCGCCAATACCTCGGATGCTCGATGCGAAACTCCTTGGGCGGTTGTGCGCCGGTCGCGCTCATGAGCACCTCGATCGCTCCGCTCTGTGCGGTCGACAGTGTCTGTGCGCCGGCCGTGCGCCAGCGCTCGACGACGTCAGGTCGCGGAAAGTTCCAGCGGTTGCGATAGCCAGTGGCAAACAGCACCAGCTGCGGCTGGGTTGCGTCCACGAAGGCGGCGGTGGATGAAGTGCGGCTGCCGTGATGGGGTGCGATCACGATGTCTGCATGTTCCAGTCCTGCTGTCACCAACTCGGTCTCGCTGCTGCGCTGAATGTCGCCCGTCAGCAGCAGGCTCGCGCCGCCGCTGGCGGCGACTCTCAGAACACAGGACGAGTCGTTGTCGCGCGCCTGCGCGGTTGCCGTTGGATGCAGTACTTCGAACTCGACACCATCCCACGACCAGCGCTGACCGCGCTGGCACAACCCGAGCCGCGCGAACGGCACCTTCACTGACGGACCGGCGAGCACCTGCTCCACTGGCATGCCTGCAACGATCGAATGCATGCCGCCGCGATGATCCAGATCGCCGTGACTCACCATCAGCATATCGAGGTGGCGCACGCCCTGGCTGCGAAGAAATGGCAGGATCACCAATTCGCCGGTATCGCGACCGCTACGGAAAGCCGGACCTGCGTCATAGACCAGCACATGCGACTGGGTGTGGATGACGGCGGACAGCCCCTGCCCTACATCCAGCAACGTCAGCTTGAATTCGCCGCGCGCCGGCGTCGCTGGCTTCCAGAGCGCGGCTGGCATGCATAGCAGCAGCGCGGCGATTCGGGTCGGGGCTATGCCCGGGAGGATGAGCAACAGCGTCCCCAGCGTCAGCGCTGCGCCGACGGCAAGCGGCAATTGCGGGAAGTGCCACATCGCCAGCGGCAGTTGTGACAACCAGAGAAATGCCGGCCAGAACACTTGCAGCAGGCCGGACGCCAGACCAAGCACGATGCCGGCACAGAATTGCGAGACAGATGCCAGGGCTGCGCCGATCAATGTCAGCGGCACCACGATCAGGGTGAACAACGGAATCGCAATGGCGTTCGCCAGCGGCGAGATCAACGAAAGGCTACCGAAGGCAGCAATGAGCACGGGCGTGAGCCCGACGGTCACCGCGAGTTGCACGCGGGCGAAGCTCTTGATGGCGCCTTCACGTTCCAGGCGGCCGCCGACGCCGAGCAGAATCATGGCCACGGCGCCGAACGATAACCATGCGCCCACTGTCAGCGGCGCAAACGGATCGATCAGCAACACACCGATCAAAGCGGCGCCGAGTGCGTTGGCGATGTCGAGCTCGCGTCGCAAGGCGCGGGCTGCGAAGTAAATGCACAGCATGACCAGCGTGCGCTGCGTGGGTACGGACAATCCGGCCAGCAATGAGTACGCGATCGCAGCCAAGGAGCCGCAGAAGAACTGTCCGTGGATCGCCGTCAAACGGCGACTCTGTGCGGCACGCCAACGGGTAATGCCGCCACCGAGCCAGGCCGCCAGCGCCGCAACCATGCTGATGTGCAGGCCCGAGATCGCCATGAGGTGCGTGGTGCCGGTCGCTGCGAAGACGCGCCACTGCTCGACGGACATCGCTTGAGTGTCACCGACAGCCAATCCCTGAAGGATCCCCAGCATGGGATCGCCCGGCACGGCCAGCGCGATGCGTCCAGCAATCCATGCACGCATCCGGGCAATCGCATAGCTCGCAGCAGGCGACGCCAGTCGCAAATTGCGCGCATCGGAACGAACGTAGCCAGTCGCGCCGATGTGCTGCTGGAACAGATGACGCTCGTAGTCGAAACCACCGGGATTCGCGAAGCCGTTGCGGCGCTTGAGGCGGACGACCAGCTGCCATGATTCACCCGGCAGCAGCCGCTGTCCGCTGTCATACCACGTCAGCCGGATGCGCCCGGGAACTCCGTCGGGCGCGGCTGTCACATCGAATTCGAACTGTGGATCGGCTGCTTCCGGTCCGCTGTCGGGCAGCGAAGCCACGTGACCGCGAACCACCAGGTCGGCGCCTTCGAGCGTCGTGGGCAGATCGTCGGACAGACGGATAGCGGCATGCAGCCACGCCCAGGCGATACCGAGCAGGAAAACCACACCCAGTTTCGAGCGCAGCAGCGCAAACACCGCCAGCAGTGCCGCCAGGATCCAGGCCCAGGGCTGCGCGGCCGGCAATGTCGCGAGCGAATGGATACAGCCGTGACCGGCCAGCAATGCGAGTCCGATTCGCAGCATCTCCGCCTCCTTGCGGATCTTTAAGCATCGGCAGCCCACTGCCGGGACGCCGACCTGCGATACTAGGGAACGTCCGATTTACCCGTCCACCCCGGGTCAGAAGAATGCCTGACCCAGCCCCATCATGCCCCGACGAGTTTTCAAGTCCCTGAGCCGCCAGCGCCAGAAATGGAAGGAGCGCTGGTTCATGCGGCCGTTCCGGCTGCTGCTGGAACATCCGGTCTACTGGTCGCTGAATCGCCGCAATATCACGCGCGCTTTCGCGCTCGGGCTGTTTCTTTCGCTGGTGCCGCTGCCGATCCACATGCTGCTGGCGGCGGGCCTGGCACTGGCGTTGCGCCTGAACATACCCGCGGCCGTGCTCGGCACGCTGCTCACCAATCCATTGACCGTCGTGCCCGTGTACGTGTTCGCGCACTGGGTCGGCTGCCAGCTGCTGGGCGTGCGCGAGCGTCCGATGCACTTCTCGCTGAGCTGGGACTGGCTCACGACCCAGCTGCTGCCGATCTGGAAGCCGTTTCTGCTGGGTTGTGCGGTGGTGGGATTGTCGGCCGCCCTGATCGGCTACGTCGTGCTCGGCGGCGTCTGGCACCTGAGCTTGGTACTCCAGTACCGCAAGCGCAAGAGCACCGGAGAGATCGGTCGCGTTCGGTAGCCCCTACACGCCTCTCGCTGCAATCCTGATTGCGGTACTTGGAACGGACGACCCGCGCCACGATTCATCAGGGCGACACCGGCTACGCCGTCAGTAGCCGAAGGCGCGCGCCTACTGGGTCAAACTAGCTTGCCATCCTGCAGTGTCAGCGTGCGCTGCATGCGCGCCGCCAGCTCCGGAGCGTGGGTGACGATCACCAGCGCGGTGCCGAGCTCGCGATTCAGTTCCAGCATCAACTCGAATACCTGGCGGGCGTTCGCACCATCGAGGTTGCCGGTCGGCTCATCGGCGAGAACTACCGTCGGTCGCGTCACGAGCGCACGCGCAACGGCGGCGCGCTGTCGTTCGCCACCGGATAGCTGACCGGGACGGTGATCGATACGCGTGCCGAGCCCGACACGATCCAGCAATTCATGCGCGCGCGTACGCGCTTCCTCCACCGGCGTCCTGCGGATCAACAGTGGCATCGCCACATTCTCCAGCGCTGTGAACTCCGGCAGCAGATGATGGAACTGATACACGAAGCCCAACGCGCGATTGCGCAGCTCGCCGCGCGCTGCGTCGCTGAGTTCGTTCACGGCTTGCCCGGTAATCGTGACCTTGCCGGCGCTGGGCAGGTCCAGCCCGCCGAGCAGCTGCAACAGCGTCGTCTTGCCCGAACCGGACGCACCGATGATCGCAAGCCGCTCACCCGGCGGTACGGCCAGCTCGACACCGTTGAGAACATCGACACGCGTATCGCCCTGCTGGAAGTGCTTGACCAGACCGGTGCAGGCAAGCGCGTGCGGACGTGTTTGAGCGGCAGTCATTACTTGTTCTCTTCACTCATGTCGTGTTCCTCACTCGTGCCGCAAAGCCTGGGCCGGCTGCGTACGCGCCGCGCGCCACGACGGATACAGCGTGGACAGACAGCACAACCCGAACGCGGTAGCGCTGATCTTCAGGACATCAGGCCACTGCACCGTTGCCGGCAGATCGCTCATGAAATAGACCTTGGCATCCAGGAACTGCGTGCCGACCACGGCTTCCAGACCGTGAATCAGCGTTTCCAGATTCACAGAGATCAATACGCCCAGCGCCACGCCCGACAGCGTTCCGATCAGCCCGATGGCCGTCCCCTGGGTCATGAAGATGGCGAGGATACTGCGCGGTGTCGCGCCTACGGTGCGCAAGATGGCGATATCCGCCTGCTTGTCCTTGACCACCATGACCAGCGTCGAAATGATGTTGAACGCGGCCACTGCCACCACCAGCAGCAGGATCACGAACATCACCGACTTGGTGAGCTGGATGGAGCGGAAGAAATTCGCGTGCTTGCGCGTCCAGTCATCCACGTAATAGCCGCCGCCCAGCGACAGCGCGAGATTGCGCACGACGCGCGGCGCCGCGAACATGTCCGCGAGCTTCAACCGAAGGCCCGTGACGCGATCTCCCATCCGGTACAGGCGCGCCGCGTCCGCCAGATGCACGTACGCGAGATTGCGATCGTACTCGTACATGCCGGACTCGAAAGTGCCGACCACCTTGAACCCACGCATCCGCGGCATGATGCCGGCCGGCGTGACCATCGGCTGCGAGGTCGCGATCACCACGCGGTCGCCGAGCTTGACACCCAGCGCCTTGGCCAACTCGGCGCCGAGCACGATGCCGTATTGCCCTGACGCGAGCGCGTCGAAAGAGCCGGTCTGCATCTTCTGCTCGATCGAGGCAACCTTGCGCTCCTCTTCCGGCAGCACGCCGGTCACGGACGCACCGCTACTCTTGCCGCCGGCCACCAGCAGCACCTGATCTTCCACATACGGCGCGGCAGCCAGCACCTCGGGATTCTCCTGCGCCTGCTGCGCCATCCCACGCCAGTCCGGCAGCCCGTCGCCGAAGGCGCTGATGGTGGCGTGCGCGGTCAGGCTCAGGATCCGGCTGCGCAACTCCTGCTCGAAGCCGTTCATGACCGACAGCACCACGATCAGCACCGCCACGCCGATCGCCACGCCCACCATCGAGATCACGGAGATGAAAGACACGAAGCGGTTGCCGCGGGTGGAGCGCAGGTAGCGGCGGCCGATCATGAGCTCGTAGCGGCTATTCATAGCGCAACGCATCCGCAGGTTCGGTCGCCGCGCCACGCAGCGCCGGGTAGATGGTTGCAGCCACTGTCAGCAGTAGCGCCGTGCCGGTGATGCCGATCACCTGTGGCCACTGCACTTCGGAAGGCACCTCGGTGATGTAGTACACGGTCGGATCGAAAATGTGCACGCCCATGATGCTCTCGAGCACCGGCACGATGCTCTCGACGTTGAACGCCAGCAGCAGCCCCAGCCCGCAGCCCAGCAGCGCGCCGAACCAGCCGATGATGACGCCCTGGGTGACGAACACCGCGACGATGGATCTGGGCGTGATGCCGATGGTGCGCAGGATGGCGATGTCGGTGCGCTTCTCGTTCACCACCATGACCAGCGCCGAGACCGTGTTGAACGCCGCCACCGCCACGATGAGCATCAGGATCAGCGTCATCATGGTTTTCTCGATGCGCACGGCACGGAAATAGCTGGCGTTCTCCTTCGACCAGTCGCTGACCTCGAAGCCACCGCCCAGCGCCTGCGCGATGGCCGGCGCGCGCCCTGGCGCGGCGAAGATGTCCGCGAACTTCAATCGCAACCCCGCCGGCGCCCCGCCCGTACCTGCCAGCGCGGCCGCATCTGACAAGTGGATAAGCGCGAGCACGTTGTCATGCTCCTGCAGGCCTACCTCGAAAATGCCGGCGACGGTGAACGTCTGGATGCGGGGTTGCAGGTCGATGCCCGCCACCATGCCCTGCCCCGCGGCCGCCTTGGTCGGCACCAGCACCGTGATCTCATCGCCGACGCGCGCCTCCAGTGCCCACGCCAGACCGGCGCCGAGCACGATCCGCTGCCCACCCGGTACGAGCGCGTCGAGCGAACCGCTGTTCATGTGCGCGCCGATCTCCGAAACCTGGGGCTCCTCCTTGGGCAGCACGCCGCGGACGATGGCCGGTCGCAGTTCCTGGCCGCGTCCGATCATGCCCTGCAGGTCCAGATAGGGAGCAACGCCGATCACACCGTCTTCGCTGCGGATCTGCTGCGCCAGTTTCGGCCAGTCCTGCATCTGCTGCGGGGTGCTGGAGATGGTCGCGTGCGAAGCCAGGCTCAGCAGCCGCGTACGCAGCTCGCTTTCGAAACCGTTCATGACCGAGATGATGGTGATCAGCGCCGCCACGCCGACACAGATGCCCAGCATCGAGATCCAGCTGATGAACGAGACGAAGAAGCCGCGGCTGCGGCTGCGGACGTAGCGCAGGCCAATGAACAGGGACAGCGGATGGAACATGCGTGGAGCGGCGAGTGAGGCGTCCGGCGCCGGCACAGGCGGCGCAACAAAGACCGGCAAGGCTACACGCCTCGTTATGTCTTTTCACGTCCGGGCGCCGGCCGGCGGAATGTGAACTGGAACAACAATTGGAAGCCGGGTGCTTGGTGCTTATGTCACCCCTGCTATAGAGTCGCCTGCGTGCCTTCAATGCGAGACAAGGAGCCTTCCATGCGGTCCGCCTCCAGGACTTTCGCCCTGTTCGCCGGCTTCGCCCTGAGCCTCGTCATGAGCGCCCCGCTGGTCCACGCCGACGAACTGCAGGTGCCGGCTGCGGCATCGCAGGGCTCCGCCAGTCACCCCTCACGCGGCATGTCGATGGATAAAGTGGAAGCCGCCTTCGGCGAACCCGCCAACCGCGCACCGGCCGTCGGCCAGCCGCCGATCACCCGCTGGGAATATCCGGGCTTCGTGGTGTATTTCGAGAACCGCACCGTGCTGCACACGGTGGTCAAAGGCTGATTCAGCCTCCGTCACTCCCGCGCACGCGGGAATCCATTCTCCAGATGAGCCAGCTGGATTCCCGCTTGCGCGGGAATGACGAATGAGTGAGCACTCTGCCGCGGCGGCTATGCATTCCAGTCAGCCGAGCTAACAAGAAAGCGGGACACCGTTGCCGATAGACTCGGTCGGCCGCGACCGCACGGATCGTGGCGACCCGATCCAGTCTTACGGAGAGTCCCCGATGGTCCCAGCCCCGCGCCTGATGTCCCTGCTGGCGGTTTCACTGCTTGGCTGCGCCGCGGCCGCCACCGCCGCCGAACCCGTGACGCAAGTGCGCCTGTATGCGCTCAACTGCGGCGACATGACCGCCAAGAACCTGGGGATGTTCTCCGACACCGGCGAGTACGACGGTCGCAGCGGCGAAGTGATCTCGCCCTGCTTCGTGATCCGCCACCCCAAGGGCACGCTGCTGTGGAACACCGGCATCGGCGACGAGGTGGCCGCGATGCCGCAGGGCGGCACCCTCGGCGGCGGCGCCTTCACCACGCATCTGAAAGCCACCCTGGCCGAGCAACTGAAACAGATCGGCCTGTCGGCCGCTGACATCAATTTCGTGGCCTTCTCGCATTTCCACGGCGATCACACCGGCAACGCCAAGAACTTCCCCGGCGCCACCTGGATCGTGAACAAGGCCGAGGTCGATGCCGCCAATGCGACGCCACCGCTGGTCAATGTGAGCGCGGAGTTCAAGCAGGCGCTCGGCTCTGCCAAGCAGGAAGTGATCCGCAACGACCACGACGTGTTCGGCGACGGCTCGGTGCGCATCCTGAAGGCGCCCGGTCATACGCCCGGCCACCAGGCGCTGGCGCTGAAGCTGAAATCCGGCACGGTGGTGCTCTCGGGCGACCTGTACCACATGCGGGACAATCGCAAGTTCCATCGCGTGCCCGGCAACAACTACAGCCGCGCCGATACGCTGGCTTCGTTTGACCGCATCGACACCATTGTCAAGAACACGAAGGCCCGCTTCATCATCGAGCACGACCGCGCGGATTTCGCCACGCTGCCGAAGTTCCCGGCCTACCTCGAGTAAGCCTGGGACTGCGTGAGCCCGCTCGCGCTTTCCTGATCGACAGCTCAGCCTCCAGAACAAGGGTCGCCCCGGGCGGCCCAGCACGATAGTCCAGCAGCGACCTCAGTGGCCTGCACCCTGAGTTCGTACCGTGTCGTTCCCGCGAAGGCGGGAACCCAGCTTCTTGGGGATGCCTCCTGCACGGGCATGAAGAGATGAAGGCTCGATGCCGACTCCTTCGTTGCAGCCACTAGAGCCTGCTCCCCCTCACCTGCTACCCTGCCGCGCCTTCGGGGACGCCATGACGCGTCTGCCCGAGTGTGCTCATTTGGCTTGTCTTCCGCGACGATCGACGCGATATCGCCCAAATTCATGGCTCAAAACGAACCCTTGATTCCCAGCAGGGCCCAGCCGCAGGTGCGCTGGGGTCAGCTGTATGGCTCGGCGACCTCCCTGTGGCTGGCCGAAGCGGCACGCCGCGCCTCTGCCCCGCTCCTGGTCATCGCCGCGGATGCACGGCAGGCGAGCCGTTTCGAGGACGAGCTGAGATTCTTCTGCGAGCCGCAGCTGTACATCGAGAGTTTTCCCGACTGGGAAACGCTGCCGTACGACCTGTTCTCACCGCATCCGGACATCGTGTCGCAGCGCCTGCGCATGCTGGCAACGCTACCGCGGCTGACCAAGGGCGTCGTCATCGTCGATCTCGAAACGCTGCTGCAGCGGCTGGCGCCGCAGGCCTACATCGATGCGCACGCCTTCGATCTTCCGGTGGGTCAGGCACTGGATATCGAGCGCTTCCGTGAGCGGCTGGTCGGTGCCGGCTATGTCGCCAGCTCGCAGGTGATCGCTCCGGGCGAATTCGCGGTGCGCGGCTCGCTCATCGATCTGTTCCCCATGGGCAGCGCCACGCCCTATCGCATCGACCTGTTCGATGACGAAGTCGAGAGCATTCGCGTCTTCGATCCGGAGACTCAGCGTTCCGGCGACCGCGTGCAGGCGCTACGGCTGCTGCCGGCACGCGAGTTTCCGCTTACCGCGGAAGGCATTCAGGCGTTCAAGCGCCGCTTTCGCAATCGCTTTCCCGGCGATCTCACGCGCATGCCGATTTATCAGGACATCGCCGAAGGCGCGCCGCCCGCCGGTATCGAGTATTACCTGCCGTTGTTCTTCGAAGCGAGCGCGACGCTGTTCGACTATCTGCCTGCCAATACGCTGGTCGCCGCGGACGCGGATCTCGAAGTACTCGCGACACAAGCGTTCACGGAGATCGAAGGACGCTACGAGCAACGCGGACACGATGCGACACGACCGATCTTGACTCCAGCTGAAGTGTTCATGCCGGTAGCGGAATTATCCGAGCGCCACGCGAAGTTCCGGCGCATCGCCCTGTCGCGTGTCGAGCTCGATCCGCTCACACAGACGCTGCCGCATCAGAACTTCGGTACCAAGCCGCCGCCACAGTTGCGCGTCGACCCACGCAACGAAGACCCAGCGCGCGAGTTGGCAAATTTCCTCGATGTCTTCCAGGGCCGCGTGCTGATCGCAGCGGAATCTGCAGGTCGTCGCGAGATGCTCCTCGACATGCTGCGCAAGCGGCGCGTCGAGCCAACTTTGATCGACAGTTGGGCCGCATTCCGCGACGGCGAAACGCCGGTCGCCATCACCGTGTCGCCGATCGCCACCGGCCTGGTGCTGGAGCAGCCGCATGTCGCGTTGATCGCAGAAGAGCAGTTGTTCGGCGAGCGCGCACGACAGGAACGACGGCGGCGCCGTCCGGAGCGCGACCCGGAAAAGATCATCCGCGATCTGACCGACCTGCATCCGGGCTCGCCGGTGGTTCACGAACACTACGGCGTCGGTCGTTTCCTCGGGCTGCAGACGCTGGATGTCGGCGGTCTCACCAGCGAATTCCTGGTGCTCGAATATGCCGACGGCGACAAGCTCTACGTACCGGTCCAGGCGCTGGACCTGATCAGCCGCTACACCGGCTCGCCGGCGGAAACTGCGCCGTTGCACAAGCTCGGCTCCGATGCCTGGCAGAAGGCAAAGAAGAAGGCAGCGCAACGCATTCGCGACACCGCAGCGGAGCTGCTCGATCTCTATTCGCGCCGTGCCGCGCGCCAAGGCGAACAGCTTGCTGCGAATGAAGGTGATCTGCGCGCCTTCGAAGCGGCGTTCAAGTTCGAGGAAACACCGGACCAGGCGCAGGCCATCGAAGCCGTCATCGCCGATCTCGGCAGCGGCCGTCCGATGGACCGCGTGGTCTGCGGCGATGTCGGCTTCGGCAAGACCGAGGTCGCCCTGCGCGCCGCGTTCGTCGCCGTGCAGGCCGGCAAGCAGGTCGTCGTGCTGGTGCCCACCACCCTGCTGGCACAGCAGCACTATCAAACCTTCGCCGACCGCTTCGCCGACTGGCCGGTACGAGTCGAATCGCTATCGCGCTTCCGCAGCGTGCGTGAGGTGGAACAGGTGCTGCAGGGACTGGAAGCCGGCCAGGTCGACATCGTCGTCGGCACTCACCGGCTGCTGCAGACCGGCATCAAGTTCGCACGCCTGGGATTGCTCATCATCGATGAAGAGCATCGTTTTGGCGTGAAGGACAAGGAACGGCTGAAGCAGTTGCGCGCCGAAGTGGACGTGCTGACGCTGACCGCCACACCCATCCCGCGCACGCTCAACATGGCGATGGGCGGTCTGCGCGAACTGTCGTTGATCACGACACCGCCGGTGTCGCGCCTGTCGATCAAGACGTTCGTATCGCAATGGGATCCCGCCACCATCCGCGAGGCCTGCCTGCGCGAGATCCGCCGCGGCGGACAGATTTATTTCGTCCACAACGCGGTCGAGACCATCGAGAAAACCGCCAAGGCGCTCGCCGAGCTGGTACCGGAAGCACGCATCGCGGTGGGCCATGGCCAGATGCGCGAGCGTGAGCTGGAGCAGATCATGCTCGACTTCTATCACCAGCGCTGCAACGTGCTGGTGTGCACCACCATCGTCGAAAGCGGCATCGACGTGCCGTCGGCCAACACCATCATCATCGATCGCGCCGACCGGCTGGGCCTGGCGCAGCTGCACCAGTTGCGCGGCCGCGTCGGCCGCTCGCACCACCAGGCCTATGCGTATCTGCTCACGCCGCCGCGCAACGTGATGACTGCCGATGCAGTCAAGCGGCTCGAAGCCATCGAGTCGCTGGAAGATCTCGGCGCAGGCTTCACGCTCGCCACGCACGATCTGGAAATCCGCGGCGCCGGCGAGCTGCTCGGCGAGGAACAGACCGGCCAGATCCAGGAAATCGGCTACGCGCTGTACATGGAAATGCTGGAGCGCGCGGTCAAGGCGCTCAAGTCCGGCAAGATTCCGGATCTGGACGCGCCCATGCATCAGGGCCCGGAAGTCGATCTGCATCTGGCATCGCTGCTGCCGGACGACTATCTGCCGGACGTGCACCTGCGCCTGGTGCTCTACAAGCGCATTGCCGCGGCCAGCAGCGAGGAGCTGCGCGAGCTGCAGGTCGAGATGATCGACCGCTTCGGCTTGTTGCCGCCGCCGGCCAAGAACCTGTTCCGGATCGCAGAGCTGAAACTGGCCGCGCGTGAACTGGGCCTGCGCAAGATCGACATCGGCCCGGGCGGCGGTTCCGTCACGTTCAATTCCGATACGCGCGTGGAGCCGGCGACGCTGATCCGCTACGTGCAGCAGAACTCACGCACACACCGGCTCGAGGGCGGCGTGAAGCTGCGTTTCAATGCCAAAGCCGAGCAGCCCGAGCGTCGTTTCGAGCTCGTCCAGGAGCTGATCGACGCGCTCGGTCAAAAGGTGCCGGTCGCGGCTGAATCCGGCAAGCAGCGCGCGAAAAAGTAGCCGGCGGCCGGCCGGCAACGCGCCTGCTAGACTTGCAGCCCATGAGCAAACTGAACTGGGTGAAACTGGCCGCGATCGTGGCACTGGCTTCGATCGTGGGCTCGGCCGGCGCGCAGCAGGCCATGACCTCATACGACGTGGAGCTGGTGATTTTCCGCACCCTGTCCTCGGACGCGACGCCGGAAGCCTGGGGCCAGCCGGGCGGCACCGTCCTGAGCGTTCCCGACGATGAATCGGAGTCCGCTGCCGGCGCGGCATCCGAAGGCACACCGCTGGCCACGGCCAGCGAAACGTTCCCGGCGCTGTCCCCCGACAAGATGAAGCTCGGCGCCATCGCCGATACGCTGCGCCGCAGCCGCAACTACCGCACGCTGGCCCATTTCGGCTGGACCCAGCCCGGCTACCCGCGCACCGAGGCGCATTACATGTCCATCGAACCGCTGGTCGGCGCGGATTCCGGACTGACCGGCCAGGTCGCCATGTCCCGCGGCCGCTATCTGCATCTCACCCTGGATCTGTCGTTGCAGCCCCCCGGCTCGGCCGAGCACTTCGTGCTGCGTCAGACCCGCCGCATGCGCAGCAACGAGCGGCACTACATCGATCATCCGAAATTCGGCGTGATCGCGCTGATCACACCCAGCCGGTAAGCAGCAACGCTACCTGGCGGCCTCGATGAGCTCGATGCCACGCCAAGCCACTTTATTCCTCAGTCACACTCGCGACTGACGACGCGATTGCGGCCCAGCTCCTTCGCGTCCTTGAGCGCGCGGGTGGCGCAATCGTAGATGCGAGTGGGCGCGACATCGTGTGGTGGAACGATGGAAACGACGCCCGCGCTGACGGTGATGTAACGCGAGACGTTGGAACGCGGATGATGGATAGCGAGATCGCGTACGCGGCCCAACACCGCATCGGCCAGCTTGGCCGCCTGTGACAGGTCGAGGCCGGTGGTGAGCGCAGCAATCTGATCGTCATCGAAACGTCCGCACAGGTCGCTGGCGCGGCGGAAGCAGCCGCCGACTACGCGGGCGATACGGCGAAACGATTGGTCCGCACCCTGGCGGCCGAACACTTCGCGGTAGTGCGAGTAGTGATCCAGATCGAACACCAGGAAGCTCAGCCGTCGCGATTCACGTTGTGCGAGACCCCAATCGCGCTTGATCAGCTCTTCGAAGTAAGGCCGTCGCAGCAGACCCGTCAGCTTGTCGTCGCGCAGATAGGCCAGCATGGTCTGGGTATTCATTGCCGGATCGCGGGGCTCGGTGCGCGCGTCCGTCCGCGTGGCTCCCGCCTCGCGATGAAAACTGGCGAAATGAGTAATCCGGCCCTGGTCATCGCGCAGCGGCGCCAATGTCAGTTCATTCCAGAACATCGTCCCGTCGCTGCGATAGTTGCGCAGCGTGGCCTGGCAACCGGTGCCTTCGCGCAGCGCGGTGCGGATGCGGGCGAGCCCTTCCTGGTCGTGGTCCTCGGCCTGCAGGAAGCGCAGGTTGCGCCCCAGGATGGCGTCGGCCCGATAGCCGGTCAGGTGCTCCAGGGCCGGGTTCACGTAGGTGACCTCCCAGGAGCCGGACGCCGCCTCGCAGATGGCAACGCCATCGGGGGACGCTTCTACGAGCGTTTTGAGTAAGTTCGAATCTACCGTGCTCATGCCAAAACCCCGGCCGGACACGCTGCAGGCCCTGGCGCTTTAGGCATCCAGTCGCAGATCCGGCCGTTCCATGCTGCCCCTGATCGCCTGCTCGCAGGCCTGCCAGTGAGCCGAGCCACGCAGGGCCGTCCGGGTCAGTTCCTGCCTGCCGTGCAGGCGCGCCAATCGAATGTGGCTCAAAGGATCCCCAGTTCCTCGCAAAGAATCGATGACGTGGAGCACACCTTGACGATTGTTGCAGGCCAGAACGATGTCGCAGCCCGCCGTCAGCGCCGCCCGGACCCGTTCCGGCATGTCCCCGACCACGCCCGCCCCGGCCATTGAGAGATCATCCGAGAAGATTGCCCCGTCGAAGCCGAGCCGGCCGCGCAGCTCCTGCTGCAACCACCGGCCCGAGAATCCGGCCGGCAGCCGGTCCACCTCGGAAAAGACCACGTGCGCGGCCATGATCGAGGCCAGGCCGTTGTCGATCAGCCGTTGATAGGGATACAGGTCCTCGTCCATGTCGGCCAGCGGCCGGCGATCCACCGGCATGGCCACATGGGAATCCGGCACCACCGCCCCGTGGCCGGGGAAGTGCTTGGCGGTGGCCGACATGCCGGCCTGCTTCATGCCGTTGGCGAAGGCGATGGCCAGCTCCGCCACTATCCGCGGGTCGCGATGGAAGGCGCGGTCGCCGATCACCGAGCTGACGCCGTAATCCAGGTCCACCACCGGTGCAAAGCTCATGTCGATGCCCACGGCCAGCAGCTCCGCCGCCAGCAGCCAGCCGCATTGACGCGCCAACTGCCGCCCCGCCGCGGGATCCAGATCGTACTGGCGACCGATGGTGCGCATGTTCGGCAGCACTGTGAAATCGGTGCGGAAGCGCTGCACGCGCCCGCCCTCGTGATCGACCGCTACCAGCAGCTGCGGCGTTCGCACCGCCCGGATGTCAGCAACGAGCCGTTCGAGCTGCTCGATACTGGCGAAGTTGCGCGTGAACAGGATGCAGCCGCCAACCAGCGGATGCGCCAGCAGCTCCCGGTCCTCGGCCGTGAGCTCGGTGCCCGCAACGTCGATCATGAGAGGCCCTAGGGTCATGGTCATTTCCATTGCGTGTAGGGATGGCTCGCCAGATTGAAATTGTAATAGCGCTGGTCTTCGGTCACTTCCGCGCCCAGCCAGTCCGGCCGCTCGAACGGCGCCGCCTCGTCCGGCAGCTCGATCTCCGCCACGATCAGCCCGGCGTTGTCGCCCAGGAACTCATCTACTTCCCACACGTACGGACCGCACGCGATCAGGTGACGATACTTTTCGAGCAGCGGGCCGTCGCACAGTTCCCGCAGGATCTCATCAGCGTCGGCCAGCGGAATCGGGTACTCGAACTCCAGCCGTGTCATGCCGGAGCGCTTGGCTTTCAGGTTCAGCCACGCCTGCTCACCCGCAATGCGGGCGCGGATGGAACAGCGCGAACCGGAGCTGAGGTAGCCCTGCCGCAGCAGCTCACGGCTTTGCACCTCGGCACGCCACGCGTCCGAGCGCACCAGGAATTTGCGTTCGATCTCGAGCGCCATGCCTCAGCCCCGCACCCGCTCGAAAACAGCCACGGATTCCACGTGCGCCGTGTGCGGGAACATGTCCATCACACCGGCAGCCAGCAGCTTGAAGCCGTGCTCATGAACCAGAATGCCGGCATCGCGCGCCAGCGTCCCTGGGTGGCAGGAAACATAGACCACGCGTCGGGCGCCACAGGCAACAACCGCCGGCAACACTTCCTGCGCACCAGCCCGCGGAGGATCGAGCAGCACTTTGTCGTAACGTCGCTTCGCCCACAGCGCCTGCGCCAGGTCCTCCGCTGCCAGATTCGCCGTAAAGAACTCCGCATTCTCGAGCCCGTTACGCTCGGCATTGCGTCGGGCGCGCGCCACCAATCCGGCCTCTCCTTCCACTCCGACCACGTGGCCGCAGCCACGCGCCAGCGGCAGCGAGAAATTTCCCAGGCCGCAGAACAGATCCAGCACGCTGTCGTCCTTGCCAAGATCGAGCAGCCGCAACGCCTGCTCCACCATGCGCTCGTTCAGCTCGCGATTGACCTGCACGAAATCCGTCGGCTGGAACTGCAGCTCCACGTCGAACTGCGGCAGCCGATAAGTCAGCGGCTGCGCCGCGCCGTTCAACGGAGCAACGGTCTCGTAGCCGCCGGGTTGCAGATAGATCTGCAGCTGGTGGCGGCGCTCGAACTCCTGCAGCAGTTGCAGGTCCGCTGCCGTCAACGGTTCGAGCACACGGATGACCAGGGCCACCAGGTTGTCAGCAACGGCCACCTCGATCTGCGGCACGCGGTTGCGAATGCTCAGGCCAGTAAGCAGTTCCGACAAAGCTGGCAGCATGGCATCGACCGGAGGCGTCAGTACTTCACAGCGCTGCAGGTCGGCAATATACGAGGTCGAGCGCTCACGGAAGCCGACAACGACACGGCCTTTCTTCGGCACCCATCGCGCTGCCAGGCGAGCGCGGCGCCGATAATTCCAGACATTCGCCTGTAACGGCGGCAGCACTTCATCCGGCGTCACGCGGCCAATACGCGCGAGCGAATCCAGCAACTGCTTCTGCTTGAATTCGATCTGGCGCTCAGAGGACAAGTGCTGCAGCGTGCAGCCTCCGCAAACGCCGAAATGCGCGCAGTGCGGCGTTACACGATCCGCGGACGGTTCCACCACGCGCTCTAGCCGGCCTTCATCGAAGTTGCGTCCACGCTTGATGCGCGACCATTCGACACGCTCGCCAGGCAAGGCGTCGTCAATGAATACCGCCTTGCCCTCGTGATGCGCCACACCGCGGCCTTCGTGCGAGAGATCCTCGATGAGCGCCGTTTCCAGTTTCGACGAAGCGGACTGACGCGGCCGGGCGCTCAAAGGCTGGCCTCCGGCCAGGCGGCCAGGAATTCGTCCAGGTGAGGCTTGCCGTGCGCTCGCAGCGCCTCGCGCACCCGGGCGCACTCGGCGAGATATTCCTCACGTGACAGCATTCCGCGTATCAGCTCGAAGCGCAGATAGATCAGGAACGTATTTAGGACATCGGTCTCGCAGTAATTGCGGATCACGTCGATCTGGCCGTCCAGATAGGCACCCCAGACCTTGTCGCCGCTCATGCCGAGCTTGCCCGGCAGGCCGAGCAGCATCGCCGCGGCCTGCAGGCTCACGCGGGCACGCGCCTGGAAGCTCGACAGCACGTCCATCAGATCGAGATGCCGGGCGTGGTAGCGATTGAGGTAGTTGTTGAAGCGGAACGACTGGTCCTCGCTGCCATCCTCCCAGTAGCGCGGCGCCTGAATACCGTGGCGCAGCGCGCGATAGTGCAACACCGGCAGATCGAAGCCGCCACCGTTCCAGGAGATCAGGTCCGGCGTGTACTTCTCGATGCCATCGAAGAAGCGCTGGATGATCTCCGCCTCGGGCGCATCGGGTTCGCCCAGCGACCAGACCTTGAACGTGTCGCGGGTACGCAGTGCCACCGAGATGGCCACCACGCGCTGTTGCTCGTACGACAGGAACTCGCTGCCGGTGGCCTCGCGACGCTTGGCCTGCATCACGTAGCCAATTTCCTTGTCGCTCAGGCCATCCAGGTCATAGACACGACGACCGAGCTCGACGTCGGGAACGGTTTCGATATCGAAGGCGAAAACGGGCATGAGCTTGAATCCAGGACCTGTGGCGTCGGAATGGGACGATGGCCGGCATTCTAACCTGCGGGATTCGCGAGTTTCTGTAAGAGGCGGCGGTTGGCGTCAGGGAGCCGCTTCGGTCGACGTCCGCGGTCTTTGTGCGCCGAAGGCGTGCCTTCGTTGAGGCTGGCGGTGTTTTTGGGGTGTCGGGAACGTGCCTTCGTTTAGGGCTGGTGGTCTTCTTGGGGAGTTAGGAAATGCGCCTTCGTTTAGGGCTGGTGGCTTTTTTTTGGAGAGTTGGAAACGTGCCTTCGTTTGAGGCTGGCGGTCTCGGGTCGGGGTGGCTCGTTTCGGGACCGCCGTGAACCCATCCATGGGGGCTGCCACAAAAACATCCTGTTTTTGAGGCTCCCAAAACGAGCCACCCCGACCCGAGACCGCCCGCAGTTGGCGAGGACTGCGGCGCCCGGATGGCGCGCAAGGACGAAGAATCGGATTGGAGGGAAAGATGAGGAAACGCGGCAGTGTGTAGCGGTATGACCTAGCATGCGAGCCGGCACATCGTACTTCCGTTTCTCAGCCGAAATAGGGCAGCCTGTGGAGCGAGACGGAAGGCTTGTCCGCTTCGTCCTTCTCTGGCGACGCGCTCTCCGAGCGCCGCTGCACAGAAAGTTCTTGCGGTTCCGGTAGGAGGTCTCTCGTTTCGGGAGCCTCAAAAACAGGATGTTTTTGTGGCAGCCCCCAGGGATGGGTTCACGGCGGTCCCGAAACGAGAGACCTCCTACCGGAACCGCGACACCGTCAATCGAAGCTACTCTTCCGTAGACCCGCCAGACCATCCACCCGTCGAACGAAGCTACTCCGGCAAGCCAATCGACACTGTTCGCGAACGTACCCGCCGCCGCGCCTACTTCCGCATCAGCACCGCAACCGCGACGACCAGGTCGGCCTCGTCGGTGAGCGTGACATGCCCCTCGCCAATACCCAGCTTCTCGCACATCTCCTGGCCGCGCGGTGACCAGACGATTTCCGGCTTGCCCCAGGCGTTGGGAAGCACGCCGCAGTCGCGGAGCCACATGCCGTGCGCAAACCCGGTGCCCATCGCTTTGACGATGGCCTCCTTGGCGGCGAAGCGCATGGCCAGGAAACAGACCGGCCGCGCGTGATTGCGGAATGCTTCCAGCTCCTGCGGCATCAACAGGCGTTCGACGAAATGCTCGCCGTAGCGCTCGTGGATCTTGCGGATGCGATCCATGCGTACGACGTCGGTGCCGATGCCGAAGATCATGATCGGGTGCCGACTCTCAAGCGCCGCGCGCTTGCAGCATCAGGCGCTTCATCTCGGCGACGGCAGCGCTCATGCCATCGATGACGGCGCGCGCGACGATGGCATGACCGATGTTGAGTTCGACGATCTCGGCGATCGCCGCAATCGGCTGGACGTTGTGGTAGTTCAGGCCGTGGCCGGCGTGGACGGTCAGCCCGATTCGCGATGCGTGCCTTGCCGCGTCCTGTACGCGTTTGAGTTCACGTCCGAGCGCTTCGCCAGTTGCTTCGGCATAGGCGCCGGTATGCAGTTCAACCACCGGCGCACCGACACGCACGGCGGCATCGAGCTGCTCAGGCTCCGGGTCGATGAACAGCGAAACGCGAATACCGGCTGCTTTGAGGCGCGCGCAGATCGGTTTGAGAACGCTCTCCTGCCCTGCCACATCCAGGCCGCCTTCGGTCGTGACTTCTTCACGCCGTTCCGGCACCAGGCAGCAATCCGCCGGCTTGACCTCGCAAGCGATGCGGACCATCTCCTCGGTCGCCGCCATCTCCAGATTCACCCGCGTCTGCAATGCCTGCTGGCACAGATGCACGTCGCGATCCTGGATATGCCGCCGATCCTCGCGCAGATGGATGGTGATGCTGTCGGCGCCCGCCTGTTCGGCGACCAGCGCGGCAAACAGCGGATCCGGATAAGTCGTGCGCCGCGCCTGGCGCAGCGTAGCGACGTGATCGACATTGACACCGAGATGCAGGGAGTTGGACATGGATGCATGGGTCCGGGGAAATCAGATCGAAGTGTGCACCGCCGGTGCGCTCGATGGCCAGTGCCGAATTCGTCGCGTCGGCCGTCATGGAACCTTGAAACTGGTGGCCGACCGTTAGCCCTCGCGTCGATTCTTTCGCAGCGCCAGCATCACGGTTCGGCTTTTCAGTTCCCGGCCTTCCAGGCAGCGGTCCAGAGCCGCGCGCAGCAGACGCCGTGCATCCTGGCAGCTTGTGGCATCGTGCAGTTCCTCCTGGGCGAGCGACAGCAGCGAGGCGCCCGGGAAGACCATACTGCCGTCGAAAGCATCGATGGCCGGCACGGCGCCTTGTTCCAGTCGATACAGATAGGCCCGCTCGGGATCGATCGCTGCCCCCGATTCCGCCTCGTGCTCGAGCGCCAGGCCATAGCCGAGCGCTTCCAGCAGACGCTTCTCGAACAGGCGCAGCGCCCGGACCGGATCCGACGACGACTTCAGCGCATCGATCGTACGCAGGTACAGATCGAACACGTCGGTGTGGCCGTCGTGTCGAGCGAACAGCTTGAGCAGCAACTCGTTGAGGTAATAACCGCTGACCAGACGGTCCGGCGGCAGGATGGAATAGCCGCCGTCGAACTCCACCGCCGTCAGCGTGCCGGCTTCGCTACCGGCCTGCCATGACGCCAGCAGCCGATTGAACGGCTGCAGCATGGACATCAGCGACTCGCCTTTGCGCCCGCCGCCACGGGCGCCGCGGGCGAAAACGGTCACGCGACCGTAGTCGCGCGTGAACAGTTCGAGAATGCGACTGGTATCGCGATACGGCCGATGGTGCAGCACATAGGCCGGCTGCAACTGGACGCGACGCGGCTCGGGCATCGCGGCCTCACGACTCGTAGCCGAGCTGTCGCAGTGCCGCTTCGCTGTCGGACCAGTTCTCTTTCACCTTCACCCACAGCTCCAGGTGCACCGGCCGCTGGAACAGCTCGGCCATCTCCAGGCGTGCGGCACGGCCGATCTCCTTCAGCTGCTCGCCGCCGTGGCCGATCACGATGGCCTTCTGGCCAGTGCGCTCGACCCAGATCACGGCGTTGATCAGCAGGCGCCCCTCTTCTTCAGCGAAGCGTTCGATCTGCACCGTCAGGCCGTACGGCAGCTCCTGGTGCAGCCGCAGCGTCAGCTTCTCGCGAATGATCTCCGAGGCCTGGAACTCCGGGGTGCGGTCCGTGACCTGATCCAGCGGGAAATGCGGCGGCGACAGCGGCAGCTGGCTGCCGATGAGCGCAGGCAGCGCTTGCAGGTTGCTGTGCTTGAGCCCGGACATCGGCACGACCTCGGCGAAGTGCGCCTTGCGGCTCAGCTCCTCGATGAACGGCAGCAGCCGCTCGCGCGGCGTCACCTTGTCGACCTTGTTCACCGCCAGGATGATCGGCCGGCCGCGCTGCACCAGTTGTTCGAGAATGCGCTCATCCTCGTCGGTCCAGCGCAAGGCCTCGACCACGAACAGGTTCATGTCGGCATCGTTGAGCGACATGACCGCGGCGCGATTCATGTGGCGGTTCATGGCGCGCTTGCCGCCCGAATGCAGACCGGGCGTGTCGACGAAAATGATCTGCGAGGCCGGGTTGTTCAGGATGCCCAGGATGCGGTGGCGCGTGGTCTGCGGCTTGTGCGAGACGATGCTCACCTTGCGCTCCAGCAGCGCGTTCAGCAGCGTCGATTTGCCGACGTTCGGGCGGCCGACGATGGCGACGAAGCCGCAGCGAAAGGCGGGATCGAAATCGGAATGCGGGGTGTCGGGTCCGTCTTCGGCGGACACGACTTCATCGGACAGGGGGGGTTCGCCCATGAGCTCTCTCAAATCTTCGACAGTGCCTCGAGCACCTGGCTGGCGGCAGCCTGCTCCGCCCGGCGCCGGCCGGGCCCGCTGGCCACGGCCTTCAGTTTCAATACCGCGACGCTGCAGCTGACCTCGAACTGCTGATTGTGCGCCTCGCCGCTGGTGGATTCGACCGTGTAGACCGGCAGGGGCAGGCCTTTCGCCTGCAGCGCTTCCTGCAAACGGGTCTTGGGATCCTTCAGTTCCGCCGCGCTCGGCAGCCGGTCGAGCCGCGGCGCGAACAGCCGCTCGATCACCTGCTCGGCGGCGCCAAAACCACCATCCAGGTAGATGGCGCCGAACAGCGCCTCCAGCGCATCGGCCAGGATCGACTTGCGGCGAAAACCGCCGGACTTGAGCTCGCCCGAGCCCAGCCGCAGCTGCGATCCGAGATCGATCTCGGCAGCGATCACGGCCAGCGACTCACCGCTTACCAGGCTGGCCCGGAAACGCGACAGGTCGCCTTCGGTGGCACTGGCGAATTCGCGGAATACCAGCCGCGCGACCACGCAATTGAGGACGGCATCACCGAGGAATTCCAACCGCTCGTTATGCGCGCTTCCGGCGCTGCGGTGCGTCAGTGCGGCTTCGAGCAGGCTGGCATCGCGGCAGGTGTAGCCGAACGTGTCCTGCAACCAGGCAGCGGCGGACTTCAACGACGCTTCCGTCGCGGACCTGCGTCCGCGTACACCGGGATCGACTTACTGGACGACATCGACGCTCTTGTCGAAATCGACCACCAGCGAGACGTTGGCGATGAACGGCGCCTCGGCCCGGTAATAGGCGCGCATGGTGAAGCCATTGCCGTTCTTCTTGATCTCGATTTCCTTGGGATCGATGCTCTTGATGTCTTCCACCGTCCAGCGGCGGTCCAGCGAGGTGCGCAGGGTCTGTGGCGAGGTCGCCTCGCCCTTGCTCTCGCTGGCCGTCTGTTCCATCGCGCGCACCACTTCCATGTACTCGAAATACAGCGGCGTCAGCCGGATGGCCGCGTACAGCCCGATGCCGAGAATGCCCAGGATGAGCAGCATGCCAATCAAGGTCGCGCCGCGCTGACGTGCAAACATTGTCGGTTTCTCCTGCCCTGCGAACCTTTGTATTCCGATCCAGCGCCGCGCGCCGTCGGCAGCGCCTACTTGATGGCGTCCCCGATTCGATTCCAGAGCGGCGCGTCCGGCAGATCCCAGTTGAGCCAGATGCGCACGGCCTTGCCGACCAGGTTCTCTTCCGGCACCAGACCGACCTCCTCGAAGCGGCTGTCGCGGCTGTTGTCGCGGTTGTCGCCCATGAAGAAGTAATGATTCTCCGGTATCACCTGGTCGTAGTCGCGCGAGTCGCGCTCCGGGATGTAGAGCACCCGGTGCTTGACGCCTTCCAGATCCTCTTCGCCCAGTTGCGCATCCGCCTGGGCACCCTTGTTGCCGGGGCCCTGGTACCTGCCGTCGAGCTGCACCGACATCATCTTGCCGTTCACGTACACCACGCGATCGCGCACGATGATGTGATCGCCCGGCAGCCCCACCAGCCGCTTGATGTAGTTCACCGACGGGTCCGAGGGGAGCCGGAACACGATGACATCGCCGCGCTTGGGCTCGCCGATCGAGACGATTTTGGTATTGAGCACCGGCAGCCGCAGCCCGTACGCGAACTTGCTCACAAAAATGAAATCGCCGTCCAGCAGCGTCGGCATCATGGAATCCGACGGAATCCGGAACGGCTCGAACAGGAACGAGCGGATCACCAGCACGATCAGGATGACGGGGAAGAACGAACGCGCGTACTCCACCAACACCGGTTCGCGCACGTTCTCGGGGGTTACGCCCCGCGCTGCCGCGGCTTCGACACGCCGCGGCTTCCACAGCCAGGCGTCGAGTCCCCAGATGACGCCCGTCACCAGCGTCGCCACCGTCAGTATCAAAGAAAAATCGAAAGTCATGGACGTATGCTCACTTGTCCTTGCCGATTTTTAGCACCGCCAGAAACGCTTCCTGCGGGATTTCCACCGCCCCCACCTGCTTCATGCGTTTCTTGCCTTCCTTCTGTTTCTCGAGCAGCTTGCGCTTGCGCGAGACGTCGCCGCCGTAACACTTGGCCAGCACGTTCTTGCGCAGCGCCTTGACCGTGGCGCGCGCCACGATGGCACTGCCGATGGCTGCCTGCACCGCCACTTCGAACATCTGGCGCGGGATCAGCTCCTGCATCTTGTCGACCAGATCGCGACCCCGCGGATAGGCGTTGTCACGATGCACGATGATGGACAGCGCGTCGACCCGGTCGCCGTTGATGAGCACGTCCAGCCGCACCAGCGGCGCGCTCTCGAAACGGTTGAACTCGTAGTCGAACGAGGCATAGCCGCGGCTCACCGACTTCAGCCGGTCGAAGAAATCCAGCACTACCTCGGCCAGCGGCATCTCGTACTGCATCGACACCTGGCTGCCGACGTACAGCATCTTGGTCTGCTTGCCGCGCTTCTCCGTACACAGCTTCATGACCGCGCCGACGTGCTCCGGCGGCAGCAGGATGTTGGCGGTGATGATGGGCTCGCGCAGGTCTTCGATCTCGTTGCTGGGCGGCAGTTTGGCGGGATTATCGACGTATTCGAGCTCGCCGTCCGTGCGCCGGATCTCGTACACCACGGTCGGCGCGCTGGTGATCAGGTCCAGGTTGTACTCGCGCTCCAGCCGCTCCTGCACGATGTCCATGTGCAACAGGCCCAGGAAACCGCAGCGGAAGCCGAAGCCCAGCGCCGAGGACACTTCCGGCTCGTAGTGCAGCGCCGAGTCGTTCAACTTGAGCTTGGCCAGGGCATCGCGGAATGACTCGTAGTCTTCGGTATTCACCGGGAAAACGCCGGCGAACACCCGCGGCTGGACCTGCTTGAAGCCGGCCAGCGGCTCGCTCGCGGGCTTGGCATCCAGCGTGATGGTGTCGCCCACCGGCGCGCCGTTGATCTCCTTGATGCCAGCGATGATGAAGCCCACCTCGCCGGTGTACAGCGCTTCGGCGGCCATCGACTTGGGCGTGAAGCGGCCAAGCTTGTCCACCGTATGGGCACGGCCGGTGGACCAGACGCGGATTTTCGCCCCGGTGCGCAACGAGCCGTTCATGACACGCACCAGCGAGACCACGCCCACGTAGTTGTCGAACCAGGAATCGATGATCAGCGCCTGCAACGGTCCGTCCGGATCGCCCTTGGGCGCCGGCACCCGCCGCACCAGTTCCTCCAGCAGGTCTTCCACGCCCTCACCGGTCTTGGCGCTGACGCGCAGTGCGTCGTGCGCCTCGATGCCGATGATCTCCTCGATCTCCTTGATCACCCGGTCGGGCTCGGCCGAGGGCAGATCGATCTTGTTCAGCACCGGCACCACTTCCAGCCCCTGCTCCAGGGCCGTGTAGCAGTTCGCAACGCTCTGGGCTTCGACGCCCTGCGCCGCGTCCACCACCAGCAGCGCGCCCTCGCAGGCGGCCAGCGAGCGCGACACTTCGTACGAGAAGTCGACGTGTCCGGGGGTGTCGATCAGGTTGAGCTGGTAGGTCTCGCCGTCGCGCGAGCGGAAGCGCAGCGACACGCTCTGCGCCTTGATGGTGATGCCACGCTCGCGCTCCAGGGCCATGGAGTCCAGCACCTGGGCTTCCATTTCGCGGGCCTGCAGGCCGCCGCAAAGCTGGATGAAGCGGTCGGCCAGCGTGGACTTGCCGTGATCGACGTGCGCGATGATCGAGAAGTTGCGAATCAGCTTCATCAGGTGGATCGGTCGAAGGCCTGGGGCAAAGGGCGGCGGATTATAGCGGAATGCCGCCCCGGACCCATTTCGAGATGGGCCCGGCCTCGATGATCATTGCGCCGACAGGTAGGCCCGGACGCGCTCCACGTCCAGGCGGTAGGCGCAGACGAACTCCCCGTCCGCCAGCAGCACCGGGATGCGCTGGCCATATTTGCGCTCCAGCTCCGGATCGCCACCGATGTCGACGACGCTGGCGGCGGCGGCCGCCGCTGGGCCCAGCAGCTCGGCCAGCTCGATCATGAGCTGCTCGCACAGCGAACAGCCCTCCCGGGAATAGACGGTCCAGGCCACCATGGGAGGTTCCAGCTGCCAGCTTCGGGGATGGATTGGAGAACCGCGGCGGCCTAGTACGGCGGCGGCGAGCTCGACACCGGTGCCGGCGGGCGCTCCTTGGCGCCCTCCCGCATCACGCTGGCGGCAATAGCCTCGACGGTGGCTGCCGGCACTTCGCCGACTGCCGTCACCTGATGGCCATCAAGGTCGCGCGAAAAGGCGAAAGCGGCGCCCATCTTGGCCAGGCCGTGCATGGGAGCGGACTGCATGTCGCGCGGCTCGATGAAGACCGACACCGACGCCAGGCCGTCCGAATAGACCAGGTGGCGCACCGGCGCGGCCGACCCGGCAATGATCTGCATGCGCCAGGTGGTGAGCCGGAATCCGGCCGGCAGGCGGGTGACATTCCAGCCGATCACCGTATTCGCCATACGCGGCTGTGCGTCCTGACGCAGCCACTTGTAGCCTTCGCCGGAGACCGAGGCCTTGATCTCATCCGCCGGGATGCGGTCGCGCAGGTTGAGCTCGGCGAACAGGATCTGCTCGATGACGTTGCCGTTGGCGTCGTACAGCTGCGATTTCAGCGGCATGGCCGTTTCCTGGTCCAGCCACAGCTTGTAGCCGTACCGGTATTGGTCGCGCGGCTGCACCAGGATCAGCTGCGTGCGGCGGCCCAGCGCCTTGACCACGCGGCCCGAGCGCTCGATGTTGTACAGCTCCTCCAGGCCCTCGTTGTAGACCGGCACGGCGCTCAGCAGCTGGTTGTTGTCGGTGCGCTTCTCGACCAGCACCACGCGCTTGTCCGGCAGGTAGCAGATCACTTCGGACTCGTTGCGCACGATCTCGCGGCCACTGCCGTCGAGCGACACCAGCTTTTCGGTGATCTTGCCGCGGTCCACCCGGTGGACGATGCGCATGGTCTCCGAGTGCGACTGGCTCAGATGAAAAAAGCGGCCTTCGTAGTTCTGGGTGGCCAGGGCGCGCGACATGCGCTCGAGCCATTCACGGGCTTCGGGATCGCCGGCCCAGGCCGGGGCGACCACGACGCAGCAGATAGCCAGAAGGCAATAGCGGATGGCGGACATCAGGGTTGCGGCCCGGTGCTGCCCGATACCTTCACGACGCTGTCGTCGTTGGGGGTTGCCTCGACATCACCTTGCTCGGCGTCATCGTCGGAGAGGACCCCGCTCAGCACCGTACGGCGGTACAGCGGCGAGGAGTATTCGCTGTGCGCGACCACATAATTGGTCAGCCGTGCCGCCGGTACGAACGCCGGCGCACCGGAGGTATTGGTCGGGACCGTGTAGCTCGGCGCCGGGGATTCGGCCACCGGCGCGGCCGCCGGGACGTTCTGGTTGGCGGCGATCTGTTGCGCCGGCTCCAGGGCGGTGGGCTGCAGCGAGACCACGGCTACGGCGGCCACGCCCGCGGCGATGGCGACGCCAGTCACCGGTCTGAGCCAGCGCAGGGCCGCCGGCGACATCCGCATGATTCCGCTGGAAGCCTTGCCGGCCGGGGCAGGCTCGGCGGCGACCGCCGCGGAGATCCGGGCGGCAAATCCGGCGGAAGCCACTACCGGGCGCTGGTTGCGCATGGCTTCGCCGACCCGGGCGTAACCGCCCAGCGAGCGGCGCAGGTCAGGATCGCGCTGCAGCCGCTTCAGCAGCAGATCCAGCTCGCCTTCGGCAAGCTCGCCGTCGAGACAGGCCGAGAGCTGCTCTTTCACCGGATCAGTCATATCTTCATCACCACAATCCCGTCGTTCGCCATTACCCGATCTGCCCGCTGCACCGCTAATCCAACAACGGTTTCAGCTTCTTGTCGATGGCCTCGCGCGCACGGAAAATGCGCGAACGGACCGTTCCTACCGGGCAATCCATCGCCTCCGCAATCTCTTCGTACGACAAGCCCTCCAGCTCGCGCAGCACGATGGCGGTGCGCAGATCCTCGGGCAACTGCTCCAACGCCTTCTCCACCACCAGGCGGATCTCGTCCGTGAGCAGCACGCCCTCGGGCGTGTCGGCCTCCTTGAGCTTGGCCTGGCGCTCGTACTGATCCGGATCCTGCAGATCCAGATCGAAATCCACTGGCCGGCGCCGGTTCGATACCAGCGCGTTCTTGGCCGTATTGATCGCAATGCGGTACAGCCAGGTGTAGAACGCGCTGTCGCCGCGGAAAGCCGGCAGTGCGCGATACGCTTTGAGAAACGCTTCCTGGGCGACGTCCTCGGCCTCGGCGGCGTCGTTCACGAAGCGGCTCACCAGCTTCAGCACCCGGTGCTGATACTTCAGCACCAACAGGTCGAAGGCGGCCTTGTCGCCCTTCTGCACCCGCTGCACCAGCTGCTGGTCATTGTCGTCCTGGACTACACCCTGACTCATGCACCAGCAACCCCGCCTGGGCAGACCGGCTGACCGGCACTTGCACAGGCTGCTCCGATAGACTCGCAGACATCGAGAAAGTTCGCTGTGCGCACGCGGTCGCGGCCGGCGCAAGCGCCAGCTTCGCGAACGAGATCCAGGTCACGATGGATGGCAAAGAAACGGACTTTCATGCAGTGAATTTGCGTGCCCGCGCGGTCGTCCGCATCGAAGTTGCGCGCTCGCCGGCGCGCCGGTCCAGTTTCAGTCGAATCCGCAGGCGACGCAGCTCTTCGGCCGGCGCATCGCCAGCCGCCAGCAGCATCGAGGCATCCCGGGAATCCGCCAGATTCCAGTGCAGCCAGATAAAACTTGTACTCATTCTGGTATCGGGTCGCAGCGTCGCTTCGTAGTGCTGGCCGCGTCGGTCGGTGAGCTGCCAGCGTCCGTCAGCTTGCCACATAACGCGAGTAATTTGACGCGCGCCCAGCCAGCCGGCGCCGATCAGCCCCAGCCACAGCACGATCAGGACGACCGCTGCGCCCAGGGCGGCCGCAGGGCCGATGTTGCTTGCCACCAACGCCGGCGAAGCGGTCGCCAGCAGCAATGTCAGCAACGCGAGCAGGCGGCCGGCGCGGCGCGCCCGCACATCAACCGTCAGCGCTGGAAAGCCCGCCGAAGTAGGCAATGACATTGAGCTGCTCCGGATCCTGCGGCCGTTCCCGGCCCATCAGGTATGCCAGCAGTTGCGGGTCCTGCAGCTCGACCAGGGATTCGAAAGCCCGCTGCTCGGCCGCCGGCGCCTGCGGATAGCGCTGCTCCAGGTACCGCTGGAATACCACGTCGAGCTCGCGCATGCCCCGCCGGCAACGCCAGCGCAGCCGCGCGAGATCGGCCTTATTGTCTGCGGCAGACATGGTGGTTGGCTACCGCGCCGACGACCTGGGGCGACGGCGGCGGATCAGTGCCGCCGCTCGGCGATCAGCTTCTTGATTTCTGCAATCGCCCGCGCCGGGTTCAGATCCTTCGGACAGGCTTCCGTGCAGTTCATGATGGTATGGCAGCGGTACAGCTTGAACGGATCCTCCAGCGCATCCAGCCGCTCACCGGTCGCCTCATCGCGCGTGTCGATGATCCAGCGGTAGGCCGCCAGCAGCGCGGCCGGTCCGAGGTAGCGGTCGCTGTTCCACCAGTAGCTCGGACAGGACGTCGAGCAGCAGGCGCACAGGATGCAGGCCGAGGGCCGGTCGATCTTCTCCTGGTCTTCCTTGGATTGCAGCCGCTCGCGGTCGGGCGGCGCCGGGGTACGCGTCTGCAGCCACGGCTTGACCGAGGCGTACTGCGCGTAGAAGTCGGTCAGGTCCGGCACCAGATCCTTCACCACCGGCATGTGCGGCAGCGGATAGATCTTCACATCGCCCTTCACCTCGTCGCAGGCCTTGGTGCAGGCGAGCGTGTTGGTGCCGTCGATGTTCATGGCGCAGGAGCCGCAGATGCCTTCGCGGCAGGAGCGGCGGAACGTCAGCGTCGGATCGATCTCATTCTTGATCTTGATCAGCGCGTCCAGAACCATCGGCCCGCAGGCGGCCATGTCGACCTCGTAGGTGTCGACCCGCGGGTTCTCGCCCGCCTCCGGATCAAAGCGGTAGATGCGGAAGGTGCGCACGTCCTTCGCACCCGCAGCCGCCTTGAACGCCTTGCCGGGTTTGATCTTGGAATTCGCGGGTAAGCGGAATTGGGCCATGAGTCAATCCTTCACAACAATCAATACACTCGCGCCTTCGGCGGCACCGGCTCGACGTCGTCGGTGAGCGTGTTCAGGTGCACCGGCCGGTAGTCGAGCCGCACGTCGCCATGCTCGCTCACCCACGACAGCGTGTGCTTCATCCAGTTCTGGTCGTCGCGGTTCGGGAAGTCCTCGCGCGCGTGCGCGCCGCGGCTTTCCTTGCGGTTCACTGCCGAGTGCATGGTGGCGACCGCCTGGCCGAGCAGGTTGTCGAGCTCCAGCGTCTCGATCAGGTCGGTGTTCCAGACCATGCCGCGATCGCTGACGTTGACGTCGGCGAACGAGTTGAAGACCTCGGAGAGCTTGTGCACGCCTTCCTGCAGCGACTCGCCGGTGCGGAACACGGCGGCGTGACCCTGCATCACCCGCTGCATGTTCAGCCGGATGTCGGCCGTCTTCAGCGAACCCTTGGCGTTGCGCAGCTTGTCGATGCGGCTGATCGCCAGTTCGCCCGCATCCTTCGCCAGCGGCCGGTGATTGGTGCCGGGCTTGACCGTCTCCGCGCAGTAACGGGAGGCCTCGCGCCCGAACACCACCAGATCGAGCAGCGAATTCGAGCCCAGGCGATTGGCGCCGTGCACCGACACGCAGGCGGCTTCGCCGACGGCCATGAGTCCCGGCACCACCGTGTCCGGGCTGCCGTTCTTCAGCGTCACGACTTCGCCGTGATAGTTCGCCGGGATGCCGCCCATGTTGTAGTGAACCGTCGGCAGCACCGGAATCGGCTGCTTGGAAACGTCGACGCCCGCGAAAATCTTGGCGGTCTCGGCGATGCCCGGTAGCTTCTCGTGAATCGTGTCCGCGCCCAGATGCTCCAGGTGCAGATGGATGTGATCCTTGTGCGGGCCGACGCCGCGGCCTTCGCGGATCTCGATCGTCATCGCGCGGCTGACCACGTCACGCGAGGCCAGATCCTTCGCGTTCGGCGCATAGCGCTCCATGAAACGCTCGCCCGCGGAGTTGCGCAGAATGCCGCCCTCGCCGCGCACGCCTTCGGTGATGAGACAACCGGCGCCGTAAATACCGGTCGGGTGGAACTGCACGAACTCCATGTCCTGCAGAGGCAGACCGGCACGCAGCACCATGCCGCCGCCGTCGCCGGTGCAGGTGTGAGCGGAAGTACAGGAGAAGTACGCGCGACCGTAACCGCCAGTGGCCAGCACGGTCTTGTGCGCACGGAAACGATGCAGCGTGCCGTCAGCCATGTTGATGGCGACGACGCCGCGGCACTCGCCGTTCTCCATGATCAGGTCGACGGCGAAATACTCGATGAAGAACTGCGCTTCGTGGCGCAGCGCCTGCTGATACAGCGTGTGCAGCATGGCGTGGCCGGTGCGATCCGCCGCGGCGCAAGTGCGCTGCGCGGTGCCCTGGCCAAAGCGCGTGGTCATGCCACCGAAAGGACGCTGATAGATGCGACCGTCTTCGGTGCGCGAGAACGGCACACCGTAGTGCTCCAGCTCGATCACTGCACCGGGCGCTTCCTTGCACATGAACTCGATCGCGTCCTGATCGCCCAGCCAGTCCGAACCCTTGACGGTGTCGTACATGTGCCAGCGCCAGTCGTCCTCGCCCATGTTGCCGAGCGCGGCGCTGATGCCGCCCTGCGCCGCCACCGTGTGGCTGCGGGTCGGAAACACCTTGGTGATGCAGGCCGTGGACAGGCCGGAATGCGCCAGGCCGAAGGTGGCGCGCAAGCCGGCACCGCCGGCGCCTACGACCACGACGTCGTAGCTGTGATCGATGAACTGATAAGCGCTCATGCCGCTGCTCCAAAAGCGATGCGCAGCACCGAGAACACGCCCAGCGCCGCCGCCGCGACGTGAATGAAATTGACCAGCAGCATGGTGACGATCTTCCAGCCCTTGTTCGAAACGTAATCCTCGACCACCACCTGCACACCCAGCTGCGAGTGCCAGGCAGCGGTGCCGATCAGCAGACTCAGCAGCACGGCGTGGGTGGGCGTATCGATCCAGGCGAGGATCGCGCCGTGGTCGAAACCGTCCAGCTGCGCCAGCGAGCAGGCGAACCACAGCCCGAGCAGCACCAGGCCGACCGCAGTAACGCGCTGCGACCACCAGTGGGACACACCCTCTTTCGCCGAGCCCAGGCCCAGCACCCGGCCGACAGGACTGCGCAGGCTCATGCGGCACCTCCGATCAGGATCCAGAAGAGCGCGGTCAGCACCAGTCCGCCGAGAAACACGAACCAGCCGCTCTTGCGCGCCACCGCTTTCTCGAAGCCGTAGCCCGCATCCCAGAACAGGTGACGCACACCGTTCATCAGGTGATAGAAGAAGCTGAAGGAAATGACGAACAGCACCAGCCGGATCAGCGGATTCGCAAACACCTGCTGCGCGCTGGCATAAGCGTCGGCACCCGCAGCGGCTGCAGCCAGCCAGTACACCAGCAGCAGCAATCCGACGGAAAGCGCACAGCCGGTGGCTCGATGCAGGAAGGACAGCGCCATCGTGTACTGCCACCGGTAGGACAGGAACGGCGACAGCGGGCGGACATGTTTAGCTGGACTGCTCAAAGGCACACTCCCCAAGACAAGCGGCACAACGCCCGCTAGAAATCGATGCAGCGTCCGCGCTTTTCCCAGTCGCCGAAGCGCGTGGGCTCGGGACCTTCGCGTCCGCCGATTTCGACCGGCAGCGCATCTGCCGGCGCGGGCGGCTTCTCAGACGCCTGGCGTGCGGCAATGTGGGAAACTGGGGCCGTGGACGTCGTCACGACGCCGGAGTCGGCGGCGGGAAGCGATATGTCCGTTTGGCTGCGGGTCATGCCCGCAAGTTTGCCAGAAGGCCTCCAGGCGAGGAACCTCCGGCGGCATCTCAAGTCACGATAGGTAGTTTCGGATTTAGCGAATGAACCACGGCTCCTCCCTGCCCCAGCGGCGGCTGGCGCGCTTCGGATCGATTCTCATCACCGGCGCCGATGCCCGCGAATACCTGCAAGGCCAGCTCAGCTTCGACATGAGCCGACTCACGCCGCAGCGTGTCGAGCTCGCAAGCTGCAACTCTTCGCAGGGCCGCGTGCAGGCCGTGCTCTGGATGATCGAACGCAGCGATGCGCTGGTCCTGATCCTGCCAGCCGCCATGATCGACGCCACGCTCGCCCGCCTGCGCAAGTATGTGCTGCGTTCCAAGGTGAAGGTCGAAGCCGGCAGCGAACGCTTTGCAGCTTACGATGCGACCGGCCTGCCTGTGGCGGGCGTATCGATGCCGGAAGGCGTCGGCGTCCACGTGGAGCACGATGCGCTCAGCTTGATCCGCTGGCCCGGCACGAACCACGTCCTGATGCTCGCGCCGGCCGACGCCTCGGCTGGACCTGATCCAGCTGTCGAGCACGCCTGGCGCCTGGAGGACATCCGCGCCGGTCTGCCGCAGGTCTACCCGGAAAGCCACGAGATGTTCGTGGCGCAGATGCTCAACATCGATCTGCTTGGTGGAATCAGCTTCGAGAAAGGTTGCTACACCGGCCAGGAGATCATCGCTCGCGCGCATTTCCGCGGGACCGTGAAACGCCGCATGTTCCGCTTTCGTGCGAACTGCCCTGCCCCGGCGCCAGGAACGCGCGTAGTCGTCGACAGTGCGCACGCCGGCGATGTCGTCGATGCGGTTGCGACGCCTGAGGGTTGTGAACTACTGGCGGTGATCAGCCTCGCTCAGCTGAATTCATCGCTGTCATTAGCAGACATCCCCGATTCGTCCCTGACACGGCTGGAGCTGCCATACGCGGTCGGCTGAAAGCGCCGCGGCGGGCCATTACGATTCTTGTCACTCCTGCGCACGTTGCCACCCTTCGCCGCGCGCAGACCGTCCTCGCCATCCCGACTCACGCCATCCTCGTCACGGGACGCTACATCCGTCACTCCCGCGCAAGCGGGCGTCCACGCTGACTCGGGATGGATTCCCGCTTGCGCGGGAATGACGGGAGGGGCTTACGCCTCTGGCCGCATGTACGGGAACAGCAGCACGTCGCGGATCGATGGTGAATTGGTGAACAGCATCACCAGCCGGTCGATGCCGACGCCCAGGCCGCCGGTCGGCGGCAAGCCGTATTCGAGCGCACGGATGTAGTCGCCGTCGTACTGCATCGCCTCGTCGTCGCCTTCCTTCTTGCGCGCCAGCTGATCGTGGAAGCGGGCCGCCTGATCCTCCGGATCGTTCAACTCGGAGAAGCCGTTGGCGAGCTCGCGGCCGCCGACGAAGAACTCGAAGCGATCGGTGATGAACGGATCGGCATCGTTGCGCCGCGCCAGCGGCGAGACCTCGGCCGGATACGCATAGGCGAACGTCGGCTGGACCAGATGATGTTCCGCCGTCTTCTCGAAGATCTCAATCTGCAGCTTGCCGGCGCCGTCACCCGGCTTGTAGGGAATGCCGAGACGATCACAGTGCGCACGCAGATATTCGACGTCGCGCAGCTTCGTGCGGTCCAGTCCCTCGTTGAAATGAACCACCAGGTCTTCGATGGTCACGCGCCGGAACGGCTGCGCAAAGTCGAACACCTGGCCCTGATACTCGACCTGGCGCGAGCCATGCACTGCATCGCAGATGCCCTGACACATCTGCTCCACCAGATTCATGATGTCGCCGCAGTCGGCATACGCCTGGTACAGCTCCAGCATGGTGAATTCGGGGTTGTGCCGCGTGGAGACGCCTTCGTTGCGGAAGTTGCGGTTGATCTCGTACACGCGCTCGAAACCGCCCACCACCAGCCGCTTCAGGTACAGCTCCGGCGCGATGCGCAGGTAGAGATCCATGTCGAGCGCGTTGTGATGCGTGACGAACGGCTTGGCCGCTGCGCCGCCGGCGATCGGCTGCATCATGGGCGTTTCCACTTCCAGGAAACCCATCGAGTCGAGGTAGTCGCGCAGGAATTTCACGATGCGCGTGCGCGTCTGAAACACGCGCCGGCTTTCCGGGCTGATGATCAGATCGACGTAGCGCTGGCGGTAGCGGGTCTCCTGATCCGACAGGCCGTGCCACTTGTCGGGCAGCGGGCGCAACGACTTCACCAGCAGGCGCAACTTCTCCACACGCACTGACAGCTCGCCGGCGCGGGTCTTGAACAGCACGCCCTCGGCGCCCAGCACATCGCCCACGTCCCAGGTCTTGAACTCGTCGTAGACCTCGCCCAGCGGCTCCTTCTGCACGAACAGCTGGATCTGGCCGGAGCGGTCCGCGATCTTGGCGAAGCTGGCCTTGCCCATGACGCGCTTGACCATCATGCGGCCGCCGACCTTCACCCGCACGGTGTTCTGCTCGAACCATTCCGGCGCATGCTCGCCGTAACCGGTCAGCAGCTGATCGGCCAGCGCATCGCGCCGGAAATCGTTCGGGAAGGCGACGCCGGTGCGCAGCTTGTCCAGCTTGGCGCGCCGCTCGGCGATCAGCTTGTTCTCGTCCTCGGGGGTGGCTTGTGGTTGGTCGGTCATGCTCGCAACTCCGGTGCGTGAGCGCTTAGGCTCACAGCCCCTGCTTCAAACTCGCTTCCAGGAACGGATCCAGATCGCCGTCGAGCACCGCGGTGGTGTTGCCGATCTCGACGTTGGTGCGCAGATCCTTGATGCGCGACTGGTCGAGCACGTAGGAACGGATCTGGTTGCCCCAGCTCACGTCCGACTTGGCGTCTTCCAGCACCTTGGCGGCGGCGTTGCGCTTGTTCACTTCCAGCTCGTACAGCTTGGCCTTCAGCTGCTTCATGGCCTTGTCGCGGTTCTTGTGCTGGCTGCGCTCGGCCTGGCAGGCGACCACGATGCCGGTGGGCATGTGCGTGATGCGCACCGCCGACTCGGTCTTGTTGACGTGCTGGCCGCCGGCGCCGCTGGAGCGGTACACGTCGGTCTTCAGGTCGGCCGGGTTGATGGTGATGTCGATGTCGTCGTCGACTTCCGGCGAGACGAACACGGAGGCGAACGAAGTGTGCCGCCGCGCGTTGGAATCGAACGGCGACTTGCGCACCAGCCGGTGCACGCCGGTTTCGGTGCGCAGCCAGCCATAGGCGTAATCGCCGGTGAAGTTGATGGTGGCGCTCTTGATGCCCGCGACTTCGCCGTCGCTCACGTCGACCAGCTCGGTCTTGAAGCCGTGCGCCTCGCCCCAGCGCAGGTACATGCGCAGCAGCATCTGCGCCCAGTCCTGCGCCTCGGTGCCGCCGGCGCCGGCCTGGATGTCGAGGAAGGCGCTGTGCGGATCCATCTGGCCGGGGAACATGCGCTGGAATTCCAGCTTCTTGACGTCCTGCTCGATGGCGCCGATGTCGTTCTGCACGTCCTGGGCGGTGGACTCGTCGTCCTCCTCGACCGCCATTTCCAGCAGCTCGCGGGCATCGCCCAACGCATTGCTGATGCGATCGAGCGTGCCGACCACCATGTCGAGGCGCGCGCGCTCCTTGCCCAGTTCCTGTGCCCGATCAGGCGTATTCCAGACGCCCGGGTCCTCCAGCTCGCGGTTTACTTCCGTCAGCCGTTCACTCTTGTTGTCGTACTCAAAGAAACCTCCGAAGCGCCTCGCTGCGCTCGGCGAGGTCATCGAGAGTACGGCGGATGTGATTGACTTCCATGGGAAACCGGGCTTGGGACTGTGAGGGGCGGCGATGGTAACACTCTCAGATGCTCCACCACCAACTGCAGCCGTTCGCTGCCGTTGTAGCGATTCACGTCCAGGCGGTAGGCCAGCTCGACGCTTTGTCTCGGCGCCACCTCGGGCGCGTCGTCGTGATCGAAATGGCGGAAGGCGATGGCCTCGCATACCGGCCCACCCGGGCTGCGCACTTCCATTTTCAGGTGGCGCTCGCCCAGCACGCGCACGTTGCGGACCTCGAACTCGCCGTCGAACAGCGGCTCGGGGAATGCCTGTCCCCAGGGTCCCGACTCGCGCAGCAAATGGGCGATTTCCAGTGTCAGCTCCTGTGGCTGCAACTCTCCGTCCGAGTGCACGATGCCGGTGGCGTCCTCCACGGTCATCCAGCGGCCGACTTCCTCGGCGAACGCCGCGCGGAAATCCTCGAGACGAACGGCCTGCAGCGTCAGGCCCGCTGCCATCGCATGGCCGCCAAATTTTTCGATCAAGCCGGGATGACGGCTCGCCACCGCGTCCAGCACATCGCGGATATGCACGCCCGGCACCGAGCGTGCCGAACCCTTGAGCATCATTTCGTCCGCACGCGCCATCGCGATTACAGGACGGTGGACTCGATCCTTCACACGCGAAGCGACCAGCCCCACCACGCCCTGATGCCAGGTCTCGTCGAACAAGCACAGGCCGAGCGGCAGCGCCGCGTCCTCGCGCATGTCAGCAATCGCGAGCATCGCTTCCTGCTGCATCTGCAACTCCAGCTCGCGCCGGTCGTGATTGAGCTGGCTCAGGCGGCCAGCCAGCAGCCGCGCCGTGTCCAGGTCATCGGTCAGCAGACACTGGATGCCGATCGACATGTCGTCCAGCCGACCAGCCGCATTCAGTCGCGGCCCGACCTGAAAGCCCAGATCGGCCGCCACCAGATGCGACGCGGTTCGATTCGACACTTCGAGCAAGGCCAGAATGCCCGGCAGGCAGCGCCCGGCTCGAATGCGCCGCAGACCCTGATTGACCAGAACGCGATTGTTCCGATCGAGCGGCACCAGATCGGCAATCGTGCCCAGCGCCACGAGATCGAGCAGCTCCGCCACCGGCGCAAGCTGCGAACAAAGTCCGCGCGACTGCATTTCGCGCGTCAGCGCAGCCATCAGATAAAACGCAACGCCGACACCAGCCAGCGCCTTGCTGGGAAACTCGTCTTCCGGTGCATTCGGATTGACGATGGCGGCCGCTGCCGGCAGCGGCAAGCCAGCCGCCGGCAAGTGATGATCCGTCACCAGCGTCTCGATACCGAGCGCGCTCGCTTCGAGCACGCCAGCATGGCTGGAAATGCCGTTGTCCACCGTGATGATGAGCCCGGGCTGCTGTGCGGCTGCGAGACGCACAATCTCGGGCGTGAGCCCGTACCCGTACTCGAAGCGATTCGGAACGATGAAGTCGACCTGGGCGAAACCCAGGCGTCGCAGTTGACGCACCACCAACGCGGTGCTGGTTGCGCCATCCGCGTCGAAGTCGCCGACCACTACAATGCGACTGCCCTGCTCGCGATGCCGGCACAACAACTGGACCGCAGCCTCGATGCCACCGAGCTGACGGACCGGAATCAACTGATCGAGCGTGAGCTCGAGCTCATTGGCCACACGCACCTGACGCGCCGCGTACAGACGTCGTAACAGCGGATGCAGATTGGCCGGAAGTGTCACGTCTTCAGCAACCGGACGTCGCCGGATCGTGCGCAAACTCACGAGAGCTTCTCCGCACCCGCCTGCTCACCCAGAGGCCACTGTGACAACGGCAGGGCCCGCCGCCAGAAACGCCGCAACGCTGACCGGCTGACGTCGCAATGCAGCTCGTCGAGCACCAGATCGAGCCGATGCAGAGCACCTGTCGCCAATGCTCGCGTCAACGGCGCAACCCACCGCTCCTCCAGCGAATCGATATCAGCGACTTTCACAACCGCAACTGCGCGCTCCACCTGCGCCAGATTCGTGAGCAACTCGCCGCACTCCTGCGGCAGGGATCGAACGGACCGGCCGTGCAATTGATAGATACCTCGCAGATAGGACGCCTCGCCAAAAGCGACCGGCAGAGTTTGAGCTGGGGCAGACTCTGCAGCCAGAACTTCCGATGCGGACAGCGGCGCAGCCAATGTCTCTACCGCTGACGGTAACGCATCCAACGCTCCCTCTGCAGCCGAGGACACAGTCAACGCCTCCGCGGCGGGCGATGCTGAAGCCTGTGCCGCGGATACGACAACACCACTGCCCCACAACCACACCGCATTGATTGCCGGCAACCCGCGACGCGCACGAGCCTCGTTCACCGGATGATCGTGCAGCAGCATCTGTAGCTCAGTCATGAGCCGCCGCACCTCTCCCCCGTCGGGACCGTGCGGCATCACACGTTCAAGCTCATTGGCCGCTGCCGCTTCAGGACATGCAGTCTGCACCGCGAGTACACGATCTGACCGGACCAACCATTCACCCGCGCCCGAATGCAATGCGAACCCGCTCGCTGCCAAATGCTCCGCAAGCACCGGCTCGAGCGCCACACGTTCGGCGTCGCTCACGCGGGCGTCGCCATTCAATGGAAGGAAGCTGAGACGATCCAGCCCGGCGACGAAATGCACCGGCTCGGCGTGAAGCCAGAATCCTCCCGCCAGCGCGTCGGAATTCCCAGTCGCGCTCACCGCCGCACTGGGGAATTGCGCCGCCGGCAATCCCAGGGCAGCCAGCAAACCTCGCTGCCACGGCCTCAGAGCCGCATTCGGATCGCGCCGATCCCATTCCTGTTGCACCGAGCCACGGCCAGCAAGACGCGCGAGCTGGGGCCATCGCACCGATTGCGCCTGTGCGGCTTGCGCAAGCTGCGCCCCGATACCGGGAACGATGACAGTGAGCCAGGAAGATTGAGACATCGGCAGCGCTGGGACGGAAAGGTGCGCTATCGTAACGGAATGAAATTGACTGACGACAGAATTGCCGGCTCCAACCTGGTGCGTGCCTATGCCCCCGGGGAAATCCGTATCGGCGAACAAGTGTTGCACCGTAGTTGCCTGGTACGCGCAGATCTGCTCGTAACCGACTGGCGCCCGCAAACTCTCGCCGAGCTCACGCTCCAGGATCTCGACGCCATCATCGAGCTGGAACCGGAAATCGTGGTGCTGGGCTCCGGCACACGGCAGAAATTTCCCGATACCCAGTTGCTCGCGAAACTCCTGTCGCGAGGCATCGGCTGCGAAGTCATGGACACCGGCGCCGCCTGCCGCACGTACAATGTGCTCGCCAGCGAGGATCGCCGTGTCGTGGCCGCGCTGTTTTTGCAGGACGAGTGACGCGCTCCGCACGCGACGACACTTTCATCTCCTCATCTCCAGATCCTCCCGCCCACAGAACAGGGCGCTACGGATCTCCGGATCCCCAGGTCTCCAAATCTCGGGACTCCGATCTCCGGATCTCGGTTTCTTCACGCTCACCGAGCGCCACCACCCTATCCACCTACGGGCAGTCTCGGGTCGGGGTCGCTCGTTTCGGGACCCTCAAAAACAGGATGTTTTTTGTGGGAGCCCCCAGGGAGGGGTTCACGGCGTTCCCGAAACGAGCGACCCCGACCCGAGACTGCCGCTGCCGGAGGAAGCCCTCTCGTCCGGATGTCCCTTTCGTCTGGAGGGTCACACCCGAGACCCAACCGCCGAATACATGACAGCGCTGCCCACACGCGAGCAGCTGACTCTATTGATCTGTAATCGGCCTGCACGCGAATGCATGCATTGCGAATGCCCACCCGCGCGGACATGACGAGATTGAGGAGCAGTGCCACCTTACAGGCCACTGCAGTTGGAACGAGTCTTGCTCTGCGAGCGATGAGAGATAAGGACTGATATGGCCCCAGATGGGGCAGGAGCGACTTACTGCTTGGTTCTCCCGATCAGGACGACCGGGACACTGATTTTGTTTTTTGCTTGCTCCCGGTCACAAGGTGACCGGGAGAAGACGCGAGGGACCGAAGTTCGTTCGACCAACTCGCCGTGGCGTGCTCGCTGGAGCATTCGACCTGGCGAAGTATTCTTTTTCTTTTCGTTTTGTTCTTCTTCGCGCTGTTTCCTCGAATCCCCCTCCGCCCCCGCGTCTTCTACCGGTGACCCTGCGGCCCGTTCACCGCTGGAGCGCTACGAGAGCGTCTGCAGCCGGCGACGTTGGGGGCGGATGTTAGACACACGAGCGAGGTAAGTGCAACTACCTGTGCTCATTGTTTTCATCACAGGACCGCGACCCGACCCACTGCAATGATCGCGCCAGCGGCGCGAATCTCGGCACTGAGACCCCAGCGCGCGCCGAGGCACTTGCGAAGTCAAACATGCGACAAGCCCAACGCGGCACCTGTGAGCGTCGCATCCAGAGCCACCTGCCCAGGCACAGACCGCTGAAATGAACCAAGATGACACTATGCGTTGCCTTCGCAAAGGAACGTGAAATCCAGGCGCAAATCACACTCGCCCAATCGCCTGCATCTCATCGCCGTTGAGGCAACAACGACAACGGATTGCCCGGCTCGCCGTTGATGCGGATCTCGAAATACAGCATCGGCGAGCCCTGCGGCCCATTGCCCATGGTGGCGATGCGCTGTCCCGCCGCGACCGCATCGCCCTCCTTCACCGCTACCGATTGCGTGTGGCCGTAGGCGCTCAGGTATGTGTCGTTGTGCTTAATGATGACCAGCTGGCCGTAACCCAGCAGACCGGTGCCCGTGTAGACCACGCGTCCGTCACCGGCCGAGCGGATGTCCTGCCCGGCCCGTCCGCCGATGGTCAGCCCCTGGCCGCCGTTGGGTCGCGTGGTCAGTGTGGCCGTGCCGCCTTCGACCGGCCATTGCCACTTCACCGGCGGCCCTATCGGCTTGGCGACCGGCGCACGCTTGGACGGAGCAGCGCGCGAAGCTTTTGCCGTGGTCTGCGCGCGTGAACTCGAAGCCTTGCTCCCTCGAGCTTGCAGACGCAGCACCTGTCCCGGGTGAATGACATAACCGCGGCCGATGCCGTTCCAGCGGGCCACATCGCGGTAGTCGAGCCCATGACGGGCGGCGATCGAATAGAGAGTGTCGCCGCGTTTGACCGTGTAGGTGGCGGCATTTCGTACAGGTGAACTGCCGCACGCAGCGAGCAGTGCCAGCACGATCAGACAGACGCAACGAGCGAGCAGCGGAATTGGAGACGGGGCGGACGACGCGGACCAGGCGTACTTGCGATTTCCAGGCGGTACCCCCGTCACTCTGGTCACCCCGTGACGGCCCTCACCCCAGCCCCTTCAGGAGCGGCACGAAACTCACCAGGCCGAGCGTCTCGGTATGGAGGTCGTCACCGCGCCGGGTAATACGAACCAGCTGCTGGTGGCCCTCCGGCCCCACCGGCGCGATCAGCCGGCCACCCTGCGCCAACTGGGCGAACAGGACCTCCGGAATCGCCAGCGGCGCGGCGGCCATCAGGATGCCGTCGTAGGGCGCGTGCGCGGCCCAGCCCTGGTAGCCGTCACCATGACGCAGGT